>Ga0187892_10006361_pt1 | contig 17583 bp, 15 predicted proteins | sample MA1701073metaG_FD_139345 | JGI IMG/M metagenome (GOLD analysis project Ga0187892, IMG submission 139345) | Bio-ooze microbial communities from a basaltic lava cave in the Kipuka Kanohina Cave System on the Island of Hawaii, USA - MA170107-3 metaG ... | reverse complement strand
GAAATTCCCCAAATTGGAGGGACGCGCTCTGTCGCGTCTCCCGCTTCGCGGGACGGTCACGACGGAGCGTGACCCTCCCACTCGCTCTGCGTCAATCTTCTGAATCAAAATGGGGAAGTTCTGCGATTTCGTAAAATCCAGCCGTGGCGCGGCGGGAGCTACATCGGCTTCGCCCAGCCCATGAGAAATTCCTCGATGCACCGACCCAGTTGCGGACTGTAACCGCCTTCGAGCACGGCGAACGTCGGCAATTTCAGCGCGGTGATGCGCTCGCCGATTTTCCTGAAAGTCTCGATTTCCAACCCCATCTCGGTGATTGGGTCATCCTGGTAGGCGTCAAATCCTGCCGAGACGGCGAGCAAAGCGGGTCGCGCCGCCGCGATTTGCTGTAACGCTTCGTCGAACAACTCCAGGTATTCCCTCTCGTGCGTGTGCGGGGGCAATGGATAATTGTGGATATTGCCGATGCTGTGAAGCCCCGTCCCAGGATAGCAGGGGCTTTGGTGCACCGACACAAACAGCACGCGATCATCATCGCGGAAGATGTTCTCGGTGCCGTTGCCGTGGTGACAATCGAAGTCGAGAATGGCGACTTTGCGCGGAGGAAGGACGCGGCGCGCAGGAGCGGAACGCACCGAGGTGAGTTGCAGCGAAGTGTGGCGCGGGCTTGCGGTGAGCACGCGGGTCGGAGTTGCGGGCGCGGCGCCTGCGCCTTTTTCGAGGACTCGCGCGACGGCGACGGCGATATTGTTGAAATAACAAAACCCCATCACGCGGTTGCGCTCGGCGTGGTGACCAGGCGGACGCATCAAGCTGAACGCGGGATGCCCGTTGAGCGCAACTTCAGCCGCGCCAATCGCAGCGCCCGCGGCTAGTCGCGCGTGCTCATACATCTTCGGGTCGGCGCGTGTGTCGGCGTCAAAAAAACTGCCGAGTTTGACCGATTCAAGGTGCTCGGGCGTGTGGACGCGCAGGATGTCCTCGTCCGAGCAAGGCGACGGCTCATACCACTCGATTTTGTGGCGCAGCAGCGCGCTCAACGCCCAGTGGATGCGTTGGGGCGATTCAGGGTGTCCCGCAAACTCGTAGCCCATGCACGTCGGCGAATGAAGAATGGTCAGCATGTTCAATTGCAGCCGCAGGCTTTTGGCTGCGTTGGACGCACCCGTCAAGGCAGCCACGGCATTCACCAAAGGTTCCAGGTGCGCGTCGTTAGGACGTAAATTCCCAGCGCGAGATTTGTCGTCGCGTGGGCGATGACGCAAGCCCAAAGATTCTTGGTGCGATACAAAACGAAATTGTAAGCCAGCCCCGTGATAAACGCCGACAACCATTCGGGATGCACCAGCGCGAACATGCCCGCGCTGATCAGGCACGACGCCCGCGTGAACGTTCCCATCGGCACGCGCTTGAAATCCTCTTTCACGATGATGCGGATGAGCCACGAACGCCAAAGCAATTCCTCCATCAGCGGCACCAGCAATGCCAACCCGAACATTCGCACATTGATGAACGCAAGGCGCGCCGCGCCCGATTCGATTTTGTCGAACGGGTTGTAGCCTTCGCGCGCGCCCATCAATGGCAGCGGCGGAATCAAACCATGCGTTGCGTCGCCGCGCGGGGTTTCCACAAACGCCCATTCCGCGAACACGAGGACGCCGACCCCGAAGCCCAGCGTAACCGCGCCGAGGGAAGGGCGGGCGCGCAGTTCCTCAAACTTCCTCCAGAAAAAAATCAGAGCCGCAAGAACCGCAACGACTTTCACCCCGTAAATCAAAGGATACCACGCGCCCGCGCGCGGCTCGATGCCCGCCGTGAACGCCATGAAAATCAGGAAGGGCGCGACGTAAGGCAATGATGCTTTCCAGTCAAGCTGCGTTCGCCTTGTTTCAGGCATGTGCATTGGTAAAAGTTGCGCCGCGCAAAGTCAAAACTTCAGTGACACTCTTTGCGCCTGTGTGAGACGGGACTTTGCTGGGAAAACTCTTTCGCGTCGTTCACTGTTCAAAATCCCGACCCTGTGGGCGGCGTTCTGCGACGAGCTAGCAAACGGCGCGAAGATGAAACAACCCTTCCCCTGCGCCACGCCCGAAGAAGCCGCCGCCAGCCACAAACTTTTCATCGCCGCGTTGGAGTCGCAAAAATCGGGGAGCACGGTGAAGGTGAGTTGAATGGCAGCGAAAACTGGTGTGAAGACTCGCGAAAAAATAGTCGTTGATGGGCTTCCATGGACATGAAGCACCAAGCTTAGAGCCTCTCCTAAAACTTGGTGGCACAGGCCTCCGTGCCTGTGGCTGACACGGGCAGGGACGCCCGTGCCACCGATTGTTAGGATTGGGTTTTAGGAGAGGCTCTTAGCGACGATGATATTCGCGAGTTCTATCGCGCGGATGCCGAAGAGATTAGAATTCATCCCGAAACCTCGGTCGCGCGAGCCTCTGGCTTGCGCATCGCTTGGATTCCACTCGGACAAGAACAAGCGGGACGCTCGCGCTACCAAGCCCAAGATAGGTTTTGTTAGGCGCTCTGAATGCCCGCCTTGGTCATCGAGCCGTTCAGATTCAGCATCCCGACCAGCCCAGGCCAAGTCCCGCTCCAATTTGCGACAGTCAGAATCGGTCCGCGGTGGGTGTATAGACCGTGCAAAACATGATGGCTATATTGCCAAAGCGCTTCAGCCACAACGAGCGGCGCGTCGTGTGGCAATTTACGAAACACTTCCATTCCATATTTCTGGCTGTCAATGAACCCGTGCTTCTTCGCAGGGTCGTATGGATGCCCGCGCACCACCTTCGCGCCCTCGCGCTCGAACGCCGCGACGATTTGCTTTTCCATCGCCGCCTGCGCCGCCTCGCAGTTTTGGTTTGCCGAAAGTCGGAGATCGCCGTTTGCAATGAGATAAACTGTTTTCATGGGAGTCAATTTGGTGTAGCTGCGAAGCGCAGGCATGGTAGGACAAGCATCTTGCTTGTCCATTTTACGGAGGACAAGCTGGAAGCTTATCCCACATTTGCAAATCGCAGATTATCACCGCGAACAGATTTGAGAAGAAGAAAGAGAAACGAGGCGTCCGCGAAACGCTTGCGTCCATCCGTCATGCCGAGAAAGCAGCAACGGCTTCACGTCGCCCAGTCGTTGACCTTTTCGTTGAGATTCCGCGAGAAACGTTTCCAATCCGCCCGATTCAATTCGGAAAACACGAAGTGCTTCAAGTTGTCCGAGGTCGCGACAATAACGGTAGTGGAAATTCTCCTGTAATTGCATTTCCAGCGCGTCGGCAAGTATCGCGAGCCGCTCGTCGCTCGTTTCTGAGGTTTCCACAAAAAGCGTGTAGGCGAAACGCCCGTCGAACTCCTCGCAAGACATCAACGTGAATGACGGATTGAGCCGCGCCTGTTGCAGCGATTCACCAAGGGCGCGCTGGACGTGCTGCTCGTTGAGTTTTTCGCCGAATCGGTCGGAGACGTGCGCCTCTTTGCCGACAAAGCGGATGAGCGGGCACTGACGGTGATGCCCAACAACTTGAATGCGGTCGTGGAGTTGGTAGCGATACAATCCGCCGCTGGTTGTCAACACGACCGAATACGTGGCGTCCTCTTCCAACTCGTGTGCGAGACGGATAGTGCCGTTCTCGCTGAGAAACTCGAAGAAGTGCGAGCGAATAGAAAGAGCGGGCGTTTCGTCAGGGTAGCTACGAGCGTGAGCGAGTGGACGATGGACGTTCTTATCCACACGCTGACGCTCGCGGCTACACATTGGAAATGAGATAAACCCTTCTGTCGCAATTAGTCCTTTGCCCTGCAAGCGCGCTTGTGGGAACAGCCTCTGCACTTCGGCGGCGTGTCGCGCGGCGAAGGCATCGGTCCAACAACTGATGACCTTGAGATGTGGCCATAGACGCGTGTGGATAACGGCAGAATCAGTCTCCGATTGGAAAATCTCACGCACTTCGGCGGCGCGACGGCGGTTGCAGATTTGGCACGTCAACGGCAGCCATTTCTTCGCGAGCGATTCCATCAACAACAATAAAAACGACGGATTCCAGACGGAAATCAGACCCAGCGAACGACATTCGAGCAAATGCAGCAGTGTCTGATGGCGAAATTGTTCCATATCTTGAATTGAACGCAGCGAAGACGGTGCGGCAAGAACAGAGCGCGAGAGAAATTGCTGCACGCCTCCGAGGTATTGCGCGTCGTCTTCAAATCCTATAGGCGTTCCACCAGCCGTTCGCGTGCTCCGTTGTGCGGCGGGAGAAACCGACCAATACGATTTGCCGAAGAACAGCGCAGGGTTGTGCGCGTAAAGGTTTGCGATCCATGGCGCGATACCGCGGTTGAATTCGCGCTTCAACGACGCAGTGTAGGGAATCAGCTTGGTCGGCGCGCTAGAACCGCTCGTCGGCTCAAACAACGTGACACGGTGGGCGGTCAGCACATTTGCCGCGCCGTTCGTCATTTGTTCGATGGCTTCGCGGTAATCATCGTAGGTCGAGAGAGGAACACGTTCTCGAAAATCTTCAAGGGAGCGGATTGAGGCGAAGTGATGACGACGACCGAATTCAGTGTCGGCGTTCTCGCGTAAAAGTTTTTCGAGCAGTGCGCGTTGTGTCCGCTTGACGTTGCGCGTGGCTAAATGGAACATCGTCGCGTCGGGAAGGCAGGACGCAAACCAAAAGCTGTTGGCAAGAAATGTTGAAATCGCGTTGCTCATTGCAAACCAACCATCCGTCGTCCAGCGGGCGTGAGATTTTCAGGCGTCAGTTCCGTGAGGCACGCCAGTTCGTCGCCATCCGCATGATGAGGATTGGCTTTCAGGAAAAACGCAACGTGCGGATCGCTGAGGCGGTTTTCTGAAATTGTTGCGACGCCGTTCCGCAGCGGCGTTGGCTCGGAGAATCTCACAATGCCGCGAGCGCTGTCATATTCTTGCGGGAATTTATGACGCCCCAGTGCGCCTAACACGCATTGTTCAAAAGTTGGCGTCGCGCGGCGAAACGTCGGAAAAAAATCGCGGTAGAAAACGGAAAGAAAACGATACGTCTTGTAGCCCGACGAAATAAGAAACCAGTAAGCGCGGCCATCGCGGACTTTTGCGGCTTCCGCAAACACGTGGCGACTCCACACGCGCGGCAATTCCGATTCGTTCCAGTGTTCGCGGGCGACGATGGTGTCGCCTGAAAAAAATGCGACGATGTTTTGACCGTCCACAACCTTGCGGATTCGCATGAGAGTGGAGAATCCTTTGACGTCGCCGTTCACATCGAGCAGCAAAATGGCGGACTCCTTCTCGGACAAATCGTTTTCAAAGCGGGCGCGCGTGATGTTGAGAAAATAATCGGATAGCAAGTCGAACATCTGCTGCGTGTGCGACGGCTGAAGCTGCGCCACGGGCAGGATTGTGCCAGTGAGCGTGCGATTTTCAGAGAGTGGCGATTTCAACATAGGGTATGCGGTCGTCGAGTTGGTCATGGAACGCTTTGTCCTCCTCCCAGCAAACGGTGTAGAGACGGCTGTGATACGCGATGTGCGGTAACCGTTGGGCAACGAGCAACAACGGGTCGCGCGCGCTCAAACCCGCGAGTAAAAAATCGAAGCCGCGTTTTGTCGCGAGCGAAGTCAGTTCGTCAAGCAATTCAGAAAAAACGGACGGCTCGTTGTCGCGGACACAAATGAAGCTCGCGTAAGCGCAGCGCAACATCGCGCCGACAGGGGGGAGGGCGAAGCGGCGAAAAAGCTTCGCAGCCATATTATATATGGGTCGCGTCGAAGCCAGCGCGCCGCTGTAACTGTGAACGGCGATTTGTTTGAACGTGGATTGATCCCACAAGCCAGCGACGCCTGAGATTTCTCCTTTCTGTCGAATAACAACAAGATCTTCGAGAGAAAAGCCACGTGTGTTCGGGGAATCGGGGGCGAAGTCTCTCTCCGTCCAACAAGGGAAAAATTGTTTCTGTGCGCCGTGTTGGTTGAGGAAAGAGACAATCTCTGAAAGACGTTCGGCGCAGGTCTCTGACCCCGCCGTTTTTCCGAGCGAGCAGTCTCCAGTTTTGCAGATGGAATTGGAAGACCTTCGGTCAAACGACTGTGCGGGGTCAGAGACCCTCACACAACGATTGAGAAACAGCGACACCACGCAAATCTTATCCACTTCCCGATATGTCGGCATGTGAGGACGCGCGCGATTCACGAGAATTCCCATCGCCTCAGTGTTTTCTTCGATGATGGTGGTGATGTAGCCGCGAACGCGACCGTCCTCGTGAAGTTTTCGCGCGAAACGGTATCCTTGCGACACGAGTAGTTGGCCGCGAAAATTTTTGTCCACGCGCAATTGGCTCAGATAACCGACATCCTGCGGCTTGCCGTTGATGAAAAGTTTTCGCACAGCGCGACAGCCGATTCCCGTAAGTTGTCCTGTTGGGACGTGACGCCCGATGACGACCTGACAAAAATCTCCCATGACACCGCAACCATGAAAATAATTTGGCTCGCGGAGATAGGAAAGTGCGATGCGCCCTGGGACGGGATTGTTTGCCAGCAAATGTCGGATGTCGGCATCGTCTTCGGGCTGCGCTAGTTTGATTTGGACGTGCATCAGGGTAGAGCAAGCATCTTGCTTGCTTCGAGTTCTTGAGGTTCTTCCGACAATCGCAGGCTGGAAACCTGCGCTACCTTCATCAGTTCTACGCGGTGCGCTTCGTCACCGAGCGGGAATCCAGCGCGCTGTTGCACTTCACGGCGAATCATCCAGTTGATCATGTAAAAGTGCGACCACATGAAAAAGTTTTCGGCGTTCACTTGACGGTCAAGACTGCGGCGGATGATGGAGCTTAACCTGTAAAATTCGGCGCGAACTTCGATGCACTTGTCGCGGACTTCACGCGCGGTCATGCCTACGGGCGCATAGGGGATGTCGCCGTAGCGATAACGCGGGTCAAGCCACCATTTGTCATACAGCAATCGTCCTTCGCGTTGGAGTCGTGTATAGAGCGGCGTGCCAGGAAACGGAGTGAGGTGGTTGAAGGCGACGATGTAAAATTTGTGGCGCAACGCGAACTCCAGCGATTCGCGAACTGAAGCTGCGGTGTCACCGTCGTAACCGACGATGAACGTGACATAGAGCCGAATGCCGTGTTTGCGCAGATTGGCAAGCGCGACTTCGTAACCGCCGCCCATTGTGTTGAAACCCTTGCGCATCTTCCGCAGGTTTTCAGGGTTCAGTGATTCGAAACCGATGAGCAACCCCTGACAACCGCTCGCCTTGATGAGCCGTAGAAATTCCTCGTCATGCGCCGCGTTAATGCTGGCTTGACTGACCCATCGGATTTTCAGCGGCGCGAGCGCGCGGAAAAATTCCTTCGCCTGCTCCATGTTCGACGTGATGTTATCATCCACAAAAAAATAGAGAGGTTTCTTCATGCGACGGATTTCGTCGAGAATCTCTTCATTGGGACGGCGCGTCTGCGTGTTTTTGAAATACGATTGCACCGCGCAGAATTCGCAGTTGAGATGACAGCCGCGTCCCGCTTCGACGAGTCCGATGGGTAAATAACGTTTGCCTGAAAATATGGAGCGGTTCGGGCGCAAATTCGTGAGAGGCGGACGAGTTTCGCGTTTATAGATTCGTCGCAACCGACCGTTCTGAAAATCTTCGAGCACTTGCTGCCAAACTCCCTCAGCTTCTCCAACAATAGTCGCCTCTGCATATTCGCTCACTTCTTCAGGAACAAGCGTTGCATGAAACCCGCCCATCACGACAGGCACGCCGCGCCGACGATATTCCGACGCAATCTGATACGCGCGATGTGCAGTGTAAGTCTCGACGCTGATTGCGACCAAATCCGTCGGCTCATCGTAAGGAATCACCTCCATGCGGTCGTCGTGAAACGCGACTTCCACATCGCGCGGCGTCAACCCCGCAACCGTCGCCGCCGCCAGACACTCCATCTGCCACGTGCGAATGTATTTTTCGCCGACGCGCCGCCCGACGCAGGGATGGACGATGGTGAGTTTCATGGTTCGATTCACGCTTGCTTCAAACTGTGGTGACTCTAAAATTTCAACATGGCTGCGGGGAACTTCTCAATTGGCGGCGAAACATCGGAGGCGAGACATCCCACACCGCCCGACATGCCGATTCCCGATCGGTTGAACGGCATTTTGGTGGTTACAGTCTTCTGCGCGGCAGTCGGATTGCTCTGGCTCGCGTCGCAAACGAGACATTGGTATGAACTGCTCGGCGTTGGGATTTTGTATTCCTACCTGTTGCTGACCAACTACGCGCTCTTGCACGAAGCCGCGCACGGGAATTTGCAGTCGGCGCGGCGGCGAAATTATTGGTTTGGATTTCTGACGGGGATGCTTTTCCCGATTCCGTTCTCGCTGATTTGCTGCACGCACCGAAATCACCACCAGAACAACCGCACCGACGCGGAGATGTTCGATTTGTATTACCCGCACGACAACGTCGTGATGAAATACATCCAGTGGTATGGAATTTTGATAGGACTGTTCTGGCCGCTTGTTCCGCTTGGCGCCATGGTCATTTCCCTTTCGCCGCGTGCGTTGCGGGAACGCATCTTGGGCAAGTCGAACTTGACAGGTTATCTTTTTGCGAACGTTCGCAACGTTTTGGTCTGGCGCGTGCGATTTGAAACTGTGGGAATCATCGTTTTCTTCGTCGCGCTTCATTGGTTGCTTGGCTTGCATTGGCTGAACACGCTCGTCCTTTATGCGTGTTTCTCCTTCAACTGGTCCACGCGTCAATACATCGCGCATGCTTTCACCAAGCGCGATGTCATCGAAGGCGCTTGGAATTTGCGTCATAATCGGCTGATGAGTTGGGTGCTGTTGCATGCTGAATATGACCTGACACATCATCGTCATCCTGAAGTGTCCTGGATTTATTTGCCACGTTTGACGCCGCCTAACGAACCGCGCTTGAGCTATCGCAAACAATACTGGCGACAATGGCTAGGACCGCGTCCTGTTACCGAACCTGCGCCTCTTCCAACGTTGCATGAGTCGGCGGCTCAATGACTGACTTTTCTTGTGCGTCGTCTCGCTTCTGAACGATGCGCTGTGAATGGTTGTCTGGATTCCATTCGGGCAGTTTCTCGATGAGTTGCGCGTAAAGGTAAAACACGGCGTCTGAGACAACGAATCCCTCACGAAATCGCAATCCCTCAAGCACGCTTTTGTCTTTCCACGTCGTGGCGATCATCATCGGCAAGGCGCGCACAAAAGCGGAGCGACTTGGCAGGAAAAAGACGGTTTGCATGGCGCTGCTGCCGTCGGGAAGCGGTCGTCCCGCCCAAACCAACTCGAAAGGAGTCGGCTCTTGAACGGAAAGCCAAGCGAGACTCGGTCCGATGGTTGTGAACCGCCAGCGCGCGGCGCTACCACTCAGAAATAGCAATTTCCTCATGACGCTCGATTTGAAGCGCGTGTGAATTCCAACCGTGAGACGGTGCGGCGCTTCAATCTCAACCGTGGGATCATCGAGCAGTTGGAATCCGTGGACGGGAACGATATGCGTAAAGTCCAGCCCATTTCCCAAAATGACGTGCGGGTGACAATCAATTCGGCGCTCGCGCAGACAAAGAGCGTGGCGGGAATTGGCTGCTGTCGGTTCAGGCAATTCGTAGCGGGGCGATTCGCCGATCCAAGCCCAAGCGATTCCCCAACGCTCTCGCACCGTGTATGTGCGGATGCTTCGGTTTTCCGACACGCCTCCGCCCGCAGTGCAATTTCCGTCTTCGCCCCAGCACCAGCGGTGAAAGACGCATTGCAGCCCTTTTTCGACCACGGTTCCTTGTGCGAGGTCTGCACCGAGGTGAGCGCACGCGCTTTCAACGGCGTGCATTGTGCCCGATAAGGCGCGATAAAGAACCAGCGTCCGTTTGCCGACGGAGATTTTCTTGACCGCCCCTCGTGCGAAATCCGCACTCCGCCCGACTGCATACCAGCCTTCGCACACGACATCCGAGTTGGCGAATTTACGCAGCGGCGCTTTCAACCCTTCAAATGACTGTTGCGCGCTTTTGTATGTGAGCATCTGCATAAGGTTTTCAGGCAACCGACTTGCGCTTGGGCATCAAGTAGAGCAACGCGCCCGCGAGCACGGCGAAATACGCCGACTGAAACCAGATGCGCGCTGCAGAAATTCCAAACGTTTGCTGAACCTCTTCCGCAAAAACGAGCCGTTGCGCCACACGGACCGCCAGAAGAATTGCGACGGCGACAATAATGGCTCGATACTTTTCCGGGTCGCGCGCGGCGACGAATCCCAAAACGCCCACCGCAATCATGTAAGCGCCGATGATGCGAACCAAGTGAATCGCGGCGGGCGTCGCTTCCAACTGAGCGCCGTAAAAAGATTTGGCGACTTGTTGAGCAAGAGACGGGGAAACAACACCCGCAATCCCCATTCCAAGGTGGGTGACACACACGAGCCAGAGCAATACTTTAATGATTCGTAGACGCATAGATTTCTCCTTGTGGTTTGGAAGCGATTGTGTCGCTCGGGTTGTTTGCGAAAAGTTCCGTAGTCCCGCGTGGCCAATCGCAGGTGTAAAAGCGCGAGAGGTTGTTGGCGTAAAAACGGTAGCCGAGATTGGTGGCGACGGCGACGGCGAGTCGGGTGCGCGAACCAGCAAGACGTTTGGCGATTGAGCGGAAAGAGTAAGTTTTCTTCCACGCGCGTTGCGTGCGTTGCGCGAGTTCGTCGGGCGTCATTTGTGATGGTTGATAAACGACATGTTGCCCGTCGTATTGCTCCCAATCTTCGGTGAGGATTCTGCCCTCGCGTTTGAGCCGCTCGAAAAGCGGCGTGCCAGGGAATGGTGTGAGAATCGCGTAACGCGGCAAATCAATGTTCGTTTCCATCACAAAATCCACCGTGCGGTCAAAGGTCTCGGCGTTGTCGTGGTCGAAGCCGAAAACGAAACAGCCCATGAGCGCGATGTTGTAGTTGTGCAACCGCTCGACGACGAAGCGGTAATCTTTCTTCATGTTGAAACTCTTGTTCGTCTCGTCGAGCGAATCTTGAGACAACGATTCCAACCCGATGAGAATGCCGCCGCACCCGCTGCGCGCGGCGAGACTGAGCAGTTCTTCGTCCCACGCAAGCAACGTCGTGGCAAGTCCACCCCATTTGATTTTCAGCGGAATCATCGCCGTGAAAAGTTCCTTCGCATAATCAATGTCGGAGATGAGGTTGAGATCAAGGAAGATGAGGCGACTCGGGCGCATCTGTTTGATGTCGGCGATGACGTCGGCGACGGGTTTCATCAACGGTCGTCCCCACGCGGCGGGAACGACACAAAACTCGCAGTGATGAATGCAGCCGCGCGTCGCTTCGATGGTGTAAGGAGTCGCGTAATTTTTCGCGGGCAACATGTCGCGGCGCGGGAAGGGGAGATTGGCGAGACTGAGGTTCGGCGATTGGTCGTAGCGGCGTTGCATTTTCCCCGCGACGAAATCACGGAGCAACTGAGGCCATGTTTCTTCCGCGTAACCGACCACAAGCGTGTCGCAGTGTTGCTGCGCTTCATCGGGCACAAGCGTCGGGTGCACGCCGCCGAGCACGACGGGCATTCCGCGCCGACGAAAGTGCGCCGCCAATTCATACGAGCGCGTCGCCGTTCCCGTGATGGCGCTGATGCCGATGAGGTCAGCTTCAATATTCAAGTCCATGTCACGCACACCTTCATCCACGAGCGTGACCTCCGCGTTCAATTCAGACGGCACAAGCGACGCGAGTGTTGTCAGCGTTAACGGCATATAACGCATGGATTTTTTCCAGATTCCCGTGCGATGACGATAAAGCGGCCCGCGCGGCGAGATAAGCGCGATGCGAAGTCGGGGTCGAGGCGATAAGGTGGTGTTCACAACAATTCGCTGACCGACGGGCGTATCAGAACGGTTTTCAGTGGGGGATGTCAAGGTTGTTGGAATTTGGGTTCGGTCTAGCCAACGAGGAACAAACATCAACTAACAAGGCGCGTGCCAGAAAATTGATTCTTCAGAGCAGTTCAGTTTCCCCTATGAAAATTGGGCAACAGTCTGAGCGGGCTGTTCGACGCCAAAGACGCTGGCATACATTTTCTACACAGCCGAGGGCATTTTATGTCAGTGCATTGGCGGCTAATCTATGACGCGGAAGATGGTGAAGCGGTCGGTTTTGACTTCGAGCTTGAATCGTTTCAATTGTTCTGGGCGTTCGTAAAAAGAGCGTGCAGCACAGGCGGGAGGAAGGGCGCGCAAGCCTGCCTTGTAGATGCGGGTCTCCTTGAATTCTTGGGGCGCGAGACCCTCGGCGACGAAACCCCAATCGAAGATGAAGATGTCGGCGTGATATTTTCGCGCAAAGGCGTAAAAGGTTTCTTCATCGCTGTAAATCGCAGCGAGCATTTCGCTCCAACGCAGGCGGATGCGCTCGTTCTCAAATTTTGAGTGCATCACTGTCGGGCGGCCCGTGTGTGCAAGATAAACGGGCGAATCAGCTATCGTTGCAAGGATAACGGCGTCGGGCGTGGTGTTTTTCTGAATCCATTCTACAACGGGACGGATGTCAGCGGGTGACGGTTGCGAGCCGCGGTCGAGCGGTCTGAGGTCGAGGGTGAAGAATTGCCACGCGCACGCGACGATGCCAACGACGACGATTGCGATTTTTGCGATCTTGTTTTGAAGCAAGCTGAAGCTTGAACTCCAAACTCCTGCGGCGACAACTGCGGCGGCGAAGCCGAGGAATGTGAAGTAGCGGAGAACCATCCATGAAAGCGGGAAGAGAAGAATGGCGAAGATTGCAAATATCTGTAGCGGCGGTCTATGACCGCCGTGTTCTGTGTCCGAAGATTTTCGGCGCTCATAGAGCGCCGCTACAGCGGCGATAACTGCGAAGGGCAGACACCATTGCAGACTGCGCCAGAATTCCGACAGAGGCGCCGTGTTGAACGCGCCTTCCCACAAGAGCCGCGCGTGCAGCGGCAGCAGCGCGGGGTCGTCTGGCTTCACACCGAGATTGACAAGCTTGTGAACGAACAACTGATAGACGTGCGAGTATTCGCCGTAATTCGTTTGCGACCAGTAGCCGAGCAGGAGAAACGCGGCGCACATGGTGGAGAACACAAACAACCGCGAGGCGCGGGTCTCATTTGCCCACGCGACGCACGCGAGCGCATATAGAACGCACATCGCTGGCGAGAGAATGAATTGTTTGGTGTTCAAAGAGGGAATGAGCAACCCGCCCACTGCCAACAAGCCGACCAGCCACGGCAATCGCGGCGTTTCGTTGCGCCAGAGAAAATGAATCGCCATCGCCGCGACGAAAACCGCGAGAAGAAATTGAGTGAGATGCCAGCTTGCCAGCGCCGCGAGCCAGAAAAAGGCGGCGACAATTTGTGTTGTAGGGCGCGAATGTCCCGACGTTAGTCGGGATTTCGCGCCGTGCTTGGCGGGAAACCCTTCGGGCATTCCCGCCCTACATGCCGATTGGATTGCAAGCACCGTAAAAAACAGCGCGAACACAATCAGCGGAATTGCAAAATCCTCCTTGAGGAAAAGATTCTTCACCGTGCGTCCGTAGCTCGGATAAATCGTTGCGTAAAGCAGCGCGGCGAGCAGTCCCGCCCAGTCGCTTCGCCACAACGCGCGTGCGAGGAAGAAAATTCCGAACAGCGCGAGACTCGACACAACGCACGAATACCACACGACCCATTCGTGGAACGGCATCGCGGGTTTGAGCCAGCGATACGCGACGCCGCACGGCGCTTCCATCACAACAGTGAATTCGCTCCACGAATTGAGTTCGTCGGGATGCTGGATGCGGCGGTCGCGCGAGAGTTGTCCCCAATCGCCGACGGGATGTTCGGCGAAAAATTTCGCGAACCGATAATGCACCGCAAACTCGCTCCAGAATTGCCCCGTGTCATCCGCCGCGTCCCACGTTGGGTGCGCAAAAATCTTTGTGGTCTTGAACCAGACGTGACAGCCGAACAACACGACGACGAGGGCGAGGCACACCTCGAATCGGTGTTTCGAGAAAAAGGTCAGGAACGGCGCGTTTGTCGTCGTCGTGCTCGTGCGGGCACTGTAGCGAGCGCGCAAAGTTGCGGTCAAGCGCGAGCGCGTGCTAACATCGCGCGGTTGCGCGAAGCGAGGAGGCGACGGCTGGTGTGCTGGAATTTTTCGCGTATCCCAACTCATTCGCCGTGTTGCCGCGATTGGTGAATGAAATCCTCGCGCGAGCAGAGATGATGGGGGATGGAAGAACTGCACTCTGTCGCCGCCAGCGGAGACGCGGAGCGCATCGAGATGTTGGCGGGATTCGGGTTTCGTGAAACGGGGCGGGAGGTCGCTGCGTTTCAAACGCGCGGTGGAACTGAGGATGAGGTGCGGTTTGGGCGAAGAGTGGAAGTCGCCTGAGGGCAGGCGTAACGAATTAGAGACAATTTCAATTATCGATTGGGTTTTGCCTTTGCCATTTTTTGTGGACAGTCTGGTTAGAGCGCCTCACAAAAACCGATCCTGGGCTTGGGAGCGCGAGCGCCCCGCTTGTGCTTCCGAGGTTTTATTAGAAGTCATCTCATCAATGCCGCTCGGCGCGAACCCCCGTCCCGCTTTGCGGGATCGGGGCATTCGCGCCCTGCAACGCTTGGAGGGCGGGCATGCCCGAAGGGTTGCCCGCTGTGACCGCCTCTTGATGAGACCGCTTCTAGTGCAACGTCAAAGTTCAATTGGAGGGCCACGCTCCGTCGTGGCCGTCCCGCGAAGCGGGAGACGCGACGGAGCGCGTCCCTCCAAGAACCCTTAAAATGAGCTTTGACATAGCACTAGTAATTCTGCGGCGTGTTGCCCCAATCCTATTCCGCGTTGTAGCTGCGCTTCTGTGAAGCGCAGAATCAGAACGTTCATAGTGGAATCGGCGCTTCACAGAAGCGCCGCTACACCAAAATACGGCGATCAATTGTTTGGGCAACACGCCCTCTGGACTTGAACTGGGACAAGGTCATTCTGATTTTGAAATTTTTCCGTGTGAAGTCACACGGGCCACAGCCTGCTACCAACTCCTGATGTCATCGTCGCCCCAGTCGTTGGTGCAGTTGGAACTCAAACTTCAACGGTCCGCTTGCTGGGATTCTTCGCTTCGCTCAGGATGACAGGAGTTGGGGTTCTGCCGCGATTGAAAATCGCTCCCACAAATTTTGGCGTGCCATCATTCACTTTTTCTTCTGCGCCTCCTGCACGCGGCGGATGGCTTCCTGCGCGGCGAAATCGCTGCGGCGGTAGCGGAGGGCTTCGTTGTAGGCGGAGATGGCGCCGTTCCAGTTGCGGGATTGTTCGGCGCGGGTGCCCTTGTCCATCGCGGAACCGTATTGGACGTTGTTGAGGGCTTGTTCGGCGGCGGGGTCGCGCGGCTTGATGCGGAGCGCCTCTTGATACGCGGAAATGGCGTTGTTCCAATTGCGGTTGCGTTCGGCGGCGATGCCATTGTTCATCGCGTCCTGATATTTGTCGTCCACATTGGCGGCGGCGATTCGGCGTTTGCCGTCCTGCGCTGCGAAGTCGTTGGGCTTGGCGCGCAATGCCTCGTCGTAAGCGGCTTCGGCGCCGCGCAAATCGCCGCGTTGCTCGGCGCGCGCGGCTTTGTCCATCGCCTCAAGATAATCCACGTTGCGCAACGCCTGCTGCGCGGTGGCGTCGTTGGGACGAATCGAGAGCGCTTGATTGTAATAGTTGCGCGCCGAAGCCCACTGCCGCGCCTGTTCGGCGCGCGAGGCGTTGTTGAGCGCGGAATCGTAATCCAATTGTTTCGCCACGTCGGCGAGCCGTTGGAGCGCGGCGATGGCGGCGGCGGCGTTGGGTTTGAGGCGCAACGCGTCGCGGTAGGCGGCTTCGGCGGATTGAAGGTCGCGGCGTTGCTCCGCCTGCCGCGCGCGTTCCATCGAAAGCGAGTAACGCTCGTTGTTTTGCAAATCGAGAATGCGGCGGATGGACGCGGTGGCGGTCGGATCGTTGGGTTTGATGCGAAGCGCGTCGTTGTAGGCGTTGATGGCGTTCTGCCAGTCGCGGCGTTGTTCGGCGCGCGACCCGCGGTCCATCGCCTGATCGTATTGGGCGTCCTGGTGCGCGACGGTGGTCTGCGCAGCGAGACGGCGTTTGGCTTCAACGGCGAGCGGGTCGCCAGGTTTGAGGCGCGCGGCGTCGTCGTAAAGTTTCAACGCGTCCGCGAGATTGCCGTTGCGTTCGGCTTGGGCGGCGCGGCGGATGAAATCGTTGTAGGCATCATTGAGTTTTTGTTCCTCGAGGCGGCGGTTGAGCGCGACGGCGGCGGGGTCGTGCGGGTTGATGCGGAGCGCCTCCTGGATCGCGGCGTGCGCGGCGGCGGGATTGGGGGCGTTGTTGGCGCGTTCCATCGCGAGTTGGAAATTGACGCGCTGCAACGCGGTGGTCGCGGCGGGGTCGTTGGGCTTGCGCTGGAGCGCCTCGGTGTAAGCCTGTAGCGCGGTCGCCCATTGGCGCGCGGCTTCGGCTTGCTGACCGCGCTGCATCGAGGCGGCGTAAAGTTCCTCGGCGCGGATGTCGTTGAGCCGCACGATGCCCTGCGTGGCGAGCGGGTCGCTGGGGCGCAGCCGCAACGCTTCGCGGAACGCCTGGTCGGCTTCGTCCCAGCGTTGCGCGGCTTCGGCGGCTTGCGCGCGGGCGATTGCCTGCGCATAGGAAACGCGGGCAAGCCCATCCATGGCGGCGGCGTCATGGGGCAGGTGTTGCAACGCCTGCGTGTAGGCGAGCCGCGCGGTGTTGAGGTCCTTGGCGGCTTCGGTTTTTTGCGCGCGCTCCATCTCGATCTGGTAACTGACGCGCGCGATGGCGCTGCGGGCTTCGATGCTTTCGGGTTTGGCGATGAGCGCAGCATGGAACGCGGCGAGCGCGGGTTGCCATTGTTTGTTTTGTTCAGCCGTCAACCCCGCGCTCAGTGATGCGTCGAACCGCAGCGCGGCGCGGTTGGCGTCCACGCGGGCGATGGCTTCGACGACATCGAGGTTGCTGCGCCGCATCGAGTCGGCGCGCTGGTAAAACTCCCATGCTTCGTCCCATTTTTTCGCGGCTTCGGCGGCTTTGGCGCGCGCGATGACATCGTTGTATTGCAGGTTCGGCAACACGAGGACGACGAACGCGGCGATTGCGCCGCACAGAACCGCGACAGCGGCGATGATGATGAGCGCGGTCTTGGGCTTGGATTGGGGGGCGTCGGATTGCGGCGAAGCGGGACGGAACGGAGTAGGGGCAGGTTGCAATGAAACGGTGTCGAGCATGTTGTTGCAGATGGCGCATTGCACCCGTGTGGCGGTGAGACCTTCGGGCAAATCGAGGGCAGAATGGCAATACGGACAAATGACGTTCATGGTTTTGTCTCCCAGCGACAAGACTTGAACTGATGGACGGGGGCGCGCCAGAACACAGACATTCCCCATTTTGATTCAGAAGATTGACGCAGAGCGAGTTGGAGGGTCACGCTCCGTCGTGACCGCATTGGCGAATCGGACGCGACAGAGCGCGTCCCTCCAATTTGGGGAATTTC
>Ga0187892_10006359_pt1 | contig 17588 bp, 21 predicted proteins | sample MA1701073metaG_FD_139345 | JGI IMG/M metagenome (GOLD analysis project Ga0187892, IMG submission 139345) | Bio-ooze microbial communities from a basaltic lava cave in the Kipuka Kanohina Cave System on the Island of Hawaii, USA - MA170107-3 metaG ... | reverse complement strand
CGCAGGTGGCGCCGCATGGGCCGCCGCATGGGCTGCCGCATGGGACGCCGCACGGGCCGCCGCACGGGCCGCCGCACGGGACAAACTCGCACCGACGAAACGCACGCTTCAAGAATCAGCAGCTCGCCTTGTTCGCCGGATGTGCGTAGTGGGGCGCCATCGCCGGCTGCTTCACGAAAGTCGTACAATGGATACAGCGGAACTCAAAAATAGGAGATCCAACGATGAACTACGGCCCGATGTTGCATGACGTTGTCGACCTGGACGCACTGACGGATGTGCTTCAGATCAACGAGTCGGTTCTGCCCGAAAATTTCTACATGGGTTGGTGGATGCGTCGCACTCTGTGCGGCACCGTCGCATGTCTGGTTGGCAACTTCTGTCTAGCGCGGCCGCACGACACACTGCGCCTGGTCGAGAATCCAAAAGAGGGTACGATTGTCCTGGTAGGCGAGGACGGTATGGTAGCGTCCACTTCGGCGGACAATGCCGTCTCGAGGAGGTTCGGTCTAAGTGGGTGGCTCACTGACTTCCTGTTCACGGCTTACCGACCAGGGAGCAAAAACCAGGCGATTTCACGGCTGAAGAAGACCATCGCCTACTTTCGTCGCAAACGCGAACTCTGGGCTGAGCACGAGTGGCTCATGGGCCTGTCGCGGCAGGACCGGCTGCGCGCCGTGGCGTATTCGCACATTCGGCACAGTGTTGCAGTCGGTAGTTCCGGCGATTTTTGAGTGTCCCGACGCGATGCGGATCTCGTCGATTCAAAGGTTCGGCGCAACCACTGTATTTCACATCGCCGTACCAGGAAACGCGACCGCCGCAGCGGCCGAAAACACAAGAGTCGATACGTTTGAAGAATCAACCTTGCCGCAAAACGAAATCAAGCGGCGGCACACACCGGTCCAACAGGAGTATGCCATGGACGCAACACAATCGGCAGAGCAACAGCTGGGTTTTCGAGACGCCATCCACGTGCCGTACGTCGTCGTTGCGTGCGATACGGCACTGGAGCCTGGATGCAAGGTGTCGCTCCGACATAACGGCGATGATAGTGATGTCAGCAGATGTGTGAAATGGGGCGGCAAACCAGAAACCGGCCTATATGGACGTGGTGATGTCGAACCGATGTGGCATGGCGTCGCCGATCCATTCCTCGAATCGACAATTCCTGCCAATAGTCCGTTCCGGTGCTTTATCCGCAAAGAATGCTTCACGAAGCTGCGCCACGATTTTCTAATTGAAGTCTATGACAGAGGCGGCTCCAATACATGCCATAGCGTGTGCGGCATCTTTTGAGATCGGGCGGAGCGCGTGGCTGCGCCGAACCTTTGAATCGTCGAGGGATGTCACGTATTGGCGTGCGACTGCAACCGGCAGGAGGTGATTCCCATGTGCGTACTGGATTGCGACGAGTCGCCCGAAGTGTGGCTGGAAACCGAGCGCAAAGCCCGCAAGGAACATATTTGTTCGTCCTGTTGCCGCGTCGTGGATGCCGGAGAAAAGTACCTCGCACATTTTAGTGTGTACGACGGCAGATCGTGGATTGGCAAGCTCTGCTGCGACTGCGTTAGCGATCGAGCCAAATTTGCCGAGGCGCACGGCGGCATTCTTTGTTTTCCTTCGGAGCTGAGGAACGTGTTGGTTGACTGTATCGCGGAAGGCGACGACGAGAGTGAGATGTGGCGGTCGATGTTGGATCGAATTAAGGCGAGAGGACTTGCCGTAGCAGGAGTGAGTCATGCACCGAGCCGACCGAGAGATAGTGGAACGAATTGAGTTGGCGTTCATCGAGAACGACTACAAGCCGATCACTGGACATTTTGTAGGTGCGTATGACTACGAGAGGGAGAGGTGCGGTCTCGGCGCTCTTGGGTTACGGACGCACTTTCTAAGATGGATATGTGCAGAAAAGTCGGCCGCAACTTTAAGTGGGTGACCGGATTTGTCATTGGATTTGATGACAGGGGTTATGACGCCGAGGATTACGAAATCATAGTGGACCACCTTCAAGTTCGTGAGGAAGATTGGAACCGAGGCTACCGCGCCGGCTGGTGCTGTGCAGCCAGAGTGTTTGCCAAGGCCCCGGTAGAAGCGTGTAAGGAACAAGAGCCAAGTTTTTCTCATTCGCCCCGCTAGTTGGTACCTAAAACCGAGCGCAAAGCCCGCAAGAAGCACATTTGTTCATTTTGTTGTCGCGTTGTGGATGCCGGAGAAAAGTACCTCGCACATTTCAGCGTGTACGCGGACGACATCGGCTAGTTCAGAGGCATCTCATTACGACAGGGCAATCAAGGAGCTGTGGGTGCATGGCAGCCGAGATGACAAGCGCCCGCCAGAAGCTACGAATCGGAGACAGGCATTGCCGGACTCGGCTGGCTAGAGAACCGAATAGAGATAGTGTTTGCGTACCTAAACATCAAAAGCGAGTAACATGAAAACCAAGAATGGAATCGCCACTTCAGCGATTGCAAAGCCGCTGAAGTGGCATTAGCTAGGCGGCAAGAACTACCTCGCGGATTGGATCATCAGTCGCTTTCCACCGCGCTGCAAAAATCCGAACGCGCCAGCGTCGAACGATCCTGGTTGGTTGGCCTACGTGGAACCTTACTTCGGCGGCGGATCCGTCCTGTTCGCCAACGATCCGACAGGAATCAGCGAGGTAGTGAACGATCTGAACTCGGAGTTGTTTGATTTTTGGCGGTGCTTGCAGAACCAACGAGAATTCGCGGAGTTTGCCAGAATCGTGCAGGCGATTCCGTTCTCGCAGGATGAGTGGCGGGCTGCGATCGGCAACGGCGAGTTCGTCGGCGGCCGAGTCGCGCGCGCCGTCGCGTTCTTCGTGAAGAACCGCCAGTCGCTCGCCGGACGGATGGATTCCTTCGCGCCGCTGTCTCGCAACCGCACCAGGCGGGGCATGAACGAGGCGGCGTCAGCGTGGCTAAGCGCCGTCGAAGGACTACCGGCTGTGCATGCGCGTTTGAAGCGCGTCGTCGTCCTGTGCGACGACGGCGTCAAGGTCATCCGGCAGCAGGACGGGGTGCGGACGCTCAACTACATCGACCCGACTTACTTGCCGGAGACGCGATATGCCGGAGGCGGTGAGTACAAGCACGAGATGACGCCGGAGCAGCACGAGGAGCTGCTGGATACGCTGGGTGGCATCAAGGGTCGCTTCATTTTGAGCGGCTATCCATCTAAGATGTATGACTCGTACGCCACTCGCTTTGGTTGGCGCTGTGAGCGGATCCAAATCGACAACAAGGCCAGCGGCAGGAAGACCAAGGAAAAGAAGACTGAGTGCCTCTGGTACAACTACTGATTGGAGTAGCCGTGGAAAATTTGGTTCAAGACGGGGTCCCGTTCGGCGGGGAGCTGGTCCATGCCGGCATGGTCGTGGTCATCCACGAGCACCTGCTGCAGCAGGTTGGGCGGACGACGCAGCGGATCCGACCTCACGGCGAACTCGGCGATTCGGCTGCGGTTATCGACTTAGTCCACTTCGACTGCGTGGGATCGGAGGTGCTGGGATGCCCCATCACGGTCGCGGCGGTGATGTTTCCTTTCGCGGTAGTGGCGGACGACTCGGGCCACGGCGGCATTCTGGACCTGCGGCACAAACGGTTCATGCTGGCTGCGGCGCACTACCGCCAGGCTCTGCAGGTCCTGCCGAAGCCGAGTCAGTCGGTGCGCGTCGTTGAGGACGTCACCGCCGTGCCGCCGCAGATCGTAGAGCTGCTGAAAGCGCAGATCCGCGGCGAACTGCAGCAGCGGCAGCCGTCGGCCCGGCCGCGGCGGACCCGCCGCAAGTGATCGAGGAGTACATGACAATACATATACCTGACTTGCACTACCAAACGGACGCGACGCGCGTTGGGCAAATGCCCGCCAATGTGCCCCCGCTACTCGCCAACGGGATTCGCAACTACGTCGAGCGCGGCCTGCGCTGCGGCAGTTTCCTGAACGCCGTGCTGGAAAACGATCTGTGTCTGGCCGTTGCGCGCGCCGATGGACAATCGCGAGCATGTCTGTGCGATCTCGTGTGGTGGCTGATTGATAACGTCCCATCCGATTGTTGGGGGAACCGCGAAAAAGTTGCCGCGTGGATCAAGCGCCACGAACGCATCAGGACCGCGGAGGAATTGCCATGATGCTAGTCGAAAAGCTACTCGAGGCAATCGACACGGCTTGGAAACTCGCGGCCGACGACAGCGACCTGGCGTTGCTGCTGTGCGAATCGAGCGCGGGCCTGCCAGACGAGCAAAGTGCGGCCTTAGTCTGCGGCAAGGCGCCCGGTGGCGTCAAATGAGCCGAGAACTAACCGGCATTCGCCAACAGATCATTGAAATGCGTCGCGAGCGCGAGCGCGCTTGGAAGCACGTGCGAGCACTAGACGAGCTCATTGTCGCTCTTTCGAAAGAGGCGGCTGCGGCGGTTCGTGAGGGATATGCTGGCCACAGGCGGTTTAGCAAGGAGAAGACATGACCATGCACGCGTTCGTTGCGCTGGTTGGCAATTGTGGAAAGACGAGATAGGGCTTGATTCCGAGAAAGTGTTCCCGCGCAGCACTGCGGACGGCGGCTAGTCGTATTTCTCTCGCCGATTCAAAGGTTCGGCGCAACCACACAACATACCAGGATACAACACTGCCGGCAGGGAATCCAAGCTGGCTCCTGGTTCTGTTGTTGAAAACACAGGAGGGCGATATGAAGCTTCGATACGTGACAATCACCGGCGCGGACGACAGCTGCCGGCCGGAGGACCTGGTGGCGCTGTCGAGCGACTGGCCGTTCCTCGAGTTCGGGATATTGCTGTCGGCGTCGGCAATGGGTGGTCCGCGGTTCCCGTCGGCGATCTGGCTGCGTAAGTTTGTCGACGTGTGGCGGCCCGACGTGCGGGTGTCGTGCCACCTGTGCGGCCGCTGGCTCCGGAACCTGCTATCCGGCGGCGACACCGCGTTCATGGGATCCGTCGGCCGCCTCGTCTGGGAGCTGTTCAGCCGGTTGCAGCTCAACTTTCACGCTCGGCCGCACCGAGTTGAGTGGGAGGCGTTCCTAGGTGCCACCGATGCGCTGCGGGCGTTCGGACTCAGCCAGTTCATCTTCCAGTTCGACGCGGTGAACGACGGGCTGCTGGACGCAGCCCGCGCGCACCTGGACGCGGTGCCGCTGTTCGACAGGTCCGGCGGCGCCGGGATCGTGCCGGAGTCGTGGCCGGAGCCGCTGCCGGGTGTGCTGTGCGGTTACGCCGGCGGGCTCGGGCCGCAGAACGTGCGCGACGAGTTGTCCCGGATTGAGGCCTCGGTCGGTGACGTTGCGATTTGGATCGACGCCGAGACTCGGTTGCGGTCCGACGACGACCTCAAGTTCGACCTGCAGAAGGTCCGCCGTTTTGCGGAGTTGTCGGCTCCGTTTGTGCAGCAGTGACACAAGGAAAACCGATGAACATAAAACTTACGAATCAGCGACTCCAAACGTACGCCGGGACGGGCGCGAGTACAACCCAGTCTTGCCACGATCCGGTCATTTTGACGTAACGACTTGGTTCACTGACCGACAACATTTTGATGCAACGACTGCCATAAATTGGTAGTCGAGGCATGGAGACATGAACGATGAATCTAGCAGAGGTTCTGAGGCTGCACGGCTTATGGCTGGCTGGTGCTCCAGATGGCCGCCGTGCCGACCTGCGTAATGCCGACCTGAGCGGTGCTAACCTGAACGATGCCAACCTGGGCGACGCCAACCTGAGCGGTGTCAGCCTGAGCGATGCCAACCTGGGCGACGCCAACCTGAGCGGTGTCAGCCTGAGCGACGCCAGCCTGGGCGGTGCCAGCCTGCGCGATGCCAACCTGAGCGATGCCAACCTGAGCGATGCCAACCTGAGCGATGCCAACCTGAGCGGTGCCAGCCTGCGCAATGCCAACCTGAGCGATGCCAACCTGAGCGATGCCGACCTGCGTAATGCCGATCTGAGCGGTGCCAATCTGAGCGGTGCCAGCCTGAGCGGTGCCAACCTGAGCGGTGCCAACCTGAGTGGTGTCAGCCTGAGCGGTGTCAGCCTGCACGGTGCCAACCTGAGCGATGCCGAAGGTGTCGCCTCACGAGACGACTGTATCGCCTTGCTCGATGTGATTCGCGAGCATGTGTGCGGTCATGGTGACATATTGGAGATGGGCTACTGGCATGGTACGGGGTGGAACGCTGATGTGCCACCTGCACACGCTTGTAACACATCGCATTGTCTCGCCGGTTGGGCACAGGCGCTGTGCCCAGACACAGATGTCCGCCAACTTGATCCTGTGACCGCTGGGGTGCGTCTGATACCCCTTGCGGCCGGCCGATTCTGGGACGACAACGAATCGGTTTTGGCGTGGCTGTCTGCCCGAAAGTATGCGGCCGCGGCTGGCTAGTTACTGAACTACCGGGAGATTATGCTTGAAGGGGAGCAGCAAGAAAGGTGGGATGACACGACACTAGAGGAATTGATCGCACATCGGGAGAAACCACGACAAAGCCAACCCATTGCAGCATGTGCCCGTCGATCACGATCGGTAAAAACGGTGCCTACCGTTGCCGCATCTGCCGTACCGGCGTCTGCCGCCACATGGGGCTGCACTGCGGCGACCTGTGTCCCAACTGCCACGACGCGCAGGTGGCGGCGCAGCGCCGCGACGCGCGATCCTGCTGAACCTCGCCGATTCAAAGGTTCGGCGCAACCACTGTGATGTCGCAGAGTCTATCGACAAGGGTCGAGGCTAGTAAGTAGTACACTCAACAGTGGGATTCGGTACAATTCAGCAAAGGACACTGCCATGTTCTGCGCCACGGACGAGGCGATGATGCAGCGGTATCTGGACACCGGCGACCCGGCGTTCTTCGAAGCGCTGGTGGTCAAGTACCGCGTGCCGCTACTGCGGTTCCTATCGAAGAAGCGGTGCCGACCGGATGACGTGGAGGACGTCGTGCAGGAGACGTTCGCCCGCGCCTACCGCAAGTGCGGCAGCTTCGACACGTCGCGGAAATTTCGCACGTGGTTGTACACCATCGCCAGCAACGCGCTGGTCGACCACTGGCGGCGCCGCGGCATTCGTCGCCACGTCACGTCATTCTCCGACGCGGACGTCGTGGCCGAGCACGTTCCGGATCGCGCCGCCGTCGATCTGGTGGAGCGCGCAGAGTTGTTCGAGCAGGTCCGGCTGGCTGTGTTGTGCCTGCCGCCGGTATACCGGGCGGTGGTCCGCGCCCGGTACTTCCGCGACATGTCCTACCGGGAGATCTCCGCCGAATTAGGGATCCCGTCCGCCACCTGCCGTACGAGAGTGAGGACGGCGCTGGCGAAGTTGCGCCACGTGTGCGACGGCGATCCCAAGAATCGGTTTTGTTTGGCTGACGGCACGACTGGTCGGCCGTAGCGACAGTCGCAGTTATGGCGGCGGTAGCGGTACGCTGCGGCATGTCATTTCGACACATTCCGTTCGATCGCAAACTCAATCGGTTGTGCTGGAGGTCAGCCAATGCCTGCGCCCACATTCGACCAGTTCAAACATCTAACCGCCAAATTTCCGTCGCTCGGGCGGTGCGGACACCAAGTCAACAAGGGCGACCACATCCTCTGGAACCGCGAACATGGGGCCTATTGCAGCGAGTGCTCGCGCAAGTGGCGCCGCAAGGTCGCGGCGGAACAGTCGCAAGAGCGGCTCGGCGTACCTGCCTACTAGGAGAACACACGTGCGCGACGACGAGAGATTCTATGGTATGTTCTGCGGGGTCGGCGCATTGTCTAGTCCTCAACTTCTACGACATTGCGCACTTTACTGCGACAAAATGTAACGACAAAAAATTATGGTTTTGCCTCGACAGAACCACACTATTGGGATATACTGTCGGTATGGAGATAAAAGTAACAGCTTGTAAGTGTTCGCGTTGCGGCCACATCTGGCTTCCTCGAAAGCCTCAGCTACCGATCTGCTGCGCCAAGTGCAAAGATCCTCGGTGGAATCGACCGCGCCAAGAACCGGTACCGAAAAAGGACTGACAGATGATCCGCGCCGTGAAGGTGTCGCTGGCGCTCGCCACGCAAGCCAAGCTTGGACGGATTCATGCCCTGCGGCGCGAAGTTCAGTCCTGCACGCAGGCGTACATCGATACGATCTGGGCTGATGATGGAAAGCTGGATGCTGCGACACTGAACCGTGTCCCTGGCGGAAGTCTCTCCTATCGGCATCGCAGCAATTGCCTCAAGGTTGCACTGGAGACCGTTTCCACGACACGCAAAGCCTCCCGTGCTACTGGTAAACGGGCCTCGAAGCCACAAGTTCATGGCGCTCTCCGTCTCTCCAGTCTTGTAGCCAAGATAGAGAAGGGCAAAGGCTCGTTTGATTGGGTATTGAAGATTTCCGGCCTTTCAAAGGGGAATCCTATCGTCATCCCGTTCAAGGGACATGCTCATCTCAACCACTGGCTCGCCAAGCCTGGTGCGAAGATTCTCCAGGGCTGCACCCTCGGAGACTGTTGGGCGGCGCTGTGGATCGACATTCCTGTCGCACCGTTGAAGTCCGGTCCCGCGCTCGGCGTGGACATCGGCATCAACAAGCTGATCGTGGACTCCGACGGAACGAAGTACGGGACGAACATCAAGGGATTCATGGCCCGCGTGCGTCGGGCGAAGCTCGGCAGTAAGGGCAAGCGCCGTGCTCGCCGCGCACGCCAGGACTATATCAATCACGAAGTGAAGCTCCTTCCGTGGGATCGCATCGGCACTATCGGAGTCGAGAATCTCACGAACCTGAAGACCGGGAAGCGTCCCGGTCGTGGAAAGAAGTTTCGCAAGGCAGTCGCGCCGTGGACGTACCGGCAGGTCGTCGAGAGGATCGAGATGCTGGCCGAGGAGAACCGTGTTCGCCTCGTTTCCGTCGATCCTCGGAACACCTCCCGGATATGCCCAAGCTGTGGAACGTGCGCGATCGAAAACAGGCGGGGAGAGTCGTTCAGATGCGCTGGTCTTAATGCAACTACAGCGCCGACGCAGACCTCGTCGGCGCGCTGAACGTGCTCGCTCGCACCCGTGCCTACTCGCAGGAGTCTATGGTCTCTGCGTTGCCTTGCGGACAGAAAGTCGTATTTTAGGACAACCATTTCCTGGTATGCTGCGCCGTTATAATGGTTGCGCCGGACCTTTGAATCGGCGAGGTGAAGCCGGGCGGTCTCAGCGGTCGGCAAGGAGTCGCGGACATGTACGGGATATTCTTCAGTGAGCCAGATTCGGCCGCGGACTACGAGCGCGGCGAGGCCGCCGGTTACATCTCCAAGACCGGTCGGGCCGCCGCGGTCTACCCCCTCGCGGGCCGGCTGTACCACTCGCGCAGCGGGCACGTCCTGCTGAGCGTGCCCAACGCCGCGGTCAGGGGACTGTTCGACGCCGTCGGCGAACTGGGCGCAGAGTTGCCGCGCGACGGCGGCGAGTTCGACGCCCACGTCGTCGTGCTGACGCCGGCCGAGGTCGCGCAAGTGGGCGGTCCCGACAAGGTCAGCGAGCGGGGGCACGAGTTCCACTGGGGCATCGGCGGCATCCGGCAGTCGGGCGGCCTCGGCCGGCCCGGGGTGGCGCGGACCTGGTGGGCCCGCGTGAGCAGCCCCGAGCTGACGAAACTGCGCCGCAGCTACGGCCTGCCGGGCTACCCCGTCGGCGACTCGTTCCACCTGGCGATCGCGGTGCGCCGCGCCGGCGTGCTGGGAGACAACGGCGTCGCCAAGTCCGACGGCGCGGTCGTTGAAGACGCCGATCTGCGGGCGGCCGTCGCCCTCGCCGCCGCCGAGACGGACACCGGCCCCAGCGCCGAGCAGAAGAAGGCCGGCAATTATCGCAAAGGGAAGTTCCGGTGGCGCGGCCGGGAGATCGCGATCGAGACCCCGAGCGGCGCTACCAGGTCCGGCGTCGGCAAGGACGGCGCGCCGTGGTCGGTGAAGATGCGGGACCACTACGGCTACTTCAAACTGACGGAGAGCGAGGCCGACGGCGACCACCTCGACGTCTTCATTGGTCCGGAGCCGGAGCGGGAGGTGGTCTACGTCGTCAACCAATTGGACCCCGGTACGCGCAGATTCGACGAACACAAAATCATGCTGGGCTACCCGTCGGCCGCGGCGGCCGAGCGGGCCTACCTCGCGAACTACTCCGACGGCTGGAAAGGTCTGGGCAGCGTCGTGGAGATGTCGCTGCCGCGGTTCCTGCGCTGGCTGGAGAGTGGCGACACGTCTCGGTCGGTCAAGGCGGCGCAGTTGCGGCAACTGCTGTGGCCGGCCGGGAGCGCGGCGGACGCGGTCGCGCGACTGCGGAGCGCGATCTGGGCCGGCGGCAGGCCGGAGCCGCTGGAGAAGTCTGCCTGGGTGCGCCACGTGGGGCAGGCGCTCAATCGGGGGTGGCGACGCGCTCTGGAACAGCGTGTCGCGAACGCGGCGGCCAAATTGAAGAGCCCGCGGGTAGATCCCTTAGTAGGTGTCGCGCGCGGCCCGGCCGTTGCGCCACTCGGCAGTGGGATCGGTAGCGCAACCGGACAGCCATTGCAGAACCTGGCTGCCGAACGCATCGCAGCCGGACAACGACCCATCGCCGAAGGAAAACCATTGCTGAGCCTGTACGACAAGCATATGCAACTCCGGCGGGACTTGAAAGCACAACGTCTGGAGGACCTGAGACGAATTTTACAGAACTGGCACGAGCGGAACTGGAATGAGCAGCACGGGTTGACGCCGCGGGGTTGGGTGTTCGGTAAAGTGTTCAGCAACTTGATGACCTCTCCGAGAGCGCCGTACCAGGTTGCCCGCGTCGGGCTGCTGGGGAGTCTCGCCGGCGTCGGCGCGCACGAGACGCGCGACCTGCTCGGCAGGGGATACAAGTCTCCACCGCCTGGTCCTACCGCGGAGCTCGTGCTCAACAAAATGTTCAACATCCCGAACCGACCGGCGATCGCGGCCAGGAGCAGACAGCTCGACGAGGCGCTCGCCGACCGGTTCGTGCGCGCTCTGGCAGCGGAGCGGGCGGTCAAGCTGCCGGCGTGGGACGCGTGGGCCGCCGGTAAGACGCTGGTCGACGGTATGACGCCGTCTCCTGCAAACATCCGCAGTTCTTATTTATTTGAAACGGCGCTTCGGTCTGCGCCGTACGGAACCTCGGAGGAGGCCATCGAGCAGGCGCTCCGCGTCGCGAGTCAGTCGCGACGACCGGGCAAATGGCCCGGATTCGGCGAGACCTCTATTAGTGACGTGCCGGCAAATTTGTTCAACATTTGGCGCGATCCTCAAGGGCCGCGTGGGCTGCTGTTCGGGGAGTATCCTGAGTCGTTTGCGTCAGATGTCATGTTGAGCGCTCCAGAGCCGCTGCAACGGCTGTACCGGAACTACTCGCCCAGTCGGACACCAGGCGGGAAGTATCCCGATGAAATCTACGGGCTGCCGGAGTCCATGGGAACAATATCTACCGGCCGCCAGCATCCGGACACACCGTACGTATCGCACCTGCGACAACCCAAAGTTCCGTAGTGGTCGCGCCAAACCTTTGAATCGGCGAGTAAGCGAGCGCTGCAAGGAGGGCAACGTGGACGAAGCACCAGACGCGGCGGCTACAGGCGGCGCGACGGATCCGAGCGCGCAAGCGGAGGCGGAGTACCGCAGGGTATCGGCGCAGGTCACAGCATTGGAGCGGCGCGTCAATGAACTGGAGTCGCAGGCGGATCGCCGAGGTCGGCTGTTTCGGACGCTGGCGTACGGACTCAGCCAGTGGGCGGTCGGGCTGACCGGGATGGGTTGCGTCGGGACCGCCGTGTTCGGCTACATGACTTGGACCGGCATCGCCGTCCTGGCGGCCGGCATGGTGCTCCTCGCAGCGGCGGTGGTCATGGAGATACTGAAGCCCGAGGATCTGGATGCCGAGCAACTGTGCAAGATCCGCTGAGTCCCAGTAGAACCGGAGTGGTTGCGCCGAACCTTTGAATCGGCGAGAGGACGAATTACGGTCAGCAGTTCCTAGTGGTTGCGCCGGACCTTTGAATCGGCGAGCAAGATCGGCTATCACGAGCAAATGCAGCGAGCGATGACTAAACTTGCCACAGAGCTCACCGTCGGCGACGTCGTCGGTGAACTGAGGAACCTGTCCCAGCTGCGGTTCGACCCGCGGCAGAGCTTAATCGAGAACATCGACCTCAACCTGACGTCGGCCGTCGGTCGGGCCGACCGCCGCAAGAACGACGCGGCGCAGGCGGCTGCGCTGCGGCGGGCGTACGCGGAGCTGCTGCGGCAGCAGGCCGCCGGTCCGGTGTTCGGCCGCCGGAAGTTCGCCGACTTCGCCCCGGGTCTGCCGAGGAAGAAGGACTACGGGGACGTCTCGAAGCTGGCGCCGGGGCAGCTGCTCACGCTGGTGCGGCAACTGCACTCCGCGCGGCGGGCCGGCCGCCACGAGGACTTCCGCGTCGGGTCCCCGGAGTCCGGACTCTACTCGTGGGCGGTGCCGCGCGGCCTGCCCGAGCCCGGCGGCCGGGCGCTGGCGATCCAGCAGGGAATCCACCGCTTCGGCTACAAGGACTTCCAGGGCGAGATCCCCGCCGGCCAGTACGGCGCCGGCACGGTCGAGAAGATCGAGGAAGCGCCGGTGCTGGTGACCAAGGTGGGTCCGGACGGCATCCACCTCACGCGCGCCTCCGGTTCGATGCCCGAGCGTTTTCTCCTGGCCCCGACGTTCAGTCGCGGATCGAAGAAGCGCAACTGGTTGCTCGTCAACACGACGCTAGCGAAGTCCCCCGGCGTCGCGAAGCCGAAGTACGCGGTACTACCTGCCGACCAGGTGGAGGACGCGCTCCGCAAGATGCGGCCGGGGCAAAGCGTCCAGGCTAAGATCGACGGAGCTTCCCAGTTGCTGTTGTTGGCCCGCGGCGGCGTCGAGAGTCTGAGCTACCGGACTTCCACCAGGACGGGGCGCCCGATCGTGCACACGGAGCGGGCGCTGGGCGGCCGGCCCGGCTACGCGAAGCCACTGCCGGCTGAGTACGCCGGGTCCGTGCTGCGGAGCGAGCTGTACGGCGTCGACCAGTCGGGCAGGGCAATTCCGGCGCGCGAGCTGTCCGGCATCCTGCACTCTTCGATCGCGCGGTCGGCCGAGCTGCAGCGGCAGAAGGGCGTGCAGCTCAAGCACATGTTGTTCGACATCGCGCGCCGCGGTGCCGGCGACGTCTCGGTGCAGCAGCTGCCGTACGGCGAGCGCCTGAAGATCCTGGAAGAGCTGCTGCCGCACCTGCCCGACGGCGGGCGCTTCCACCTGCCGGAGTCGGCGACGACGCCGGAGGCGGCGCTCGAGCTGTGGAATCGGGTCAGGTCGAAGCGGCACCCGCTCACCGAGGAGGGCGTGGTCCTCTGGCCGGAGGTCGGGACGCCGGTGAAGGCGAAGCTGCGGCCGGAGTCGCGTGTGCGGATCACCGGCACGTTCCCGGCCGAACCGGGTTCGAAGTACGAGGGGCGCGGGGTGGGCGGATTCACCTACGCCGGTGGCCGCATCGGGACCGGACTGTCGGACGAACTGAGGGTACAAGCCATGCAAAATCCAGAGACGTTCGTGGGCCGGCTGGCCAGGATCGCGGCGCGGGGGCAGTTCCCCAGCGGGGCCTACAGGGAGCCGTCGCTGCTGGGGCTGCACGAAGACTATCCAATGACCAAGTCTGCCGGGGGCTGGGCGCGACAGCTCGGGCAGGCGCTCGGTAAAGTGTTCAGCCGCGAGACGGCGCGCTCGGGCGGGCGGGCGCTCGGCAAAGTGTTCAACCGCCAGACGGCGCAGTCGCTTGGTCGCGGGACCGGACAACAGCTGAAGAATTTGGCTGTCTCACCGAGAGCGCCGTACCAGGTGGCGCGCGTCGGGCTGCTGGGGACTCTCGCCGGCGCCGGCGCGCACGAGACCCACGACCTGCTCGGCAGGGGGTACTTCTCTCCGTCGGGTCCACCCGGTCCGACGACCGAACTCGTGCTCAACAAACTGTTCAACATCCCTAATCGGCCGGCGATCGCTGCCAGGAGCGACCGGCTCGACGAGGCGTTCGCCGACAGGTTCTCGCGCGCATTGTGGGCCGATCGCTCGTCGAAGGCGCAGGAGTGGGACACCTGGGCCCCCGGGAAAACGCTACCGCTGTTTGTGCCAAAGGACTTCTCGCTGGCGAGTGAGCCCAATCTGACGGAGGCGACGAGACATCTGCTTCGGTCTGCGCCGTACGGCACTTCGCCTGATACCATCGCGCAGATACTTCGCGACGCGATGCAGTCGCGTCGGCCCGGTCCGGATGGTAGTTTCGATGTTGTCGACGTGCCGGTAAATTTGCTCAATCCTTGGCACGACCCTTCAAACACCGCTCCAGTTGAAGTGCCGTCGTTTGGGTATGGGGCCGCGGAAGAAACTCCAGAGTCGCTCATGACGTCAGACGTTGTGTCGAGCGCTCGGCCGATACTGCGGCTGCGACAGTGGTTATATGGGGCCGGTTTGGGTCTGACACCTGGCGGGGCGTATCCTGCGGCTATTTACAATCCTAGACGCGGACCATACCGCTAGGCGGCGCAGGCGTGTGGTTGCACCGGACTTTTGAATCGGCGAAAGGGGATCAACATGGATCGTCGGAAATTTTTGGCAGCCGCTGCCGCAGCCGGATTGGCCTCGGTTGGGATCGAGGACGGCTTCGGCGCCGGCAAGCGGGGTGTTGGCGCAAAGATCAGACACAACGTGCAGCTGCTGGACGACGGCGGAGTGTTGATCGAGGACGACTTCGGCGCCGAGATCCTGCTAACCAGCGGGTCCATTCACATCACGTGCCCGGTGAATCGGCAAGGCAGAGCTTAGTTGCGGTGGTTGCGCCGAATCTTTGAATCGGCGAGGGTCGGCATGGTCGCAGTGGTTGCGCCGAACCTTTGAATCGGCGAGAAGACGAAATCAGATCACAGTGGTTGCGCCGAACCTTTGAATCGGCGAGTGCACAAGATCGGTCGTCATAGTGGTTGCGCCGAACCTTTGAATCGGCGAGAATGGAAGCCAATGTGAAGAAGACGAAGCGAGTCAGTCTCCCGTCGCAGCGGTACTGCTACGGGGCCGAGGCGCCGGAGACCAACCTCGAGTTGGTGTTCGAGCAGCTGCGGCTGGCCGGTGAATACTACAACCGGCTCATCAACCTGGAGCGCCGCCGTCGCTACGAGGTGCGCGACGCCACCGGCGCGTTCGCTCCGGACTACGCGGAGTTGTCTCAGAAAATCGAGCAGGCGAAGGCAGCGCGGCAGGAACTGCGCGACGAGATCAGGGCGCTCAACGCCGAGAAGCGCAGCCGGCGGCCGACCGACGAGTCCAGGCAGCTTGCGGAGCAGGTGCGGGTCCGCTCGGAGGAGATCAGAGACCTGGCTGCGCGGTTGAAGCGCCGCCGCCTCGATCTCTACGGTGACCCGAGTCTGCGGAAGCGGCTTGCCGCGCTGCGGGAGAAGCAGGACCCAGACGCCGAGGCCGAGATCGCGGAGTTGGAGCGGGACCAGCGGCGGCTCCACGGCGACCCCGAGTTGAAGAAGATCCTGGACGAGCTCGACCGCGCGCACGGGGAGCGGGTGCGGGCCGCGCGGGCCGCGTGCGGCGTCTACTGGGGGACCTACCTCCTCATCGAAGACGACGTGAAGCGGGCGGCCGGAGGTCCGCGGATGCCGCGCTGCCGCCCGGTCGGCAGGTTCGGCCGACTCGGGGTCCAGACGCAGCGGGGGATCTCTGTGGCGCGGGCGTATTCTGGCGAAGACACGAGGATCCAAATCGCCGCCGCAGAGTCGACGGTGCGTCGGGACAAGGCCGTGGTGCGTTTCCGGATCGGCAGCACCGGCAGGGACCCGGTGTTCGCCGAGGTGCCGTGCTGGATCGACCGCCCGCTGCCGTTCGACGCCGCCATCAAATGGGTGACGCTGCACCGCGTCCCGCGCGGCTTGGACGTCAATGCCGCCTGGGAGCTGCAGTTCACCGTCTCCAGCGCAGCCGGATTCTCCAAGGACGACGTCTCCGAGACGGGGTCCTGCGGCATCGACATCAACTGGCGGCGCGCCAACAACTCCGGCCTCTGCGTCGTATGCGTAGTCGGAACCGACGGCGCGGAGGACTACTATTCGCTCCCGGAGCGGCTGCTCGGCGCCGTGGGGAAGTTGGCGGAACTCGACTCCCGCATGGACTTGGAGTTCAACCAGGCGCGGGTGTCGCTCCTGGAATTCCTGGGCGAGTTCCCCAAGGTGCCGGAGTGGTTGGCCCAGTGCACTGACCACCTGGGCCAGTGGCGGTCGCACCAGCGGTTGGAGTTGGTGGTGCGGTCGTGGCGGGACCAGCGGTTCGCGGGCGACGAGCACATCTTCGGCGACGTGCTCTGGCTGTGGCGCGGACACTGGATCCACCTGTGCCGCGAGTTCGCCGGCGTGCGGCACAACGTCACAGCGCACCGGCTGGACATCTACCGCAAGTGGGCGGCGGAGTGGCGACGCCGGTACGCCAGGGTCTTCATCGAAGACTGCAACTGGAAGAAACTGCAGGACAAGAGGCCGGCGGAGGACGACGACGGCTCCGACGCGGCGGCGCGGCGGTGGCGGACTCTGGCCGCGCCGGGGACGCTCGCCGGGGTGATCCGTAACAGCGGCATGGCGGTGGTCGAGCGGCCGTCCGAGGACACCACGCGCAAGTGCCACTTCTGCGGCGTGGTTGGGAATCCGGATGCCGCCGAACACCTGATCGTGGAGTGCGCTGACTGCGGCCGGTCGTACAACCAGCAGGGCCGCGCCGCTTGGAACCTGCTCAACGACGGACTTGCCGGCGACCTCGCGACGGAATCGGCGGAGGTGCTCGCGTAGTGCTGGCTGCCGGTCGTGGCAGTTTTTGGTTTTAGCACGGGAGGCGCCCGCGGGTGCCTCCCGCAAAAGTGGTTGCGCCGGACCTTTGAATCGGCGAGAAGGCGAGACACCGAAGTTCTGTAGTGGTTGCGCCGAACCTTTGAATCGGCGAGATCGACTGTCGATTGCTGCGCTGATCGAATGCGTTGAGTGGTTGCGCCGAACCTTTGAATCGGCGAGAAAAAGGCACTTGGCCATGCGCACGCTCTGGATCAGTGGGCCGCGCATGACTTTCGCCGTCGACGTCGACGACGATGACGTCATCCGCGACACAGCTCCCGTCGTCGGTAAATTCGTCGGACAACCGCTGAGCAACCTGCTGCGCTGGTTGGGTCGCTACGGTTCCGTGAACGTGGTAGAGTTGCCACCTGTGGCGGACGAGATTCTGCCGTGTTAAAATCATTAATTGGTGGTTGCGCCGGACCTTTGAATCGGCGAGGGGAGAAGGCTTTCACAGTGGTTGCGCCGGACCTTTGAATCGGCGAGAAATCGCGCCTACACTTGCCACGGAGGGTCTTATGCCGAAACTGATCCGAGGAGTCTTCGAGGGCGGCGGAGCGAAAGGCAGCGCCTTCGTCGGCGCGCTGCGTGCGCTCGACGAGATGGGCATCTGGTTCTCGGCAGTGGCCGGGACCTCCGCCGGATCGATCACGGCGGCGCCGATCG
>Ga0187892_10006358_pt1 | contig 17589 bp, 17 predicted proteins | sample MA1701073metaG_FD_139345 | JGI IMG/M metagenome (GOLD analysis project Ga0187892, IMG submission 139345) | Bio-ooze microbial communities from a basaltic lava cave in the Kipuka Kanohina Cave System on the Island of Hawaii, USA - MA170107-3 metaG ... | reverse complement strand
GTCCGGGAGGGAGCAATCCTAAGGCGGAGTATCCACGCTGCGTCGTCTACGTGGCGGATCTTGCTTGACTTGAGATGGGGCTATCTGCCTAGACTGGAACTAGCAGAGCTACTACTAAATATTCCGTAATGAATTTTGAAAACGTGAATAATCTAGTTTTTTCTGGACACACAAGAAGCTATGATGATTTCAGAAAGCATCTTACACCTTCAATCAGACAGCTCTTAGATTCATTAAGAGATTATTGTTTTTCTTTTGGAAAGAACGTAGTGGAGGATGTACGTGTGCATAGAATAGTTTTTTGTAAATCGATGACTTTTAGATTCTTCGCAGATATGGAGCCGCAACGAGATTCAATTTTAATAAAGATAAGAAAGGATAGAAAAGAGCCTCCAAAAGAGATGGAGATAAAACCTGGTCAAACCCTTGATGAATTAAAAAAACTGCTTTTAGATGCGTATAATACAATACACTAGTACAAGATATCAAATTTCGAAAACTCGCCCTTGTACTGTTCGGTTATAATTTCTACATCATCCACTACGGCGTTTGCAGGTCCTGCGTGGCACCATTCTACTACTTCACTTACGTCCGTATCATTTCCTTCAAGTACTGCTTCAACTCGTCCATCATGCAAGTTTTTCACCCACCCTGTAACATTCTTCTTTTCTGCTATTACTTTAGTTGTTTGACGGAAAAAAACTCCCTGAACTTTTCCTTTTATTAATAGATGAATTCGCTGTTTTGCCACATTGTGGATTTTTGTTTAGTATTAATTAGTTTTAAGCAGGCTTATTTTTTAAGTGGAATTATCAGCTTGCCTTTCCTTGATTCTTGCTCGACCGGTCTTTCTTGCAGCTATGCTACCCACTTTTCGTCCTGGTGGAGCGTTCCTTGAAACAGTAGAGCTCTTGCCCACATGCTGATGTCTTCCACCACCATGTGGGTGTACATATGCAGCTTGTGCTACTCCCCTAACAATTGGATATTTGTGTCCTTTAGATTGCTTTCTGCGCCACGCAACACCAGCTCGCATAAGTGGTCTATCGCCTACACCTCCACCAGCAAGAATTCCAATCATGGCTCTATTCTGTGGATTAAGGGTAGTGAATTTTCCTGATGGGAGTTTTATCGTAACACCTTCCGAACTGTGGGAAAAGACTGTGGCGTACGTTCCTGCTGATTTTACCAAAGTACCACCATCACCAAAGTATTTTTCTACATTACTTACTATTGCTCCATCTGGAATGTTTTGAACACTTATTACGTTTCCTGGAGAAATTTCAGACTTTAGTCCAAACTGCACCTTTGAGCCAATCTTGGTGCCAAGAATTGCTGGAAAAAATGAGATAGAACCATTATCAAATCTAACTTTTGCCAGGGGTGCATCACGACCGGTTTCATGAACCAGATCTATAACATAGCCCTCTCGTTGTTCTGAAAGTCCAAATCTCGGATACTTTGCAGGAAGTAACTTTCCAGTAGATGCTGCACGAAATTGCATTCCACCTCGTCCACGTCTTCTAACTAGCGGTCTTTTACCCAAAAGCAGAAAACCTCTGTCTCATGTAAATTTTAAGCTTTGGATTGTTTGTATGTAATAGATGAAAGCCAACAAAGGTATAAAAATTAGTTTAGGGGTGTTTACTCTATGAGCCAGAATACTCTTTCCCTTAAAGTACTTGAGGCATATACTCGCGATGTTGGTCGGGGGGTGGCACGTATTGATTATGATTCTATGGACTCACTTAGTGCATCAACTGGTGATGTCATCGAAATTAAAGGAAAGCGAAGAACCGTCGCAAAATGTCTCCCCCTTTATCCATCTGATGAGGGAAAGGGAATTATTCGAGTTGATGGACTTGTACGAAATAATGCTGGAATAGCAATAGGCGATACAGTTGCAGTACGAAAAATAAAAGCGGTTGCTGCTGAAAAGGTTGTAGTAGCACCACTTGAAGCTATTCCTCCAATAGATGAAAGATACCTTGCAGACGCACTAGAAAGTGTTCCCTTGATCAAAGGTGATAATGTAATGGTCCCCTACTTTGGTGGAAGACTAACTTTTCAAGTCATTGGTGTTACACCTGCAGCAGACGCAGTTCTTGTGACACAAAAAACGGTATTTCACATTGCTGAAAAAGGTGAGACTCTACGTGGAGTTCCACAAGTAACCTATGAAGATATTGGCGGTTTAACTGATGAAATTAAAAAAGTTCGAGAGATGATCGAGTTGCCGCTAAGACATCCAGAGATTTTTGAAAAACTTGGAATTGAGGCTCCTAAGGGTGTGCTACTTTATGGACCTCCTGGCACTGGTAAGACTCTACTAGCAAAAGCAGTTGCAAATGAAAGTAACGCGCACTTTATCAGCATCTCTGGTCCTGAAATCATGAGCAAGTTCTATGGAGAAAGCGAAGCTAGATTGAGAGAAATTTTCAAGGAAGCAAAAGAAAAATCTCCTTCTATCATTTTCATTGATGAAATCGATTCAATAGCTCCAAAGAGGGAAGAGGTAACAGGCGAAGTTGAAAGAAGGGTTGTGTCCCAGCTGCTTTCACTTATGGATGGTTTAGAGGCAAGGGGCAAGGTGATTGTAATATCAGCAACAAATAGACCAAATGCAATAGATCCAGCTCTTAGAAGACCAGGAAGATTTGACAGGGAAATCGAGATTAGAGTACCAGACAAAAAGGGAAGAAAAGACATACTTATGATACACACAAGAAACATGCCACTAAACGATGATGTAAACTTGGAAAAAATTGCTGCAATTAGTCATGGTTATGTGGGTGCCGACTTGGAATATCTTTGTAAGGAAGCGGCAATGAAGTGTTTAAGAAGACTCTTGCCAGAGCTTAATCTTGAAGATGAAAAGCTTCCACCTGAAACTCTAGATAAGCTTATTGTAAATGGGGATGATTTTCAGAATGCGCTAAGAGAAGTAACACCATCTGGAATGCGTGAAGTCTTCATCGAAAATCCTGATGTAAGCTGGGATGAAGTTGGTGGACTAGAAAATGTGAAGCGTGAACTACAGGAGGCTGTAGAATGGCCAATGAAATATCCTACACTTTATTCTAAGCTTGGCCATAGAATGCCGCGAGGAATTCTCCTTCATGGACCAAGTGGAACTGGGAAGACACTTTTAGCAAAAGCAGTGGCAACGGAAAGTGAAGCCAACTTCATTACAGTAAGGGGGCCAGAGCTCCTATCAAAGTGGGTTGGTGAATCAGAGCGTGGCATAAGAGAAATATTTAGAAGAGCACGACAGGCCTCGCCATGTGTGATATTCTTTGATGAGATAGATTCAATCGCTCCTGTTAGAGGAGTAGGCGGAGAAACAGCAGTTACTGAAAGAGTTGTAAGTCAGCTCTTGACTGAGCTTGATGGTATAGAAACCCTACACGGAGTAGTGGTTCTTGCTGCAACAAATAGGGCCGATATGATTGACACAGCTCTACTCAGACCAGGAAGGTTTGACAAGATAATACTTGTGCCCATGCCAGATAAGGAAAGCAGAAAGAAGATACTTGAGATAAGCACGAAGGAAATTCCTATCGATAAAGAACTGAAAAACGAAGCGGGCAAGAATCTAGATTATGTAGATCTAGAAAAGCTCTCAGAAAGTACAGATGGTCTAAGTGGCGCAGACGTAGCCGCCGTTGCAAATACTGCTGTATCACTTGTCATACATGAATTCCTTGCAAAGTATCCCGACCAGAAAGAGGCAGAAAAGCAAGCAACAACGGCCAAAGTAACCATGAGACATTTTGAAGAAGCTGTAAGAAAAGTTAGGACCCAGAAAGAGCTCAAGATTGGCGAGAAAGTAGCAGTTCCCTATTATAGGTAATTTTAATAAAATAATAGCTCTAATCTATTCAAATGTTAAATCATAGCGGCTATAGAGGAAAGTCTCTAGCTTTTTTGCAAAAAAACAATGTTAGGGTTGGTGACGTGGTTAAGGTTATAGCAGATTCAAGTTATTCTGGCATATTGATGCCTCGCTACGAGTACAGTGATGATGAACACATAGTTTTGAAGCTCAAAAGTGGGTACAATATAGGACTTGAAATAGACAAAATTAAAATCGAGACTGAATCTTCTACAAATATGAAAAAAGAGAACTTGCCACAAGTACAGGTAGACCCAAAATTACCAAAACTTCTCCTTATTTCTACAGGTGGAACTATTGCAAGTAGGATAGATTACAGGACAGGAGGAGTAACACCTGCACTTACTGCAGCAGAACTTAATGCAGCTGTTCCAGAACTTGGAAAAATAGCAAATATAGATACGGAAGTACTTTTTTCTGAATATTCTGAAAACTTACTTCCAGAACACTGGAAAAAAATAGCTGAAAGGATAGATTCTTGCATCAGAACTGAATACAAAGGAATAATCGTAGCTCATGGCACTGATACGATGCAGTATACCGCTGCAGCACTTTCATTTGCTCTGACTGGCATTCCAATTCCTGTTGCACTAGTAGGTTCACAAAGATCCTCTGACAGACCATCTTCTGACGCTGCGTTAAACCTAATTTCTGCTGCTAAATTCCTTGTAGAGTCCAATACCAGTGGAATTTATGTTGTAATGCATAACAGTATCAATGATGATGAGGTCGCATGTCATTGGGGAACACGTGTACGAAAAAATCATACAAGTAGGCGGAATGCTTTTCAAACAATTAGTGGATCTCCTGCATATATAGTAAAAAATGACAGTATAGAAAAAAATCCTCAGTTTAATTATGTAAAACGAGAATACACGCCAAGAATTAATTTTGATACACGTATAGCATTAGTAAAATACTATCCTGGTCTTGATCCAAAAATAGTAGATTACATTATTAGTTCAAGATACAAAGCGATAATTTTTGAAGGAACTGGTCTTGGACATATTGGAAAAATTATGTACGAATCTGTTGGCAAGGCAAAGAAGAAGGGACTCTTTATGGGTATGACATCCCAATGCATTGATGGGATGGTAAGTATGACAGTATATGAGAGCGGTAGAGACCTTCTAAATTTGGGCATTATTCCACTTTTTAATATGATTCCAGAAACTGCACTTGTTAAAGCTATGTGGGCTCTTGGAAATTCAAAAAACACTGAAGAAATGGAAAAGTTAATGAAAGAAAACATAGCATCGGAATTTTCTGACTAAGCTTAAAAGCAGGCATAATTGATAAATCAGAAGTGTCTGAGCTACAAATAGACAAAATTGGACTAAAGGTTGGACTTGAGGTTCATCAACAGCTTGCGACAGACAGGAAATTATTTTGTAGCTGTATGCCAGTTGAATCAGCTGAATATCCAATAAAGTTTTTCCGTAAGCTGCGAGTTGCCAAAAGTGAGCTGGGAGAATATGATCCCACTTCTGTATTTGAAAAAAGCAAAGCTAAAACAATAGTATATTATGCAAATCCCGCAAGCAGTTGCCTCGTAGAACAAGATGAGGAACCTCCTCATGAAGTAAACAGAAAAGCAAAGGAAACTGTACTAATTATTGCGTCTGCTTTAAAATCAAATATTTTTAGTGAGATCCATGTTATGAGAAAACTTGTGATCGATGGCTCTAACACCTCAGGTTTCCAGCGAACAATGCTTGTTGCACAGGGAGGTTATCTTGATGTAGATGGAAATAAGATTGTAGTACAGAGTATTTGCTTAGAAGAAGATGCTGCAAGACTTCTTAATGATACTGCGGATATGAGAGAATACAGTTTGGATAGACTTGGTATACCACTTATAGAAGTTGCGTTAGAGCCTGTGACTGGTAAACCCGCTGACATCAAAAAAATAGCACTTACCCTTGGCAGACTTTTGCGTGCCACAAAAAAAGTTGAGCGCGGTCTAGGCTCAATAAGACAAGATGTAAACATTTCCATTCAAGGTGGCAACATAGTAGAAGTAAAAGGAGTCCAGAAACTTGATCATCTTGAAAAAGTCATAGAGTACGAGGCAAAAAGACAACATGGTTTGATGATATTGGCTGGACGCCTTAAGAAAATGGAAATTGATAGAATAGCAAGAGAAAGAGATGTAAAGGATGTTACAGAGATTTTCAAAAACTGTAAATCAGAGATTGTACAAAAAGCGCTCAAGGAAGGCGCAGTTGTAAAGGCAATTAAGATAAAGAATTTCTCAGGCATGTTTGGTTTTGAACCATATGAAGGAATAAGATTAGGAAAACAGCTAGGTGAACTTGTCAGATTTTTTGGACTTGGGGGTGTTTTTCATTCTGACGAGCTCCCAAATTATGGAATAGGGGGTGTGGAAATTCAAGGAGTTAAAAATACATTAGAGTTGGAACAAAAAGATGGGTTTTTAGTTTTAGCAGGCGATCCGCAAAAAATAGATGTCATAGTTGAATCTATTATAAAAAGAATAGAAGACGCAAAAATTGGTGTTCCTGCGGAAACAAGAGCTGCAACAGCTGGTGGTGAGACAATATATCTAAGACCCAGACCAGGTGCATCAAGAATGTATCCTGAGACAGATATTCCACCTCTTACTGTAACAAAAGAAGAACTGGTAGATGCACAAAAAAAGGTGCCAAAGTCGTGGATAGAAGCAATATCTGATCTTCAAAAGACGTATCAACTGAATACCCAGCTTGCAGAACAGATCTTTGACTCTAGTTATTTGGATTTATTTGAAAGGATTTGTCAGGATAAGCGAATTTCACCAAACTTTGTTGCTTCTGTTCTTTGTGGAACTATCACAAATCTAGAAAGACAAGGACTTGATTCAAGATTATTAAAACCTGTTGAGATTCTAAATGCATTTCAATTTCTCGCAGAAGGTAAAATTGCAAAAGAATCTCTTGAGATGATTTTTGAGAAGATAATGGCTGGAAAGGCTGATTCGGTTGTAGAATCGATTGAAAAAGCTGCTATAAGCAAGATGGATGCTACAGAACTAGATAAGGTATTGGATGATCTTGTGGAAGCAAATTTGAAAATTATTCAAGAACAGGGCACAAGATCGATTGGTCCATTAATGGGGATTGCAATGCAAACTATGCGTGGAAGGGTAGATGGCCAGAGGATAAATCAGATACTAGAAAGGAAGATCAAGGAAAAGATAGATTCAAAAAATTAGGAACTTGCCATTCTCTTAGTATTTTTATCCAAAAGGTTGAAGTCATAACCAAAAACTTTATCATTCATAAACTAATTTGGTAATTATGGAATACAGAGCTACATGCGAAAAAGCTATGGCAATTGATCCAAAGATTCGTTTTGCTACCATATGCGATATGAATGGAAGGATTGCTCATACTGAACACCGTGCGAACATAAGCAATCTTCTAAGCCCAGATGAAAGCAAAAAATCACTTCAGCAAGCTGTGAATGCTTGGAAAAGCCGTAATGAGTTTGCCAGTAAGATTGGAGAAGGAAAATATGTTCTGGCAGTTTATGAAAAGATCAAACGAATAACTATGCCACTAAATAATGAACTTTTGCTTTACCTAACCACAGACGCTAATGCTGACCATGAAGCTATAATTGAAAAGGCCCTCAAGTTAAAGCAGTAATAACCAACTAAATTAGTTTAGTTCTCCTTTTACACTAAATTGCATGTACGCCTTTCTGTTTACTTACTATGTCTATTGCATCATCTATTGTGGTAATAAAGATCTTGCCATCTCCTGCAGAGCCTGTTCCCGCAGCATCAATTATTGCAGATATTACCTAGTCAACCATAGAATCATCAAACTACTGTGAAAACATAGTTTTTTGTGTTAAATTCTGCTGTGTAGCTACTAGTGCCCCGTGATCCTGCTAATTGAGAACGTTTTCCTTTTCCTCTACCTTTTGCATCAAGTACCGTAAAACCTCCAACACCGCCTTTTTTAGTGCATCAACCACCATCCCAACCTTTTCGCTAGCTATTACCGCTTCAATATTTTTCAATGGTTAAACAATTGCTTAACAGATTATAAATTTTTCATACTTTGATAATGAAAAATAATTGTACTTTAGACTCTAATTTAAAGAAATACTATATGTTCACTGATTTTCTTTTTATTTTTATCAAGTGAACAATTATTCGAGTTTGCGCTTTCCTGTTCCTCGACCAGTACTAACAGTGTATCCTTTCGTGGATGGTTTTTCTGGTGCGTCAGTCCAGTTCTTGGTTCCAGTGCCTCGCCCGCTAGTTAATTTGAAGTCTTTTCCAAGTTCTTCCTTTCTTTTTTTCTGGTATTCTCGGTATGAATCTCCTGCCCAATTCGCTGGCTTTTCATCCTCTTCGCGAACTCCCGTACCACGACCAGTTACTCGTTTGATTTTTCCCATTGTAAAACCTATCATTAACTTGGGTTTAAAGTTTTGGCTAATTCTGGCACAAGTTAATGCATTTACAAACATGCGGGAGGTGGGATTTGAACCCACGAACTCCTAAGAGATAAGGTTCTGAGCCTTACGCCGTTGACCAGGCTAGGCGACCCCCGCAACGAGAAAAGTTAAGATTCCTGAATAAGTGTCTTTATTATAGGAATAGCATCTTTTAATTGAGAAATTCTTTTTACTCTTGGATCATCGAATCGTAGGTTCCATGGTTGGCTGTAAAGTATTACTGATCTGCCATTATCAAGCATGCTTTTTGCGTTGATTGGTGAATCATCAATAAAAATATCGTAATCAAGTTTTGTTTTCTCTACACCCTCCAATACTCCAACATAATTTTTGTAGACGATCTTTTGAGACGAAAGCCATCTTTTTACAAAAGTATGTGTACGTTCTTCCCTTGCTGTAACAATGTCCACCTCCCCAACTTGCGACATAATGTATGTAGATGTAGAAAGATTCTCTTCTGTTGATGGTATTCTGTGCCATGTTTGCCAGCACAAAGAAAGTTCCTTGTAGAAATCGTGTTTATCTATTTGATATCTTTTCCAGAAATCCCACTCCGAAAGTTCTTCTTTTGATATGGGCGTTCTGATCTTGTTATTATAATGTAGCCATGTCTGAATAACATCTGCTAAAACACCGTCAACATCAAGACCTATCTTCAACTTTTTAGTGAGCAATCTTTATCAATTAAAGGTATCACGAAATTCTTCTAAAATCTTTTTCTGGTGTTTATCTAGTTTAGTTGGAATGTTTACAACAAGTCTTACATATTGATCTCCACGTCCTCTACTACCAAGATGTGGGAGTCCCTTTCCTTTCAGTTTTATAACAGAATTTGGTTGTGTACCTTGTTCTACAGTCAGTTTTTCTGTTCCTTCCAAAGTAGGTACAACAATGGTTTTACCAAGAGCCGCATCTACCATTGATATGTTTGCATCATAAAATATGTCTGCCCCATCTCTTTTGAATTTTTCGTGAGGTTTTACTCTAATTCTAACAATAAGATCACCGTTTATACCATTATCAACAGATTCGCCTTCACCCTGGATTGTGTATTCGCCGGTGTCTACTCCTGAGGGCATATCAAAAGAAAGATGTTTTGTTCCTTTTTGTTTGCCTCTTCCTTTACATTTGCTACATGGTCTTTCTATTATTTTTCCTTGACCACGGCATGTGTTACAGGGATGTACAGTAATAAAAGTCGAAAAACCTGAACTCCTAGATGTTCGTACTTGACCTTGGCCATTGCAGACGGTGCAGGTTCGCATCGATGTTCCTGGTGCGCATCCTGAACCTTTACAGTTTTCACACCCAACATCTTTTTGCAGATCAATTTCCTCACGTTTTCCCCTTAAAACATCTTCAAGTGTTATTGAGGTTTCGTAAACTAGATCTGCCCCCCGTTCTCTGCCAAACCCACCAAATCCGCCAAATCCACCCCTACCAAAAAAGGATTCAAATATAGAATCAAATCCTCCGCCCCCAAAACCACCAAAAATGTCTTCAAAATTAACACGAGCTCCACGGAATATGTCTTCTGTACTGTATCTTCCATCAACACCAGCGTGTCCGTATGTATCATAGATCTTTCGTTTTTCACTATCAGACAAAACTGCATAAGCTTCTGATATTTCCTTAAAGTGTTCTGCAGCATCGGGTGATTTGTTTCTGTCCGGATGAAACTTTAGGGCGAGTTTTCTGTATTGTGATTTTATTTCATCTGGTGAGGCATTCTTTTGCACTCCAATAACTTCGTAATAGTCTCGTTTAGTGCTCATAATCAGAGTAGCTTTTGGTTAATCTCGTCCCACTGACTGTCTATAATAGCGGAGATTACTTTACCCTCTGATACTATAATTTCCATTAGATGTGGGGTGATTGCTTGAGTAACTATCTGTCCCGTTCTATCTCCATAACCGCCATGCCTTGAATCAAATCTTGCGTGAATTACATATTCTGGTGGAGAAATTTCCACCACACTGTTTAGTCTCACTTGAAGGGTTTCTTCCATACCATCAAAAACAAAAGTTGGACTAGAAATAACAAAATCGCGAGCAACTCTGACAGGTTCAACAGCGGTCCAGTTTTCATCAAGGAAACTTAGGATGGTGGTTTGAAGTTTGTCTCTTATCTCATAGAGTTTTTCTGGAACGTTTTCTGATGTGTCTGTCCATTGTATCCGATTGGTAAAGTGTCTTGTAGTTATCTCAAGGACATAGGTAAAATAATCTGCAGAGCCAGGAATAGGTAGGTATTCTTTTGTTGTCATATCAAAAAAGCCACTTTCTGCGATAATGTTTTTGAATTTGTTTATGATTGCGTCGTCAAGCATAATTGGACCAGATTCGTCCGGACCATTTTTAATTGTCATTATTTTTGTTGAAGAGTCAAGTGTTACTATTCTGGACATGCCAGCAATTCCACCCTCTCGCAAAAGTGTATAAGAAAAATCAGCATTATCATGTGTTCTAGTCTTTGTAAGATCAACCGTAATGTTAGAACCTTGTAATGGCCCTGAAATCACTGAAATAAGCTCTTTTCTGTTTTCCAAGTCTATAGTTAAGTTAATCATATCGCCAACATTGTGAGTATCTGTATTTCTTACGTTTGTGACTGTCGCATCAAGGCAGACTGTTGATATGGTTTGAATGCATGTCTCACTTTCTGACACAGCCATCCGTACTACAACTATACCATTTGGTGTACTATGCATGATTAATCCACCATCACCGTTAACAATTGTTCTTACTATTTCTCCTGCAAACGGACTGGACTGCTCGACAATTCCTTTTCCATAGAAGACAACGGTGTTGAGTTCTTGTGGCATGCCAAAAGAACTTGATGTATTTGCAAATAAAAGAATTGAAAGAATAACAGTTAAGAATTTAGTTGATTGAAACATAGTCGAAAACTAAGAAAATGGGTTGTATAAACCATCAATTCATTGAGCGGTTCCAGAGGTTTGAGTAGTTTGTCCATCTCCAGTACTTGTTTGTGACCCTGCACCAGCTTGTTGGCTGGCTCCTGACGGTGGAGAGACTTTTTTGTAAAGCTCAGTACTAATCTCATTTACTATGGCTTTTAGTGCATCAAGCTTTTGTTTTATTTCAGCAGATCCCTTTTCAAGGACATCTTTAAGTTCTTTTATTGCGTTAGTAACTTTGATTCCTTGTTCTTGTGTTATCTTATCTTTTAGATCTTGATTAATCAGTTTTTCTGTGCTGTAGATAAAACTTTCTGCTTCGTTTTTGAGATCAATCTCTTCCTTTTTCTTTTTATCTTGTTCAGCATAAAGTTCGGCGTCCTTTTTCAATTTCTCAATTTCTTCTTTTGAGAGTTTTGTGCTTGCTGTTATTGTGATCTTAGCTTCTTTTTGTGTACCAAGATCTTTTGCGGTAACATTAAGAATTCCGTTTGCATCAAGATCAAACTTTACTTCAATTTGTGGAACCCCTCTTGGTGCTGGTGGAATTCCAGAAAGATTAAAGCTGCCAAGCGAAACATTATCTGAAGCCATTGGTCGTTCACCCTGTACTATGTGAATCGTAACAGCTGTTTGGTTATCTGCAGCGGTGGTGAAGATTTTGCTTTTTGAAGTAGGAATTGTGGTGTTTCTGTCAATCAAAGGCTCTCGTAATCCTCCAAGAACTTCAACTCCAAGAGTAAGTGGTGTAACATCAAGAAGCACGATATCGCTTGTTACATCACCAGCTATGATTCCTGCTTGTATTCCAGCTCCTAAGGCAACTGCCTCCATAGGATCCACACCAGATTCTGGTTCCTTTCCCATTACAGACGCGACAAATCTTCTAACTAGCGGAATTCGTGTCGGCCCCCCTACCAGAACAATCTTTGATACGTCAGAAGGAGAAAGTTTTGCGTCTTCTAATGCCTTTGTTATTGAAGGCCTACACCTTTCTACTATGGGATTGATGAGCTCTTCAAGTTTTGATCTTGTTAATTTCATTTCTAGGTTTTTTGGACCACTAGTCTGATCATATGAGACGAAAGGAAGGTTAATCTCAGTTTCCATTACTGACGAAAGTTCTATTTTTGCCCTTTCTGCAGCTTCTCTTACTCTAACCATTGCTGCGTTATCTTTTGAAAGATCAATTCCTGTGTTTTTTCTAAAAGCCTCAACAATATGATCTATTACAACCTTGTCCATATCAGTTCCGCCAAGTTGTGTGTCACCAGAGGTACTCATGACCTCAAATACACCACCCCCCATCTCCATTATGGTTACATCAAGTGTTCCACCACCAAAATCAAACACCATAATTTTCATGTCTTGTTTATCTTTGTCAAGACCAAATGCAAGCGATGCTGCTGTTGGCTCATTAATTATTCTTACAACTTCAAGTCCTGCAATCTGTCCGGCATCTTTTGTTGCTTGTCTTTGATTATCATCAAAATATGCAGGAACTGTGATTACCGCTTTTTCAATTTTTTCTCCGATAAATGCCTCGGCGTCTCTTTTTATTTTCTGTAAAATGAAGGCAGAAATTTGCTGCGGTTTGTACTCTTTGCTATTTGCTTTAAAAACATGGTTTGTACCCATCTTTCGTTTTGCTGCAATAATAGTACCAGCGGGATTTGTTACAGCTTGTCTTCTTGCTGGTTCACCAACAAGTAGTTCATCATCCTTTGTAAAGGCAACAACTGAAGGAAACGCCTTACCGCCAATTGTTGTACCTTCAGCTGCAGGAATGAGTGTTGGTTTTCCACCCATCATTACCGCTGCGGCAGAGTTACTTGTTCCTAAATCAATTCCTATAATTTTGGCCATTATTTTCACCATCTAATCGTTTTTTGACTTTTTTGATATTTCTACTAAACTAGGTCTAATTACTCTGTTCTGTAAAATATATCCCTTGCGAATCTCTGCAGTAATAGTATCATTGTCTAATGATGGATCTTCTTTGACAGATATAGCTTCATGCAGTTTTGGATTAAAAATTTCTCCTAACGCATCAATATGTGCTACACCATATTCTGCCAGAAAAGAATTCATATTTTTTAAAATTGCATCTAGTCCTTGTGTATTTATTTTTTGTTTTGTAAGTGCCTCCTTTGCACGTACAAAATCATCATATATTAACAAAAACTTGAGCATAATTTCATCTATCATAGAATTTACGCGATTCTCAACATCTAATTCGGTTCTCTTTTTCAGGTTTTCAAAATCTGCAAGAAGGTATTGAAGTTTTTTTTCGTATGATGCAACAGCTTCCTGCTCTTTTGCAAGCTGCATCTTTAGCTCCTCAATGTTTGGTTCTTCTATAGCTGCATTAGTACTAGTTGACACTGATACTTCTGTTTTAGCATCTTGCTCTTCAGTCAAACAAGGGTGTTGATATTTTGGCTAATTTTACTCTTATTACAAGATCTCGCACAATGGATTTGTTTTTATTGTTATGAGATCAGTGCTTTTGCCACTCTTACTAATCTTTTCATAATCTAATTTTGAACATGCCACAACAATTGTAGTCTTATCGCTATGAAAAAGATCAAAAGTTGAACCTTGATGGATTTCAACATCACCGATATAATCTCGTAGCTTTGTAACAAGTGAGTTTAGCATATCGACTTTATCTCCACGCATCTCGTAAGAATCTAGTGTCCAAACCAATGCAACTCTTGTTCTACTTGCTTTAAGTTCATTTTTTTTCAGAGTAGAACGGATCTCATCTATAAGGCGCTTGACATAACCTTCGATTCCCTTAACACTTCCATTAACTAGATACATCATGGTGCCAGCACCCTCAAGTGAAGAGCCAAGTGATCTCAGATCATACAACCCATTAGTCATATCATCCAAAAAGAGATTTTTGAATTCAGCAAACATCAAGTCGTTTCTTGTGTTTGGATCCTGTGCAAACTTGCATACTTCAAGTATGCTGGACAAACCAGAAAACTGTGAAAGAATCTTTATTGCATGAAAAAGTTCGGCTGATGAGATTGATACAAATTTTTTTCCTTTCTTATCAGTTGAAAGTAATCTTGCAAGATTATCATCCGTTTTACCATTAAAAGAGCCGACAATTTCAGGTGTTTGGTTTTTTGTTCCAAGTGGATAATAAAAATATGAAATACCCTTTCCGACTTCAAGTCCTGTTACATGCTCCAAAAGCGAGATGGTTTCATTGTTTCCTCCTACTCCTGTAGGTAGGTTGTAAATTACAGATCCTCCCTTTTTTATTGCTGCAGTTGCGTCCTTGAATTTGGAATGAATTTCCATCTTTGTTTCCTGCCCAGTCTTTCTGATTCTTGGGGCAAAGAATAGATATTCAGAGTGGGAAATTGCAACCTCAATTGGTTCTACTCCAAGCAATGGTTCATCTTCTTTTAGAGAAGCAACGTCAGGATAAGTCTTGGCAATTTCTGATTTTAGTGAAATTGCCATATGTGCAGATTCATCGATAATAAAGACATCTGCGCCTTTGATTGCCATTTGACACGCGATTGCATAACCTTCTGTACTAAGACCATAAACAACAACTTTTATCCCTCCCAAATCATTGCAGCTAGGCAAATAGGCTAAGAAAAACTTTTTCCACCGTGAAATTCTATCTAAAATGTTTGAAAATCTGGTTTGATATACTTACACCAAAACAGCTCTTGTTTTTTGAACCAATGATTAGACGATTACGAAAAAATAATCAAGTGCTTTGTACTTCAAGGAATTATCGTGAAGTAGTTGAGCTTGCCAAAATTAGAGATGTGAAGCTTGTACTTGCTGGAAAACATGGTGGAGCTGACAAATCTGATAAATTGAAGGCTAGTCTTAGACGAATGCATCGTCTGTCAGATATAGCAAAAGGTTTTGCCCCTGAATTGACTATTAGTTTTTGTTCTCCAGAAGCAGCAAGAATTTCCTATGGTCTGGGCGTCAAACACATTGCCTTTTCTGACTCACCGCATGCAGAAGCAGTTATGAGGCTTTCCATACCACTTGTACAAAAGCTACTCATACCTTGGATCATCCCAAAAAAGGAGTTTGTAAGATATGGTATTTCTAAAGAAGATATCGTGCAATACAGAGCCATAGATGCAACTGTAATAGCAAGAGAAAAATCAATGAACTACTCTAGAAACGACTTTTTCCTAAAGAATAAGAAAACCATACTTATAAGAGCCGAGGAATCTCAGGCTGCTTACATTTCTGGCAAGAAGAGCAAGATTATCAATATCATACGTGAAATTGCAAAAGAATTTTCAAATCACAATGTAGTTATTTTAGCAAGATACCTACCGCAGATACGCCAATTCAAAAAGGAATTTGGAAGTAAGATAACAGTATTGGATAGGGTTGTAGATGGTAAAGGCCTACTTAGGTTCACTGATGTTTTCATCGGTTCTGGTGGTACAATGACCGCTGAAGCTGCATTAATGGGTGTCCCAACAATATCTTATGATGCGGTACCAAACCATGTTGAGCAATATCTTGTGAAAAATGGTCTAGTTAGAAGGGAAATGGATTCTAGAAAAATTGTCAATCTTGTCAAACAGATTCTAAAGTCTGATGTTACAAAAACTAGAAAGAAGGCCAGAAAGATTTTGAATTCAATGGAAGATCCTTTTTCAAAACTTCTTGTTGCTATTAAAACTGTTAGTAAGCTTTGAAAATATTCCCCACATCTTCAAAAACCTCATTCATTGATGCACCCACATACTGAATAACATTATAAGGGAACCTCAGTCAACATTCAACGCCCGGAAGCCCGGTAGAGGATAATATACCACCGAGTGTAGCGGTCAAGCATAGGGGCCTTTGGAGCCCTTGACCCCAGTTCGAATCTGGGCCGGGCTACTTTTGTTCCTTAAAATCCTTATAGATAAGGTGCATGTTGCATCATTTCGAAGTCTGGCATAAGCGATATTCCAATTAATATTGGAATTATAAATATAGCAAATGAAATTGCAGTCAATATGATACCAAGCCATAAACAATTTTTTGCTTTACGTGGATCATCGTCTTTTATTATGAAATAAGCAATCACACCTCCTATAACATTAAAGAAAATAGGTAACAAAAACCAAAAATTGCTTCTTTTCCTTACTTCCATGAATAAGTTTTCTCATCATAGAATTTAAACTAAGTTGTGTTGTATGTAATTACAATTCAAGTTTTGCAAGAAGTTTTGTTGCGATTACAAACAAAATCAGAGCTGTTATAGTTAAAATGAGCATCTCCATTGCCAAAAGAGCACCGAAGTTTCCAAAGATCCCTGCTCTAACCACATCTACAAGATATGTGAGCGGATTAAAATAAAACGCAGTAGAAAGTGGTTCTGGTACACCCTCTGCGGGATAAAATGCTGTGCTTACAAATGCAAAAAATAAAAAGACGGTATTAATTACAACGTTGAACCCTTCACTTGACTTTAGTCTAGTGGATATGATGGATGCTATTGAACCAAAAAGAATTGAACCTGCAATAGAAGCAAATACCAAAAGTGGGATTGTAAGTAAGTTAAACTCAACGGATTTGAAGAAAAGTGGATAGCCTACAGTTGTAATAAGAGCTGCACTTATCAAACCAATTATGCCTATTGTATAGATGTTACTTAGTATGTAGTGTGCTTTAGTAAATGGACCAACAAGTATTTGTTCAAACATGCCATGCCGTCTGTCGTTCCAGATTATAATACCAGAAACAAGAGTGCTGTTCATTATGTTAAAACCTATCATGCCAGATGCTATGTATGCTGGATAATCTAGTATTTTATTTCCTAATGGAACGAAATCAATCAAAGATGTATAAGCAAAACCAGCAACAAAGATATAGATTAAAGGAAAGATGACTTGCCAGATCAAAAACCCTTTGTTAAGAGATATTGTTAGGTTTCTATTTACTAACCTAATTACTGGATGCATTTGAATTTTTCACCATCGTAAGAAATATTTCTTCAAGGCTTGTAGGTACAACAGACAAATCTTCTATTGGAATGTTATTTGTAGTTAAGATTTGTAGAATTTTTAGTAACACTTCTTCAGAGTCATTAGAGCGTATTGTTATGTTAGTTCCGGAATTGAAATCAAGCTCATAGTCTTTTATTCCTGACAAAAGATTTGATAACACTTTCTGCGTTTCTTGTATGTGAATCTTGATTGTTTTTTCCTTGCCGAATTTGTTTTTGAGCTCTTCTGGTGTATCTACAGCTATGATCTTTCCTTTGTTTATTATAGCAATTTCGTCACAGATGTATTCAGCTTCATTT
>Ga0187892_10006357_pt1 | contig 17591 bp, 15 predicted proteins | sample MA1701073metaG_FD_139345 | JGI IMG/M metagenome (GOLD analysis project Ga0187892, IMG submission 139345) | Bio-ooze microbial communities from a basaltic lava cave in the Kipuka Kanohina Cave System on the Island of Hawaii, USA - MA170107-3 metaG ... | reverse complement strand
AGGAACGCCTCGGCGAACCCGGTCGGAGCCCGGCACTCCAGTCCCCGGATCCGCATCAGGCCCCGGAAGGTTTCACCGGAGTACCACGGCTTGGACTGCTGGCTCGCGAAGCTGTTGACCAGACACTCTAGTTTGGCCTCCGCCGAGTCGGCCTCGAGGGCCACATAGAGATTCGGGTTGCCGAGGTCGGCATCGTATTTCGGAATTTCGTACTCGAGGATGAGGTGATCCCGCCAGGTATTCCAGGTGAGATCCGAAACCGTGCGATGATCCTGGTGCCGATCCGTGCGGGAGTGGGTAAAAATGAGATCCGGCTCGATCTGGGCCTTGAGTGCTTCGAACGCCTCCTTGACCCCGGGACCGTCATAGGGGAGAAAGCCATCGCGGAAGCGGGTGACCTTCACCTCGAGGGAACAGACATTTCCCAGGAGGCGGGCTGCAGCTTCCCGGGCCTCGCGCTCGCGCTCCGAGTCGGCGGTCACGATCCACCACAGGACGGTGCTGCCCGGGTGGGCACGTGCGAGCTGGTACACGGTCCCGCCGCAGCCGATTTCCAGGTCGTCGGCGTGGGCCCCGATCCCGAGCACGCTCAGCTTCCGCCCGGCAGGCGGTTCAAGACGAAGACGCAGCATCCCGTTTCCAGAGCTCCCAGGGGGCCCGGCCGGTGGCGCACAGGTCGTCCAACACCTGCTTTTCCTTGAAGGTGTCCATGCAGGCCCAGAACCCCTGGTGGCGGTAGGCGATCAGGTCTCCGGCCTCGATGAGCCGTTGGAACGGCTCCGCCACCAGGTCCTCCCCGGGGCGGATGTAGTCGAAGATGCGCCGATGGAATGCGAAAAACCCGCCGTTGATCCGAACATCGGACTGCCCCACGTGCCGAACCCCGAGCACGACTCCGTCTTCGCGGGTTTGTACGACGTGGAAGCTTCCGCTGGGCGCGACGGCGACGAACGCCCCGGTCTTGCCGCTCGCGTTGAACGTCTCCAGGAACCGGTTCAGATCGAGGTCGCTCACCCCGTCCGCGTAGTTCGCGAGAAAAACCTCGTCGTCCTTCAGGTGAGACCGCACCGCCAACAGGCGCTCCCCGATATTGGAGGACAATCCGGTGTCCACGAACGTGATGCGCCAATCGTGAATGTCGGTGTGGAGCAGCTCGACCCGTCGCCCGCCGAGGGAGAGGGTGAAATCGTTCGACACCGACTCGTCGTAGGTCCTGAAGTAGCTTTTGATTGCATCGCCGCGATACCCCAGGCAGAGCACAAAATCGCGGTGCCCGAAGTAGGAGTAGTATCGCATGATGTGCCACAGGATCGGGCGGTACCCCACCGGAATCATCGGCTTGGGGATGCCGCCGTCCGCTCCTTCGCGGATGCGGGTGCCCTGTCCGCCGCAGAACAGGACGACTTTCATGGTTTCTCCGCCATGCTGGCAACCTGTGGCTGTTGGGCGAACCGTCGGGTCTGCTCTTCCCAGAGCTTGTCCGACAAGCGGTCCTCCGGCAAGTCGACATCGTCGAACGTGAGCAGTTCGTCCCTGGCAACCGGCCGTCGCAGCCGGCACCCCTCGAGTAACCCCATCGGCAAGGCCCCGGCCGCCCGTGCCACGGCCGCGTTTTCGATGAGCCCGTAGGCGCAAAACCCCCCAATCCCATCGAGGACCTCGCCGGCTATCAGGGCGCGCTTGGCGATGGCGATCGTTTCGCAGCACGGCGCGCCCGGCGCAGTGACAGTGGGGTCACCGAGCAGCGCTGCCCTGGCAATGGTGGCGGCCACCTGGATGTGCGGAAGATGAAAGGGGGTGTAGAAGACGTAAAACGGACCGGAGCCCAGCTTGTAGTAGGCCAGGTGCTTCTGCTGGGCCGGCCGGGGCTCGTGCACCACAACGAAGGCGCCGGTGTGGGGTGCCGCTCCGAGGGCGTAGTCCACCAGTCCCCCCGACAGCATCTCCTCGGCGGGCAGCAGGCCCGCGATCTCGGATATCTGACTGCAGCGGGGACCATACATGCCCCGGCGGCCCACCCGCCACCCGGTCGCGTTGGCCAGGATGGTGGCCTCCATCGAGAGCTTGGTCGCGTCGGCGAAGGAGGTCACCTTGCGCGCGTCCTGGCCATGCTGAGCCGCGAACTCTCGTTGGGTCTCCGGGGTCCGGTAATGATCGATCAGGCCCTTGAGATTGCCTGCGGCAACGGGTCGGAGGCCGATGCTGCGCAAATAGCGCAGGAGCGTCATGGCCACGCCCGGTTCGTCGCCGTCAGTGTTGGTGAGCACCACGCCGGCGTCCCGGGCCCGGGCAGCGAGCAACGGGCCCAGGGTCGCATCCAGTTCCGCGTTCACCAACACCACATGCTTTCCACCCGCGATGGCGTTCAGGGTAACTGCGGCGGCGAACTCTACCGTACCGGTCACCTCGACGATGACGTCAATCACCGGCGAGCGGCAGAGCATTGCGGCCTCCGCCACCACCGCATGTCCCCCACGCTCGACGATCCGCGCGAGGGATTCCGCATCGGAGGCCGCTTCCGGGCGAAGCACGCCGCCCTGGACGAAGGCTTCGTGGGCACGCTCCGCCGTGCGATTGGCGATGGCTGCGAGGTGAAGCCCGGGGATCGGGGTCAGGAGCTGAAGCGCGATCGAGGCGCCGGTTGTCCCGGCTCCAACCAGACCGATCCGGACCGGGCGGCCCTCCGACTCTCGCCTCTGGAGCAGCGTGTCGAGGGTCATGCCGGCGGGCTCACCGGAGTGAACCTGGGCCAGTTCCGGTCCCGGTCCGAGATGCTGGTGACCGGCCGGGGCCACGCGATTCCAAAAGCAGGGTCATCATAACGGACTCCGGTTGCGGAGTCCGGCGCGTAAGGAGCCGAGGCGTGGTAGCGCACCTCCGTGTCATCCTCCAGCGTGAGATAGCCGTGCCCACAGCCCTCGGGAACATAGAGCATCTTCCCATTGCCGGGAGTCATTTCAACCGCGAACCAATGGCGCTCGGTGGGCAGGCCCGGCCGAAGATCAACGACCACGTCCCAGGCGGCGCCGCGGGTACAACACACCAGTTTTGCCTCCGCATGAGGAGCGGTCTGGAAATGGATTCCCCGCAACGTCCCCGCCTTCGGGTTGAAGCCAGTGTTGATCTGGGCCAGGGAAGGGTTGAGCCCGTGGGTGGTGAACTCGTCCCGGCACCAGACCCGCGCAAAGCTGCCCCGCTCATCTCGGAACGGCTCCGGCGTGACGACGAACGCGCCGGGAATCGGCGTGGCCTGGAATCTCACGTCAGCGGGCTCCGCCCGATCCCTTCGTAGCGGGCCACGCTCGCGGGATCGAGCAACCGCCGCCCGTCCACTACCACCGGCTGCGGCTCCCGGGCCCGAAGCAATGCCGCCAACCCGCGAAACTCCTCCCATCGGGTGGCGATCACGATCGCCTCGGCCTGAGCCACCGCCGCTTCCAGGGTCTGGGCGAGAGTTGCGGCTCCGGGGCCTCCGTTCAGATGGGGGTGGGCCACTGGATCGTAGCCGGTGACATGTGCTCCCTCAGCGATCAGACGATCCACAATCCGGACCCCGGGGGACTCTCGGATGTCGTCCGTGTCTGGCTTGAAGGCGAGCCCGAGCACGGTCACTCGGGCCCCGGCGAGCGAGGGGATGTGTCGGCGGAGCAGGCGGATCACCTCGTCGATGCGGCCCGCGTTGACCTCGAGCACCGCCTCGAGCATCCGAAGCCGGATGCCGGCTTCCTTGCCCTGGGTCACCAGAGCCTTGACGTCTTTCGGGAGGCAACTTCCCCCGAATCCGCAACCGGCCTCGAAAAACGACGCGAGCGGAGCCCGGACCTTGCTCCCGTCAGGGAGCGCGGGAGTGAGATACTCCGAAAGGTGGACGCCGCGCATCACCTCGGCGACATCGATCCCCCCCAGCCGGCTGCAGAGGTCGGCAATTTCGTTGCTGAAGGAAATCGCGGTGGCGAGCATCGCGTTCGAGACGTACTTGATCATCTCCGCTGTGCGGGGATTGGTGTGCACGACCGGGGCCTGGAACCCCTGGTACAGCTCTTCGAGGAGCGCGCCGGAGCGCTGGTCGATGCTACCGATCACGATGCGGTCGGGATGGAGAAAGTCGTGAACCGCCTGGCCCTCGGTCAGGAACTCCGGATTCACGCAGACGCCGAAATCCCGACCCGCTTGCTTTCCGGAGGCGGACTCCAGGGCCGGAAGCACCACCTCCTCGGTGGTCTTCGGAATCACGGTGCTCTTCACCGTGACCACGTGGTATCCGGGAAAGTCGCGGAGCGCCGACCCGATCTGCCGGCTGGCGGCGGTTACTGCCCCTAGATCAATGCGGACCCCATCAACCGGAGTACCCACCGCGATCATGCTCACCTGCGATTCGTGGAGAGCCTCCCCGAGTGACGTCGTGGCCCTGAAGCGATGACCGACGTGCCGCCGAAGCAGCTCCTCGAGCCCCGGCTCGTGAATCGGAGGCTCACCCCGGTTGATCCGAGCTACCTTGTCGGCATCGAGCTCCACCGCAGTTACCTGGTGGCCCCGCTCGGCCAGACCGATTCCGCTCACCAGGCCGACGTATCCAGTCCCGACGATCGTGACTCGCATCAGCCGTCGTTTCCGGAAGGGTGATGGGCATACCACGCCAGGCTCCGTCGCAGGCCCTCGTCCAGAGAGACTTTGGGGTCGTAACCCAGCTCGGCGCGGGCCTTCGCGATCGTTGGGCAGCGGCGGGCCGGGTTGTCCTCGAGGTAAGCGGCCTCGCTGCTCGGCTGCTGGACCACCCGTCCCCGATAGCCGAACCATTCTCGTGCGATGTCCACCATCGCCGCGGCGAGGTCCCGCATGGAGATTTCAGGAGTCTCGGTCCCGATGTTGTAGGCCTCTCCCGGCCGGCCCCGGAGAAGAATCTTCAGGTAGCCACTTACCGCATCGGCTACGTAGCAAAAGGTCCGGGTCGGCTTTCCGTCGGAGAGCAGCACAATGTCACGCCCGGCGAGGATATCCGCCGCAAAATCGGGGATGACTCTCCGGTCGGAGATCTTCAGGCCGGGCCCGAAGTTGTTGAACGGCCTGGCCATGGTGATCGGGAGGTCATGGACCCGGGCGAAGTTCACGCACAGGGTTTCGCCGTACCGTTTCGATTCGTCATAACACGCACGCGGGCCGGTGCAGGACACGTAGCCGCGGTAGTGCTCCGGTGTCGGGATCCACTCGGCGGGCGGATCGCCGTAAATCTCCGAGCTGGAAAAGAACAGCAGGCCCCGCACCGGAGCGGATCCCTCGAGTTGGCGGTGGGCCAGCTCCAGCAGAGACCGGAGCCCCCCCACATTGGCATCCATCGTTTCGATGGGGCGCTGGCGATAGTAGGTCGGGGACGCGATCCCGGCGGCATGGACGATGTACTCGTGCTCCCCGAGGTCGGGCGGCAGCGGTTGACTGATGTCATGGCGGCGAAGCGCCACCCGCCCAGCGGCCGAAAGGTCGGCGATCCACCGCGGCTCCCCCCGGGCGAAGTTGTCGAGCACCGTGATCCTGACCTGATTGGGACCGGCTCTGCCTGAGTTCCAATGATCGAGGGCCTGCACCAGGTAGTAGCCCAGAAACCCGGCGCCCCCGGTCACCAGAATGCGCCGACCGGTCAACTTTTCCAGATCCGGCCCAACTTCGGAGCAAATGAACCCGAGGTCACGATCGAGCAGTTCGCGAAGGGGTGGCACCGCCGGTTTCGTAGTGGTCATGGGGGCTTTCGCGGTGCAGGAAACTTGCCACACCCCAACCCCATTTCCTAATCCAAGAGAGCTGGTGACCCGCAGACCCCATGGACTGGAGTAACTTCCACCTCAAACACTGTGGCGTTTGTGCAACAGCGATGATTGAGCCGTGGCAGGATTTCTGCTCGAGCCATCGAAGCACGCTTTCACCAATCTGACTCAGAGGCAGGGGAATCCGATGGGTGCTGATGGAGTACGGCGTTTCGTAATCCTGGGTTCGGGGATGGGCGCCCTGGGTGCGGCGCACCGGCTCCAGGCCGAAGGCCTTTCCTCGGTGCTGTACGATCGGAGCGATCACGCCGGTGGTCACACGTCGTCCCATCCCGTGGGGGGCTTCATCTTCGATGAGGGTCCTCACGTGTCCTTCACCAAGAACGAGCGCATTCGCGATCTACTCCTCGCCAACGTGGGGGGGCGCTACGAGCGGGTGCAAGCGGCGATCGACAACTACTGGCAGGGGCATTGGGCTCGTCACCCCGTCATCACCAATCTTCGGGGCCTGCCGGCCGATCTGGTGGTCAAGATCATCGCCGACTTCGTTGCGATCCGGCAGCATCCGCTTCCCGAGATCCGCACCTACGAGGATTGGCTGGTCGCGGGTTATGGAAGGACCTATGCTGAGACCTTCCCCATGCAATACACCCGGAAGTACCACACGACCGAGGCGGCCAACCTGACCACGGACTGGGTGGGACCCCGGCTCTATCAGGCCAAGCTGGACGAGGTCCTGACTGGAGCCCTGGTCGCCGAACCACCCAACATTCACTACGTGCAGGACTATCGCTATCCGAAGCAGAACGGGTTCGAGGAATTCCTCCGACCGTTTCACGCCCGAAGCGACATCCGGCTGGGGCACCGCCTGGTGCGGGTCGAACCAAAGGCCCGGGTGCTCCACTTTGCCAACCGGGTCCAAGTGCCCTATGACTATCTGGTGTCGTCGATCCCGCTGCCCGACCTGATTCCCCTGATCGACGGCGTACCCCGGGACGTTCGCGAAGCCGCGTCCCAGCTCGCGTGCACGACAGTCGTGTTGGTCAATCTGGGGGTCCGCCGGCCGGACCTGTCGTCCATGAGCTGGACCTATTTCTACGACGATGAGTTCCCCTTCAGCCGGGTGAGTTTTCCGCGAAACATGTCCCCCCACACCTGTCCGGAAGGCACCGGGAGCATTCAGTCCGAGCTGTACTTTTCCAAGAAGTACCGACCCCTGGCCCAGCCGCCCGAAGCGCTGGTGGAACCGACCATCCAGGGTCTCCGTCGTGCGGGGATTCTCCGACCGGACGACGAAATTGTGGTTCGACACACGCAGGTGGTCGAGTATGCCAACATCATCTTCGACCTGGACCGGACCGCGGCACTCCGGACCGTCCACGGGTTCCTGGATGACATCGGCGTCGGGTACTGCGGTCGCTACGGGGAGTGGGGTTACCTCTGGACCGACGAAGCATTCGTGAGCGGGGAGAACGCCGTGGAACGCGCTCTCAGTCGCACCGCCGCCTGACTCCTCAGGACCGCACCACCACTCCTTTCAAGTACCCGGTTTCCGGGACCGTCACGACCTCAGGATGATCTGCCCCCGCACCGAGCTGCTCTACCAGGGTAAGCACCCGCCCGCTGTCCTGGGCCGCGGCCCCGATGACCGCCCAAAAATCGCTCCGGCTCACATGAAACGAGCAGGACGCTGAGAGCAGGACCCCTCCCGGGGCCAGCAGCCGCATCGCCCGCAGGTTGATCTCCTTGTATCCCCGGAGAGCACCCGGTACCGCGCTCTTCGATTTCGCGAAGGCCGGCGGGTCGACCACGATCGTGTCGAATTGGCGCCGGTCCCGCTCCCAGGCTCGCAGCAGGTCGAAGGCGTCACCCGTCACCCAGTCGATGTTCTCCAGATGATTGAGGGCGGCATTCCGGGCCCCGCGCTGGAGTGCCTCCGCGCTGCTGTCGATGCACATAACCCGCGAGCACCGCCGCGCCAGATGCAGCGCGAACGAGCCGTGATACCCGAAGCAATCGAGCCCCGCGCCTCCCGGAACGGCCAACGCGCCGGCTCGGACCCGGTTCGCTCGCTGGTCCAGAAAGGCTCCGGTCTTCTGGCCGGTCCACGGGGCCGCCAGGTACCGAACCCCATGCTCCTCGATTTCGATTTCTTCGGGGACCGAGCCCGCCGCGAGCTCCACCCCCTCGGCAAGCCCTTCGGTCCGGCGCATCGGTACGTCGTGGCGGAGCAGAATCCCCGAAGGCTCGAGGACCCGCGTCACCGCCGCCAGGATCGCCTCTCGCATCGTTTCAAGTCCCGCCGAGAGGAGTTGCGCGACCACCCAGCGATCGTAGCGATCCACCACGAGGGCAGGGAGGCCGTCCCCTTCGGCGTGCACGACCCGATAGCCGGTGGTGGCGATCCCGGCGCGCCGGGCGACGGCTCGAGTCAACCGGTCCTCCCACCATTTCTGGTCTATAGTGCGGCTGCTGCGCTCGAGCAGGCGGAGCCGAATTTGCGAACGGGGAGACAACAGCGCCTGTCCCAGGAAGCGGCCGTTGGATTCATGGACCGCGACCAGGCTCGCTTCGTCCGGTTCCCGCTTCACATCACTCGCGTAGATCCAGGGATGGCCCCGCTCCCACCGCAGGGCCCCTCGCCGTGTGACGATCACCTGCGGAAGCTTTGGTCGGGTCATGCCGGCACTATGATTCGGAACATGGTTCCGAATTTAGCGGCCGCGCTCCGCCTGATGCTGGTCACGGACGATGCGCTGGTTCACGGACGCAACCTGGTGGCCATCTGTCGGGCCGCGGTGCGAGGGGGCGTGACCGCGGTGGAGCTTCGGCTCAAGCGAGCCACCCCTCGTGAGCTGGTGGCGCAGGCGCGGAGTCTGATCGCAGCCCTCGACGTGCCCATTCTGATCAACGACCGCCTGGACGTCGCGCTCGCCGCGGGAGCGGCCGGCGTCCACCTCGGCCCCGACGATTTGCCGGTAGCATGGGCCCGCCGCGCCGCGCCCGGCGGATTCCTGATCGGAGCCTCGGTCGGAACGGCGGCCGAGGTGGAGAATGGACAGGACGCTGACTACTGGGGCGTCGGCCCCTGGCGGGTTAGTGGGACGAAAGCGGATGCCGGACCCGCCCTCGGTCCGGACGGATTCAGTGCCCTGATTCGTCGCGCCGGCAACCGGCCCTGCGTTGCCATCGGAGGCGTGATCCCGGAAGATGTCACCCCGGTCCGGAAAGCCGGCGGCGTCGGTGTCGCCGTGGTCTCAGGGATTCTGGCTGCCGGTGATGTAGCGGCGGCAGCGCGGCGGTACGTAGAAAGAGGGATAGCGGGATAGAGGCCTACCAAACCAGCCTCCCTTCCGTGCTCCCTTCCACTTGCTCCTTGGTCCATCCCGACAGTAGCTCCACCACTTTCAAGCCCCCAGCGGGAAGCACATCGAGCACGCAGCGCTCCGTGATGATCCGGTGCACGCACCGCTCGCCGGTCAACGGAAGCGTGCAGGTCCGGAGCAGTTTGGCAGAGCCGTCGCGGGCCGTGTGCTCCATGATGACGATGACCCGGCGGGCGCCGGCCACCAGGTCCATCGCCCCACCCATCCCTTTCACCATTTTGCCGGGGATCATCCAATTGGCCAGGTCGCCCTGTTCAGAAACCTGCATTGCTCCCAGGATGCTGAGCGCGACATGGCCGCCTCGGATCATGGCGAAGGAGGTAGCGCTGTCGAAGTAGCTGGTGCCGGGCAGCTCACTGACGGTCTCCTTGCCGGCATTGATCAAATCGGGATCTTCTTCACCGGCGTAGGGGTACGGTCCGACGCCCAGCATGCCGTTCTCCGAGTGGAGTACGAACGGCGCGTCAGGCGGTGCGCAGTCCGCGATCATCGTCGGCATGCCGATGCCCAGATTGACGTAGTACCCCGTCTCCGCCGTAAGGGTCTTGAGCTCCTCCGCAGCCCGCCGGACGATCACCTGTCGGAGGTCGGTCGTCATGGGCGGCTCCGCACCGTGCGGCGCTCGATGACGCGCGGGCCCGGACGCGCCAGGAAGACCCGCTGCACGAAGATGGCCGGGGTGTGCACCAGATCGGCATCGATCTCGCCCGGCTCGACCAGGTGCTCGACCTCGGCGATCGTGATTTTGCCCGCCATCGCCATCATCGGATTGAAGTTGCGGGCCGTCTTGCGGTACACCAGGTTCCCGAAGCGGTCTCCCTTCCAGGCGTGGACCAGGGCGAAGTCACCGGTGAGCGCGTGCTCGAGGACGTACCGGCGTCCTCCGAACTCACGAACCTCTTTGCCTTCCGCGATCATCGTCCCGACTCCCGTCGGGGTGAAGAAGGCCGGAATCCCGGCCCCTCCCGCGCGGATCCGCTCCGAAAGGGAGCCTTGCGGGGTGAGCTCCACCTCGAGCTCGCCCGCCAGCATTTGTTGCTCGAAAACCTGGTTCTCTCCCACATAGCTCGAGATCATCTTGCGAACCTGCCGGTTCTTGAGGAGGTGCACCAGACCATGATCGGTCGTCCCTGCGTTGTTGGAGATGATGGTGAGTCCGCTCGGGCCGAGGCTGCGCAACGCCGCGATGCTGTCCTCGGGAATGCCGGCAAGACCGAACCCCCCGACCAGGATCGTGGCTCCATCGGGGATGTCGGCGCATGCCGCCCGAGCGTCCGGAAAGACCTTGTTCACGGTCCGAGGAAGATACTCGCCAGCCACACGACGGCATATCCACCCGAGGGTATGTACATTGCTAGCCGCTCACCCTATGTGTGGCGCCGCCGCCGGCACTCTGAACCGTTGTTTGATTCCTTGATGAGCGAGAGGGGCCTCCAACATCCGACGATGATGCGATGAGGAGCACGGTGAGGTTGGCTGTCTCCAGCGTAATGCTCGGCCTGTCGTGGGCATCGAGTCCTCTCGCCGCTCAGTCCGGCGGGCGACCCGAGCTTCGCGTTTTTCCTTCGTCCGGGCCCATTGCCGTGGATGGCAAGCTGGATGAGCCGGAATGGATGGGCGCCGATTCGATCGCCAACCTGACTCAGGTCGAGCCCCGGCAAGGCGGCACCCCGAGTGGTCGAACGGTGGTGCGGGTCCTGGCTCAGCGGGACGCAATCGTGTTCGGCATCCGGGCCGACGATCCGGAGCCCGATCGCATTACCGCGTATGCGCGCCAACGGGACGCCGGCCTTGGCAGTGAGGACCACATCCGGGTGGTGCTCGACACCTACCTGGACGGCCGCTCCGGGTATGTCTTCATCGTCAACCCGAACGGCGCCCGGTACGATGCGCTTATTGCCAATCAGGGTGAAGGCGAGAATTCGAATTGGGATGCGGTGTGGGAGGCGGCCAGCACCCGCACGGATGCCGGCTGGAGCCTGGAGATCCGGATCCCGGCCAAGAGCTTGCTGTTCCGGCGAGGCCTCGACCGCTGGGCGTTCAACATCGAGCGCCGGATTCAGCGTTTCCTCGAAACCGATCGCTGGTCGAGCCCGAGCCGCGACACCAAGATCAACATGACCAGCCAGGCGGGCGTGCTGACGGGGCTGCCGGACTTCGATCTCGGCCTGGGCCTGAGCGTGCGACCCTCGGGGACCGGCAAAGGCGGCCGGGAAGACCGGGAGACGCCCACCGAATTCGACCGGAAGGCCAGTCTGGACGTCACCAAGCGGCTTGGCGCCAACACGCTCGCCTCGCTCACCCTGAACACCGATTTCGCCGAAACCGAAGTGGATACCCGGCGCACCAACCTGACGCGGTTTCCTCTGGTCTTTCCCGAGAAGCGGACTTTTTTCCTGGAGGGCTCCGACGTTTTTGATTTCGGACTGGGTACCGGCGATGACGTTCGCGCCTTCTTTAGCCGCCGCGTGGGGCTGCTCTCGGGGCGGGAGGTCCCCATCACGGCGGGCCTCAAGCTCAACGGAAGGGAATCAGGAAGTCGGTTCGGGGCGCTCCTGGTGCGCACCCGCGACGTCGACACGCTCCCGACCGGGAACACCATGGGCGTGCTCCGACTTCGTCAGAACGTGCTGCGGGAGTCGTCGGTGGGCGTGATCGGCTCCGTCGGAGACCCTCAGGGCAGGTCCGGGAGCTGGACCGCGGGCGTCGACCTCACCTATCAGACCACCCGGCTCTGGGGGGACAAGAACTTCCTGATCGGCGTCTGGGGTCTCGCGATGGACCGCGATGGGCTGGAGGGACGTCGGCACGCGTTCGGAGGCAAGATCGATTATCCCAACGACCTCTGGGACATCGCGTTCACGTACCGGCGGGTAGGCGAGAGTTTCGATCCTTCGCTGGGCAACGTCCCTCGCCCCGGCATCCAGGCCTTCAACCTCAACATCGTGTTCACCCCCAGACCGAAGGGAAGAATCCTCGGGCTCCGGGTTCGCCAGATGATCAACGAATCCTTCAACACGCTGGTGACCGATCTCGACGGCCGCTGGGAGAGCTATCGAATCTTCACCGCGCCGCTCAACTGGCGGCTGGAGAGCGGGGACCGGATCGAGTTCAACTTCGTGCCGACGGGGGAGCGGCTTGCCGAGGCCTTCGCGATTGCACCAGACGTCACCATTCCCGCAGGCTCGTATCACTGGGTCCGGTGGCGGCTGGAAGCCCAGTTCGCCTCGAAGCGCAAGGTTTCGGGCCAGGCGACCTGGTGGTTCGGCGGCTTCTATGGCGGCCGGTTGAGCGAGCTGACCCTCACCGGCACGATTCGACCCTGGCCGGTGCTCATCGTGGAAATCAACGCCTCCCACAACGTGGGACGGGTCCCGGAGGGACGATTCGTCCAGGACGTCATCGGCACGCGATTCCGGGTCAATTTTTCCCCCGATCTTCAGCTCGCGAGCTATATCCAGTATGACAACCAGAGCCGGAGCATCGGCAGCAACACCCGGCTCCGGTGGTCGTTTTCGCCCCAGGGCGACCTGTTCGTGGTGTACAACCACAACCTGAACGAGGAGCTGAATCCGGTGGGGTCAGGGTCCCGGTGGCGCTTCGGCTCCAATCAGCTCCTGACCAAGCTGCAGTACGCGTTCCGATACTAGGCGCGACGAGCGTCCCACACCACCTCAATCGCCTTTCCCAGCTTCTCCCGATCAACCCCGGTTTGCCCTGCGAAGGCGGCAACCAGCGCCTCGGTCGCGACGTTCCCCGGAGCGCCCGGCGCATACGGACAACCGCCGATTCCACCCGCGCTCGCGTCGAACGTGGTGATGCCGAGGGCAGCCGCGGCCCGCGCGTTGTCGACCGCCTGGCCGAACGTGTCGTGGAAGTGGGCCGCCAGTTGCACCGACAGGTCGCTCGAAAGAAGCGCTTCGAAGAGTCCGCGCACCTCTTCGGGATTGGCTCGTCCGGTGGTGTCCCCGATTGACAGCTCATCGCAGCCGAGCTCCGCCAGGGAGTGGGCCAGCGCGACGACACGGTCGGGATGGATGGCTCCCTCGTATGGACAATGAAACGCGGTCGAGATGTAGGCCCGCACCGGGACGCCGGATGCTTGCACCACCGGCTCAAACCGGACCAGGGTCTCCGCGATTGACGCGTTGGTGTTCTTGCGGCTGAAGGTTTCGCTCGCCGCGGTGAAGACGGCGATCTTCCCGACCCCGGCTTTCCGAGCTCGCTCGAGACCAGCTTCGTTCGGAACCAGCGCCGAGTAGGTCACCCCGGGAACGCGCTGGATTCCCGCGAACACCTCCGTCGCGTCGGCGAGCTGGGGAACCCACGCGGGGCTCACGAAAGAGCTCACTTCGATTTCGTCGAAGCCGCAACGGGACAGCGCGTCCACGAAGGCAATCTTGACTCCCGTGGGCACCATTCGCGTGATGGACTGCAGCCCGTCCCGAGGCCCAACTTCGACGATTCGAATGGGATGAGTTGACAAGTCCTGCTCCGTGGTCACGATTGTCCCGCTATCCCCCTATCCCCCTATCCCCCTATCCCACTATCCCTCTATCCCACTATCGCACGATCTGCCTCACCCTTCTCACCGCTCTCAAATGCTCGCCATACGTTCGCGAAAACACGTGCCGGCCGTCCGGACCGGCGACGAAGTAGAGGAATGGAACCACCGCCGGCGTCAGCACGGCCTCCACGCTTTTCCAGCCTGGTGCGCCGATCGGCCCGGGCGGCAGGCCGGAATGGAGGTAGGTGTTGTAGTCGGACACGAAACCGTAGTCCCGCTCGAACAGCCGGGTCTTCCGTGAGCCTGTTGCGAGTTGGATGCCGTACTGCACCGTGGCGTCGGCCTGGAGTCGCATCCCCCGCCGAAGCCGGTTGCGGTACACGGCTGCGATGAGCGGCCGGTCGACATCTGCTTTGGCCTCCGCCTCCACGATGCTCGCGAGGATGATCAGCGAGCGGCGGTCCAGCCCCTGAGCCTGCATCGTCGCATCCCATTCCCGCTTCCAGCTGGAACGGAACGTTGTGGCCATAGCCCGGACCATTTTGGGAGCGCTGATCCCCGTCGCAACGAGATACGTCTCGGGGCGGAGAAACCCCTCGAACGTCGAGCCGGGGATCGCAAATTCCCGAAGCATCGCGGTGTCCCGCGCTGCCGCGAGGAACCGGTCCCGAGGGATCCCCAGGTTGCGCTGCGCGGCCTCCGCGATATCGAGCAGGGTGAACCCTTCCGGAACCGTGAACCGCTGGAGCACCGCCCGACCGGATACCAGCGCGTTGATCGCGGAGCTTGCCCCCTCTCCGCGATGGAAAGCGTAGGAGCCCTGCTGGAGCCGCCGGTCTGCTCCTTTGAGGCGGGAGACGATGCGAAACCACGTTGGAGAGCTGATGACACCATGGGCGGCCAGGCTCTCCGCAACGATTCGCACCGTGGCACCGGCCGGAATTGTCACAATGACCTGCTGGCTCCCGGGGTCCTGCCCGCCGCACGCGCCAACCGACAGGAGCCAGACCGTTACGCGGCCACACCGTCGCACTGCCCCACGGCCCCTCAACCGTTCCGCCGTCGCTCGAGGAATCCCTGGAGCAGAACCGCAGCAGACAAGGCATCCACATCACCCTTGCGGCCCTGCACACTCCCGTCTTGCTCACGGATGAGTCGATGGGCCCGGGCGGTGGTCATGCGCTCGTCGGCCAGCTCGACGGGAAGCCTGGTCCGTTGCGCCACGCGATCGGCCAACGCCCGCGCCTGAGCGGCCGCCGGACCTTCGGTTCCTTCGGGCGTGAGCGGAAGGCCCACGATTACGCCGACGGCTGCCTGGGCCGCGACCTGTTCGAGAAAGGCGGGCATCGGGAACCGCTTTCCGGGCCGCCGCACGAGCGTGAGGAGAGGAGTGGCAATCGTCTGGGATTCGTCGGAGACGGCGAGCCCGAATCGGCGCTCGCCCCAATCCACGGCGAGGACTCGGCCGGTCGGGGGAATGGCCACGGCCCTACTGATTCATCGTATTGAAGAACTCCTTGTTGTTCTTGGTCCGTTTCAACCGCTCGAGCAGGAACTCCAGCGCTTCCACCGGTGGCATGTCCGCGAGGAAGTTGCGCAGGAGGTACACCCGGTTGAGCTCGTCCTTGTCCATCAGGAGCTCTTCCTTGCGGGTCCCGGACTTCTGGATGTCGATCGCAGGCCAGATGCGACGGTCGGCCAGGCGGCGGTCCAGCACCAGCTCCATGTTGCCGGTGCCCTTGAATTCCTCGAAGATCACTTCGTCCATCCGCGATCCGGTATCAATGAGCGCCGTCGCGATGATGGTCAGCGAGCCGCCGCTATCGATGTTCCGGGCGGCGCCGAAGAACCGCTTGGGTTTCTGGAGTGCGTTGGCGTCCACGCCGCCGGAGAGAATCTTCCCGGAATGGGGCACCACCACGTTGTGGGCCCGGGCCAGACGGGTGATCGAGTCGAGCAGAATGACCACATCCCGCCCGTGCTCGACCAGGCGCTTGGATTTCTCGATGACCATGTCCGCCACCTGCACGTGCCGGTCGGCCGGCTCGTCGAAGGTGGAGGCGATTACCTCCGCCCGGACGTTCTCCTGCATGTCGGTGACTTCTTCGGGCCGCTCATCGATCAGCAGCACGATCAGGATGACTTCGGGGTGATTCTCGGTGATGGCGTTGGCGACTTTTTGCAGGAGGATCGTCTTCCCCGCCTTGGGAGGCGACACGATCAAGCCGCGCTGTCCCTTCCCGATCGGCGCCAGCAGGTCCACCACCCGCATGGAGAGGTCACCTTTGGCGCCCTCGAGCCGGATCTTCTTGTCCGGGTAGCGGGGCCGCAGGTTGTCGAACGCGATCCGATGCTTGGTTTTTTCCGGCTCCTCGAAATTGACGCTCTCGACCTTGAGGAGGGCCAGGTAGCGCTCGCCCTCCTTGGGAGGCCGGACCTGCCCGAGCACCGTATCGCCGGTGCGGAGATCAAACCGCTTGATCTGGCTCGGGCTCACGTAGATGTCGTCCGGGCCGTACAGATAATTCCAATCCTGACTGCGAAGAAACCCGTAGCCCTCCGGGAGAATTTCCAGTACTCCTTCGCCCCGGATAACGGTGTCCGATTCGAGCAATGACTGCTCGATCCGGAAGATCAAATCCTGCTTGCGCAGGCCGGAGTAGTTGGTGATGTTGAGCTGCTGGGCAAGGGCGTGCAGCTCGGCGACGGACTTCTGCTTGAGCTCTGAAATGTCCACTGAATGAGCCTCTTGGGTCGGTGCGGACAGAACCGCGACCGGGTCAGGCCATCGAGAAAGGGGTCAGCGTCGGGAGTCTTTAGTATGGGGCCGGCGCGAGCTAGGTGACGCGGCCGGTGCGGATGACCTGCACAGAATACTTCCGAACCCCGACATCTTATCGTTCAGCAATCTTCCCGTCAAGAGGCCACCCTGGATCACCTGCTCCCGTTCTTCTCTTCCTGGCGTGTCATGAATCTGGGGACCCGCGAGGTGATCGACGCCCTCGTGCACCCCCCGCACCGGGGTGGTTCCCCCGAGCTGCGCCGCGGGCTGGAACGCTGGCCCGGTCGCTGGTACTGGGCCGACCGGGCCAGAACCCATCTGGTGCTGATGCGGGCCCACGCCGGAGACCGCCGCCCGCGCTGGGTACTCCATGCCGTTCTGCTCCTGCTTGCCATTCTCTGCACTCTCGGTGCCGGGGCGGCGCTGGCCGGTGTGTACATCCCCTGGACCGAGGTCGGAGGAATCCGGGGGTTCGTCTTCGGCGTCGGCCGGTTCTTCGGAGGAGCCCTCCGGGGTGATTGGCCCCTGCTGGTCCAGGGGTGGACCTTCGCGGTCCCCCTGCTCGCGATTCTCATCGTGCACGAGCTCGGACACTACGTCGCAGCGCGCCGGTACGTCATTGATGTCTCTCCGCCGTTCTTCCTTCCGATCCCACCCACGTTTTCCCCGATCGGTACCCTGGGGGCGTTCATTCGGATGCGGAGTCCGGTGGTGGATCGCCGGCAGCTGCTCGACGTCGGCGCCGCCGGCCCCATCGCGGGGTTCGTCGTCGCCGTCGCGGTGCTGATCTGGGGATACTTGACCTCCACGCCGGCCGAGCTGCCGCCGGGACTCCCTCCCGACATTTCCATGACCGCGTGGGTGAGTTTCGCGGGAGAGCCGATCGCTCTGGGGGATTCGCTGCTGACCCGGTGGCTCCAGCGCGTGATCCTGCCGGACGCCGCCTCGGTGCATTTGAGCCTGCCGGCCTTCGCCGGCTGGGTAGGAACCTTTGTCACCGGGCTCAACCTGCTGCCCCTCAGCCAGCTCGATGGAGGCCACATTCTCTATGGGGTTATCGGCCGACACCAGCGCGCAGCCGCCGGGGCCGCAGTGATCGGCTTGCTGGTACTGGCCCAGGATTCCCCGCAGTGGTACTTGTGGGTGGTCCTGACGTTTCT
>Ga0187892_10006356_pt1 | contig 17592 bp, 16 predicted proteins | sample MA1701073metaG_FD_139345 | JGI IMG/M metagenome (GOLD analysis project Ga0187892, IMG submission 139345) | Bio-ooze microbial communities from a basaltic lava cave in the Kipuka Kanohina Cave System on the Island of Hawaii, USA - MA170107-3 metaG ... | reverse complement strand
GGGGGCCGCGCGGGGCGCGCGGCGGGGCGTGCGGCGGGGGGCGTGGCGGGGGCCTCGCGGGGCGCGCGGCGGGGCGTGCGGCGGGGGGCCTCGCGGGGCGCGCGGCGGGGGGCGTGGCGGGGGCCGCCCCGGGTGAGCCGCAGGGGTCCGGGGCAGACCGCCCCAGGCGCGCTCGCCCCCAAAAACAGGCCGGCGGCCTCCCATGAGGCTGACCCACCCGCCCAGCGCCCCGCGCCGCCCCCCCCCGCGCCGCGTCCGCCTCGAGGGCCGCGCCGTCGCAATGCTGGCCGCCGGACTGGGGGCCCTGCCCGGGCGCGTCTCAGTCGGCCGGCGTCCCGCGGCCCCTGGCGTTCACGGAAGTGCCTCCCCGGGTCCAGCCCTTCCAGCCCCAGAACCCCCCGTGTCACCTCGTCCCGCGATCGGGCTACAGACGTTCGAGAATTCGGTCGATAGACTGAACGTCGAGAGCCCCGGGGAAGCGCCAGGAAGGCGCCGCGCCCGGAAGCCTCGAGCGGCGCGAAGAGCCGCACCAGGAGAGCTCCCCCCATGCCCCCCACCGCTGCCCGCCATCTCGCCCTCTACGCCCGGGTCAGCACCACCCACCAGTCCTCCGCCGCCCAGCTTGGGCCACTGAGGGAGTACGCCTCGAGGCGTGCGCTCCCGGCCGTGGAGTACGTCGACGACGGCGTCTCGGGTCGGAAGGCCTCCCGCCCCGCCCTCAATCGCCTGCTGGCCGCGTGCCGACGTCGGGAGGTGGCCGCCGTGGTGGTGGTCCGGCTGGATCGGCTAGCGCGCAGCCTGGCACACCTCGCGAAGCTGGGCGAGGAGCTCCAAGCCCTCGGCGTTGAGCTCTGCTCTCTAAGCGAGTCGATCGACACCTCGAGCCCCACCGGCCGGGCGCTCTTCGGAATGTGCGGCGTTTTCGCTCAGCTCGAGGCGGACCTGATCCGAGAACGGACCCTCGCCGGCCTTGCCGTGGCGCGGCGCCGCGGGAAGCGGTTCGGAAGGCCGCCGGCCGTCTACCCGCCCCAGCTCCTCGCCCGGGTCCGCAGGCTGCGGCAGGCGGGGCACAGCTTCCGGCACATCGCCGAGCTCCTCGAGGTGAGCGTGGGGAAAGCACACAAGCTGGCGAGGCTGTCCGCGTAGTTCCTCGCCAGGTGGAGCGCCACGCCGAGCGCCTCGAGCCCGCACCCCATGATCACCTCGAGCCGGCCATCTGAGATAGACCCCGCGCGCCCCATCCCAGCGGAGCGGCGCGCACGCGAGGGTGTCACCCCCACCGGGGGGGAAGGCGTTCCGATGAGGTAGCGGTTGGGGCTTCGCGGGTCTACACCAAATATTCTCCCCGCGGGCACCTCGCTGCTACGTTCTCGCGCCGGGGGGTGCAGGGGATGACTCGTTATCGAATCGTTGGGATCGCCTTCCTACTGGCGGCGGCGGGCGTGTTGATCGGTGCGACTCCGCAGCGGCGCATGGCCTGGCTGGAGACGGCCGTAGGCGAGCTCATTGGCCGTGTTGCGGTGCTGGAGGCCGGTTCCCAGGATCTCTCAGCGCGCCTCGAGGAGCTCGAGTCAACCGTGGAGCAGCTGCAGGCGCTTGAAGCGGCGCGCCCGGTTGTGGTCGACAGCGAGGGACGACTACTGGGAGAGGTGCTTGGCGATGGCCCGGAGTATCCCAAGGTCGCCTTCGCGTTCGAAGGGCTCCCCGTGTTCCTGCTATCAGTAATGCGCTCTCGATTCCTGGTAACACCTTCGCCCTTGCCTCTGCTCTTCACCTCGACGGACTGCTCGGGGACTCCGCTCATGAACGAAACGAACCGGAACAACATGTACCCGCACGTCTTCCGCTCCGAAGCGACTGGCGCAGTCTACATCTCGCCTGCTTCCGGTGAGCTCGGCCTGACGGTGCGATCGCTTCTCCCCGGAGGCGGCCCCTGCCAAGAGAACAACTGGCCCCCTGACGCGAAGCTCGGTCCCGCGATCCCCGTCCCGCAGATGGCGCAGTACGTCCCGCCGTTCCGGGTCACCACGCGGGCGGATCTGGAGCCGTGACGAGCGTCGACGAGAGATGCGGGCCGAGGGCTGAGAAGGATTCAGAGACAGGAACGCCCGAGCGCGAAAGGCCCGGGCGTCCTGGGAACCTGGAGGGTCGATCGGCTGAGCTACGGGCGAGCAAGCCTGTGGCATCGGGCCGCTGCCGACGGATCAGGCTGGGTTAACGGCTCCTCGCGAGGAGCCGTTTCTCGACCCCTTACCTCGCGACTTCGATTGGCCTTGCTCATGCGCTCGATCAGCTCCGCGGTCCGGCGGAGCTGTTCCCGCCGATACCTCTCGACCGTCTTGCGCGTTTCTTGCGCCATCCTTCGCCTCCCGTGTCTCGCCGCTCTGAGCGTCAAGGCGCTCGGAGCATAGGAATTGTATCATGGGCAACTTCAGGCCATCCGGAAACCGTACGACCCTGCCCAGATGGGTCAGCAGCGCTTGCTCCGCATCGGTAGGAGCTCTCACCGAGTTGAACAGTTCTCCTGCCTCTTCCCTGTCGATGACGAACTCGTGGGACGGGTACGCTGCGAGGAGCCTTCCTAGCGCGTCTTCCTTGGCGTTTCCACGCCCACGGACCAAACGCTCGCCGTACGCCGCGGCGATGTTCATCGCGCGGTCGATCTCGCCAAGACGAATCGGGTCAATCTGCGCGTAGATTTCCTTGAAGACCCCTATCGCCATTTCGGATGCGATCTGTGCGGACATCTTCGTTGTGAGCTGCACCTCGAATCGCATGCTCAGGAAATGCTTTCGAAAGGTGTCCTCGGTCAAACCAGCGAGAGAAAGCAGCGCCTGCGTCGGCGTCAACCCGGAGCGCCTGCCGACAATGTCGTCATCCTTGAGGATCTGCACGTCTAGCGGGCCCAGCTCGGCGTGATCGGATAGCACCAACTCGTCCGAGCCAAGGACAAGCATCGTGCCGGCGCTCTTGCAGACTCCGTCGAGGAGAACCGTGATCTTCTTGAAACTCCGCTGTAGGCACCTCGCGATTCGATACGCAGCGTCAGCATCTCCGCCGAAGGTAGAGAGGACGAGCACGACGTTTTCGCGCCGGGACCGACACTTGCAAAGGTCGATAACCTCGTCGTCCCTGGGGTATGCGATCGGTCCCGCGTAGAGGAGCACATCGGCCCCCCTCTCCCCCGCGACTGCGTCAGCAAGCCCGGCTAGCCCATTCTTGAGATCCTCTGCGTCTACCACGGTCCTCTCTCCCCCGGGGGACTCCTCCGAGCCGACACCTTCCGCCGTGTCGGTCGGCTCCCCCTAGAAGATGATGGCGCACTTGGCATCACCGCGCCCCGCCCGGCTCGCCGAGCCGCCTGCCGGGCGTCGGCGGAGACCCAGGAGGCTCCGAAGAGGACCGGCTTGGCCTGAATAGTTCCGCCAGCTCCTCTCGGTTCCGCACCGCGGTCACCGTCTCGGCCAATCTTCGCACGTCGTAGCGCTTCCCGTAGCGTCCCGTCGTCAGTGACACGTTCGCATGCCCCAGGAGCTGCGCGATCCTTGCTTCCTCCACCCCCGCGTGCTTCAAATGGGTGGCGAACCGGTGGCGCAGCCCGTGTAGCGTCGCCTTTCGGGATGCCCCACTCTGCTCGCGCAGGGTCTCCCACAACTTCGAGATCCGTTCCCCCTCGCGGGTCGCGGCCCAGGGGAACAGCCGGCGCCTGCCTGACCGCTTCGCCACTGCCACGTAGTCAAGGAGACCAAGTTCCAGTAGGTCGGAGTGCAGGGGGACGAGGCGCACACCCGCCCTCGACTTGACGGCCTTCTCGGCGCCCTTCTCGCCACTCGGCGCGATCGAGACGCAGGGCACCCCGTCCACCTCGTCGATATCGCTAGGCCAGAGCTGCGCCACCTCCCCCCGCCTGGCGCCGGTGTAGACCAGCAGGAGCATTGCCCAGTACAGCTCCCGCGCCGCAGCCTCGCGCTCCGGCTGGCGGGCTCGAGACGGCGCGCCGACGCCGTCGCGCAGCTGGCGGAACGCCTCTCCGCCCAGGATCAGCGCCAGGTCGGCGTCGGAGACGGCCTCTCGCTCCTCGTCGGGTCGGACACGGCGCCCACGCGTAGGAGCTCCGGGCAGATTCGCGGCCGGGCTGCGGTCGAGCCATTCCGCGGCCAGGCAGTAGGCGAAGAAGCTGCCGGCGGTGACCATGTGCTCGCGGATCGTCTTCTCGCCGAGGGGCCGAGGGGCCGAGGGGCCGGGTCAGCTTCGCGCCTGGGGCCGCGACGCGGCCAGCGCTCCCGCTTCCGCAGCGCATCCCGGAAGGCGATCACGTCCGCCTTCGCGATCGTCGCGAGGGGGCGGTCAGCGCCGCCAGCGGGCCACGTAGCGCACGGCGCAGCGAGGTGATCCCGGAGGCGCTCGAGGTGGGTCCGAACAGCCTGTTCATGACGCGGGGACCAGCCGGGGGATCGGTCGCGGATGAAGGCCGCGAGGGCAGCGGCCAGTGTGACGCTGTCGGCCGGGTGCGGCGCGGCGGTGCCGCGGGCGTGTTGAGCCTCGGTAGGCGACGGGAGCATCACGTCCCCGATCACCCGCTGCCGCTCGTCGCGCATCTTGAGCAGCGCGGAGGCATGGGCGCGGAGGAGCTCATACAGCAGCGCCTCGAGCTCTTCGCCCTCGAGGTGAACGCCACGCTTTGCCAGGAGGTCGCGGGCGAGATCCTCCACCGCGATAAACTTCCGGGCCGCGAGCTCCTCAAGCCGTGTCTCGGCCTCGTCCTCTTGGAGGAAGGCGACTTCCTCGCGCTCCTCGCCGGTCTCAAGGCGGCGGAGGCGCCGGTCCTCGGTGAGGAGCTCACGGACGTACCGGTCCACCAGCTCGGAGATCAGGCGGTCCAGCTCCTCGGGGCTCATGTCCCGGCGGGCCCTCGCGATGGCGAATAGCGCCGTGACCTGATCGTCGAGGCGCCGGGCGCGGGTGAGGGCGACGCGGTGGCTGGCAGTGGCGAGGGAACGCGTGATCTCCCGGGGGAGCGTGGGGAAGCGCCCGCGGAGATCGCCAGGGACGCGCCGGCGGTAGTGCCAGGTGGTGCCGCGGTGGTCAAGCCGCGAGGAGCTCGCCCAACCGCGCCGCGTCCTCGCCCGCTGCCCATAAGGTGGGGCAACGTGTGGCAACGTGTGGCGCCCGTGGGGACCACGGAATGGTAGAGGCGCGTGCAAGTACGCGGGAACATTGGCGCGCCGGGAGGGACTTGAACCCCCGACCCTCAGGTTCGAAGCCTGATGCTCTATCCAGCTGAGCTACCGGCGCGCGCCTGAATCGGCAAGAGGTTCGCGCACTTGCGGGCGGGGCGCCACGCGCCGGCGCGGATCGGCGAGAATCGGGGCGTGGAGCCCCGGGTGATCGACTTCCACACCCACCTCCAGCCGACGGCGGAGGAGGGGGTGGCCTTCCAGCGCCAGTTCGGGTTCGACGAGCCGCGCCGGACGGGGACGCCGGAGGAGGCGCTCGCCGTCATGGACGAGGCGGGCGTGGCGGCGATGCTGATGGTGCCCTGGATGCCGGCCCAGCAGCTCGTGGAGCGCCGGATTGCGGAGCGGGCGAACGAGGACGCGCCGGCCGTGACGGCGGCGGAGCGGCGCGAGGCGGTGCGGCGCGAGGTGGTGGAGGAGTGGCGCGCGCTCAACGGCTGGGCCGTGGAGCAGGTGGCGCGGCACCCGGGGCGGCTCCACTGCCTCGTGGGGCTCGATCCGCTCCTCATGACCGGGGAGGAGGTGCGCCGCGAGGTGGAGGAGCGGCTCGCGCAGGGGGCCTGCGGGCTCAAGATCGCGCCGCTCTTCCTGCGCGCCCCGCCCGACGACCCGCGCGTGGCCATCGTCTTCGAGCTGGCCGCCGAGCACGGGGTCTTCGTGCTGTCGCAGGCGGGCGCGAACGGCTACGGGGGGGAGCCCGCCTGGGGCCACCCGCGCCACTTCGAGGCGGTGCTCGCCAACTGGCCCGGGGTGGACGTGCAGCTCGCGCACCTGGGGCTCGGCGCCGAGGAGGAGGTGGCGCGGCTCGCGGCGCGCCATCCGAATCTCTACGCGGATACCTCGACGCGCCTCGAGGCGCTGGGGGAGCCCGGCGAGTGGACGCCGGCCGAGGCGGCGGCCTGGATCCGGCGCATCGGGACGCACCGCGTGGTCTTCGGCACGAACTACCCGATGCACGAGCCGGCCCGGTTCCTCGAGGCGCTGCGCGCGATGCCGCTCCGGGAGGAGGAGCGCGAGTGGATCCTGGGCGCCAATGCGGCGGGGATGCTCTCGCGGGTGGCGCGGCGCCGGGAGGTCCGCGCGGCGGCACGCCCGGGCCGGAGCGGCGCCGCCGGGGCTAGCGCGCCGGCCGGACCCGCGGGTCGCCCGCGGCGCGGGCCAGGGCCGCGGCCACCAGCGGGAGCCGATCGTTCCCGAAGTAGAGGTCGGCGCCGTCCACCAGGAAGGTCGGCGAGCCGAAGCCGCCGCGCTCGACGAGCTCCTCGGTGGTGTCGCGCAGGCGCTGCTTCACGTCGGCCCGCGCGATGGCGGCGGGGAAGCGGGCCGGGTCGAGGCCGGCGCGGCCGGCGATCTCGAGGAGCACGTCCGGCTTCGAGATGTCGCGGCCGGCGCCGAAGTAGGCCTCGAAGACGCCCCGGGCGTAGGGGACGAGGCGGCCCTCGGCGAGGGCCACGTGGGCGCCGCGCATGGCCTCGACGGCGCGGGCCGGGTGGAAGGGCGGGACCTGGATGCGCAGGCCGTAGAGCCGGGCCCAGTCGGCGAGATCCTTCTGGTAGTAGCGGGCGCGCGAGACCCCGGGCTGCCGGTGCGTCCCGGGCGCGCCGGCGGCGGCCTCGGCGTCGGCCCGGGCGGCGGCCCCGAAGGCCTGCTCGCGGGAGGCGTAGACGGCCTGGTTCACGGCGTTGAAGACGCCCCCCACCAGGATCGGCTTCCACACGAGCTCCGCCCCGGCCTCCTGGCAGAGGGCCTCGATCTTCGAGAAGGCCAGGTAGGTCCAGGGGCTCGTGAGATCGAAGAAGAACTCGAGGCGGCTCACGGCGGGGAGCCGCGCCGCTACAGGAAGGCCATGCTCATCGAGTCCTTGGGCATCTCCTCGGGCGCGAGGGGGACCTCGATCTCCTCGGGCCGCGGCCCCACGCGCTCGGCCAGGGGCTCGAGCCGGGCCAGGTCGAAGCCGTAGAGCCGGGCGGCGTTCTCGCCCAGCATGGCGCGGGTCTCGGCCCGGTCCACGTCGTGGAAGGTGCGGCGCAGAGACTTCCGCGTGTAGGGGTAGGTGCCCTCGTAGTGCGGGTAGTCGCTCCCCCAGAGCAGGTGGTCGATCCCGATCTCGTGGCGGCCGGAGAGCTCGCGGGGCGAGGGCGAGCTCGCGCCGTAGAAGCAGTTGCGCCGGGCGTAGAAGCTCGGCGGCTCCGGCGGCATCGACTCCTTCGCGAACTCGAACTCGCCCACCACGCCGCTCCGCACCCGCTCCCAGAGCTGGTCCAGGTTCTTGAGCGTCGCGGGCACCCAGGCGCAGCCCGACTCGGTCACGATGTAGCGCAGGCGCGGGAAGCGCTCGTAGATCCCCGCCAGGAGCAGGTGGGCGTAGCTCCGGGTCGAGAACCAGGGCGTCTCGAGGAGCCGGATCGGGAGCGCCACCTTGTAGGGGCCGTAGTCCGGCGAGCCGGTCCCGCCGTGCTGGTTCACCACCACGCCCAGGTCCTGGCACACGGCCCAGAGGCGGTCGTAGGCGGGGTCGTAGAGGGGCTTGATGTGGGCCTGGTCGTCGGGGGGCACGTGGGGGAGGAGCATCCCACCGCGGAGCCCGTGGGAGGCGATCCATTTCACGTCCTCGATGGCGGCGTCGATGTCGTTCAGGTACACGAGCCCGATCCCCGCCCGGCGCTCCGGGTGCTCGGCGCACCAATCGGCGAGCCAGCGGTTGTGGGCGCGGATCCCCTCGAGCCAGAGCGGGTAGTCCTCGGGGGAGGGGTTCCCGCAGATCAGCACGCTCGTCTTGAAGAAGGGCGGGACCGTGTTGGGGAAGATGATCTCCCCCACCACGCCCTCGGTCTCCATGTCGCGGATCCGCTCCTCGTCGTCCCAGTTCTTGTGCTTCTTGCTCCCGATGTGGCTCTTCTGCGGGTTCTTGTAGCCGCCGCGCCACTCGTCGAAGAGCTTCTGGTGCTCCTCGTCCAGGTAGTCGCGGTAGGCCTGGATGCTGGCGCCGGCGTGGGTGTCGGCGGAGATCACGACGTAGGGTCGGGCGGGGTCGGCGGCCTTCGGCATGGGGCGTTCCCTTTGTTTCCTGGATTCCCCCCATTCTAGCCGGAGCCGGGGCCCCGGGCCGTCCCCTACCCTGTGGGCCGTGCCGGCCACGAGATCCGCCGCGGGCTTCGCGCTCGTCCTCGCCGCGGTGGCGGCGGTCTCGTTCGGGCGCGTGCCGGACGCCTTCCTTCACCCGGTCCTGGGCGACGAGGACGGCCCCGACATGTTCGGCTTCTTCTACCGCCGCGAGGGCCTCGAGCTGCTCCTCCGCTCCTACCGCGGCTACGTGATCCTGCTGCCGAACCTGATGGGCTGGGCCGCGCTCGCCGCTCCGGTGCGCGCGGCGCCGCACCTGCTGGCGCTGGGGCCGCTGGCGCTCGCGAGCCTGGGCTTCGCCTGGCTCTCGCGCCGGACCTACCGCGCGCTCCTCCCGAGCGACGCGCTGCGCTGGGGCGGCTGCCTCGTCCTCGCCCTCGCGCCCCTCACCGGCCACCGCTTCCTCGCGACCACCATCTGCGCGGGCTGGAGCGGCTTCCTGCTCCTGGCGCTCTGGAGCCTGGCGCCGCCGCCGCGCACGGGAGGGGCGGCCGCGGCGCGGCTCCTCGGGATGAGCGCTCTCGCCTGGAGCCACCCGCTCTCGGCGCTCCTGGTGCCGGCCTGGCTCCTGCTGGCGATCTTCCCGGGGCTCCTGGCTCCCGGGGAGGGGCCGCGCGCGGCGCTCCTCGCGCGCCTCTTCTACCTGGAGCTCGCCGCCGCGGCGCTCCTCTACCAGCTCGCCGCCGTGGACCACGGCGCGCTGCGCGCGCTCTCGCTCCCGGTGGTCCTCGAGCGCACGGCGGGCCTCACTCTCGAGCGCGTGGTCTTCGGCGCCGTCTTCGGCGACGCGGCGATTCGCGCCCTGCGCGCCGCGGGCCGCGCGGAGCTGATCGCGCCCGCCGCCCTGGCCGTCCTCGCCGCCGCCGGGCTGGCGCTCGCGCGCGCCCGCGCGCGGATCGGGCCGCGCGAGGCCTTCGCGCTGGCATTCCTCGCCTGGGGGATCGCGGGCGCCGTGGCGGCCTCCGTCCTCGGGCGCCGGGTCGACCTGGGCTTCCTCGCGACGGGCCAGGCGCCACGTCTCTTCTGGGTGCCGCGCCTCCTCTTCCTCGTCCTCCTGATCCAGTGCGCGGGTCTCGCAGCCGCGGCGCGGCGTGCCGCCGGCGCGCGGCCGGCCCCGGCGCTCCGGGCGGCGGGGGCCGCCCTCCTCGTCGCCTGGCTCGCGGCGCTGAACCTCGCGAATGCCGACGCCTACCGGGTGAGCCGGGAGGAGGGCCTGGCCGTGCGCGCCTTCGCGGCGGAGCTCGCGCGCCAGGAGCGGGAGCTCGGCGGCCGCGCGCAGGTGCGCGCGGGCCTCGAGCGCGGCTTCTGGAGCATCGCCATCCAGCCATGAGTGGCCGGGCGGCCCTTCGCTTCGCGCTCCTCTTCGCGGCGGTGGCGGCCGTCTCCTTCTTCCGCGACCCGGGCGCCTTCCTGCGCCCGGTGCTGGCCTACGAGGACGGGCGCGACCTCCTGCCTTTCTTCTACCAGCAGCGCGGCCCCGAGACCTGGCTCCGAACCTACGCCGGCTACGTGGCCTTCGTGCCGAACCTCCTGGGCTGGGCGGCGCTCGCCGCCCCGGTGCGCTGGGCCCCGCACCTGCTGGCGCTGGCGCCGCTCCTCCTCGCGAGCCTCGCCTTCAGCTGGCTCTCCCGGCGCTCCTACCGCGGGCTCCTCGGCGGCGACGACCTGCGCTTCGGCGCCTGCCTGCTCCTCGCGCTGGCGCCCGTCACCAACGCGCGCTTCCTCGGAAACACGACCTACGCGCTCTGGAGCGCCTTCCTGCTCCTCGTGCTCTGGAGCCTGGCGCCGCCGCCGGGGAGCCGGGCGGGGGCCGCGGCGCGGCTCCTCGCCATGAGCGCCCTCGTCTGGAGCCACCCGCTCTCGGCGCTCCTCGTCCCCGCCTGGCTGCTGCTCGCGCTCTTCCCGGAGCGGCTGGCGCCGGCCGAGGGCCCGGGGGCGCTGGGCGAGCCGGGCCGCGGCGCTCCTCTCGCGCGGCTCTTCTACGCGGTGCTCGCCGCGGTGGCGGTCCTCTACCAGCTCCTGGGCGTGGAACACGCGGGGCTCGCCAGCCCCGGGCCCCAGGGGCTCCTGCACCGGACGGCGGCCCTGGGCCTCGGGCGCGTGGTCTTCGGCGCCGTCTTCGGCGACGCGCATGCCCAGCTCCTGCACGCGGTCGGTGCGCCGGCGCTCATCCCGGCGCTGGCGCTGGCGGTGCTCGCCGCCGCGGGGCTGGCCCTCGCGCGCGCCCGCGCGCGCATCGGCCCGCGCGAGGCCTTCGCCCTGGGGCTCCTGGCCTGGGTGATCGCGGGGGCCACGGCGCTCGCCGTCCTGGGCCGCCAGACCGACTTCGAGCTCCTGCGCGGCCACCAGGACGCCCGCTACTTCTGGGTGCAACGCCTCCTCTTCCTCGTCCTCCTGATGCAGTGCGCGGCGCTCGGGGCCGGGGCCCCGCGCGCGGCCGGCGAGCCCGCGGCGCCGGGGCTTCCGCTGCGGCCCTGCGCGCTCCTCGTCGCCTGGCTCGTGGCGCTGAACCTCGCGAACAACGGGGTCTACGAGGTGAGCCGCGCCGAGGGGGAGCAGGTGCGCGCCTTCGCGGCGGCGCTGGCGAGGCAGGAACGGGAGCTCGGCGGCCGCGCGCAGGTGCGCGCGCGCCTCGAGCGCGGGCCCTGGAGCATCGAGATACGGCCATGAGGCGTCCGCGGGCCGCCCTTCGCTTCGCGCTCCTCCTCACCGCGCTGGTCGCCGTGACCTTCCTGCGCGACCCGCTCGCCTTCCTGCGCCCGGTGCTCGCCTTCGAGGACGGGCGCGACGTGCTGGCCTTCTTCTACCGGCAGCGCGGCATCGAGACCTGGCTCCGCCCCTACGCGGGCTACGTGGTCCTGGTGCCGAACCTCCTGGGCTGGGCCGCGCTCGCCGCCCCGGTGCGCTGGGCCCCGCACCTGCTGGCGCTCGCGCCGCTCCTTCTGGCGAGCCTGGCCTTCGCCTGGCTCTCCCGGCGCCCCTACCGCTCCTTCCTCGCCAGCGACGACCTGCGCTTCGCCGCCTGCCTCCTCCTCGCCCTGGCGCCCGTCACCAACGCGCGCTTCGTCGGGAATACGATGTACGCGGTCTGGAGCTCGTTCCTGCTCCTCGTCCTCTGGAGCCTGGCGCCGCCGCCGGGGAGCCGGGCCGCCGCCGCCGCGCGGCTCCTCGGGATGGGCCTCCTCGCCTGGAGCCACCCGCTCTCGGCGCTCCTCGTCCCCGCCTGGCTGCTGCTCGCGCTCTTCCCGGAGCGGCTGGCGCCGGCCGAGGGCCCGGGGGCGCTGGGCGAGCCGGGCCGCGGCGCCCCTCTCGCGCGGCTCTTCTACGCGGGGCTCGCGGCGCTGGCCCTCCTCTACCAGCTCCTGGGCGTCGACCACGCCGCGCTCTCGGCCCTCCCGCCCCTCGAGCTCCTGCACCGGACGGCGGCCCTGGGCCTCGGGCGCGTGGTCTTCGGCGCCGTCTTCGGCGACGCGGCGGCCCACGCCCTGCGCGGCGCCGGCGCCGCGGCGCTGATCCCGGCGGCGGCGCTGGCCGTGCTGGCCGCCGCCGGGCTGGCCCTCGCGCGCGCCCCCGCGCGCATGGGCCCGCGCGAGGCCTTCGCCCTGGGGCTCCTGGCCTGGGTGATCGCGGGGGCCACGGCGCTCGCCGTCCTGGGCCGCGAGGCGGACCTCGCGCTCCTCACGAGCCACCGCATGGACCGGCTCTTCTGGGTGCAGCGCGTCCTCTTCCTCGTCCTCCTGATCCGGTGCGCCGGACTCGCCGCCCGCGCGCCGGCGGCGCTCTCCGCGCGGACGCTGGCCCTCCTCGCCGCCGGGCTCGTGGCGCTGAACCTCGCGAACAACGGGGTCTACCGCGTGCGCCTCGCCGAGGGGGAGCAGGTGCGCGCCTTCACCGACGCGCTGGCGCAGCAGGAGGAGGCCCTCGGGGGCCGCGCCCCGGTGCGCGCGCGCCTCGAGCGCGGGCGCTGGAGCATCGTGCTCGAGCCCTGAGCCCGCCCGGGGCGCCGCTGGCCGTCGGGGCCCGCGCATGGCAGGATGGGAGCGTGCGAGGGGACGCGGGATCCTGGCGACGCCGCCCGACCGGCTCTGCCCCGCGTGTGTGACTCGGTCGTCGCCCTCGGTCCCGAGACCGCCGCCGGGGTCGCGCTCTTCGCCAAGAACAGCGACCGGCTGGCGGGCGAGTGCCAGCCCCTGGTGCAGCACGCCGAGGCGCACCACGCGCCCGGGACGCGGCTTCGCTGCACCCACGTCGAGATCGCGCAGGTCCCGCACACGCACCGCGTGCTGGGCCACTCGCCCTTCTGGGTCTGGGGCTTCGAGCACGGGGTGAACGAGCACGCGGTCGCGATCGGGAACCAGACGGTCTTCTCGAAGGAGCCCCTCGAGGAGGAGCCGGGCCTGATCGGGATGGATCTCGTGCGCCTGGGGCTCGAGCGCGGGCGCACGGCGCGCGAGGCCCTGACCGTGATCACGGCGCTGCTCGAGGCCCACGGCCAGGGCGGCGCGGCGCGCGCGCCGGGCGGAGCCGGCTACCACAACGCCTTCCTGCTGGCCGACCCGGGCGAGGCCTTCGCGCTCGAGACCTCGAACCGGCGCTGGGCCGCGCGCCGGGTCGCGCTCGAGGCGCTCTCGAACCACCTGTGCCTGGGGGACGACTTCGAGCTGGCCTCGCCGGACCTCGAGAGCTTCGCGCGCGCGCAGGGCTGGTGGAGCGGGGAGGGGCGCCTGCCGCTGGCGCGCGCCTACCGCAACCCCCACGTGCCGCCCCACATCTCCGAGGGCCGCCGGCGCCGCGCGCTCTCCCTCCTCGCGGCGGGCCGGGGCCGACACGGCGTGGCGTCCTTCGCGCGCCTGCTGCGCGACCACGGCCCGGAGGGAGGGCTGGCCTTCGATCCCGCCGGCGCGACCCCCGCCGACGAGCGCTACTTCACGCTCTGCGCCCACAGCGACCCGGTGCACCGGACCACGGCCAGCCTGATCGCCCCGCTTCCGGCGGCGCGGGAGGGACCCTGGCCCGTCTTCGCGGGCTTCGGGACGCCCTGCACGGGGATCCTGCTCCCGGTCTATCTCGAGGGCGTGCTCCCCGCCGCGCTGGCCCGCGGTCCCGAGGCGGGGGAGGCGGGCTCCGCCTGGTGCGCCTTCCACGCGCTCCAGGAGGCCGCCTCCCGCGATCCCCTCGCCGCGACGCCGCGCCTGCGCGAGGGCTGGGCCGCCCTCGAGGCCGAGATCGAGGCGGAGCGCCCGCGCGTCGAGGCGGCGGCGAGGGCGGCGCAGCGCGCCGGCCGGGACCAGGAGGCCCGCGAGCTCGTGAGCGACTTCATGGAGCGCAGCGCTGCGCGCGCGCTGGCCCGCGCCGCCGAGCTCCGCGCCGCCCTCGCCGAGGCCCCGGCCCGCAGGGCGCGGAGCGCCCGCGCGCCTAGCGGGACGCCTCGATCGGCTTGATCCAGACGTTGCGGTAGGCGACCGGGATCCAGAGGCTCTGGAGGTGGAGGGGGCCCGGCTCCGGGCCCTCCGGGTCGCCGTCGTCCATGGGGCCCGAGAGCGCGACGCGGTCGTGGACGGGGACGCCGTTGTGCCGGAGGCTCACCCGGGCGCGCTGCGTGCGCTTCCCCGCCGCGTCGAAGCGCGCCGCCTCGAAGACGACGTCGTAGGTCTGCCAGCGGAGCGGCGGGAAGGCCATGTTGACGTCGGGCGCCTTCTGCCCGTAGAGGGCGCCGCACTCGTCGTCCTCGCCGGTGAGCCCGAAGGAGTCGAGCACCTGGATCTCGTAGCGGTTCTGGAGGAAGACGCCGCTGTTGCCGCGCCGCTGGCCCCGGTAGGAGGGCATGAAGGGCGTGCGGAACTCGAGGTGGAGCTCGAAGCTCCCGGCGCGGCTCCTCGAGGTGGCGCCGGCGGCGAGATTCCCCTCGCCGTCGAGCTTGCCGTCGAAGTCACCGGGTCCCGAGCCGTCGAAGAGGACCGTGGCCCCGGGCGGCGCCGGCGCGCCCAGGGTCGGGCTCTCGCGCATCACCTGGGTGAGGACGAAGCTCTCGCCCTCGGGGCTCGTGCCGCGCAGCTCGCCGCCCTGGAGCGTCGCCCACCAGCGGCCCGAGAAGACGATCTCGCTGCCGCTGCGCCTTCCCATGGCGCGCGTGCGCGAGCTCCCGTCCCAGCCCGCGCCGGGGAGCCCCCCGGCGAGCAGCACCGCCTCGAACTCGCCGTCGCCCAGCGCGATCACCTGGGCCCCGAGCTCCGGGCCCGCGTACTCGCCCTGGTCGGCGTAGTCGGGCCCGGCGGCGCCCGGCTCGACGAAGATCGAGGCGCAGGCGAGGCCGGCCGCCGTGGCCAGCGCGAGCGCGATCTTTCCGCTTCGGTTCCGCACCGGCGCGAGAGTACACTAGCCGCCCGGAGCGGCCATGGACCTGCGGCGACGCGATTTCCTGATGCAGCTGGCCCTCGCGGCCGGCGGAACGCTCTCGAGCGGCTGCACCCGCTTTCTCGCGTCGCGGGGGCCCGGCCCCACGCCGCCCGCCTCCCGCAGCGTCCTCTCCCGGGACGAGCGCGAGACCGTGGCCATCGCCGCGGAGCTCGTGATCCCCACCACCGACACGCCGGGGGCGCGGGCGGCGGGCGTGCCGGAGTTCATCGACATGATGCTCGCGGACTGGTTCGACGACGGGGAGCGCGCGTCGTTCCGGGCGGGGCTCGCGCGCCTCGACGCCCTGGCCCGGGAGCGCTCGGGGGCCTCCTTCGCCGCGGCCGGAGAGGCCGTGCAGACGGCGCTGCTGGGCGAGCTCGAGGGCGAGGCCCTGGCGGTGCCGCCGGGGAGCGGTCCGAGCCTGATGCGGAACATGTCTCCGCAGCGCGCGGTGCCGCCGGTCTTCTTCACCGCGCTGAAGGAGCTCGTGCTCGTGGGCTACTACACCTCGGAGATCGGGGCGAGCCAGGAGCTCGCGTACGAGCCCATCAGCGACGCCTACCGGGGCTGCATCCCGCTCGCGCGGGTCGGCCGGGCCTGGGCGGAGTAGCCGGTGGCGCGCGACTTCGACGCCATCGTGGTGGGCTCGGGCATCACGGGCGGCTGGGCGGCGAAGGAGCTCAGCGAACGCGGCCTCACGGTGCTCATGCTCGAGCGCGGGAAACCCATCGAGCACGCCGTCGACTACCGCGGCGAGCACGTGCCCCCCTGGCAGCAGCGCTTCCGGGGGGTCGGCGATCGCCGGCGCTTCGCCACCGAGTACGCGGTCCAGAGCGACAACCAGGATTTCGAGGACGCGAACCTCTCCTTCTGGGCCAACGACCTCGAAGAGCCCTACGTGAGCGACCCGGAGGGCCCCTTCCACTGGACCCGCGCCAGCTGCCTGGGCGGCCGCTCCCTCGTCTGGGGGCGCCAGGTCTACCGCTGGAGCGACCTCGACTTCGAGGCCAACGCGCGGGAGGGCCACGGGATCGATTGGCCGCTGCGCTACCGGGATCTCGCGCCCTGGTACGACCACGTGGAGAGCTTCATCGGCGTGAGCGGGCAGGCGGAGGGACTGGCGCACCTCCCGGACGGGATCTTCCTCCCCCCCATGGAGCTCAACTGCGTCGAGCTCCACGCGAAGGCGAAGATCGAGGCGGCCTTCCCGGGGCGCCGCCTCACCATCGGCCGCGCCGCGATCCTGACCCGCGAGCACCGCGGGCGCGCCGCCTGCCACTACTGCGGCCCCTGCTGGCGGGGCTGCTCCACGGGCTCCTACTTCAGCACCCAGAGCTCGACCCTGCCGGCGGCGCGGGCCACCGGGCGCCTCGCGGTCGAGACCCACGCCCTCGTGGCCCGCGTCCTCTACGATCCGCGCCGGCGGCGCGCCAGCGGCGTCGAGGTGGTCGACACGCGGACCGGCGAGCGGCGGGAGGTGCGCGCGCGGCTCGTCTTCCTGTGCGCCTCGACGCTCGCCTCGGCCCGGGTCCTGCTCCACTCCCGCTCGGAGCACTTCCCCGACGGGCTCGCCAACTCGAGCGGAGTGCTCGGCCACTACCTGATGGACCACATCCTGGGGCCCGGCGCGATCGGCTTCGTGCCGGGCTTCCTGGAGCACTACTACCAGGGCAACCGGCCCAACGGGATCTACATCCCGCGCTTCCGCAACCTCGCGCGGCGGGAGCCCGGCTTCGTGCGGGGCTACGGCTACCAGGGCGCGGCCCTGCGGCTGGGCTGGAGCCGGGGGGGCTTCCAGCCGGGCTTCGGCCGGGCCTTCAAGGAGGAGCTGCGCCAGCCGGGGCCCTGGCTCCTCGTCCTGAACGGCTTCGGCGAGTGCCTGCCCTACCGCGAGAACCGGGTGAGCCTCGACCCGGAGAAGGTGGATGCCTGGGGCATCCCCCAGCTGCGCGTGCGCTTCAACTGGGGCGAGAACGAGCGCGCCATGGCCGCGGACATCACGGCCCAGGCGGTGGCCATGCTGGAGGCGGCGGGGGCCGTGAACGTGATCCCCCAGGAGGAGATGTACGTGGGCGGGAAGGCGATCCACGAGATGGGCACGGCGCGCATGGGGAGCGACCCCAGGAGCTCCGTGCTGAACGCCTGGAACCAGTGCCACGACGTCCCCAACCTCTTCGTGACCGACGGCTCGGGCATGGTCTCCTCGGCCTGCCAGAACCCCTCGCTCACCTACATGGCCTTCACGGCGCGCGCAGCCGCCCACGCGACCGAGGAGCTCACGCGCGGGCTCGCCTAGCCGCCGCCGGGCAGGCGGCCCGGCCGGCTCAGGCGCTGCGGGCCTCGCCCCCGATCTCGACCTGGGCCGGGCGGCGCACCACGCGGGCGCGGGGCAGGTACTCGTCGCGGAGCTCCCAGGGAACCCCCAGGGCCTGGAGCACCTTGCGCTTGGTGGCCTGGCGGCAGGGGCGCCCCTTCTCGACGGCGTGGATGGTGCGGGCGGAAACGCCGGCCTTCTCGGCAAGCGCGTTCTGGGTCCAGCCCAGGGCTTGGCGAGCGGCTCGAATGCGGTTCATGTCCTCGCAGCTCCGGCCCCCCCGCCTCGGGTCCAGTGTAGCGCCCCCCCTGGGCGGCAAGCAGGGCGGCCGGGGGCCCGGAGGCTGCCGGGGCGCAGCCGATTCTACCGGAATTTCACTTTATTGGCAAATAGTTAGGAGCTCGAGAGTACCAAGTTCTCGAGCGGCCGGGCCTATTTCCTCGCACCGTCTCGCTCGGCTTCAATCCGCAGGGCGGATAGCTCCATCCCGAGATCGATCCATTCGTCCACGAGCGTGCGGAG
>Ga0187892_10006355_pt1 | contig 17598 bp, 17 predicted proteins | sample MA1701073metaG_FD_139345 | JGI IMG/M metagenome (GOLD analysis project Ga0187892, IMG submission 139345) | Bio-ooze microbial communities from a basaltic lava cave in the Kipuka Kanohina Cave System on the Island of Hawaii, USA - MA170107-3 metaG ... | reverse complement strand
TCAGAGTACGCGCCACCAGGTTTTCTCACTGGGCCTATCGGGCAAGGGTTGCCGAAAAGTCATCGACACCGTGGAGGCTCTCGTCCGTCATGCCGCCTAAAAGTGCGAAACCCGAACTGAGGGGCTAACCGCACCCGGCCAGACTGACAGCGAGCGCCGCGAATGGCACAGGCTGCGCGAGGCGCGCATGAGAGAAATCGCGGCCGCCACTCAGCCAGCGAACGCTCGTGATCGCGAGGGCCAGGGTCGGTAAACGGAAGCGAAATGCTGGGCAGCGCCAGATTCGTAGTGACCCGCCTATGAACCGACGCCCCACGATCGTCTGGTTCAGGCACGACCTTCGCACCGCCGATCAGCCGGCGCTGGCGGCGGCGTTGCAGCGGGGCGGTCCGGTCGTGCCCGTATTCATCGGGTCGCCGGAGGAAGATGGCCAATGGCCGCCGGGCGGGGCGTCGCGATGGTGGCTGCGCCGATCGCTCATTGAGCTGGCGGGATCACTGGAGCGACTTGGATCGCGCTCATCATTCGGCGCGGGCCGGCTCTGGCAGCCATCGGCGCGCTGATCGCCGAGACGAATGCGGGCGCCGTCTGCTGGAATCGCCGCTACGAGCCCGAGGCCGCCCAGCGCGACCGGCAGGTCGAGCTGGCCCTGCAAGCTGACGGCGTCGCTGTGCAGACGTTCAATGGCGGGCTGCTGTTCGACCCGAACGAGGTGTCGAATCAGCTTGGCCGACCGTTCCAGGTCTTCAGCGCCTTCTGGCGCGCATGCCTGAAACGCCCCGTGCCGTCAGAGCCGATTCCGGCGCCCAAACGACTGGAGGCACCCGGTGCATGGCCGGCATCGCTGCCGGTTGACGCGCTCGAGCTCGAGCCGCGCATCGACTGGGCGGCGGGTTTGCGCGCGGCGTGGACGCCTGGCGAGCGGGGCGCCCACCGGCAGCTTCGCAGGTTCCTGGGCGAAGCGTTCGCGGACTACGCCCGCGGTCGTGACCGTCCGGACCGGACCGGCACATCACGGCTGTCGCCGCACCTGCACTTGGGGGAGATCTCGCCGCGCCAGCTCTGGCATGCCATCGCCGCGCAGTCAGACGCGTTGGACGCAGCCGGTGCGGCCGAGTCTTACCTGCGCGAGCTTGGCTGGCGTGAGTTCGCCCACCACCTTCTGCATCACATTCCGGACACGACGAACGAGCCGCTTCGGCCGGCATCTCAGGCATTCCCGTGGTCGCGCAGTCCAAAGCATCTGGGGGCCTGGCAGGGCGGCCAGACCGGCTATCCCATCGTCGATGCCGGCATGCGTGAGCTGTGGACAACGGGTTGGATGCACAACCGCGCGCATGATCGCCGGTTCGTTCCTGCTCAAGGACCTGCTGATCGACTGGCGCGAGGGTGCGGCCTGGTTCTGGGACACGCTGGTCGACGCCGACCTGGCCAACAATACACTGGGCTGGCAATGGGTCGCCGGCTGCGGGGCCGACGCGGCGCCATATTTTCGCGTGTTCAATCCCGTCACGCAGGCCCGGAAGTTCGATCCCGATGGCGATTACGTCCGCCGTTGGGTTCCCGAGCTGGCCAAGCTGCCAACCGAGGCGCTGCACGCGCCGTGGACGGCCGGGCCGGCGGTGCTGGGCGCGGCCGGCGTGGAGCTCGGTCAAACGTATCCGCACCCCATGGTGGATCATGCCGAAGCTCGTATACGCGCACTGGCGGCGTTCGAGAGGCTGTCGGACGGGCGACGTTCGAGCGGCGCAACAGCGAGGATGAGCCGATGACGTCTTTACCGCTCCGCGAACGCGTGTTGGTGACTGGCTCAACCGGTTACATCGGCGGCCGACTCGTGCCGCGCCCGGTATCGGCCGGAATCAACGTCCGCTGCGTCACGCGCAGCGTCCAGAAGGCGCGAGCGCGGCCGTGGTCGACCGATCCGGCCGTCGAGGTGCAGCACTGCGAGCTCGACGATTAGGACAACCTCACGGCTGCCCTGCGCGGCTGCAGCGCCGCGTACTACCTGGTCCACTCGATGATGGCGGCGGGCGATCGGTATCGCGAGCGCGATCGACAGTTGGCCGTAACGTTCGCGCGGGCAGCGGCCGCGGTCGGCCACGATGCACAGGCCACTGATGCCGAAGCGGTGCTTGAGCCGATCGACCACTGGAACGCAAGTGCGCGCGTCGCTGGTGTTCCCCGGCCAGAGTTCGCTGCACAGCGCACGGCCGGTCCCGTCCAGGATCGCGCCGACCACCATCTGTTTGCGGTCGGGCGGATGGTCCTTGCTGTGGCCGTAGCGCCCGAGGGTCTGCCCCCCGCGTCCCTCGAAGTAGATCGAGGTGGTATCGAAGAACACCTGGTCCAATCCGCTGAACAGATCGCGACGGCCTTGAAACGGGGCCTCCTCAATCAAGTCCTTGTTGCAGCGTGATGCGAAGGGCGTGGCGTGGGCCTGCTGGCGGTCGGGCAGCGGTGTGCCCAGCCAGGCCATGGCGCGGTACAGGTGCGGGAGTTGCAACTGGCTCACGCCTTCGATGGCATAGCCGAACCGCCAAGCTTCCGCGGCCCGATCGCTGCCGGAATCGAACAGGCGGTGCAGAACCGTCAGGAACACGGCCCGCTCGACGGGGAACTGAAAACCCCGATCGGCCAGCAATCGCTCGAAAAGCTGCGGCAGGCCCAGTTGCCGCCACAGGCGATCAAAGACCAGGGCCGGTCCGATGCAAACCGACTCCGCTGAGACCGATCCCTGACGCTGAGCATCGATCGCCGCGGTGTGCTGGGCGAAACGCGCGCAGGAGGCCAGTAGCGCATCGATCTGTCCTGTCTCTCGCAGGACGTCAACGCGACCGAGCGTGGCAATCACGCGCTGACGCACACGCCCATCGACCCGTTCGTTGTGCACGACCTGCAAATACTCATAGCTCCCGGACCTCTTGGCTCGGACGAACATGGCCAACCTCCGTGTTGACACTACGGAGGCTAACGCCGAACCTCATCAAATCAAGAAGAATCCGGGAAATCAATCACATTTCATGGCACTACACCTTGCCCGGCCGGTGCTCGAAATCCGCATTTCCGCGGCGCCAACGCAGTTGGAGCTCTTCAAACTGTCGAAGATGGGTCAAGCGGTTTCTCTTCGACAATCCTCGCAAGCGCCAACGGGCGACGCCACCGACCTGGACCGATGCGAACACGCCACGGATCAACACGGATGAGCAAAACTGGCCACGGATTACACGGATGAACACGGATGAACACGGATGAAGAGACGTGAGTGGAACGGCACACTTCACTCGAGCCTTTGTATCCGTGTTAATCCGAGTTGATCCGTGGCTCGATTCGATCCGTGGCTCAGACGTGTGTCGGTGGCGCGATGGCGGTGGTCTTGCCTTCGGCGAGCAGTTGCTGATACTCGCGCCAGCTCATCGGTGGCTTGCCGGTTGGCATCTGCTTCATCGTGATGCAGCCTTCGACCGGGCAGACCAGCGAGCACATGTTGCAGCCGACGCACGTGTCCTGCTTGATCGTGTAGACATTGACGTAGCCGTCGCCCGCGCCGTGAATGTATTGCTCGGCTCCGCTGGTGAACGTGCGTGCGTCGACATCGAATCCGGGCTGGCGACACGTATCAGAACCCGCCCTGCCAAGGGCGGGCGTGCCAGTGGCCGGGACTCCCCCCCCATTGGCATGGGGGGTTCCGAGCTCCGCGATTCGTTTCAGGAACTCCTGCTGCGGCACGGCTTCCTTTCGAATCGACTGGTGGCAGCCGTCCTCGCAGGCGATGTAGCACAGGCCGCAGTTGATGCACTTGGCCGGGTCGATCTCGGCCACCACTTTGTAGTTCAAATCGAGCTCGCCCCAGTCGCGGATGCGTTCGACCGACTTGCCTTGGAAATCGCTGAGGCGTGTGAAACCCTTCTGCCGCATCCAGCCGCTCAAACCGTCGATGAGCTGCTGCACGATTCGGAAGCCGTAGTGCATCACCGCCGTGCATACCTGCACGCTGCTGGCGCCGAGCAGCAGATGCTCGACCGCGTCCTGCCAGGCCTGGATGCCGCCGATGCCGCTGATGGGCAGGCCGATCTCGGAATCGGATGCAATTTGCGAGACCATGTTGAGCGCAATTGGCTTGACGGCCGGGCCGCAGTAGCCGCCGTGCGAGCCATGACCAGCCACGTGCGGCTTGGGATACAACGTGTCCAGGTCGACGCCCATGATCGAGTTGATCGTGTTGATCAACGAAAGCGCATTCGCCCCGCCGCGCTTGGCCGCCCGGCCGATGGCCCGGATGTCACTGACGTTCGGCGTGAGCTTGACCATGACCGGTGTGCGGGCCACCTCCTTGATCCACTCGACGATCATGCGCGTATAGTCGGGCACCTGGCCCACAGCCGAGCCCATGCCGCGCTCGCTCATGCCGTGCGGACAACCGAAGTTCAGTTCGATGCCATCAGCCCCCGTGTCCTCGGCCCGCTTGACGATGTCGTGCCAGCTCTCGCGCTTGCTCTCGACCATCAGTGACACGAACAAGGCCCGATCGGGGAACGCCTTCTTGACGCTGGCGATCTCGCGCAGGTTGTCGGCCATCGGCCGGTCGCTGATCAGCTCGATGTTGTTGAGCCCGACGACCTTCCGGCCGTCGTAGTCGATCGCCCCGTAGCGCGCCGCCGTGTTGACGATCGGCGGATCATGCCCAAACGTCTTCCACACCGCCCCGCCCCAGCCAGCCTCGAACGCCCGCCGGACCTGGTACTCCGAGTTGGTCGGCGGAGCGCTCGCCAGCCAGAACGGGTTGGGCGCCTTCACACCGCAGAACTTGATGCTGAGGTCAACCAGTCGGTTCATCGGTGCTCCTTCGTCTCGGCAAGAAGGTCGTCCAACAGGCTATGAAGCAGCTTCATCAGGATCAATCCGGCGCGTTCGCGGCGAGGATCGAGGCCGAAATCGTGCTCAGCCGGGGTGCGGACCCTACCGCTCGCGTCGATCCAGGGGTATTCGCAGTTGGCCGGCACGGTCCCGCCCGCATCAGCCGCGGGCGCGAGCAACTCAATGCGACGCGCCAGCGCCCGGAGAGCACTCAGGGCCCAGCTCTGATGGCGGTAGCCGAACTGCTTCAGTTTGCGGCGCGCGATGGTCGCGAGCGGACGGGCGATGAAGGCGTGACTCCGCTGGAGGATGGTCGGATCGACGCCGTGCCCGCAAAGATACGCCTTGCACGCCTTCTCGCAGGCCATTTGCAGAAAGTGCAGGTGCTGGCAAGCCGGAAGCGTGCGGGCTTTGATCAGTAGTTCGTACGATGCCAAATCGACCCGAGCCTGCTTGGCGTACGCGCGGCGCCATTCCTCGGCCGTAGCCATGACTAATCCGCAACAGCCACCGCCGCGCGCTCGAATATCGTTTCGGCCAGGGTCCACCCGTGTGGCAGCGCGAGCTGCCCTGCCAGGATCTGGTCGTACTCGTCGGGAGTGACCTCCAGGACAGCGCTAGCAAAGTTGTAGGGTGGCTTCTCATCAGGCCCGAAAAAGAGCGGAAGGGCCCCAATGCCGATCGTGCTCTCGTTGACCGTGAGTAGCTTGATCGGCTCACGCGGATCGTCCTCCGGTTGGATGGTTGAGCGCAGGCGGATGATGCGAACCATGCCGGGCTCGAGCTCTGCGTCAGCCACGGCCATGCGGCGAGCAGCTTCGTCTTTGGAGTTCATATCCCTATTGTACGGGGCAGACTGGACCGGGCAAAGCGGGATAACGCAAACGCGAAACGAGCAGATGAGCGCAGGATGCGACCGGTCGCTCAATCGTCGCCGCCGACTTCGACCAGCGTGTTCACGTCCGGCTTGCCCCAGAAGATGCGCATGTCGGTGGGCTTGTCGCGCCCGAGGTTCATCTTCAGGCCGCTGGCGCCCATGCGTTCGAGCAGGGCGTGCGCCCAGTCGAAGGCCGCCCGCCGATCGCCCGGGACGGCGACGACCATGTACATCTGGCTGGCCGAAATGCCCAGGCGAATGGCGTCGGCCGTCGCGGCCGGCAGTTTCCCGACGTGTGCTGCAACCGCCGCCGGATCGAAGCCGTCGCGGGCCGGAAAACCGCGCAGCACTTCGGCGGCCGAAGCCGGCGACAGCGGATCCGACCGCACCATCGTCTGCTTGAATTCGTTCTTGGCCGCGTTGCGGACGGCGCTCAGTGTTCTCTCAACGATTTCGTTCACGGTGTCTCTCCAGGTCTCTTGAAACGCCGACGCACCCTGTGCCGCCGGCATTCCCAGCGCGCCGGGACCGGCCGTCACGCCGGCTTCCAGCCGGCGAGTGACGTCACGCCACGCCCATCATCGCATGAATCCCCGCGGCCGCCAGCTTGCCTGCCTGGACGGCGTTTACAACTTCCTCCTTGGTGCCGCTCGTGCAATCGCCGGCCGCGAACAGCTTGGGAACGCTCGTCGCCCCGCTCGAAGGATCAACCTCAATCCTCCCGTTGACCGTCAGTCGTAGATCGGGAATCGCGGCCAGCAAGTCGAGCAGCGGCTCTTGCCCGAGGGCCTTGATCGCCATGTCGCACGCGATCGTGAACTCGGACCCAGGCACCGGCTTGAGCTTCGCGCCGCGTCCCGCGCCGGACATCCGCGTGCGCACGAAGCGCACGCCGCGCACACGGCCGCTGCGGCCGACGATGCGTTTCGGCATAGCTTGCCATTCGACCTGAACGCCCTCCGCCAGCGCAGCATCCAGTTCGTGCCGGAAAGCCGGCATGGCCGCCTCGTTCCGCCGGTACGCCAGCGTCACACTTTCCGCGCCCAGCCGGATGGCCGCCCGCGCCGCGTCGATGGCCGTGTTACCGCCGCCAATCACAACAACGTTCTTACCCACGCGGCATTTGCTCAGTGGCTGCGTGTGCGTCTGAAAGATGAACGCCAGCGACTCCCACACGCCGTCCAGTCCCTCGCCCGGAACGCCAAGCGAGGCCGTCTTGCCCAAGCCGACGGCCAGCAGCACCGCGTCGAACTCAGCGAGCAGGCCGCGCAGTCGCTTGCCGTCGACGCGTTGCTTGAGCCGCAGTTCGACGCCCAGCCGCACAATCCGCTCGACTTCCGTCAGCGCAAACTCCGTGGACAGCTTGTACGCGGCGATGCCGAGCGTATTCAAACCGCCGGCCACATCACGGGCCTCGAACACGACGACCGCATGGCCGCGCTTGCGCAGCTCGTGAGCGGCCGTCAGCCCGGCCGGCCCGCCGCCCACGATGGCCACGCGACGTCCCGTGTCCCGGCCCGCTTCGTAGAATTCCATGCTTGCCGAATGGGCCGAATCACACGCGAAGCGCTGCAAGCGTCCGATCTGGACCGTCGCCTTGAGCATGGTGTTGTCCACGCAGGCGCCCTCGCACAGCGCCTCGGTCGGACACACGCGTGCGCACGAGCCGCCGAAGATGTTGGCATCCAGGATCGTCTTGGCCGCGCCGATCGGATCGCGGTGCATGATCTGCCGGATGAAGCGCGGGATGTCGATGTGCGTCGGACAGGCCCGCGTGCACGGCGCGTCGTAGCAGTACAGGCACCGGCCCGCCTCGACCAGCGCCTCCGAATCGTTGAGCGGCGGATGCACCTCAGCAAAACGCGCCTGAAGGATCGGCAGTGAGTGCGGCAACGATGAACCTCGCTGAGGGGGACAAGGCAATCACGCCGCGGCGAACGGCTCGCGTTTCAGGAACTGCCCGTAGCCGTTTCGGCCGACGAACTTGTAATCGCGGACGACTTGCGTCCCGCGGCAGAACGTGTGCTCGGCGAAGCCGGCCAGCTCCCAGCCCTGAAACGGGCTCCAGTCGCAGTTGGTCTGCAGCTTGCGCCAATCGACGGTGCGCTTGCGTGTCGGGTGGATGATGGTGATGTCGGCGTCGCTGCCGACGGCCAGCGCGCCCTTCTTCGGATAAAGCCCCATGACCTTGGCCGGGTTCGTGCTGCAACGATCGACGAACTGATTGACCGTCAGGCGGTTTTCCAGCACGCCGTGCGTGTAGACCAGCGGCATGAGCGTCTCGGTACCCGGCATGCCCATCGGGATCTTGGTCCAATCGCCCTTCCACATGGCCTTCTGCTTGCGTGTGAATGTGCAGGTGTCGGTGGAGACGTTGCTGACCTCGCCCGCCTTCAGACCCGCCCATAGCCGTTTCTGATCAGCTGGCGTCTTAAGCTGCGGACACGTGGCATACAGGTGCCCGTCCTTCTTCTTGAACACGCTATCGTCGAGCACCAGGTACTGCGCACACGTCTCGGCCACGATGTTGACGCCAGCGTGCATGGCCTGCCGGATCAGCTCAGCCCCTTCGGCCGTGCTCATGTGGACGATGAACGCTCGCCCGCCGGTCACGCGCGTCCAGCGGATGACGCGCTCAATGGCCTCAGCCTCGATGAAGTTCGGCCGCGTGACCACGTGCAGCCAGGCCCCGTGCTTGCGCATCTCGGCCGGCTTGTGATGCCGGGCGATGAGCAAATCGAGCACGCGGCTCGACTCGGCGTGTACGAGCAACATGCCGCCCAGGTCGCGCAGCGTCTCGAGTGCCCCGTAGATGGCCGCATCGTCCGCCTGCCAGCCTTCCTTCTCGTAGATCATAAACTGCTTGAACGTCGGATAGCCGCGCTTGACCAGCCCTTTGATCTCGCGGTGGTGTCGATCCCACTTGGTGATGGCCACGTGGAAGCAGTAATCGACGCACGCCTTGCCCTCGGCCCGCGCGTGCCAGTTGTCGACCGCTTGCCCGAGCGAGTCGTTGCCGTAGGGGATGGCAAAGTCGATAACGGTCGTGACGCCCCCGCAGGCGGCTGCCCGAGTACCCGAATCGTAGTCGTCGGACGATACCGTCCCACAGAAGGGCAGCTCTAGATGAACGTGTACATCCAGCCCGGCCGGAATGACGTAGCGATCGCGCGCATCAACGATGGCGGCGCCCGGGTGAGCTTTCGCCAGATCCTGACCGATGACGGCAATCCGTTCGCCGCGGACGCCTACGTCAGCCCTGACGGTCTGGCTGGCCGTCACGAGCCGGCCGCCGCTGATGATCGTGTCCAGCGTCATCGCCATTCCTTGATCGAAGTTGTTCGCGCTACTTGGCCGCATCAAGCGGAGCGCCGTCCAGCCCCTCGACCACCGTGTCGTAGCCCTGCCAGTCGCCCGGCGGCTCGAAGTCCTTGTCGGTGAGCTTCGCCTTGAGCGACTCGCTGCTCAAGTCGGGAAAGATGGTCGTGATGACCTTATCGCCGGCTTTCTCGACCGCCACGATGCGTTGCGGCAGGCGCAGATCCTTCAGCACGTAATAGTCGAGCTTCTCCCATTGGTCGCCCACCGGGGCGCCGGGCTTGGGAATGCACACCAGGTGGTCGACGTGCTGCTCGTCCTTGGCCGGCTTGACCAACGTGATGTCGAACTGCTCGAGCATCGGCCGCTTCTTCTGGCCGAACGGGAACGGGAACGGGGCCTTGTTGATGTCGAAGAAATCGACCTCCTCGCCCGGCTTGGCCACTTGGACGCGCTGGACCGTCTTCGATTGCTCCTTGGCGATCGCCAGCCGGCGGTCCTGCAGCAGATACCACACCTTCTCCGGCAGGATGATGGCCTCGTCGCCCATGCCCTGTTTCTCGCGCATGAACGTGATCAGGAAGCGCGGATGCGGCCGGGCCGTCTGGTAGATCACCTCGCCGTCGCGCTCGGAGCGGTCGCCAATGTTGATCTGGCTGTCGACGATGTAGCGCACCTTGCAGCGAATGGCCTCGACGTTCGCGCCGGTCGACTCCATCTCGTTCAGGATCGCCTCGATCCGCGGATCGATGGCGGGCGCGGCGCTGACGGCTGTCGAAGCCGGGGCCGTGGCGGGGGCGCCCTGATCGTCCAGACACACCATCAAGCTGAGCAAAACGCAGAATCCGTTCATGGCGTCCGTTCCCGCAACATCGTTCGATGGCGCCGTTCGCTGGCGTCCGCGGAATGCTACGCGGTGCGTGTTCGGCGGGCAAGCCAGACTTTGCCCACTCGTCCGGCCGCTCAGAACCCCGCCCGCCCAGGGCGCGCGCTTGAATGCCGTGGCCCACTCGCGTGTGGTGACTGCGACCGCCGAGCAAACGCGGCGCGCCGTGCAAACCGCCCGAGTTTTGACACGCTCCGTGTGCGTCGGCTAGCGTATGATTGCTTGAGGGAGGCCCGCATGACCACGCTCACGAGCAACGTTCTCGATGCACCACCCGCCCCGTCCGGCAGGCGGCTGACCGACACCGAAGCGCTGGAGATGTACCTCGACTGCTCGATCCACGAGCTGGGCGAGCGGGCACACGAGGTCACGCTCCGTCTGCATCCGGAGGACTATCGCACGTACGTGGTCGACCGCAACATCAACTACTCGAACTACTGCACCGCCCGCTGCATCTTCTGCAACTTCAAGGCTGACCCGCCGGGCGTGAACACCGGCCGCAAGGACTTGCCCGAGGGTTACGTGCTGAGCTTCGGCGAGATCGGCCGCAAGATCGAGGAGCTGATCGCCATCGGTGGCACGCAGATCCTGATGCAGGGCGGCCTGGTGCCAGCCGGCCTGCTGCCGTTCGATTGGTATCTCGACCTGATGCGCTTCATCAAGCGCGAGTACCCCGGCATCCACATCCACGCCTTCAGCCCGCCGGAGATCTTCGCCTTCGAGAAGGAGTTCGCGATGCCGGTCCGCGACATCCTGCTGCGCCTGCAGGAGGCCGGCCTCGACAGCATCCCCGGCGGCGGGGGTGAGATTCTGGTCGACCGGGTCCGCGACAAGATCGGCCTCGGCAAGACACGCACCGACGAGTATCTCTACGTCTGCCGCGAGGCCCACCGCATCGGCATGCGCATGAGCATCACCATGATGTTCGGCCACATCGAGACCATCCCCGAGCGCATCGAGCACCTGCGGCTGATCCGCGACCTGCAGGACGAGACCGGCGGCTTCACGGCTTACATCTGCTGGACGTTTCAGCCCGACAACACACCCCTGGGCCGCATGCGAACGCTCCCCGTCAGCCGCGACGAGGGCGGGGAGGAGGGTTCAGGGTTCGGGGTTCAGGGTTCAGGGTTCAGGGTTCAGGGTTCAGCCTCGCAGGTCGGCAATCGCAAATCCCGTCGGCCGCTCAACGACGGCAGGCATCTCCTCCTCGCCGACGCGCACGAATACCTCACCATGCTGGCCCTCTCGCGCATCTACCTCGACAACATCCCCAACATCCAGTCGAGCTGGGTCACGCAGGGCCCCAAGATCGGCCAGCTCGCCCTGTTTTTCGGCGCCAACGACATGGGCTCGGTCATGATGGAAGAAAACGTCGTCTCCGCCGCCGGCACGACCTACCGCCTGAACGAACCCGAAATCCGCGCCCTCATCACCGACGCCGGCTGGCGCCCGCAGAAACGCAACTACTACTACCGGCCAATCGGCGCGGACGGCCTTTCCCCATAATCCACTCTACCCTATCTGTCCGGTGCCCGCACACAGCGTCGCTGCTCTTGCAGTCGGGCACGTGGCGCGTACCTTTTTCGGCCGACGGCCGGTCTGGACCAGCCGACGACGTCGGGCTATGCTAACGAGCGTCCACGAGGGCGTCTCCCCGCACGACGACGCCTGCCGCGCGGATGCACACCCTCGTAGAGGCCGGTTTCGGCGGAGATCCATCGTGACGCCAGAACTCTTCGGGGAACTTCTCGCTAGGAACGAGGGTGAATCCCTGGACTTCAAACGGGCGGCCTATGCCTTCGACGGTGACGAGCGCGAACGAAAACGCGCCGAGTTCGCCAAAGACGTCCTGTGCATGTTCAACACTCCACGCGATGAGACGGCGTATATCATTATCGGCGTCGAGAAACAACGCGACGGTGACACCGTATTGCACGGAATATCACAGCACCCGGACGATGCCGATCTTCAGGCGAAAGTCGAAGCGATTGTGCATCCGCACCCCTCTTTTGAATACGAGCCCTTCCACTACGAGGGTAGACAGTTCGGCGTATTCTGTATCGCGCCCACTCGAAGTTTTGGTCCCTGTGTGCCTGTGCGAGACTGCGGCAATACTCTTGAGCGGCACCGCGTCTATCTCCGGCGCGGTTCGCAAAACGCTGTCGCAAACGCAGAGGAGCAGCGCAGGATATACCAGTGGTTTCAGCTCAGCCCTCGGTCCCCATCGAAAGCGCCTACCGGCGACGCTACTTGGGACGCGCTCGTTACGGCCGTTCACGCGTTCGAGCCTGGGTATCATTACGTACTTGTGGCGTCGCGGCTTGAGCGAGCGTTGGTGGACCGATTGGAACACATCGGACTTGTCGGATGGTCGCTCGTGCTAGATTTCGACGCGGACAGCGACGTCTCCGGGTTGCTTTCCGCGTCGCGCGCGAAGCTAGAATCGCGTCGAGCACTCCACGTTGTGACGCGTGGCGGCCGACCCGTCATGAATCCGAGCCACGGTACCTACTGGTATTTTGCTCGCGGGCTTCGAGGGCGCGAGTCGCTCCTATCGCTCGGAAAACACCGCGATTGGCTTACTTCCTATGGTGATGATACGCGCGAGCAGCTACGCCAGCTCGCTCGATACGGCGAAATCAAGCCCGTCGTGATCCTGGCAATCTGGAACGAGCGCGAGCTCCGTCGTCATCTCACGTCTGTCTTCGAGGCCGCTGCCAGCATATTCGGAGATTCTGCCCGTTTCGTTGTAGCAACCCCGGATCCGATCGAGGAGTACTCTGCACTAGAAACGGACTTCGATGCGCTGCTATGTCACATTCCGATCCACCAGCTCTCCCACGGGCTGGCAAGCCTGTTAAGTCTCGAGGTGCAGGATCAGGGAATAGCGATACCGTCGGCTTCTGGTGCGCCCGTCGTCGTGGAGGCCGCGGACTACGCACAGCTAACCGAGCATTGCGAGCTTGTACACTTGTCATTAGGGCTGCGGCCACCTGAGGGCCGCGTTCCCGAGTCAGACTTCCTACGGGGTCATGAGATCACTTGGCATGACCTGGGATTGCACGTGGACGTGGACCGTGACGTGCACCTGCCCTTGGAGCGAGCCGTTCGTCAGGATCTCGAAACTCGTGCGACAGTGCGATTGAACTTGTTCCATGCGCCCGGGGCGGGTGGAACAACGCTCGCGCGACGCCTGCTATGGAACTTGCATCGAGAGTATCCAGCGGTCCTACTCCGGCGCTGCATCCCTGAAGAGACGATCGAAAGGCTGGCGCGGCTCACAACCACGACTGGAAAGCCGGTGCTAGTTGTTGCAGAGGCTAGCGCCATCGGCGAAACGCAACTTGAGCAACTCTATCGTCTACTACGTGCTCGGCACGTTCCCGGAGTCATCGTTCAAGTTGCACGACGTACGCGCGCGCCTGAATCAGTCAGACGCGGCGAGCGCAGCTTCTTCCTTGCAGAGGGCCTCTCGAACGCCGAAAGCTCAACCTTTGTCCATTATCTGAAGCGGATTGCGCCGAGTCGAGCGACCTATTTAGAGCAGTCATTGGGCTCGACCGATGCTCGGGAGCGTACGCCGTTTTATCTCGCGCTCGTGGCGTTTGAGCGGGATTTCATTGGACTCGACCGCTACGTGACAGCGCGCTGCCAGAGTCTCACCGACTCGCAGCGATTAGTCTTAATCGCGTTAGCACTGGCTCATTATTACGCTCAGAGGGCAGTTCCGGCACAATTGTTCTGCTCAGCACTCGGCGCCGCGCACTCGCGCCCCCTTGACCTGCACAAGATACTCCCCAGCGACTCGTTGGACCTCCTGGTGGAGGACGAGCCCGGCCTGTGGCGGCCACGGCATCAGCTCATTAGCGAGACCGCCCTTCGACACCTCCTTGCCCCGCTTGGTGGTGACATGCGCTTGTGGAAGCAGGGGCTGTCTGCTCGCGCCAAGCAGTTGATCGACCTCTGCGCGTATGCAGGGGTAGCAATTTCGGAGGATAGCCTTGATATTGTGAAACGAGTCTTCGTTCTTCGGGATAGCCGGGAGGACCTTGGCACCGAGCGGGCTGGGGTCCCTGTTTTTACACAGATCGTCGAGGACATACCGAGCGATGCAGGCCGTCTCGAAGTGTTACGATACCTCACGGAATCGGTCCCAGGGGAGCCGCACTTCTGGGCGCATCTAGGTCGATACTTGAGCTACCGGATGCGCGATTTTCCTGAGTCGCTTCGCGCCATTGACCAGGGTCTTACGCTTGCACCACAGGACCACGTTCTTCACCATATGCGCGGAATGGCTCTGCGTAGCATGGCGTATAATGCCATGGAGGCAGGGCAAGGGATTGGTGAAGTTGCGAAGATCGCGCAGGAGGCGTCGGAGAGCTTTGCGAGCGCCCGGATCATCGCCCCTGACGACGAGCACGGCTATATTAGTGAAGCCCAACTCATCATTCGTGTATTGGAATACGCGAGGGCCAAGGGCCCCGGCATTATACCTGCGGTCGCTAGCGCGCAGGCAGCGCCATGGTTGCGCGAATCGCTACAGGCGGTGGAGGATCTGCTCGCGCAAGTTCGTCACAACCGCGAGGGCGATGCGTCCAGTGAGTATGAGGAGCGCTGTCGTGCTGACTTGGAGAACGTCTACGGTCAGCACGACGTAGCGTTGCAGAGTTTTCAGAATTTGCTTGACAGAAAGGACATTTACGCGCCGCCAATACGTCGCCAAATTGCCTGGACCTACCTGGCGCGACAGGGCCGCGATTGGAGCAAGCTACCGCATCGTGAGGTTCAGCGTATTGTCGACCTTCTTGAGAAGAACCTCCAGGAAGAACCAGGAGAAACGCGCAACCTGAGGCTATGGATGAGAGCAATCCGGGGGCTTCCCGGACCACCGAGCCTAGAACGCGTGCTCGAGCAGGTCACGTACTGGAATGCCGCGAGCGGCTCCCTTGAGTCGCTGTACTATCTTTATGTGCTTCATATGTTGCGTTCGCTACAAGGTCTAACGCTCGCACGGGACTATGCCGAGCGTGCGCTTAAGACGTGTAGAGAGCGCTCGAGCTACTTGCGCAATCGAACTCGAAGCTTTGAATGGGTCGGGATCGGAGACTCCATCAGCAAACTTGTGCACCAAGACGCTCTTGGCGCGTGGGACGATGCGAGTGCTTTCTACAGCAATACAACGCTGTTATGGCGAGTCCCGGCGGTCATCGCGCGAATCGACAGACCCGAGAAGGGCGAACTTGAGCTTCCTGGTGGAATGAGGAGCTTTTTCGTGCCAGCCGTATCTACGCACACGCGTGGACGAGATGAGAACCGGCGGGTCACTTGCTACATCGGTTTCAGTTATGACGGTCCGCGGGCATGGGGAGTTGCTAGCGCTGAATGATACGTCGCAGTGGTTTTGCAAGTCTGGAGCAAGCGGCTACGTGAGCATGAACGCGTCAACGGCCGGTGTACGGTTCTGGACGTTCGAGTCAGAGAACGCGCCGCTGGGACCCATGAAGCAGTTTCTGCCCGACTGCTAGGGCCTGCCTCACCACAGGCCCGTTCCCGGCGCCCCGGGGTGCGAGAAAACGTCGTCTTCGCCGCCGGCACGACATTCCGCCTGAACGAACCCGAAATCCGCCACCTCATCGCCGACGCCGGCTGGCGCCCGCAGAAACGGAACTACTAGTATCAACCAATCGTCGGGTGAGTCGATCGCGCCCATCGAGGTGCGAGCTGCCCTTCCGGCATTCTTCCTGTCCGGCTCGGACGCTGCCATAATCTCACGCGGAGAACACAAGCATGCCGCTGGTGATTTCGGACGAGACGTTGCGGGCCGCCGGATTGAACGAGTGCGAGGCGAAGGTTGAGATCGCCTGCCGCTGGTTCGACGAGGGCAAGTTGGCGTTCGGTCATGCCGCCCGTCTGGCCGGGGGAACCGAGCCGGAGTTCGAAGCGCAGCTCGAGGCGCGCGGCATCCCGCGATACCGCTACACCGAGCAGATGCTCGAGCAAGATGTCGAGACGCTCAAGAAGCTTGGCCGGTGGTAAGACATGCTGGTCGTCAGCGATGCATCGCCCGTCCGCTTCTTCGGCGCCAAGGACAAGGGCTCGGGCGCCCGCACAAGCGCATACTACTACGCGCCGATCGCCCCTGATCAGATCACGGAACCTGGAACTGGCTGGTGAACGCGGCGACGCTGAGGATGCGCGTGGGAACGATCTTGCCGGCCGTCAGCAGGTCCTTATCGCCCGTGATGAGCAAATCCGCACCGGTCGCCAGGGCCGCGGCAAGGAACGGTGCGTCCTTGGGGTCACGCGGGAATTCAGGGACGCTGGGCGGGCTGCCGACGTTCACCGTCCGCATCGCGAGCAACTCGGCCCAACGGTCGAGGACCTGCTCATCCAGTCCGAATCTGGGCCGGCGCAGCACATCCGTGTATTCGGCGAGAATCTGAGGCGTGACAATCCACCGGAACTCATCGCGGCCGGCCACGTAGAGGATGACGCGCTCGGGCAGCTTGTCGCGGAGCGCGGCCGAGAGCAGGACATTCGTGTCGATCAGCACGATCATTGACCGGTCCGGTAGCGGTCGATTTCGTCGCGGATCTCATCATCGCTGATGGTTTCCAGGCCGGGGCGCTCCCGCAACTGCGTGCAAACGAGCTGCCAGGCCGCGACGAACTCCTCGGCCGCGCGGCGCCTGGGGCTGATGGTCACCTCGACTTCGGTACCGGGCGCGAAGGGCACGCCGGCCACGCGAACCTCCCCCGGGTCCTGTACCGTCGCAACTGTTTCGTAGGCCTTCATGGCTTGTGAGTCCTGTCCCGCATTCATTGTTCCCGCAAACCGCACCCGCGGCAACCCGAAACGGTCACCACTCATCGAAGCCGATGCCTCTGGCGCCCCGGCGTCGGCCCGCGCCCTCCCGCGCTTTCGCGAGTTTTGACGTGTCTGCCGCCTCCGACGTTCGCCGCGCGATTGGGCTTGGCGACGATCGGGCTGCCGAAGGTCAGCCGAATCAGGACGTTGACATCAAAGACCACGCGCACGAAGGACCTCGCGGCGCGCCTCGTGGACGAGACGGTCCAGTTCCTCCTCGCTCACCGGCAGGTCCGACGCCGGGCGGCTTTCGATTTGCCGCAGGATCTCGTCGAATCGCCTGCGCCGCAGAGCGCGCAGCAGGCGCTCACGCTCGGGTTCCGAGATTCGGTCAGCCTGCTCCAGAATGCTCTCGACCGTTGGCATGCCATCGATCATAGCCGGCCTCGTCAAGGAATGGCCACCGGGACGGTCGCCGGCCGCGGCATCGGGTGTGCCCAGAAAGCCGGGCAAGTCATTTTCTGCAGAGCAAGCCAGCCGTTCGCCCCGCAGGGGCCGCGCTATGCCAGCCCAGGCCAACGGCCTGGGAAAGGGCGCTCGAACCAAGGGTAGCCCTGAAGGGGCGCGCTACGGCATGCGACTAGCGCGCCCGTTCAGGCTCTGATCGGTACGTTGACGAGGATGCCCAGGGCGATGCCCTGGGCTGGCATAGCGCAGGGCTACGCCCTGCTCTGGAGTTTGGCACTTTCGATGGGCAATGCCGGCCGGCCGCCTGGTCGGCGGGGTCTGGTCCGGGTGATACCCTCGCGGGCCTTTTCTGTGCAGGTTCTTGCGGCGGCCAGATCTAGTTATA
>Ga0187892_10006352_pt1 | contig 17611 bp, 21 predicted proteins | sample MA1701073metaG_FD_139345 | JGI IMG/M metagenome (GOLD analysis project Ga0187892, IMG submission 139345) | Bio-ooze microbial communities from a basaltic lava cave in the Kipuka Kanohina Cave System on the Island of Hawaii, USA - MA170107-3 metaG ... | reverse complement strand
AATCTGTAAGGAAAACCCTTATTGCAAACAAGTTCATCGAGGTGAATACTCCGAAGATAATTGGGAGTGCGAGCGAGGGAGGTGCAAACCTGTTTTCATTGGAGTATTTCGAGAAGAAAGCATATCTTGCGCAGAGCCCCCAGCTTTACAAAGAGCAATTGACGATGGCTCTTGACAGGGTGTTCGAGATCGCTCCTTACTATCGGGCGGAAAAATCACATACCATAAGACATCTCAACGAATTCATCAGCATAGACATAGAGGGCGCGTTCATGGATGCTGAGGATGTCATGAAGGTAGCTGAAGAGATGGTAAGAAACGTTCTCGCTGATGTGAAGGAAAAATGTGGCAATGATCTGAAGCAGATAGAGGTTGAGATAACCGTACCATCGTTGCCATTTGAAAGGATTACGTATGCACAAGTACTGGACGAACTCAAGAAGGAAGGAGTGAGCCTAGAATTTGGGGAAGACCTCCCTGACCACGCGTTAAGAATATTGGGAGAAAAACGAAAAGGATACTATTTCATAGTTGATTGGCCGTTGAAGCTCAAGCCGTTTTACATACACGAAAAGGAGGGCAACCCAGAACTTTCATGCTCGTTTGACCTGCAGCATGGCTTTCTTGAACTAGCTTCAGGCGGAAGAAGGCAGCATGATGTCAATAGGTTGAAAGCTAGACTTTTGGAACAGGGGCTTAACCCGAAGGACTTTGAAGATCATCTTAAGGTGTTCGAGTGGGGCATGCCACCGCATTCCGGCTGGGGTATTGGGCTCGATAGGTTGGTGATGGTAATCTGCAATGCGAACAACATTAGGGAAGTCGTGCTTTATCCCAGAGATACTGAAAGAGTGAAACCGTAGCTAAAGGTTATATCGTTCAGAAATAATATTGTAATGAATGACAGGATGCTCTGTCTGTGGTGGCAGGTTTGCAGAACATAAATGCGGATTCTGTGGTAGGCTTGCATGTTCTTCCTGTATGCAAGTTGAGATCGGCAAATGCGTAAAATGCGAAAACAAAAAGACTGTTCCATGGCGTCGATTTGTTCGGCAGAATCTTATCTTGATAATCTTTATGAGTACTATATGGATCTATACTGTTTATCCTTGGCCGTTTCTGTACGCGTTTGGTTTTAATGTTGATATGAGTGCCATACAACCGATAATGATTGCGACCATTGTCCTGGCGATACCGTTTCTTTTCATGCTGAGAGCATGGCAAAAGAAGCCACCTAGATAGCCTTTAGTTCCGATATCATCGCGTTGGTAACATCGTCTGTTCTGCTGCTGCCACCTATGTCTGGTGTTTTTATCCCTTTCGCGAGGACTTTAACCGCAGCTCTTTCAATTGCAGACGATGCGTCACTGCATTTCTTGTCGTTGTTCTTCATCGACAACCAGTCCAGCATCATCCTTGCTGAAAGAATAAACGATAAGGGGTTTGCAATTCCCTTGCCAGCTATGTCTGGTGCAGAACCATGAACCGGTTCGAATATGGCAAAATTGTCGCCAATGTTGGCTGCAGGTGCTATGCCCAAACTACCGACCACTTGCGCAGCTTCGTCCGATAATATGTCACCGAACAGGTTTGTTGTGACTATAACGTCGAAATCCTCTGGATTTCTGATTAGGTTCATTGAACACGCGTCAACATACATCTCGCTGAATTTTATGTCTGGATATTTCTTTGCGATCTCTCTGCATGTACTAGCGAATAATCCATCTGTCTTTCTTAGCAGATTTGCTTTATGTACAGCAATCACACTCTTCTTCTGCTTTCTGAATTTGGCTAACTTGAACGCGTATTCAGCGATTCTTGCTGATGCTTTTTTCGTTATAAGTCTTATAGCTATGCTAGCATCTTGAAAATCATATTCTAATCCGGCATAAACATCTTCTGTATTCTCCCTAACTATTACAAGGTCTATGCTATCCTTCAACGATGGAATATTTGGATAAACCTTGGCAGGTCTTATATTGGCATAAAGATCAAACACTCTTCTCAAATACACTATAACATCTGCAGCGCTTTCTCCTACGGGGGCTTTCATACATACATCAGAACTCTTTATCGCTTGGAAACTATGATCTGGCAATGCTTTACCTGTTTTCTTTACGCTTGAATCTCCTGCTTCTATCTCAATTATATCAAACTTTACATCATATTTGTCGTGAACCAAGTTCAGGACAGATTTTGTAGCTTTAGATATCTCTGGGCCAATACCATCTCCTGGAATAAGTGCTAATTTGTACATCGAAACTCATAGCAGAATGTCAGTTTAATAAACCCATAGTGACGCATCTCCTTGGTAATCACAATATCATAATGGTTTATTTCTTACGTGAGATAGATTTTCTAGTTTGATCCTAAACATTTCGATAGTGTTTCAAGTAGTTTTGCTTTAGTAATTGGTTTTCTGATGCAGTCGAGTGCCCCTCTCTTCTTAAACTTCTCTATTTCGCTCTCGGTAAGAGATGAAGCAGTAAACAATACTATCCTGTTGCGGTTATCAGCGGCACTATCCTTTACCATATCCAATATATCTGCTCCAGTGACTTCAGGCATTGCCAAATCCAACAACACCAGATCAAATGTGTTACTGCGCATTAGTTTCAGAGCGTCCGAGCCGCTGTTCGCAGTAACACAGCTATACCCAGATGATTCTAGCATTAGCTTCATCAAATCTGTAATGTCTCTGTTGTCATCTACAACAAATATCCTCCTCTTCAATTTCGCACCTCAACAGGTATTGAAAAGTAAAATGTCGAGCCTTTACCTTCTTCGCTCTCTACCCATATCTTGCCCTTATGAGCTTCAACTATCTCCTTCGATATAGCCAAACCAAGCCCGGCACCGCTTGCCTTTCTACTCAAAGAACTGTCAATCTGATAGAACTTCCTGAACAAGTTCTGTTTCTTTTCCTTTGGTATCCCAATACCGTTGTCCTTGATACTAAATAGCATCGATCCGTTTTGTCTTCTCGCACAAACCTCAATCTTACCTTCTTTTTCAGGAGCAAACTTTATCGCATTGCTCACCAAGTTATTAAGAACTTGAAGGAGGCGATTTGGGTCACAATTCAGTTTGAGGTCTGAACCGGAAACAACTTGTAACTTGATGTGTTTTTCTTCCGCAATGCACTTGAATCCCTTTATGCAATTATCTATCAGATCTCTTGCAGAGGTCTCACACTTTTCGAACTTCATTCTGCCTAATTCTAATTGCTGAATGTCTAAGAAATCTGAAATCAGTTCTGATAGACGAAGTGCGTTATTGTATATGATCTGAATCTTCTCCTTCTCTTGTGCTGATAAATGCCCTATAGTGCCATCCAAGAAAAGTTCACAATACCCGCGTATTGGCACTAACGGAGTTTTCAACTCATGTGCAACCATAGACGTGAATTCATCTTTCAATTTGTCTATCTTCATGAGTTCCTCATTAGCTTTTTCCAGTTCCTCTTCCTTACGCTTCAGTTCCAAGTTTGCTTTGTCAAGACTCATGTTTTGTAATTCAAATGATCTTAGTAATTCCTTGAGCTCCTGCTCGTTATGTTTTAGTTCCCGATTTGCATTTTCAAGTTCTTTCCTTATGCTATATATTTCTGATATGTCTTTGATTACGGTATTACTTCCGACCAACTTGCCGTGTTCATCAAACAAACTAGTAGCACTAATCAGGGCGGGAAAAGTAGTTCCGTCTTTTCGTTTGAGCCAAATCTCTCTATTCGTGACATGCCCAGTTCTTTTCCATGTCTCGAACGATTCCTGCATTGCATCAAGACTTTCCTTGGCTGTAGTGTCAAATATCGATGTCCCAATCAACTCTTGTTTGGAATAGCCTAGGTGTTCTGCATAGGATGTGTTGCAGTCAAGAATAATTCCATCAACATTTATGGTACGGTAGAGATCTGCGGATCCTTCGTATAGGTTCCTGAATTTCTGCTCAGCTGCAGAATGAAGCTGATTGGCTTTTTCAAGCGCCATAGTGCGTGCTACCAAGATTTCATTTGAACGTTTTATATTCTGTCTCATCATGTCGAACTGAGTAGCCAGCTGCCCGATTTCGTCATTAGTCGCGACTTGCATGTGAGCATCAAGGTTACCTTTGGCTATCTCATTACTAGTATCTCGCAGTTTCAGAATAGGAATGGAAATAGATTTTGCAAAGAATAACGATAGAAGGGTCGTCAGAGTTACAACAGTAACTATGCTAGTTATTGTCATATACTTAATATGGTCAATTGAACTGGTTTCTGCTCCTTCTGTAGCAAGACCCTGTGTAATCTGTTGTTCCACATATGCATAATTCAGAGCGCCTGTAAGTACTGCCAACGGTAAAATACTGGTCAAAATAATTATTACGAGTTTTGATCTAATGGTTATATGTTTGACATGCGCAATTTCTTCAATATCTTTGCTTCTTGCCAGCGAAGTTATACCCGCTCCTAGAAGAACAAACATGAAGGCTGTATGCAATGCCATAGCTGTACTCCAGCCTTCAACAGCATAATACAGCATTGGCAGATTAACTGTATACCCTACAATAGCTAATACTCCGATTACAACGATGGTCAATCCAATGACAGATAGCTGTTTGTTCAAAGTTGCTGCATTACGTAGTGACGCAAGACTTGCTATGACGATCAAGATAAAACTAAGCATGGTTCCTATTGATGGTCTGCCAGGAGTCACACTTTGTACTGCTTCATTTTCTCTAATAAACAAATCCTCAATTCCGGTGCGAATATCGATCAGACTAGAAACCAAGAGTATTCCCATGAAAAACAGGACAAACATCGTAGGCGATGGCAGTAACAGCCTGGCAAGTTCTGAGTTTCTCTTTCGAAGATCATTCATTAAGTAGAGGATAAAACCGCTGCTCAGAAAAGAAAGTGCAGTGCTTAACTTCATGGTTACCCAACCAGGCGAAATTTGTTTCAGGATGTCAATATCGTAAATCCAGCCAATTGTTACAACAGCACCTACAGCTATAACTATAATAGACAAAATCTTTATTAGATTATCTCCAGCCTGTTTGTTGTTCATTCCGGTAAATTTGTTTTTACTGAACTCCTATCTCCTCCACTGATCAATCTCTTTCTACATGGTCAGTTGAATTTTTGAAATTCCTCACTCGAGCTCCCCACAGAGCTAGCTAGTGTTTCTTCATTACTGCGATAGCTGGCTGACTTGTTTTGTACCATGGATTCGGAATACTTGTTATCAAATATAACAAAGTGTCAGTCATAAAACGCAGTTACACCTAATGGGGATCTGTATGGTCAATATTGTTCTTAACTGTACAAAAGGCTATACAATTACTGCTCTTGGGAAATACTAATTCGGTTTGGAGCATTGAGAATTTGTTGGTTAAACCGTATATTTTCTCAGTTCTGTATCCTTATCAGTCGTTCTCTTGAGCATTATCCTGTTCAGGCCGTTGATCATCGCCTGTACACTTGCAATAACAATGTCCTCACCAGCTGCTCTCGCAGTTGAGATATTTCCGTACTTGTCCTCAACCTTTATGCTCACTTCTGCCAAGGCATCAGAGCCTCCAGTTATTGCCTCTAGCCTAAACTCTCTCAACTTCACACTGGCAAGCTCATTTGTTATCTTTTGAATTGCGTTCAGAGCTGCGTCAACGGGTCCCAAACCAGTATCGGCAGCAACAAACTCCTTCCCTTCAACTAGCAAGCGAACAGATGCCGTTGGTACAACGCTCATACCCGTAGTCACTACAAAGTCAGTTAACTTTACCTTTTGCTCGAGTCCTTCCTGGCGCATGATCTGCGACGCAATTGCCAAAAGATCTGCGTCTGTGATATGCTTGCCCTTATCTCCCAAGTCTTTGATCTTATCAACAATTTCTCGCAACTGTTCCTGCGTTGGCTTCAGGCCATACTCATCGAGCATTGCTGAAACACCGTGAGCACCAGCATGCTTGCCAGCTTCAAGCCATCGCTTCCTTCCAACAAGTTCTGGACTAATTGGCTCATATGTTAAAGGATTTGACAATACACCATGTGTATGAATTCCAGATTCATGACCGAACGCGTTCTCTCCAATTATTGCCTTGTTTGGCTGCACGACTATGCCAGACAAACTTGACACCAGTCTAGAGGTTTCGTAAAGCAGTTCAGTTTTGATGTGAGTCTTTTTTCCATACAAACAGTGCAAAGCCATCACAAATTCTTCAAGTGACGCATTACCAGCTCTCTCTCCTAAACCGTTTATTGTAACATGGGCGCATGATGCACCTGCTTCAATACCAGCGATCGAGTTTGCAACTGCAAGTCCAAAGTCATCATGGCAGTGCATGCTTATAGGAACATTTACAGTCGATCTTAATTCCTTGATCAAACTGTCAATATACTTTGGATTTGAATAGCCAACAGTATCTGGAACATCGATCCTGTCTGCACCAGCATCCACAACTGCTCGGTAAACCTGCTTGAGAAAATCCCTGTCGGTTCTGGTAGCGTCCTCTGCCGAAAACTCAACATACAATCCGTGTAACTTGCCGTACTGCACTGCCTCCACGGCCTTGCGTAATGCTTCTTCCCTAGAGAGCTTCAACTTGTATTGAAGATGAATGTCAGATGTTGCGATGAACGTATGAACATACTTGAGGTCGCAGTTTATGACAGCGTCAATGTCGCGTTTTTCAGCCCTCGCAAGCCCTGCTATCTCAGATGAAAGCCCTTGTTTTGCAATTGCCTTGATAGCATCGATCTCTCCCTGAGACACTATCGGGAAACCCGCTTCAATGACATCAACTCCCAACTTGCTTAGCTGAACTGCAATCTTCACCTTGTTGTCTGGTGTTAAAGTAACTCCTGGCGTTTGCTCGCCATCTCTTAAAGTTGTATCATAAATTCTAACATACTCCTCAGTCATTAAACGCACCTCTTGGCAATGCCGAAACTCCTGTTCTAGCTAGCTGTATGACACCATAATGTTCGACCAGTCCCTTGAAGGCGTCTATCTTGTCAGGCGTGTCAGTTATCTCGACCATTATAGATCCCTTGCTTGTATCAACGACTTTTCCTCCAAAATTATTAGCAAGATTCACTATCTCCGTCCTAGATGTAGGATCTGCAGCTTTTAACTTTATCAGTGCGAGTTCCCTGTAAACGGTCTGGTCTGTAGCAAGCCTTGTTACTTCTACAACATCGATAAGTTTGCGCAACTGTTTTACTAACTGCTCTGTAACATTTTCGTCGCTCTCTATTGTAACGGTGATCCGTGAAAGATCCTTATCCTCTGTAGGACCGACAGACAAACTTTCAATGTTGAAGTTTCTGGCTCTAAACATATTGGAAACCCTGAATAACACACCCGGTTTGTTTTCCACCAGTGCAGAAATAATATTCCAACCCATCTTTTCACCTAACCAGCTACGATCATATCCTTCAATCCAGTTCCAGGTGCTACAAACGGATATACATCTTCTTCAGGATCTATGAGAATATCAATTACTGTTGCGACATCGCTCTTCAGTGCTACCTTAATTGCTTTATCTAATTCATCCATGGACTGCGCTCTTATACCCTGAGCGCCATAAGCTTCAGCGAGTTTCACAAAATCTGGCGTCGCCTTCAGATCAATACCCATGTAGCGCCTGTTGTAGAATAGTCTCTGCCATTGTGCTACCATGCCCAATGAGTAATTGTTCATCAGGAAAACTATGACTGGAAGGTTGTCTTGCACAGAAACCGCCAGCGAGTTTTCTGTCATGTTGAAACTGCCGTCACCTGCAATATCAACTACATGAACATCTGGTCTGGCAGCCTTTGCACCTATCGAGGCTGGAAAGCCAAAACCCATAGTTCCTAAACCTGTTGAGCTGAAGAATGTCCCTGGTTGAATGATATCAAAGTGTAACGATGCCCACATCTGGCACTGCCCGACCTCTGTAGTAACAATGGATTCCGCGGGTAAAAGTTCTCTCAGTTTCTTGAGTGATTTTCTCGCGGTTATATCCCTAGACGCGTCTTTAATCGAGCTCTGATAATATTCTCTCACTTCCTTGATATGCTTGAACCACGCCGTCTCTTGTTCCTTCTTCGCTATCCTCATCATTAGCATTTTTATCAATGCCCGAAGAGATGCCTTGACATCACCGACCAATGGAACATCTACAGACTTGTTCTTGCCAATTTCTGCTGGATCAATGTCTATATGAATTATCTTCATCCTCTGGCCGAACTCGTCAAACTTGCCAACAGATCTATCTGAGAACCTGGCACCTATCGCTAGGAGAACATCTGATTCAATTATCAATTTGTTAGCTTCCGCATGTCCATGCATACCGATCGGACCTAATGCTAAGGGATGATTTTCTGGAAATGCGCCCTTGCCCTTGAAAGTGGTAACCACTGGTATCATTAACAGTTCTGCTAAAGCCTGAAGTTCTGGAAATGCACTAGAAATATGCACACCTCCTCCAGCCATTATCATAGGTCTTTCCGCATTTAGTAAAAGTTCTACTGCTTCGCCCATTTTTGAAATATCGGGATCAACGTGTGGAGAATAGCCTCTTATCTTGACAAACTCTGGGAAACTAATGTCCTTGACTTCTTGCTGCACGTCTTTGGGAATATCAACTAACACCGGACCTGGTCTTCCGCTCTCTGCAAGGTAAAACGCTTTCTTTATGGTTTCCGGGATTTCTGTAGCAGATTTTGGCTGGAAACAATACTTTGTTATTGAAGCGCATATACCAACTATATCGCACTCCTGAAAAGCATCCCTCCCGATCATAGCCTTTGGCACCTGACCAGTTACAGCTACTACCGGAGCAGAGTCCATGTAAGCAGTTCCTATGCCAGTAACAAGATTAGTCGCACCAGGACCAGAAGTTGCAAAGCATACACCTGGTTTGCGTTTTATTCTACCATAACCGTCCGCCATGTGTGCAGCTGACTGCTCATGTCTAACCAAGATGTGTCTAATATTACTTGAATAAAGTTCGTCATACATCGGTAGGTTCGCACCTCCGGGCATGCCGAAGATAATGTCTACGCCCTCCTTCTCTAGAGCTTGCATCAACGCCTTAGAACCAGATAGTTCGACCATTTTTCTCACCAACAAACCCTGCACAAAAATTTACAGGATTTAGTCTAGCAAGACAACTAGCAAAAGCAGTTCTACAAGGCTAGTTGCGTTGCCGTGTTCATTCATGCGAGTCAGGTATTGCATACCCCGTATAATTATAAATATTTTGCCCTTATATCATGAGTTACTTTGTCTGAAAATGATGAGACACTCATCCAAAGGGCAGTCTACAAAGCATTTGAGATAGGGAAGAGTAAGGATCTACAATCTATACAAAGTATGCACTATAATGACAAAAGGTTCTCAAAGTTTGGTGACACTCCTCCATACATGAGAATGGACTTCAATGAAGCCTGCATGCATGAAGAACTTTACTTTGCAAGCGTTTCAGATTATAACTTCAAGATTGAAAAACTTAGAGTTGATATTTTTGGTGATGTAGGCATTGCAACCTTCTTGATTGAGCACACAGGAATGCTTGTTGATGATTACAGCTTCACTGGCAGAACCATGAGTGTAAAGTCAAGGGCAACTATGGTGTTCCAGAAGACAAATTCACAGTGGCTAATTATACACGAACACTTTTCGAAAATTCCTTAGATGTTAATTTTTGCAATCGTGTCTATCGCTCTATATCAATTACAGGTGACTCTTTCAGAGTATTAAACAACCCATATGCTTCTTTTACAGTTGCATTTTCATGAACTATATTTCGTACTGCTCTAATCATAGCGACTGGGTGATCTGATTGCCAAATATTTCTACCCATGTCGACACCGACAGCTCCATGTTGTACAGAGTTGTATGTCAGCTCCAGCGCCTCTAATTCGCTTGTCTTCTTTCCACCAGCGATGATTATCGGAACAGGACAGCCTTCCACAACCTTTTCAAATTCATCACAATAGTAAGTCTTTACCATCTTCGCACCGAGTTCTGCGGCAACTCTGCATGCTAACGAAAGATAGCGAGCATCCCTTGCCATCTCTTTTCCAACGGCAGTCACTGCCAAAACTGGAATACCGTATTTTTCACCTTCGTCAACAAGCTTTGAAAGATTCACAAGCGTTTGGTGCTCATGTGCTTCACCTACAAAGATCGAAAGAGCTAGAGCAGATACGTTCAACCTTATGGCTTCTTCTATGGAAGTTGTGATTGATTCATTAGAAAGATCCTGCCCAACTATACTAGTACCTCCAGATACTCTGAGAACTATAGGTATGTTGGCACTGGGATCTACGGATGAACGCAATACTCCCCTTGTAAGCATAAGCGAGTCCGCATATGGAAGAAGTGGTGCTATTGTCTTTCTAGGGTTTTCCAGTTTGTTGGTTGGTCCTAAAAAATATCCATGATCTACGGCTAGCATTACCGCACGACCAGTATCTGGCTTGATTATCCTTGAAACACGGTTCTGCATTCCCCAGTCCATCTTGATTACCTAGATTTCGAAGCTATAGTACCATAGTTAAATTTTTCTAAGATGTTACAACGACCTTCATTGCGTCCTTTGCCTCATATGCACACTTGATCGCATCTTGAGCTCTCTCTAAACTGAACCTGTGTGTAATTATCGGTTTTATGTCCAGTTTTCTTGAAGTGATCAACTCAAGCGCTTGGTTAGTCTCTTTCTCAGATGCGGCCAAACTCGGGATCAACTTTATCTCGTTTGAGAAAATACGACTAACGTCAAGTGTTACATTCGAACCTTTGGAAGGTACGCCAAACATTACTACCTTGCCTCCGCTTCTGACTAATTCTAATGATTCCAGAAATGCCTTTGTGTTACCCGTTGCTATTATAGCAATATCTACACCCCTATTTTCAGTAGAATCTTTTACAATCTTGGAAGCATGATCTCTTGCCGTGTTTATGGAAACATTAGCACCAAGTCTTTTTGCAAAATCTAACCTGAAATCGTTTATATCGATCGCAAATATCCTACCGGCTCCAAATATTCTGGCAAGGATGACATGCATTATGCCAGCAGGACCTACACCAACTACCGCAACATCATCACCTTTTTTCATTTCTGATTTGTTTATGGCCCTTATACAACAGGCAAGCGGTTCTATCATTGCGGCCTCTTCAAAGGAAACGCTACCCGGCAGTTTGATTATTCCTCCCCGACTAACATTCCACTCTGGAACAAGAAATACTTCTGCCAAGCCACAAGGTTCCAAGTTGCTTTTTTGATACTGCGCGCACATGGTGTAATCTTCATGCTTACAGTAATGACATGAATAACATGGAACATGGTGATGAACAAATACCCTATCACCCACCTTAAGGTCCTTTACGTTCTTACCTAAACCAACGATCTCACCCGCAGGCTCGTGTCCCAGTCGCATCGATACAACTCCATAATGTCCATATACTTTCTCAAGATCTGAACCACATAAGCCGCAGGCGTGCATCTTTACAAGAACATCGCCATCACCAATTTCTGGCGTCGGAAGATCCTTTACACTAACGCTGTTAGCTTCTCCGACAAAGACAGCCTTCATATCGATGATGCTATTCTTCTGTCATAAATAATGATTCTGCTTCAAGCACTGGCACCTACCAATTGCTTTCCACGCGGGAATATTTCGCGCTTGATTACGGCCCATTCAATCGAAGCTACCCCCGGTCCACCAATTAGCAAGGTTGCAGCGCATGTCAAAAGCAACAGATCTAGCTCGAAACCGCCTATGAATCCCTTGGGCAGCTTCACTAACATAATAGCTCCGATCATATCTCCTATCAACAGTATCGACGCTATCCTAGTAAGAATGCCAAGAATCAATGCAATTCCACCAACAAACTCCAGCAAACCTATGAGCAGAGCCATATCTGGGGGAAGACCGATATTCCCGAAGAATCCCTGCGTGCCAGCAACATCCATTAATTTTGGATATCCGTGTAACATGAAAGCTGTTCCAGCAACGATCCTGATTGGTAATTGACTGAGAAGCAGCGATCTTCTTACACCGTATACCATTATCTTTCCCTCTGTGTTAATGGTTATAATTTGTTTCTATTCAAAAAATGTTTACTAAAGGAAGTATATAGTTAAGCATATTCGCTAATCCTTCTCTGATATCTTATATCTTGCAGGATCTTGCTCTTTGGCAACCACTTGTTTAATGGAATTGTTAAGTTGCTCATTGCAAATTCTAAGGCCTGTTCCATGTTACTGAATCTTTGTGGTTTTGATTTCATCATTGCTCTTAATTGTTCTCTTACAAACCACACTCCCAGTGGTATGTTAAAACCTGGATAGATCTCCCGTAACATCAAGACCGAACCCTGCCTCTGCAAACCTGTTAGTGCTTCTGCAGCAGTCAATCTTGCGGAATAATAGCAACCGCCAACTTTTGCATAATGATCGATCCCATAGTAACCTTCATTGTCACCCATGATCTCTGGATTGCCATACTGCAAGAGATTCCAAGTTGTGTTCGGAAACCATGCCTCTATCCATTCAAAGCTCCATGCCTCTGGAACCACTATTGCAACGAAGACATTCATGTGTATCTTCCTAACATATACCAAATATTCGCCAGTCTCCTGCTGCATCTTTACATTTGCTATCAGTGATTTTGATACAATGTCATCGACTGCGGTTATGCTCCATCGCGTAGGTACAAGCTTTCGTGCCTTTCCAAACGAGCCTACACTAAAGGACTTCATTATCTTCGACAATGGAACTTTGTCACGGTAAAGGTCAACCACTGCGTTACCTGCCTTGAGATCTTTGTCGTAGTATGCTTTCTCTATCCTCTGGTCCACGCTTACATTCCCGCTAACGCTGAACTTCAGCATATGCCCCGAAGGTCCGAAGGGTGGTATGTGCTCGTTCAGGTGAACCGATTTAGCAGGATCCTTCTTAAGGACCATGTCTGAATCAACCGGCTTGTCTGCCATTGCTACCTCCTGCAACGTCTGCACGGTCCCTGTCTCCTTCAGGGCGTCCCTGACATGAACCAGAGTTGTGCCTCTTACGAGCGAGAGCCTGAAGTGCAGTATGTCATCTACATCATAATCCTGCCATAGCTCTGGTGTGTCGTAGGTAGAGGTATCTTCGAAGACCGGAGGCAGCATAGGACCTACAAGCACCTTAGGATAGCCCACCCTGCCAACAAAGACGCTTGGAGGGCTAGAACCCTGAATTTCTGAAGCAAGGTTCAGCCTAAGAGGCTGAATGTTCATCTTAACCATAACTGGACAGTATGCTAAACCGCAAAGATGCTTTGTGCCTCTACATTGAATACAAAGTTCTGGAGGAATCTCCAAATTGAAATCAGTTGGTGATCAACGAATATGAAGATTATGTTTGCATTTTACAACGTAAATGAAAACTTGCTTTTGGTTTTCAAACTTGAACTTGGCGTTGCTCGCAACAATTCTTGCAAATCGTCCAGTTGTACAGTTTAGAGCATTCACTACTAACCTGATCGGGATCGAATCCGTTGCCGCAACTAATACATATTTTTTTCATAATTACTCATTTTCCAATTACTTCATACCTTATTTAAATTACTCGAAAGAATTTGTTAAACTTACAGCTATTTCTTGATTTATATTAATGATCAAATATAAGTTTCAAACCCATATTTATGATCCTAATTTCGCTCTTGCGATCAGCCTCGCGACTCTGATAGGTTCTGGTATTGAGCCCTGCAACAGAAACTTGTTAATGGCCAGCTTCGCATTTTTGACGTTTATTCCCTCTGTCCTCACAAACAAATTGTAACCTGTCTTGAGCTTGATCTTTTCCCTAGATCTCAATTCGCGGTATGCCTCTATTTTACTCTCCCACGTGTCAGGGAATTGCCTCTTTATGTGTGCGTCAAGACCCTCAGATTCTTCGAATGTTACGCCTATTATAGGCACCTTCAGCCGCTCGTGCAATCTCTCAATATTGATTATGTTATACATACTGATTATCAATCCTCCAAGCATCACAAAGTTTATGTCCGTTCTGTCAAGGCTTGTATAAAGTTTGATTACCGCGTCAGTTGCATCATCGCCTCTAACCGTTGCACTTGCGTATGCAACTCCATCTACGACCATATCACTTCTCATAACGACGCCGGCAAGCACAGATTGTTTTTCAGATTTCTTGAAACTCTCCGCTATGCCCAGTGCACGTATAGCCTTCTTCTCAATATGGAGGTGTCTCATCTTTGCGTTCATCAGCTTCCCGCTTACTCGCCCTTGTAACTCTCCTGTAGAGAAGGGCTATTATCGCAATAAAGACTACTGTAAGGATCATCCACGTCATCAACGGTGTTAACTCTAAGGGCACGGAATGCTATGCGTCCATGCATCTTATAGCGATTGCGCTACGCGAAATCGATCTTGAGTGATGATATGTCTGGGCTGGATTTGACGATCTTCTTCGCCTTTACATCTACGTTTACGCTGTAATTTATCGAAACGGTAAACTGCTTGTCTATGAAGGGTATTCCAGGTCCTACCTTGATTCGTACTGTGTCTATGATATTGTAAATATCGTCAGAGATCTTTTGCGGATCTGACGCTGAAAAGATAAGCTTGTTTCTTAGCATTCCAGATAGAGATGTGCTGGCAAGTTCACGCAAGAAAGGCACCTGACTTGGTATTATCCTGACAATTTCGTCTGCTATGTCCGATACCTTTGACTTCTCCCAGTCCTTAACAATTCGCTTGGCAACATTCCTCTTTCCAGCCTTGCCGAACCAGAATGGCATAGGTGGATTTGTAGACGCATACTTTATAGTGTTTAGATATTCATTGGAAATTCACACAAAATATCGTTAAGCAGTGGGCTCTTGCATCGCATACTTGCGAATCTCTTGCATGGGTGCATACTTGCGAGTTTCCCACCTTTGCAAGAAATCGATTATCAAGAATTTTATAAAATCTCTGGGATCGGTCAGACCTAACCTCTTACCATCTTCAGAGTTGCAGAATTCAGTTATTCTATCGTACATAGCGGTTGGCAGGTTGACATATGTCCAGTCTTTTCTGACCATACTTGAATTTACAAACACTTACGTATATACTTTGTTCTGTACAAATTTTACAGACACGGATACCGAGTATTAGAAACTAGTATATGCATTTACCAATTATAAGATAATCTATACCATAATATATCCATTGATTTGGAATACTCAATCTTAATATACCAACATATTAATACATATATGTATGCAATCAGTGGATGTACGTGCACCGGTTAATGTGGGGGCCCGTTCCGTCAGACGCTGGCATGGCACTACGATCAGCGAGAACCTTTATCAGTCCATTGCGAAACTGGCCGAGCAGCACAAAAGATCCGTGATCAAGGAGATCGAATACTTGCTGGAACAGGCATTAAAGGAGGTTGAAAAGTAGATGGTTCTAACGAGCTATCAATCACGCCGAGCCTTGACAAGTGGGGTACCGAATGATCTGAAAGGTCTGCCGGTCAAGGCAGAGGTAAGCAAGATACTGAAGGAGTGTCAGGAGATGTATGGACAGATGAGCTTGGAAGAATTGCTAGAAGAAGAGAACCAAGTGCTTTCAAGCAACTTTCACCTAAGAAGAGAAAAACCCGCAAAAGATCTGTGTGCCATTCTTTTCAGCGAGGTAGAGAGGCGTTTGAAATGAGAGATGAAATACAGTTCCTGCATGCAACGACAAGAATCGATCGTATAATGCGAGGAAAGAAGACAGATACCAAACCAGCAACTGGAAACAAGGTTCCTGCCAGCGTAGATCTTTACCAATGGATATGCAATACATGCTGGAAGCTCTTCAGGACAGAGGAAGATGCAGTGAGATGCGCACGCACACATGGTCTAAGTGTGAACGGTTTATCGCTAATAGAGCATGATAAGTGCCAAGTGTGCAGCAGCACTTTTAGAATAAATTATTTTGATTCCATCAAGTCCAATTTGTGCTACTATTGCAGCTATATGATAGTGGGGCTTTTGCTGGATGATGAGCTATGCATAATTAACGAAGGAATTCAGGAGCGTAGTAAAAGCGAGGTGCAGAAAGAATGCTGAAGATGATGGATATAGATGAGGTTCTTAGCAACACACGAAAGAACATAATTACTAGAGTAAGCGAAAAACTTGAGAATAGGCTCCAAAGGTACAGACCTATCTTTGAGGATTATCTCAACGGCATGCTCGTGAGTGAAATAGCCTCCAAATACAATACGACGCGTTACCAAATCTATTCACTATTGAACCGCTATAATATCCCGCGAAGGCCTGTTTCCGATTTGCAGCTATTTTATGCAAAGAGGCTTCTTGAAGATAATCCGAAAGCAAAGAAATGGATGGACACAAACGATTGCGACTGCTTTACCTGCTCATGGCTACGTAGATCATGATCTGATCTTTTATTGATCTAATTCTCGTCTAATGTGAACACAAATCTTGACCCAACAAAATCCTGCGTGCCTTGCCTCTCCCAGTTAATCTTAAACTGCTTTTCTGACTGCTTGCCTATGATCTTTATTGTTTGAGGTAACGATGTCCATAAACGCTCGACCTTATCCTTGTCCTTGGTCATAAGCAATGAACGTCTTCTTTTCATGAGATATTTTATTGCAACGTTTTTTGGCTGGTGTCCCTCTACAGGTATCTGCTCGGTTCCAATATCGATTGTAAACGGTCTTTTTGCCATTTTCGAATGTTAATCCATAGGTAAAGTAAAAAGGCTTGTTGTCTATCTTGGATCACAAACGGCATAGTGATTGTAAAGCTGCTTAGTGTTGTCTAATTACTACTAGGTTCTAATTCTGCAGCCTTATTAATAAACAGGAAAGAAAGATTGGGGATGTTTCTGAACTTATGCTTTCTTCGACAGAAGGAGAGCAATTGTATTACACGTCACTTCGAACTTCACTGTAATGCCTAGATCCGCTAGTATGGTCTTGTAGAATGTCCTGAATACGTTTGACCATTTCATTCCCATGCGGTGATGTATTGTTATTATCGTGTACTTGTCATTGGCCTTTATCGATATTGGGAAATCTGCAGCATCTGCTCGAGCCTTCAGGAAAGGTACTATCCCTGCAGGACCGAATTCTCCGGTCTCACTGAGCAGGAAACCGAGGTCAGTTGTCAATGCTGTGCTTGTTGCTAGTTTCTCTATCGCTTCATCGTCTATGTGTTCAACCATCGCAATCAGTAAACTCTTCTGAACTGGAACCCATCCTGCCTTACCTGCTCCTGCACCCCATGCTATATACTGCTGGAATATTTCACTTACCAGAGCATTTAGATCCTTATGGTTCTCCTCTGCTATTTTTCTGAGTGCGTCTACGACGTAACGATCTACGTTGAATTCGCATTTGTTCTTGTATACGACTTCTATATCATGTCACCTCCCCTTAACATCAATGTTAGTGTGACGATTTCTAACAGAAAACTTGTTGAATTTGAAATCATATCAAAGTCCTCCCGAAATCGTGAATCCAGCATTCACACTATCTTCACTGCCTATGACTATGAAATTTATCTCCGCATTTGCCCCCCAGATTGTGAATTCATGGTAGCCTCTTTCTACAGTGAACGACTCTT
>Ga0187892_10006351_pt1 | contig 17613 bp, 22 predicted proteins | sample MA1701073metaG_FD_139345 | JGI IMG/M metagenome (GOLD analysis project Ga0187892, IMG submission 139345) | Bio-ooze microbial communities from a basaltic lava cave in the Kipuka Kanohina Cave System on the Island of Hawaii, USA - MA170107-3 metaG ... | reverse complement strand
TGCCCTTCTTCGCCTGCGTCGCGTGCTTCACCTTCGCCATCTCACGTCTCCGTCATGTCGGTGTGGCGGAAGCGTGTGGGAGTCGAACCCACCTCCGACTTGTCTAGAGCCGGACGCCGGATTTGAAGTCCGGGGCGTGCACCGGCGCCGCAAACGCTTCCGTGGAGCTAACTCCGCGCCGGATCAGCAGAAGGAGTGTACCACTCCCCGCCGGACCGGCGAGGACTGTAACTCATGCGGCCGAACGACGACGCGAACCGCCGTACCGACCGCGCGCCGAGCCGGCGTCCCCGGATCGTGATCCGCCGGGTAGGCGAGGCTCATGAGTACGGGTTGGTTCTGCACATTGGTGGCCGGCGTCCCCACGTGCGGCCCCGCCAAGAACCGCGGCGGACCGGAGAGCGTGGGGTCGGCCGGATCGGGAATGGGAAGCACGGTGAAGGTCTCCGACGTCGCCGTGCTGCCGCCGACCGTCACCTTCAGAGGAGCGGTGACGGTCGTCATGGGGGTGACGACGAGGAGCCGGTTCGGATCGGCCTCGACAACCAGGGCGCGCTCCGCGCCGATATAGACGGCGTTGCTGTCGCGGACCGGTGAGAAGCCGTGACCCGTGATGCTTATGATGGTGCCGGGCCAGCCGTGCTTCGGGCTGAAGTCATCGACACGAAGACCCGCCACCGGGCGAGATCGTCGGACGAAGATCCTCGCCGCTCTGACCACCGCGCCGGCCTCGCGATTCGGCGCCGCCGCGCGAACCGGGCGACTGGCGACGGGCCTCGACGCGGACATTGCGGTGCTCGAGGGCGACCCGGCGCAGGACATCCGGGCGTTGGCGTCGCTCCGGGCGACGCTACGCGGCGGCCGCGTCATCTATCGCCAGCCGTCGTGAGCCCGGCGAGCTTTCGTCGATCGAGGGCGCTCTCGCTCCACGGAGTCGGGGTGGGCGCCGACTCATACTCCATTCCCGCGCGCGACCTCGTTCGCCAGGTCGACGAGACGCCGTCCCAGTCGAGATTCAGCGATTCGCCCCGGAAATCGTGGACGGCCGCCGTTTTCGCCCTCTGTCGATGCGGACGCTTCCCGTTCGACTCAGTGTTGGAGGTGGCGCGTCATGAGATTCATGTTGCTTTGCCGCGGGTACGAGCCAACCGTTATCGAGCGAAGGAGGAACCTTTGAAATTTCCCATGCGAACGAGCACGTTGTCGAGGTGCTCCTCCCGCGTCCCCGCGATGTAGGCTGCGCCCGCCTCGGCCCCCAGATATCGGTGCGCGAGCGGCCGGAGATCCCGCTCGACATCCGCGCGCTCGACGGAGACGATCGGCCCCTCGACGCTGACATACTTGTACGGCGGTATCTCCGTGTGGACACACAGGCTGAATCGGCCTGCCCGTTCGAGCAATCGTCCCTTCCGCGATGTGCCGCCGGTCACGATTCGAAGCTCTTCCCCGGGCTCGTAGGCGTACCAGACCGGGACGGTCAGCGGTCCGCGCCCCTCCTCGGGAATGCTGATGACTCCCACGTGTAGATCGGCCAGAAACTCCGCTCCTGCTTCGTCATGCCGAGCGACACGGTGTCTCCTTCGTGGTCACGATCGCATACGCCAGAGCCCGACCAATACCAGCAGCACACCGATCAGCAGACCAATGATCTGCTTCCAACCGAACCTCGGCTCCGCCCCTATGCCGAGAGGATCAGCAAACACCGACACCAGCGCGAGAAGGATGCCCAGCACCAGAACGAGAATCGCCCACTGCCGCTTCGCCATCAGGACAGTCTCCTGTTGCTCGCGGCTCTGGCTGCCAGCAACGCCTTCATGTTGGGACGCATCGTCCCGATTATCGTCAGCGACGGAGCCGCACGCAACCGTGGCGTCGGCTTCCCGATGTTCAAGGTCGGCTGCGACAACCACACCCGTCCGAAGCTTCAGGTCACCGCGGCCATCCACCTGGCGAGTTCCTGCGGTAGTTAGCCGGCCACTCTTCGCTTGATCGCGTGATGTCGCTTAACTGCATCGCCGCGCAGAAGGCAGAGATGCGGGGCGGCGCCCGGTCCGCGACCGCGGGAAGCCGGTGAGCAGTCCCTTTGCGTGGACCTGGAAGAGCATCTGGGGATCCGGCCGGCCGGGCAGACCGTGTCGGCCGAGCGCACGGAACCGGACGCCGGCCGGCGCCGAGTCCCTGACCGCGGCCCTCGTCTCGGCGGACACGACGATCTGGCCGCCGCGAGCCGCCGAGCAGACGCGCGCCGTCGTGTGGACGGCGAGGCCGATGTAGCCGACATCGGTCAGCGTCGGGCGGCCGCTGTGGATCCCGACGATACTCCGTTCACGTCGCCACGGAAGCGCCGCCCCAAGGCCGAGCGGAGCTCCGCCGATGACGAGGCGCCCGTCACGCAAACGAACGGACACCCCGGCGGTCACCGGGGTGTCCGTTGTGCCTCTGCGGCGCGCGGGAACGCCGTCCTACGCCGTCGTGCGCGCCACGAAGCCGTAGCGCGCGTTGGTGCGCGTGCCGCCCGCGGCGACATACTCCGTTTTGATCGCGGCGATCTTGTCGGTGGTGATGCCGTGCTGCGCGGTCTTGGCGCGCAGGCCGTAGAGGCGCGCCGAGTTGCCGCCGAAGATGGCGCGCTTCACCGGGCCGTCGGCGGCGCCCAGCGGCTTGAAGCCGTGCTTCTTCTGCATGTCTTCGGGAATCTCGAGCCGGCGCATCGCCTCGATCTGCCACTGGGGCGAGCCGTACCAGAGGGAATCGGTGCCCCAGATGACGTGGTCGGCGCCGAGCCCCTTGACGAGGGTGCCCATGAACGCCGCGGCGAAGCGAGGGCTCGAGACGGCGCACGAGGCGAAGGCGGTGCCCACCTCGGCGTACACGTTCTTCACGCCGTGCTTGCTCGGCATTTCGGCCAGGTCGGTCACCCACTTGATGCGTCCGGTCTGCTCGAACTCGGCGAGTACCGCGTCGGGCTTCTCCATGATCGGACGGAGCGCCGCGTGGTAGATGACGAAGTTGATCTTCGGCCAGTCCTTGGCCGCCTTGGGAACGTCCTTGACCGTCGCGTACTCCCAGGCGCCGGGCCAGCTCGTCTCGTAGTCGGCGGGCAGCAGCCCCTTGTGGATGCAGACGGTGGTGATGTTGGCCTTCACCGCCTTGTCGTAGAACGGGTACATGAGCTTGTCGTCATCGAGCCACCAGTAGGACCCCAGCTTGGAGGGGAACAGCGGATCGCCGATCGTGTACCCCTTCCAGCTGTCGGGCTTGAGCGTCGTGATCGCGCGGTCGACCTCCTCCATCCACCCCTGCTTCTTCGGCGTGAACACGGCGTGGCCGAGGAGGCGGCGGGAGCCCGAGATCTTGTTGATGGCGGTGCGGGCGGCGGCGATCTGGTCGTTGGTCAGAAGGTCCCAGGCCGGGTCGTCGAAGGGCGCGCCGGAGAGAAGCGCGATCTTGGTGTCGCTGTCGACGAAGATCTCCTTGACGTAGTTCTCGAACTTGTACCGGGCGAGGTTGTTCTCGCCCCACAGGGCCGGGTTCCAGTTCTGCTTGGCGTACTTGGCCAGGTCGAGCAACCCCTCCTGCTTGAAGTCGTCGCGGACGAAGTGCGTCTGGGCGTCCACGATGAACTGTCCGGAGAGCGCCTGGGCCCGCTGGTTGGCGACGCCCGGCGAGGCCGCTTCCGCGCGGCTCACCTCGAAGACACGGCCGAACACGTCGTTCATGGCCAGGAAGGCCGCGGCCATGCCGGCGCTCGAGGCGAGAAACTGGCGGCGGCTCATCCCGTGACGAGGGGCGAGGTCGCCGGCAAGCTCCCTCACCCGCGCCTCCACGCGGCGCTGCTCGCGCGTCTGGGGCAGCGGGTTGTACTCGCCGTTCGACACGATCTGGGTGGGCACCGGGCCTCGGTAGGTTGCGACCTCGGCCGGTGCGGTGCGCTTCAGCTCGTCGTCACTGAGGTAGTGCGGCATCGTTCTCCTCCTCTCGGTTCGAGGCGCGGTAGCCTCGCACCGTCCCGTACTGCGGAGCGTCGGCTTCCAGCGGTGACGAGAGGATCAGTAGCGCCGTTCTCGTGTTGAGTCAAGCCGCGGCGCGGCCCGGGGCCGTACGCGCCGACGATGCCGTGGTTGCTGGCTAGCATTGCTATCAGTCGGAGGCGGGCTGACTCGAACGCGGGCGACAAGTTCGCCGCCAACGTTTCGCTCGTGCTCGTCGGCAACGAGGTCCTGTACAGCCGCGGCGTGTGCAGCAACGGGGGCGCGGCGTGCACCGACAGCCGCGATTGCGGCACCGGCGGCAGCTGCAACATCGGCCACTACTGCTCGAACCACGGAAGGCTCGCGCGCTCGGCGATGTCCAGCAGGGTGTGCCGGCCGTCGGCCAGGTTGAGGACCCAGAGCATCGCGAGCTCCTCCGGTTCCTGAGGACGGCCGCCCACGGAGTGGTACAGGCCGCGCCGGCCGAGCTGTGGCTCGCCCTTCGGGTTCTGGCTCAGATATGTCCGGTTCTCCTCCAGCAGCTCGAACAGCTCGAGACACACAGCGAAGGAGTCGGCCAGCGCGGTGGGGCGGACCAGATCCAGGTCGTCGCCCGAGGTGTGATATTCCGGGAAGCGCCCGGGCAGCGTTCGCGTGAGGCGGCCCACCGGCAGGTCCAATCCCGGCGAGCCATACTGCCGCTCGTCGTAGCCCGTCGGGGAAAAGTCCAGGATGGCGTGGGCGCCTCCGCGGGCGGCGAGGAGGTGCCGCATCGCGCGGTCGATCGTCGCATTGCCGCGGCGGCTCTTCTTGTAGTGGAGGGGCCCCGCGTCCCCGAGGCAGGTCAGCACGAGCCCGTGCGCGATGCGACCGAGGCCCGACTCGTTGAGCGGGAGCCAGGTGATCGCGCCGATGGTCCCCGGCGCGAAGAGCAGCCGGTAGGTGTAGCGGCGAGGACGAGCGGCCAGGTGACGGCCCAGGAACGCGGCGATCACCACCCCGGAGAGGTTGTCGTTGCCCAGCGACGGGTGGCAGATGTGGCTCGAGACGAGCACCTCTTCGTCGGTCTCGCCGGGCAGCAGACACTCGCCGTAGGTGAGATGACCGGGCTCGAACGAGGCGTCGACACAGACCTCGTACTCGTCCTCCTCGAGCGCCAGGAACTCGCGATGAGTGAGGCAGAAGCCCCACTCGTCGGTGTAGTAGGTCGTGCGATACGGAATCCAGTCGGGATGCTCCGGGAGCGTGAACAGGCGCCCCTTCAGCTGAGCCAGACTCAACCGCGTCCGTACGGGACGGCTGTAGCCGACGACATGCAGGTTCGACCGCTGGAAATCGATGACGCGCTCGCCGCGGGAGTTCTTCACCCAGGCATCTCGGATGTTCCATTCCATGGGCACGGTCCAGTCGAGCACGCGGGTGCCGCTCGGCACCTCGTGAACGGTCAGCGGCAGCAGGTCGGCGAGACGGCCGAGGGTGTCGCGTACGCCGCCGCCGGTGATGCTCCGGCAGATCGGGAACAGCTCGGCTATTCAGCGGTGCAGCTCGGTCCCGATTCCGCCGGAACCGCTCACGCGTAGACCGTCAGCTCGGGGATCGGCACCACGAAGCGGCCGCCCCATTCGCGAATGCCGGCCATCTGGCGCATGATCTCCTCCCGCAGGTTCCAGGGCAGGATCAGCACGTAGTCCGGACGCGTCTCGACGATCCGCTCCGGCGGGAAGATCGGGATGCGCGTGCCCGGGAGGAACTTGCCCTGCTTGTACGGGTTCCGGTCCACCGTGTAGTCGAGGAGGTCGGTGCGGATCCCGCAGAAGTTGAGCAGCGTGTTGCCCTTGCCCGGCGCGCCGTAGCCCGCGATCGATTGGCCCCGACGCTTCACGCCGATCAGGAAGTCCAGCAGTCCCCGCTTGGTCTCGTGGACCCGCCCCGTGAACGAGGCGTAGCGTTCCAGGCTCTCGAGTCCCGCGGCCCGCTCGCGTGTCACGAGATGCGCCACCCGATCGCCGACCGGGTGGGTGACGTCGGCGGTGTGGCGCGCGTAGATACGGAGGGAGCCCCCGTGGGTCGACAACTCCTCGACGTCGAACACCGTGAGCCCGTGCGCGGCGAAGACGCGCTGGACGGCCGAGAGCGAGAAATACGAGAAGTGCTCATGATAGATCGTGTCGAACTGGTTCTCGTCCAGTAGTCGGAGCAGATGCGGGACCTCGACCGTGACGATCCCCGTCGGCTGCAGGATCGTCACCATGCCCTCGACGAAGCCGTTGAGCTCGCTCACCTGCGCCAGCACGTTGTTGGCGATCACGAGGTCGGCTCGCCGGCCCTCGGCGGCCAGGACGACCCCCGCTCGCGTCCGAACAGCATGGTCCGCGTCGGAACCCCGCGGGCGATGGCCGCCGACGCCACATTCACCGCGGGCTCGATCCCGAGCACAGGGATGCCGCGCGCGACGAGGTATTGGAGCAGATAGCCGTCGTTGCTCCCGAGCTCCACGACCAGACTGCGGGGGCCGAGCCCGAAACGCTCGACGATCATGTCGGTGTAGGCGCGGGCGTGGGCCAGCCAGCTGTCCGAGTACGACGAGAAGTAGGCGTATTCCTGGAAGATGCGCGCCGGGTTCACGTACTCTCGGACCTGCACCAGGAAGCATCGTTCACAGACGTACACATGCAGCGGGTAGAACGGCTCCATCTGGTCGAGCTGGTCCGCGCGGATGTAGCTCTCGCACAGCGGCGACATGCCGAGGTCGATCATCGTGTGGCGCAGCGGCGTGCGGCAGAAGCGGCACGATGACATGGCGTGAGGCGCGGATGCCGCGTACCGCGCGTCAGGGCGTGGCGGCGGAGGCCGGGGTTTCGGCCCGCCAGCGGAGGGTGCCGTCGAGACGGCCCTGGCGCCTCAACGCGGCGATCTGGCCGAGCCGCGTGTACCGCGGTCCCTCGCAGTCGGCGCGCTGGAGGCCGGTCCGCCGATATGCCTCGTAGAGCTCGCGGGCGCCATCCCGGGCGCGCCATCTGGGCTCGAAGCCGGGGAGTCGCCGGCGCGCCTTGCCGAAGTCCACACGATAGCTCCGCCGATCGGGGCCGGCGTCCGGCGCGTATTCGATCGTCGAGCCCGGCACCGTCTCCCGCACGATCTCCGCGAGGTCGCGGACCCGGTGGTTCTCCTCGGTGGCGCCGACGTTGAAGGCCTGGTTGTGGATCGCCTCACCCGGCGCGGCCAGGACGGCCACCACGGCCTGCGCGATGTCGTGGACGTGCACGAGCGGCCGCCAGGGCGTGCCGTCGCTCTTCAGGAGCACGCGACCGGTCGTGAACGCCCAGGCGACCAGGTTGTTCAGGACCAGGTCCATGCGAAGCCGCGGAGAAACGCCGTACGCGGTCGCGTTGCGCAGGAACGTGGGACTGAAGCCATCGTCGGCGAGCCGCGCGACGTCGCGCTCGGTATGCACCTTCGAGATCGCGTAGGGTGTCAGCGGCCGCAGCTCACTCTGCTCGTCTACCGGGGCGTCGCCGGCCGCGCCGTAGTTGCTGCACGACGAGGAGAACACGAAGCGGGTCGCCCCCGCCTCTCTGGCCAGCCGGGCCAGCCGCACGGAGGCGACGTGATTGATCTCACTCGTCAGCGCGGGGGCGAGATCGCCCAGCGGGTCGTTCGATAGCGCCGCGAGGTGGACGACCGCCTCGACACCGGCCAGGTCGGACGCGCGCACGTCGCGGATGTCTCGGCGCAGCTCGGGAACCGCGCGCATGCCTTCGGCGAACGTACATCCCGCGTAGAGGTCGCTGTCCAGCCCCACCACCGAGTGGCCGTGGTCGAGCAGCATCGGGACCAGGACCGTCCCGATGTAACCCAGGTGACCCGTGACGAGCACGTGCATCGCGGCGGGGACGTCACTCCCGCGTCATGAGCAGGTGGAATCTAACGGAACATCCGCGATGGTGTCAAGGCACCGGCCCCGAAGTTCGCTGGCGATCGCTCACGGATCAGCCGGCCATCGAGTACAGCATGCGCATGTCCCAGCTGGCCGGGTCCAGCAGGCGGAGCCCGCCGAGCGTCGGCTCGGCGGGGGCGTCGTCCTTGGTGATCGCCCGGACCAGCAGGCTCGGCAGATGACGGCCGAGCGGACCGTGGTCGAGGCGCACGAAACCGGCGGCGGCGAGCTGGGCCACGGTGTCCCTCGGCAGCGACGAGGTCCACACCACCAGGTTCTGGAAGCGGCCCCACTCGATCGCCGCGCGAAGCAGCTCGAGCCGAATGGCAGAGCTGGTCCCCTCCCAGTCCACGATGGCGACCTCGCGTCGGCGGCCAGTGTGGTCCGTCTTCAGCACGAGGTAGCCGTCGAGGTGCTCGCCGCCGGTGAACAGGAAGCGGTACTCGTGGAGCGGGTTCCGGAAGCGCCACGCCAGATATCGCTCGTCCCTCGTGTGGCGGAGCCGGCCATCCCGAGGCAGACGCCGGACCAGATCCGCCATGCCCGAGATCCGGGGCACGCGCTCGAGCGAGACGCCCGGACCATCAGCACGGCGCGTGCCCTGCCGGTCCAGGGACTTGAAGACATTTCCTTCGACGGAGCCGGCGGCCAACCGCGCGGCGTCGGTCCAGCGCGGCCGCAGCGGAAGCCCCCTGAGCTTCTCGTACAGCCGGCGGGCCACCGTATGGGTCCTCGCCTCCCGGTAGACCGGCCGCATGAGACCGGCCGACCGCCATCCGGTGGCCAGGGAGCCGGCGAGCGTGATCGGGCCGGGGCTGAGGCTGACCGCGCACGGATAGCCGCGCGCGGCGGCGTCCTCGAGCGCCGCCTGCATGATCCGCGCGAACAAGCCACGCGTGCGGTGCGCGGGCGCGACGACGAGGTCGTCGGCGGCGGGAATCAGGACGGTCTGCGCGGGTGTGCCGACCTCCCACTGCGAGCCGAACATCCCGCGCATCCCGACCACCTGCCCGCCGTGCATGGCCAGATGCACGAGCGGCGCGTTGACATACGGATTCTGCTCGTACTTCCACTCGAAGTACGCGGTGTTGAGGGCCACGTCACCGCGCCAGAGGTGACGCTGGAGCGCGGCGATCTGCGGCTTCAGCGCGGGGTCGTACGGGACGATGTCGTACGCCGCGCTCTCGCTTCCCGCCGTCATGCAGGATCGTACGGCCTGGTCGCCGGCGCGACCCGGTGCCGCTCGACGAAGTCGAGGATGGCCCCCGGGGTGTCCCATTCCGAGGCGAGGTCGAAGGTGCCGAGTTCGATCGTCGAGTCGATCTGCTCTTCGACCCACAACGCGAGGTTGAGCAGCGTGACGGACTCGACCAGGCCGGAGCTGATGAGGGGCGTGTCGTCGCCGAGCTCACCCGTGACGTCGGGCGCGCACTCGGCGAGGAGGGCGACGAGCGCGGCTCGCCGTGCCGTGCGGTCGGCCCGGTCAAGAGCCAAGACCGAGCTCTCCCGGCCGCGCCGTGCGGTCGGCGGGCGCGTCCGGGGCGGCGGCCGGACCGCGAAGCCGCCGCAGGTCGAGCGGCTTCATGCGGGCGCACTGCTGCGCCACCTGGGACCGATCCACCTTGCCCCGCCCCGTACGCGGAATCGCGTCGAGCAGGTACCATCTCCGCGGCAGCTGATGAGACGCGAGATGGTGCCGCGCCCACGCGTAGAGCTGCCGCAGCACTTCGGCCTGGGTGGCGCGAAGGACCAGCGCCACCCCGACTTGTTCACCGGACGCCGGGTCGTCGTAGCCGAAGGTGCAGACGTCCAGCGTCTCGCGGAACCGCTCCAGCACCGCGTCGATGTCGCCCGGGTAGACCTTGGTGCCGCCCATGTTGATCTCCTCGCGCTCGCGGCCGCGCAGATACAGACGCCCGCGCTCGTCGAACACGCCGATGTCCCCGGTGGTGAACCAGCCATCGGACACGGCTTGCGCGGTGAGATCGTCCCGTCCGAGGTACCCGCGCATCAGCGCGGGCGTGTTCACCCAGATATAGCCCGCCTCTCCGGGATCGCACGGCTCCCGGCGGTCCGGCGGCTTGCTCGTGTCCCCGCTCCGCAACACCGCGACGATCCCTCCCCAGGGCTCGCCGATCAGCCCGTCTTCCGGGACGCAGTCCGACAGCGTCGTGCCGGCCAGCCAGCTGCCCACCTCGGTGATGCCGTAGACGTTCAGGACCGTCCGCGCGCCCGTCCACTCCCAGACGCCCTGCCACAGCGAGGCGGACAGCGGCGCCGAGCCGCAGAAGACGCGTTCCAGCGAGCGGGTCCGGGGCGGCGGCGCCGTCTTCAGCGCGAGCTGCCAGAGCGCCGGGACCGACGACATGCACGTGATGCCGTGCTCGTCGAGCACGGCGCCCAGCCGGAGGACGACGTCGGCTCTGAACGGCGGGATCACGAACAGGTCGCATCCCGACAACCAGGGGAAGAGGGCATTGCAGATCAGTCCGTGACCGAAGTGCGTCGGGAGCAGACACAGCGTGCGCTGGAATCCGTGCAGGCCCGGCTTGGCGCGCAGGCTCATCCAGCGCGCGCGCAGCGACCGATGCGTGTGCACCACCCCCTTGGGCCGGCCCGTGCTCCCCGAGGTGAAAAGGACCAGCGCCTCGTCGTCCAGCGAGAGCGCGCTCGCCGGCCATGACGAGGGCAGCTTCACGTGATCATCGGCGTCGTCGAGCGGCGACTGCAAGAGACGCAGCCCGAGGGCGGCGAGGCCGCCGGCGAACGCGTGGTCGGGCTGCTCGCGCCAGATCGAGAAGCGGGCGGCCGCGGCCCGGGCCAGCGTCTCGACCTCGAACGCGGTGAGGCGCGCGTCGATCGGGACCACGCACGCACCGAGTCGCCACAGCGCGAGCAGATCGACGAAGAACTCGAGCGTGTTTCCGAAGTGGATGAGCACGCGGTCGCCGGGGGCGACGCCCTGGCGGCGATAGTAGGCGATGCGCCGCTCGCAGCGCCGGGGCATGCTCCGCCCGGGCCAGCGGCGGCCCGTGAGCGGCTCCGAGAGATCGCCCACCTGAGGATCGAGGATCACGGTCTGCGAGTCTAGCCGCCGGAGCGCAGGCAATCAATATCACTGACGCGACGGCGCTGATGTAGTCTAGCCGGGTCGATTCGATCTCACGCCGGTCCGCCGGTCAGGGCCGGGCGAGAGGAGCCTTGCGCGGAGCGCTACCCGAGATGAAGGTTGTCCTGTTCTGCGGTGGTCTGGGCCTTCGGATGCGCGGGCACCCGTCTCGACGGCCGAAGCCGATGGAGCGCATCGGGCGGCGACCGATCCTCTGGCATCTGATGCGGTACTACGCCCACTACGGCCACCGGGAGTTCATCCTCTGCCTGGGTCATGGCGGCGACCTGATCGAGCGGTACTTCGCCGGCGCCGTCGGCCGCTCCAGAGGATAGTCGACATCAAGGCCGTCTGGCGGCGATCGCCTCGCCGGTGGGCCCCCGGCATCGCGACATAATCGGCCAAACTCGGACGCCGGCTTGCCCAGGAGCCTGCCACAGAGCAAGGCAACATTAGCACGCTCCGGCAGCGGTCGCCCCCCTCGTGGCCCCATCCCCGTAACATAATCTCCCAAACTCGGACGCCGGCTTGCCCAGGAGCCGGTGCTAGCAGTCCACGGGCGCGCGCTCGAGGTCGCCGACGCGGCGTACGTTCTCGACTCGGGGACCCTCGCCGGGCAGGGATCGGCCGCCGAGGCTCCCGCCACACCACGCTGATCGAGGCCTATCTCGGGAGCGGGCGGCCCGGCGCCCAGGGCGGAGGCGGTGAAGTATAATTTAAGTTTGTACAGTATGCCTGTATACTGTGGGCATGCCGCGCATGCTGCGCCCGCAGGCCGGCTCGTACGTGGGTGAGCTGATTCGCGCCCGCCGCCGCGCGCTCGACCTGACCCTCGCCGACGTCGCCCGGAAAACGGGGTTCTCGGTGAGCTACCTCAGCCAGGTCGAGCGCAACCTGGTCGCACCTTCGGTGGCCGCCCTGATGAAGATGACCCGGGCGCTGGGCGTCTCGGTGGGCGAGATCCTGGCGCAGCAGGACCGCCCGAGCGCCGGACCCAAGCTCGTCCGACCCGATGAGCGGAAGACTCTCTCCTATCCCGGATCGGACATCCGCTACGAGCTCCTGTCGCCCGACCTGTCGAACCGCGCCATGGAGATCCTCATGTTCCGCGCGCCCGCTGGGAGCACGAGCGGCCGCGAACCGTTCACCCACGACGGCGAGGAGTGCTTCGTCCTCATCAAGGGGCGACTCCGCGTCTGGGTGGGCGAGGAGGAGCACGTCATGCGCGAGGGCGACTCGCTCTACTTCAAGAGCTCCATGCCGCATCGCTGGGTGAACGACGCCAAGAAGGACGCGCTCGCCATCTGGGTCAACACGCCGCCGACCTTCTGAGGTCGAGATTCCGGAGTCGACCATGACCGCCGCCACGCGCCACACGCTGCCGAGCTCGGACGATCCGGTGCAGTACTGCTACGACCGCGGGTGGACCGACGGGCTCCCGGTCGTTCCGCCGACGGAGCAGCGCGTCGCGGCCATGCTCGGGGCCACGCCCTTGGCGCGCGAGCAGGTCATCGCGAAGATCCCGCCCGCCTGGGCCGAGGCGACCGTCGAGAAGATCGCCATCAACTGCGTGATGGCAGGGTGCGAGCCTCGCTATCTTCCCGTCGTCGTCGCCGCCGTGCGCGCCATGACGAATCCAGCCCTCAACCTCAACGGCATGCAGTGCTCGACGCACCTGTCCACGCCACTGGTTGTCGTCAACGGGCCGGTCCGCACGGCGCTGGGCCTGAACAGCGGCTCGAACGTTTTCGGCCAGGGCAACCGTGGCAACGCCACCATCGGCCGCGCGGTGAAGCTGATCCTGACCAACATCGGCAGGGCAATTCCCGGCGTCACGGACAAGGCCACGCTGGGCCACCCGGGGAAGTACACCTACTGCATCGCGGAGAACGAGGAGCAGAGCCCGTGGGATCCGCTCCACGTGGAGCGCGGGCTCAAGCGTGAGCAGAGCGCCGTCACCGTCTTCGGCTGCGAGGCGCCGCACAACGTCAACAACCAGGCGAGCCGCAACGCCTTCGACCTCTGCTACACGATCGCCGACACCATGGCCACGCTCGGCAAGAACATGTTCTATGCCCAGGGTGAGGTCATGGTCGTCCTGTGCCCGAGCCACGCGGAGACGATCGCCGGCGACGGCTGGAGCAAGCAGCACGTGAAGGAGTACTTGTACGAGAAGGCGCGCAAGCCGGTGCGCCTGGTGAAGCTCGGCGGGCTCTACGGCCGCGAAGTGACGCGCAACTTCTGGCCACGCTGGGTCAACCGCGCGGACGAGGACGAGATGGTGCCGCTCGTCCGCCGTCCCAGCGAGATCACCATCGTGGTGGCCGGCGGCCCGGGCCGTCATTCCGCGTTCCTGCCCGGCTGGGCGACGCCGTCCGTCACCGTCCCCGTCGACTAGCTAAGCTAGCGCGCATCATTCACGACCGACCGCGGGGCAGAACAGGCCTTCGAAGGGACGAGGAGGAGGAGAGGATCATGAGCATCGTGTTGCTGGACCCGACCGCCGAGGGGATCCCCGAGTTCGTGCCGACGGCGGACCGACTCAAGGAGCTCGCGGGCAAGCGCATCGGCTTGCTCGACAACATCAAGCACAACGCAGACTACCTGCTCGCTGCCGTCGGTGACCGCCTCGAGGAGCTGGGCTGCGAGGTCAAGGCCGTGCGCAAGAAGACGTACACGAAGATCGCGGAGCCCCACGTCCTTGCCGCCCTGGAGGACTGTGACGCCGTCGTCACCGCCATCGGCGACTGAGGCTCGTGCGTGTCGTGCAGTGTGCACGACATGGTGGAGATCGAGCGGAAGGGGATCGCGACCGTTACGCTCTGCAGCGAGGGCTTCCTAAACGCCGGCGCCGAGAAAGCCGCGATGTCCGGCATGCCGGACCTGCGGATCGTCGGCATCCCGTCCCCCTTCGCGTCGCTCCCGCCCGAGGAAGCGCGGGCGCGGGGACTCGGCGCCTTCCAGGCGATCGTCGCGGCCCTCACGGGGACCGAAGGACAGTGACACGCCGACGCGCGCGTGGCGGACCGCTGGCCGGCATCCGTGTCCTCGATTTCACCCGGGTCGTCAGCGGCCCGTACTGCACGCTGCTGCTCGGCGACTTCGGCGCCGACATCATCAAGGTGGAAGAGCCGGGTGGCGGCGACGAGCTGCGCGCCCTGGGGCCGCCGTTCCTGGGGCCGGAGAGCGTCTTCTTCCTGAGCATCAATCGCAACAAGCGCAGCGTCGCCGTCGATCTGAAGGACGCCCAGGCGCTCGCCAGCGTGCGCACCCTGGCGCGCGCGGCGGACGTGGTCGTCGAGAACTTCCGCCCGGGGGTGATGGAGCGGCTCGGGCTCGGGTGGGAGACGCTCCGGCGCGCGAACCCTCGCCTGATCTATTGTTCGATCTCCGCCTTCCAGGCGAACACCCGGCACGGGGACCGACCCGGCTACGACCTCATGATCTCGGGCCTGAGCGGGCTTCAGAGTATGACGGGCGAGCCGGGCCGCGCGCCGGTCCGGCCGGGTGTCAACCTGGTGGACCTGACGGCCGGGACGAACGCCGCGCTCGGCATCCTCCTCGCCGTCATCGACCGGCAACGGACCGGCCGCGGCCAGAAGGTCGATGTCTCCCTCATGGACGGCGCCTTCGCGCTCCTGGGGCAGCTGGCCGCCATCTACCTCAATACCGGAACGGTCCCGCAGCGCCGCCCGCCGGAAGACCTGCATCCGCAGATCGTCCCGTACGGAACGTACGTCACGGCGGACGACCGCTACGTCAACGTCTGCGTGCCCAACAACAAGTTCTGGGCGGCGTTCTGCGAGGCCATGGACGAGCCGGCGCTCGGCGACGATCCGAGCTTCGCGACCAACGCTGCGCGCATCGCCCGCCGCGCCGAGCTGACCCGCCGCCTCACCGCGCGGTTCCGTCAAGGCACCCGGGACCACTGGATCGAGCGCCTCCTCGCGCGGGGCATCCCCGCCGGACCCGTCAACACGATCGACGAGGTCCTGAAGGATGGCTACCTCGAGGAAGCGGGGATGCTGACGCGCGTGAAGCACCCGAAGTGCGGCGCCGTCGTCACCCCGGGCATTGCCATCCGTCTGTCGGCCGCGCCGGGCGCCGTACGGCTGCCGCCGCCCACGCTCGGCCAGCACACCGATGCGATCCTCGGCAGGCGCCGCAGGCCGCCCGCCACCTCACGCGCGCTAACCCGAAATCGAACGCGAACCCGAACTCGATCCCGAATCCGAACTTGAACTCGGACCCGGACCCGACTCGAACCCGATCCGATGAAGGGAGACTGTCGATGAAGACGCTGAGGCTTCTCGCGCTCTTCGCCCTCGCCGGGCTCATGCCCGCGGCCGGCCTTGCCCAGGACAAACCGATCACCTTGCGTCTCGGGCACATCCTGAACGAGACGTCGCTCTATCACGTGAGCGCCAAGCTTTTCGCCGACGCGCTGGCGAAGAACAGCGGCGGTCGGCTCAAGGTGGACATCTACCCCAACGGGCAGCTCGGTTTCGAGCGGGACCTCATCGAAGGGATGCGGGTCGGCACCGTCGATGCCGGCGTCATCACGAACGCGCCCATCTCCGGCTTCGAGCCACGCATGATGGTCCTCGACCTTCCCTTCATCTTCAGGAGTCGTGAGAGCGCCTTCAAGGTGATGGACGGCGACATCGGCAAGCGCCTCTTCGGGAGGATAGTCGACATCAAGGCCGTCTGGCGGCGATCGCCTCGCCGGTGGGCCTCCGGCATCGCGACATAATCGGCCAGACTCGGACGCTGGCCCCCGCTGGAGCCGCAGGCACAGCGAGTGGACGATCCAGGAGGTCGTCGATCATCTGGTCGAGACGCATCGTCCAGGCCTCGACGAGCTCTGGTGCCTGTTGGCAGGCCACCGACCGCCGGGCGAGCCGATCCCGGCGAGCCTGCGGTCGAAGGCTCCGCTCCTCCGTCCCTGGCCCTGGCTCCGCGCCGAGCTCGCCCGCGTCCACGGCGACATCCTTCGAACGCTCGCCGCGGTCCCGCCCGATTTCGTGACCGACGCGCGCGCGCCGCTCGTGATGGTGGTCAACGTGGGGGACGACCGCGGGACGCCCACTCCGCTCCACTGGGTGGAAGACCTGGACTGGAAGAGCTACGCGATCACCTGGCGGCTGCACGTGATCGATCACCTGAAGCAGGCGAAGAAGGTCCTGGCCGCGATGGAACGGTGAACACGCGGGGCGTGAGGTCGCGTATCCGTCAACGGGCGCGGCGCTGGTGCATCCGCACGACGTGCCACCCGGCACGCTCGTCGTCCGTCGTCTCGGGCGGACCGCCGCGGGCGTCGAGCCAATAGGCGAGGTCCCAGAGCTCGTCGTCCTCGAGCACCTGGTGGTACGAGGGCATCGGCGTCCCGTCGAGGCCGGTCAGGAGCGTGCGCACGATGTCCTGCGGCGTCGCGCCTCTCTTGAGCGGGCGCCGCGTGAGATCTGACGGCTTGACCGACAGGTCCTTCGCCGAAGGGCCGTCGCCGCGCGCGTCCTTGCCGTGGCACTCGGCGCACTCCCCCTTCACGTAGATCCTGGCGCCCCGGGCGACGGCGTCTGGCGTGGCCGGCGGCCCCGGGGGCACCGGAAGGACCCGGGGCGGGGGGCCCGCGAATCGGGGCGAGAGGCTCTTGATGAACGCGATGACCGCCCGAACCTCAGCCTCGCTCAGATGATTCTGGGGAACCATGCCGGTCGACGGAATGCCGTGGACGATCGTCCGCACCAGGTCCGCGTCGGTCGGGATCTGTCCGGAGGCCGTGGAGCGGAACTTGAACCGTCCCTTAGTCAGATCGCGCGGCGGACTCTTGAAGTGATGCGCCGCCATCCCCTGGCCGTCGCCGGTGGCGCCGTGGCAGACCGCGCAGTTGTCGCGAAAGACGCGCTCGCCGGCCGAAGGCTCGCCCGGCTGCCCCGAGGTCCCCGCCGCCGTCCCGAGCGCGACGAGGGCGACGAGCAGGGCGAGGGCCCCGGGACGCGCCCCCAAAGGGATAACTACTCGAGGACGACCAGCTGGCCGACCACGTGCGCCGGGTGCAGGTGACACTTGATGGGGAAGACGCCGGACCTGTCCGCGGTGAAGCTCACCGACGCCGTCTTGTCGCCGGCGACCACTTCCTTCACGCCGAATGCCGCGATCTCGTAGCCGTGCTCGTCGGCGTGCTTGTTGATGAGGCGGAGCGTCACCTTGTCGCCCTTCTTGGCAGTGATCGACGTGGGCTCCCAGATCTTCACGTCCTGGGGGCTCACGACGTTGACGATGGTGAGGTTGACCTCCCCTCCGTACGCCACGGCGCCGACACCACCGAGCAGCAACGCAGCGAGCACGATCGCGAGCAGTCTCATCGCTCGAACTCCTCCTTCGCGGCTGTGAGTTGGTCGGGCGCGCCGAGGAGGTCGCGATCGCCTCGCCGGTGGGCCCCCGGCATCGCGACATAATCGGCCAAACTCAGACACTGGCCCCCGCTGGAGCCGCAGGCACAGCGCACATTAGCCTCCGGGCGCGCCGACCGCGCCCGCCCCGCTGTGAGCGGAATGCTATGCGCGCACACCCCCGCCGTCAAGCGGCAAATGGAC
>Ga0187892_10006350_pt1 | contig 17618 bp, 18 predicted proteins | sample MA1701073metaG_FD_139345 | JGI IMG/M metagenome (GOLD analysis project Ga0187892, IMG submission 139345) | Bio-ooze microbial communities from a basaltic lava cave in the Kipuka Kanohina Cave System on the Island of Hawaii, USA - MA170107-3 metaG ... | reverse complement strand
CTGTTTTCAGGTCGCGAAGGCCAAAGCGCCCGGATCGCGACTCGGATGGTGCGATTCTAGTCGTTAGTCGCGGTGCTTGATATGTTCTTTGCGTGGCTGGCCAAATGCTGCCACGAGATCTCATTTGAATCGTCAATCTAACAGCTTGTGAATCGTCAACCTAATTGCTTGCGGTAGATCGCCGTCATGTCGTTTCCGAAGCAGACGAAGACCACGCGCGCAGGAACCGCGGCGTTTGCCGTCGCGGCCCGCGCCGTCGAAACCGCGACACGGGCGGCCGCTTCCGGCGGGTAGCCGAAAATGCCGGTCGAGATCGCCGGAAAGGCGATGCCGCGACACTCGTGATGGCGGGCAAGCTCGATCGCATGGCGATAGCAGCCGGCCAAGAGGTCGCGCTCGCCGCGCGTGCCGCCGCGCCAGATCGGGCCGACGGCATGGATCACGAATTTCGCGGGCAGGTCGAAACCGGGCGTGATGCGGGCCTCGCCGGTCGGGCAATGGCCGATGGCGGCGCAGGCTGCGGCCAGCTTCGGACCGGCCGCGCGGTGGATCGCGCCGCACACGCCGCCGCCGGGCGCGAGGCGCTCGTTCGCCGCATTCACGATCGCGTCGATCGGGAGCGTCGTAATATCGCCCTCGACGAGTTCGAACGAAGCGGTCATGGACCTCCCGGCGGTTTCGGCGCGGGCAGAGAGAGCCGCATCAACCACCAGATAAGCAGCAGGCCGGGCACGGCAAGGAACATCGTTGTGACAAAGAACGGCGCCCAGCCCAGCGTGTCCGCCAGCCAGCCGGAGCCCGAAGAAAGCATGGTGCGGCCGGTCGCCATGAAAGACGTGAGCAGCGCGTATTGCGTGCCGGTGAAGGCGACATTGCAGACGCTCGACATGTAGGCGACGAAGGCGGCCGAGCCGAGACCGTTGGCGAAATTGTCGGTGCCGATCGTGATGGCGAGCGCCGTCAGATCGTGGCCGCGACCGGCGAGCCAGGCATAGAGCAGGTTCGTCACCGCCTGCAGGATGCCGCCGATGATGAGCGCCCGGAAAATGCCGTAGCGCGAGACCAGCACGCCGCCGACGGCCACGCCGACGAGCGTGGCGATGACGCCCAGCACCTTCGAGATCGCCGCGATCTCGACGCCGGTGTAACCCATCTCCTCGTAGAACGGATAGGCCATCGTGCCGCCGATCGCATCGCCGAACTTGTAGAGCAGCACGAAGGCGAGGATGACGAATCCCGTGCGCCGGCTCAAAAACTCGACGAACGGATCGACCACCGAGATCCTGAGCTGTTCCGCCAGCGGCGCCTTCGCCACGCGATCCCAGCTTGCCGGCGGTTTCGGTTCGCGCGCCATCAGGACGGCGACGATGCCGACCAGCACGAAGGAAGCGAGACCGCCGAAAATCGGCGGCCAGTCGATGAAGTCGCTGGCTGCGAGCGCGCCGGCGCCGGCGACGATCAGGCCGATGCGATAGCCGACCTGCGTGGCGGCGGCACCGGCACCCTGCTCGTCGTCCTTCAATATCTCGATGCGATAGGCGTCGATCGCGATGTCCTGCGTCGCCGAAAAGAACGCGATCAGCAGGGCGGCGAGCGCGGTGTACCAGCCATCGACCGCCGGGTCGGTCGAGCCCATGAACAGGATCGCGCCGATGAGACAGAGCTGGGCCAGCAGCGCCCAGCTTCGCCGCCGGCCGAGCCGGCGCGTCAGCAGGGGAATCCGGACCTGGTCGACGACCGGCGCCCAGACGAACTTGAAGCTGTAGGGCAGACCGACCAGCGCGAAAAGCCCGATGGTCGTCAGATCGACGCCGACCTTCTTGAGCCAGTAGGAGAGCGTCGACAGCGTCAGCAGCAGCGGCAGGCCGCTGGCGAATCCCATCAGCAGGATCACCAGCATGCGGCGGTCGCGATAGACCTTGACGGAATCGATCCAGCGCGAGAGTCCGCCCGCGGCCGGCGCCGTGCCGTTCCGGCTGGTCATGCTTCGCCCCCTGCCGGCGTGCCCGAGTCGCGGATCATGGCGCGAGCGTTTGCCGGGGCGTCGCGGATGTCAAACCCTTCCGGCGGATGGTATCATCCGCGACCGAAACCCGGCCCCGTGTATCCGCGTTCTCCCTGCGGTCGCTTCGCCCGCACGCGCGACACCGTGCTGCCAAAACCGTGCTGCGAAACCGGAACCACGATGCACACCGCCCCCGACCGCACCCGGTTCGCCGTTGCCCTGATCGTCGGCTCGATGCTGGCGCTCTCGGCGATGGATGCGATGGTGAAGGGGCTGACCGACGCTTTCACGCTCTGGCAATTGTGCGCCGCGCGCGCCGCGTTCTCGGTGCCGATCCTGATCGTCGTCGTCGCGGCGGCGGGCGGCGCGGCGCAACTGCGGCAGATCCTGCGGCCGTGGGTGATCGTTCGCAGCCTGCTCTTCGTCGGCATGTGGCTCGCCTATTACGCGGCGCTGCCCTTCATCGATCTCTCGGTCGCCGCGACCGCGCTCTACACGATCCCGCTTTTCATCGCCGGCTTCGCCTCGCTGCTGGCGCGCGAGCCGGTCGGCTGGCGCCGCTGGTTCGGCATCGCGATTGGCTTCGTCGGCGTCATCGTCATTCTCCGGCCCGGCGGCGAGGATTTCTCGGCCTGGGCGCTGCTGCCCATCCTGGCGGCCATGCTCTATGCGCTGGCCGCGATCGTGACGCGCACGCGCTGCCTGACCGAAAGCTCGTTCGTGCTGGCGCTCGGCCTGCACAGCGGGCTGCTGCTGGCCGGATTGGCAGGCATCGCCGTCGTCGAGCTCCTCGGCCCCGATCCGTCGAACCCCTATCTGCTCGGACGCTGGGTTCCGATGGGCGTCGAGGAATGGGCGATCATGGGCGCGTTCGGTACCGCGCTGGTCGTCGTCGCCGCGGCGGTGGCGAAGGCCTACCAGTCCGGCCCGTCTTCGATCGTCGGCGCCTTCGATTACAGCTACCTGGTGTTCGCGGCGCTGTGGGGCGTGATCTTCTTCGGCGAGACGCTCGATGCGCCGACCGTCGCCGGCATCGCGATGATCGCCGCCGCCGGCCTGCTCGTGCTGTGGCAGAAGCGCCGGCGGGCGGCGATTGTGCCGGCGGGTTCGGCGCGATAGCAATCATCGATCAAGCCAAATGTCATACTCAAATAACCAAACCTGTCATCGCCGGATCCCCGGGTCGGGCCCGAGGACAGGCTTGATCCGGCGATCCAGGGGTCGCGGACCCGCTATCGAGCACTGAAACCCTGGATGCACGCCGCGATCAGTCGCGGCCGACCGCGACGTATCAAGCCCGGGCATGACCATGAAGGTTGGATTGTATAGGCGAACCAGAAAGCGACTCAGCTCGCTTCGGCCTGGCGCTCGGCGCGCTTGCGGGCGTGCGGATCGAGCAGGCGCTTGCGGAGTCGCACCGCCTTCGGCGTCACCTCGACCAGCTCGTCCTCCTCGATATAGGCGATGGCCTTTTCGAGCGTCATGCGCACCGGCGGCGTGAGGCGGATCGCCTCGTCCTTCGAGGTGGTGCGGATGTTGGTGAGCTGTTTCGTGCGCAGCGGGTTGACTTCGAGATCCTGGCCGCGGCTGTGCTCGCCGACGATCATGCCCTCGTAGACCGGATCGCCCGGCGACACGAACAGATGCCCGCGTTCCTCGAGATACCAGAGCGCATAGGCGACCGCCGCGCCGTCGGAATTCGCGATCAGCACGCCGTTGCGGCGGCCCTCGATCGCGCCCTTGAACGGTGCATAGGCGTGGAACAGCTTGTTCATCACGCCGGTGCCGCGCGTGTCGGTGAGGAATTCGCCGTGATAGCCGATCAGGCCGCGCGACGGCACGTGGAAGACGAGCCGCGTCTTGCCGGCGCCCGAGGGGCGCATGTCGGCGAGCTCGCCGCGGCGCGTGCCGAGCTTTTCGACCACGACGCCGGTGAACTCGTCGTCGACGTCGATCTGCACCTCCTCGATCGGCTCGAGCCGCTGGCCGGTCGCGGGATCGGTCTGGAAGATCACGCGCGGCCGCGAGATCGAAAGCTCGTAGCCCTCGCGCCGCATGGTCTCGATCAGGATCGCGAGCTGCAGTTCGCCGCGGCCGGCAACCTCGAACGCGTCATTGCCCTCGGCCTCGGTGACGCGGATCGCGACATTGCCCTCGGCCTCGCGCATCAGCCGCGCGCGGATCATGCGGCTGGTCAGCTTGTCGCCGTCCTTGCCGGCGAGCCGCGAATCGTTGACCGAGAAGGTCATGGCGAGCGTCGGCGGATCGACCGGATCGGCCGGGATCGGCGTCGAGACTTCGAGATCGCAGATCGTGTCGGCGACGGTCGTCTCGCCGAGACCCGCGATCGCCACGATGTCGCCGGCCTCGGCGCTCTCGATCGGCAGCCGCTCGAGGCCGCGGAAGGCGAGCAGCTTGGTGAGCCGCGCCTCCTCCTTGATTTCGCCCTTGGGTCCGAGCGAGCGCAGCGTCATGTTGACCCGGGCGCGGCCGGCATGGATGCGACCCGTCAGCACGCGGCCGACATAGGGATCGTATTCCAGCGTCGTCACCAGCATGGCGAACGGATCGTCCGGCCGGCGCTGCGGCGGCGGCACGTGCGCCACGATCAGGTCGAACAGCGCATCCATGTTCTCGTGCGGATCCTTCTCGAGATCGCGCACCGCCCAGCCCTGCTTGGCCGAGGCAAACACGGTCGGGAAATCGAGCTGCGACTCGTCGGCACCGAGGGCGGCGAACAGGTCGAAGACCATGTCATGCACCTCGTGGGCGCGCGCATCCGGCCGGTCGACCTTGTTGATGACGACGATCGGACGCAGGCCCCTTCGCAGCGCCTTCATGGTGACGAACTTGGTCTGCGGCATCGGGCCTTCGGCGGCATCGACCAGCACGAGGACGCCGTCGACCATCGACATGATGCGCTCGACCTCGCCGCCGAAATCGGCGTGACCGGGCGTGTCGACGATGTTGAGCCGGTGGCCCTTCCATTGCACCGAGGTGCACTTGGCCAGAATGGTGATGCCGCGCTCGCGCTCGAGATCGTTCGAATCCATCGCGCGCTCGGCAACCTGCTGGTTGGCGCGGAACGTGCCGCTCTGCTTCAGGAGCTGGTCGACGAGGGTGGTCTTGCCGTGGTCGACATGCGCGATGATCGCGAGGTTGCGCAGCGGAAAATCGGCGTTTGCCATGAAATAAGCCTAGCTGAACCGCGCCATGACCTGGTCGGTGAGGGTCGTCACCAGTCGGGCGCCGTAATGGGTGATGACTTCCGCCGCCGTCAGGCAGGCGATGCGCGCGCAGCTTTCGATCCGCCGGCCGGAGGAAAGGCCGAAGAGAAAGCCGGCGGCATACTGGTCGCCGGCGCCGGTCGTATCGACGACGCGCTCGACCGGGGCGGCCTGCACCGCGAACGCCTTGTTGCCGGCGAGCACGACCGAGCCCTTCTCGCTGCGCGTGACGACGGCGAGCGGGCATTTGCCGCGCGTCGCCTGGATCGCACGCTCGAAATCGGGAATCTGCCAGAGCGAGCAGATCTCGGCTTCGTTCGCGAACAGCACGTCGACGTGGTTCTCGACCAGCTGGCGGAACTCTTCGCGGTGGCGCTCGACGCAGAACGGATCGGAAAGCGTGAGCGCGACCTTGCGCCCGGCCGAATGCGCGATGTCGGCGGCCTGCAGGAAGGCGAGCTTCGCCCGCTGCTGGTCCCACAGATAGCCTTCGAGGAACGTATACTTCGCGCGCGCGATCTGGCTCTCGTCGAGATCGTCGGGTCCGAACTCGATCGCCGCACCCAGATAGGTCTGCATGGTGCGGTTCGCATCGGGCGTCACGAAGACGAGGCAGCGACCGGTCGGCGAGCCTTCCTTTGCGGACGGCGTTTCGAACTCGACGCCGTTGGCGCGGATGTCGTGGCGGAAGACGCCGCCGAACTGATCGTTGGCAACGCGACCGGCGAAGCCGGCGCGGCCGCCGAGCATCGCCAGACCGGCGGCGGTGTTGGCGGCCGAACCGCCGGACGCTTCGATGCCGGGCCCGCTGGCGCGATAGAGCTGCTCGGCGCGCGTGACATCGATCAGCGTCATCGAGCCCTTGCCGAGCCCGTGCTCGAGCAGGAACGTGTCGTCGGCATGGATCAGCGTGTCGACAAGCGCATTGCCGATCGCGATCAGATCGAGTTCCTGGCCGGCCATGACGCTGTCCGATTTATCCGCGGTCGTTCGGGGCAAGGCGCGCCTGTCGCCGGCAACGATTTCAGGGGCCCGGCGCGCGGGCCGGGAGTATAGCCACGAAGCGCAGCCGTACAAGCGAGGCAGGGTGCGGCGATAGGGCCCGGAGCGCCGGTCCGCGGCGCTTGTGCGGGCGGCCGGGAGCCCCATATCTGGCCGGTCCGGGGCGGCGCCGGACGACGGCGCTCCCGCCCGACGGCGTGCCGCATCCGGTCCGCGCCCGACAGGGGATAACACCATGTTCGCCGCCTTTGCCAGGAGCCTCGGTCAGCTCGGCGATCCCGCGATCATGAAGATCGTGTGGAAGAGCACGCTGTTCTCGCTGTTGCTGATGATCGTCCTGGTTGTGGGCGTCTGGTTCCTGCTCGGCTGGTTGCGGTTCGTGGATTGGGCGTGGCTCGAAGGAACCATCGACGTGCTCGGCGGGCTCGGCGTCGTGCTCGTCGCCTGGCTGCTGTTTCCGGTCGCGGCGACGTCGATCGTCGGCTTCTATCTTGAGGACGTCGCCGATGCCGTCGATCGCCGGCACTATCCGCAACTGCCCGCGACGCGCCGTCAGAGCGTGACGGAAGTCGTGCGTTCGACCGCATCGTTCGCGCTCGTCGCAATCGGTCTCAACCTGTTGCTGCTGCCGCTCTATGTGCTGCTGATCTTTTTCCCGCCGGCGAACTTTCTGCTGTTCATCGCCGTGAACGGCTATCTGATCGGGCGCGAGTATTTCGAAGTCGTGGCTTTCCGCCGCCTGGATCCGGCGCGCGCGAAGGCGCTGCGGCGCGCCCATCTCGGGCGCGTGTTCGTCGCCGGCGCGCTGATCGCCTTCCTGCTGACGATCCCGATCGTGAACCTCGTCGTGCCCGTGGTTGCCACGATGTTCATGGTGCATCTTTTCAACAGCCTCCCGCAAACCCCTGAAAGGACTTGAGCTTTCGGCTTGGGCGCGCGATAGTGGGGTCTTGGCGACCGGCCGGCGCGGAGCAACGCCCTGACGGGCGCGTGCCCGGTCGCGGAGGAGATGCACCATGGCCCTGTTCGGACGCCGCCAGCCCGGCGAGAACCCTGGCAAACCCGGCGAGCCCGAGGCCCGCGAAAACCTGCCGCCGCGGCCGGCGCCGCGACCCGAGGCGCTGACGCCGGTCGCGCGCCCCGCCGCCAGCCCCGCACCGGCGATCCCAGCCGCTCCGGCGCATGCGGCGACACCTTCCGTCACCATCGAACCCATGCGTCGTCCGCCGGCCGAGGGCATCACCGCACCGAGCGGTCCGGCCGCGCTGGGCGGCGCCAATCGGCGCAACGAGGAGCGTCCCATGCCGGTTCAGGCCCAGGTTCCCTCGCCGGCATCCGCCGGCGCCGCCAGCGACCAGGACGGAAAGAAACTCATCGTCGGCAGGCAGATCGTGCTCTCCGGCGAGATCAAGGCCTGCGAGAAGCTGATCGTCGAGGGCCGCGTCGAGGCGGCGCTCACCGATTGCCATTCGATCTCGATCCTGCCGGACGGTCTGTTCAAGGGCGCAGCCTCGATCGACATTGCCGACATCAGCGGCCGGTTCGAGGGCGACCTGATCGTGCGCCAGCGCCTGATGCTGCGCGCGACCGGCCATATCGCCGGCAACGTGCGCTACGGCGAAGTCGAGATCGAATGCGGCGGCGTGATCGCCGGCGACATGCGCCCGATCGGCGAAGCCGACAAGCGGCGGCCCGCCAACGGAGGCGCCGACGATGGCGCCCGGGGCGGCTGAGCGGTCCGGACACCGCGTCCGACCGGCGGCGACCCGTCCAGGGTTCGGGTTTGCGCCGCTCCTTCTCCTTGCCTGCACGGCCGCACTGATCGGCTGCACGCAGCCGGCGGCAATGTCGCCGGCCCCGTCGCTTGCGATCGCGCCGGCAACGACGCCGGCGCAAGGCGAACCGGCATTGCCGCCGCCCGAGGCGCTGATCGGCGCCGACCGCGACACGATCGCAGACCGGCTCGGCAAGCCGGTATTCCTGATGCGCGCGCAGACCAGCGAGATCTGGCAGTACCGCGCGCCGGGCTGCGTGCTCGATGTCTATCTCTACGAGGAAGCCGGCGCGATGCGCGTCGCCTATATCGAGGCGCGCGACCTCGCCGGCGCAGAGCTGGCGCCCGGCGAGTGCCTGCGCGCGGTGCACGAAGCGCGCCAGCCCTGGCCGGACGCAACCACCGCCGGCACCTGATTCTCCGGAATTCCGAACGTCGCGACTAACGCGCGCGACCGCGACGCAGACGGCCGCGGGCGCCCGACTTGATCGGCCGCGTCGCCGCCCCCTTCGCCTTTGGTTTGCGATCTTTCGCCGTCGCCCGCTTCGCCGCCGCCGCGATCTCGCCCGGCGGCGTCTTCGCCTTGAAGCCGCAGAGATCGACCACGGGACAGGTCGGGCATTCCGGCTTGCGCGCCTTGCAGATGTAGCGCCCGTGCAGGATCAGCCAGTGGTGCGCATGCAGCCTGTACTTCTGCGGCACCGCTTTCTCGAGCGCGAGCTCGACATGGTGCGGCGTCCTGCCGGGCGCGAGGCCGGTGCGGTTCGAGACCCGGAAGATGTGCGTGTCGACCGCCATCGTCGGCTCGGCAAAGGCGATGTTGAGCACCACGTTCGCGGTCTTGCGGCCGACGCCGGGCAGCGCGACCAGCGCGTCGCGATCGCGCGGCACGGCGCCGCCGTGCCGTTCGACCAGCAGGCGGCTCATCGCCATCACGTTCCTGGCCTTCATGTTGTAGAGACCGATGGTGCGGATGTAGCGCTTCAAACTCTCGACGCCGAGGGCGAGCATCTTCTCGGGCGAATCGACGATCTTGAACAGCGGCCCGGTCGCCTTGTTGACGCCGGCATCGGTCGATTGCGCGGAGAGAATGACCGCGACCAGCAGCGTATAGGGATTGATGAATGCGAGCTCGCCGCGCGGATCGGGATTGCGCGCCTCGAGCCGGCGGAAAAATTCCTCGACCTTGTCGGGTTTCATGGTGGCAACTCCGCGGGCGATCGCCATGCCGGCGGCACCGCGGTCGGCGGCGGCGCGCTTCCCTTCCCCCGGCAGGCGGCCCATAGTGCCCGATCATGATCCCGCAGGACACCGGCACCGGCGACGCGACGACAACGCCGCAACAGGCGCCTGCGCCGAATGCGGACACCGCATCGGCGGGCGCGAACGGGCCGGCGCGCTTCGATGTCGTGCTGACGCCGCATCGTTCGCTCTCGCCGGCGGGTTTCGCGATCCTGATGACGGCGGTGATCGGCATCGCCTTCGTCGGCGGCGTGGTGTTCCTGCTGCGCGGCGCCTGGCCGGTCACGGGCTTCGGCGCGATCGAGGTCGGGCTCTTCTACCTGATGTTCCGGCTCAACTATCGCAGCGCGCGCATGCACGAACGGCTGCGCCTGACCGACGAGGCGCTCGAGATCGAGCGGCACGAGGTCGGCGGCCGCGTGCGCCGCTGGTCGTTCCAGCCCTACTGGCTGCAGGTCGAGATCGCCGATCCGCCGCAGTCGGACAGTGCGCTGCTGTTGCGCTCGCACGGGCGTTCGCTGGCGATCGGCGCGTTCCTGTCGCCCGATGAGCGGCTCGATCTCGCGAAGGCGCTGCGCACCGAGTTGGCGCGGCTGAAAGAGGGACGGGCTTGACTCGATTCGACCGTCTTCGATTCCGCAGAACTATTCTCGCCAATCATTGCCAGGCATGATTCGGCGCATGAATTGATCAAACAACGGCACAGTGAATGCCGTATCACCGTGATTCGGACTCCAGATCATGCCCTTTGCAATCAACTGACCTCTCGTCGGGCCGAGCGACGTAACTTTGCGATCGAGTTGATCCGCGATATCGCCGGAACGGTGTGGCCCGGCACCCAATTCTGACATGGCCCGGAGATACTTCTTTTCGACCGGCGTCAGACGATCGAAACGGACGCGAAAGAAGCTCTCATCCAGTGCCGCGGTGGCGGATGTCGATGCAACCTGTACGTCGTCCAAGACGATTGGCGATGCGTCGGCCACATCCCAAGAATGCTTCCCCCACTCCTGCAGAAAATAGGGATAGCCGTGCGTCTCCTGGAAGATTAACGACAAGGCGTCGTCTGTTACTTCGACACCTTGGTCGTTGGCCGGCTTCCTGATGGCCCTGTAGGCAGCGTCGCGCGGAAGCGGGCCGACTTCCGGAAAATCGAACAGACGTTCGGCATATGACTTTGCCCGACCCATTCGGCCCGGAAGTTGCGGCAAGCCAGCTCCCACAAGCACGATGGGCAGGCTGCGTTGTGCCATGCGGTGCAAAGAAACGATAAGCGCGGCAAGTTCCTCTTCACGAACGTACTGAAGTTCGTCGACGAACATTGCGAGAGCGGTATCCGCTTCTCTGGCGGCTTGCCCGGCAACTTCGAAGAGCGCCTGAAGATCGTGTTCAAGATCGCCGTTGTCGGCCAATCCGGGTTCTGGCTCAAAGTCGAGCCCGACCTCTATATCGTCGTACCTAACTTTCAGTGCCTTGGCGAAGCCAGCCAGTCCACGGAGCGCGCGCTGCGCAAGTTGTTTTGCTTTTTCCACGTTGGATAATCGCAACAGCGCTCGCCTCAGCTGTGGCGCCAGAAGCGCCGGCAGCGACCGGCTTTCTGGTGCTTCGATCCGAATCGTATGGATGCCGGACGCTTCTGCATCCTCGCGCATTTGATCGAGCAGGACTGTCTTCCCAACGCCGCGGAGCCCGACCATTAAAACGCTCTTCGTTGAACGGCCCGCACGCACGCGCTCGAGAGCAATTCGAATTGTCTCTCTCAACTTGTCACGACCAGCCAACTCCGGCGGTGCCGTTCCAGCACCGGGGGCATAGGGATTTCGAATCGGATCCATCGCCGCTATTTATATTAATCTTAGAGAGTTTACAATATACAGATAAATCGGAAAATTATCCACTAAACAGATTAAATCATTGATTTATAACATTTTATAACCCCAGCACGTCCTTCATCGAATAAAGGCCGGGCGATCTGCCCCTGGCCCAGAGCGCCGCGCGCACGGCGCCGCGCGCGAAGATCGCGCGGTCGGTCGCGATATGGCCGAGCTCGATGCGCTCGCCGGCCGCCGCAATGATCACGCGATGCTCGCCGACCACGTCGCCGCCGCGCAGGGTCGCGAAGCCGATCCTGCCGTCCGGGCGCGCGCCGGTGACGCCGTCGCGCGTCTTGACCGCGACCTCGTCGAGCTCGACCCCGCGACCCCGGGCGGCCGCGCGACCGAGCCCGAGCGCGGTGCCCGACGGCGCATCGACCTTCATCCTGTGATGCATCTCGACGATCTCGATGTCCCAGCCCTCGCCGAGCGCGCGCGCGGCGCGCTCGACCAGGGCCAGCAGCAGGTTGACGCCGAGCGACATGTTGGGCGCCATGACAATGACGGCCTCGGACGCCGAGCGCTGCAGCGCCGCGACATCGTCGGCATTCATGCCGGTGGTGCCGATGACATGGATCTTGCGATGTTTCGCCGCCAGCCTGGCGTGCGCGAGGCTCGCGACCGGCGCCGTGAAATCGAGCACCGCATCGGCTTTCGCGAAAAGCGCATCGGGATCGTCGGTGCAGGCGACGCCGAGCGGCGACAGGCCGGCGAGCGTGCCGAGATCGTTGCTGACCGGCTCGGCGCCCGGTCGCTCGGTCCCGCCGACGAGCGTCACGTCTTTGCTCTCGGTGACGATCTTCGTCAGCATCCGGCCCATGCGGCCGGCGCAGCCGACGATGCCGATGGCAAGAATGCCGTCGCTCCCGGGCATGGTCGCTCCTAGTCCTCGAAATCGGCGCGGCGATAGAGCGCGCGCAGTTCGATGCCGTCGCGCGCGAAATTGGCGCGCGCGCCTTCCTCGCGATCGACGATCGTCAGCACGTGGCCGACCGTGCAACCGCGCGCGCGCACCGCGGCAGCCGCCTTCAGGCTCGAGCCGCCGGTGGTGGTGACGTCTTCGAGCAGCACGACCCTGGCGTTGTCGGCGAGCGCGCCTTCGATCAGATCCATGGTGCCGTGATCCTTCGCCTCCTTGCGCACGAAGAAGGCGGTCACCGGCCGGCCGCGCTCGAACGAGCGCGCGGCGACGATCGAGACCAGCGGGATCGCGCCCATCGCGAGGCCTCCGACATGGTCGGCGTCGATATCGTCCATCAGGTCGAGCAGCGCATCGGCGAGCAGGTATGCGCCTTCGGGATCGAGCATGGTGCGCTTCATGTTGAAGAAGAATCCGCTGGCCCGGCCGGAGGCCAGCGTGAACTCGCCCGACAGCAGCGATTTCTCGCGGATGATCGATTTGAGCCGGTCGCGGGCGGCACCGGGATGCAGCGCCGATGGTTGCCGGGCGGCGGCCGGGCGGGCGGTATCGGTCATGGGCGTGCGCTCCGGCGAACGATAAAGGGTGTTGCCGGACCATAGGGCGCGCCCGCGGCCGCTGTCCAACCCGTCATCCGGCGCCCGGCCGGGGCCCGGCGTCAGTCTTCCTGCGTTTCGTCCCAGCGCGTCCTGATGCGCGCGGCGAAGCCGGCGCTCTGCGGGCTGTGCTTCCGGTCGTCGACGCCGCTCTTGGCGAGCTCCTGCAGGAGCTCCTGCTGGCGCCTGGAGAGATTGACCGGCGTTTCGACCGAGAGTTCGACATAGAGATCGCCGCGGGCGTTGGAGCGCAGCACGCTCATGCCCTTGCCCTTGAGGCGCAGGCGCTGGCCGCTCTGCGCGCCGGCCGGCACGGCAATGCGCGCGCGGCCGCCGTCGATCGCCGGCAGCTCGAGCGAGCCGCCGAGGATCGCGGTCGTCACCGGGATCACCGCGCGGCAATGCAGGTCGGCGCCGTCGCGCTCGAACAGCGCATGCCGCGCGATGCTGAGAAAGATATAGAGATCGCCGGCCGGCGCCCCGCGCAGCCCCGCCTCGCCCTCGCCGGCAAGCCGGATGCGGGTGCCCTCCTCGACACCGGCGGGGATGTTGACGCTGAGCGTCTTCTCGCGCCGCACGCGCCCGCCGCCGTTGCAGGCCCGGCAGGGTTTCTCGATGACGCGGCCGGCGCCGCCGCATTGCGGGCAGGTGCGTTCGAAGGTGAAGAAGCCCTGCGACTGGCGCACGCGGCCGCGGCCGTTGCAGGTCGAGCAATTGACCGGTTCGCTGCCCTTCTCGGCGCCGCTGCCGTTGCATTCGCCGCAGGTCGCCGAGCCCGGCACGCGGATCGTGGTGTTGCGGCCCTTGAACGCCTCTTCGAGCGTGATGCGCATGTTGTAGCGCAGATCGGCGCCGCGCTGTCCGCCCGGCGTCGCGCCGGCGCCGGCGCGCCTGCCGCCCATGAACTCGCCGAACATCTCGTCGAAAATGTCGGCGAAACCGCCGGCCGCGAATCCGGCATTGCGGAAGCCGGCGCCCCCGCCGGGCGGCGCGCCGCCCATTTCGAAGGCGGCATGGCCGAACCGGTCGTAGGCCGCGCGCTTCTGCGCGTCCTTCAGAACGTCGTAGGCCTCGTTGATGTCCTTGAAGGACTGCTCGGCCCTGGCATCGCCCGGATTGCGGTCCGGGTGAAACTGCATCGCGAGCTTGCGGTAGGATTTCTTGATCGCGTCGTTCGACGCGTCGCGCTCGACGCCGAGTGTCTCGTAATAGTCCCGCTTGGCCATGTCAGGGCTTCATCGTCGGCGGTCGCTGCATCAGGCAGGGGTGGCGGGAAACGGAGCGGCCCCATCCGGCCGCCCGCTCTCCGATCGATCATCAGGCCGACTTGTCCTTGCGGTTCTCGTCAACCTCCTCGAAGTCGGCGTCGACGACGCCGTCCTTGTTCTCCGGGCTGCCGGCATCGCCGGGGCCCGCCGTTCCGGCGGCGCCCGGCGCCTCGGCCTGCTGTGCCTTGTACATCGCTTCGCCGAGCTTCATGTGCAGCGTGGTGAGATTCTGCGTCTTCTGCTCGATCGCATCGGCATCTTCGCTTTCCATTACACCGCGAAGTTCCGTCACGGCGGTCTCGATCGCGCTGCGGTCGGCCGCGTCGATCTTGTCGCCGTATTCCTTCAGGTTCTTCTCGACCGTATGCGCGAGGCTGTCGGCGTGGTTGCGCGCCTCCACCAGGCGGCGACGCTTCTTGTCCTCGGCGGCGTGCGACTCGGCATCCTTCACCATCTTCTGGATGTCGGTATCGCTGAGGCCGCCCGAGGCCTGGATGCGGATCTGCTGCTCCTTGTTCGTCGCCTTGTCCTTGGCCGACACGGAGACGATGCCGTTGGCGTCGATGTCGAACGTGACCTCGACCTGCGGCACGCCGCGCGGCGCCGGCGGCAGCCCGACGAGGTCGAATTGACCGAGCAGCTTGTTGTCCGCCGCCATCTCGCGCTCGCCCTGGAACACGCGGATCGTCACCGCGCTCTGATTGTCCTCGGCGGTCGAGAAGATCTGGCTCTTGCGCGTCGGGATCGTGGTGTTGCGCTCGATCAGGCGGGTGAACACGCCGCCCAGCGTCTCGATGCCGAGCGACAGCGGCGTCACGTCGAGCAGCAGCACGTCCTTGACTTCGCCTTTCAGCACGCCGCCCTGGATCGCGGCGCCCACGGCCACGACCTCGTCCGGATTGACGCCGCGATGCGGCTCGCGCCCGAAGAAGTTCTTCACGGTCTCGATCACCTTGGGCATGCGCGTCATGCCGCCGACCAGGATCACCTCGTCGATCTCGGAGGCCTTGAGGCCGGCATCCTTGAGCGCGGCGCGGCACGGCTCGACGGTCTTCTGGATCAGATCGTCGACGAGCGCTTCGAGCTTGGCGCGCGTCAGCTTGATGTTGAGGTGCTTCGGGCCCGACTGGTCCGCCGTGATGAACGGCAGGTTGACCTCGGTCTGCACCGAGGACGACAGCTCGATCTTCGCCTTCTCGGCTGCCTCCTTGAGGCGTTGCAGCGCGAGCTTGTCCTTGCGCAGGTCGATGCCCTGTTCCTTTTTGAACTCGTCGGCGAGGTAGTCGATGATGCGGCGGTCGAAATCCTCGCCGCCGAGGAACGTGTCGCCGTTGGTCGACTTCACCTCGAACACGCCGTCGCCGATCTCGAGCACCGAGATGTCGAACGTGCCGCCGCCGAGGTCGTAGACCGCGATCGTTCCGGTGTTCTTTTTCTCGAGCCCGTAGGCGAGCGCCGCCGCCGTCGGTTCGTTGATGATGCGCAGCACCTCGAGCCCGGCGATCTTGCCGGCGTCCTTGGTGGCCTGGCGCTGGGAATCGTTGAAGTACGCCGGAACGGTGATGACCGCCTGCGTGACTTTCTCGCCGAGATAGTTCTCGGCGGTTTCCTTCATCTTCTGCAGGATGAAGGCGGAGATCTGCGAGGGCGAGTATTTCTTGCCGCCCACCTCGACCCAGGCGTCGCCATTGTCGCCGCCGACGATCTTGTAGGGCACCATGCCCTTGTCCTTCTCGACCATCGGGTCGTCGTAACGACGGCCGATCAGGCGCTTGATCGCGAAGAGGGTCTTTTCGGGATTCGTCACCGCCTGGCGCTTGGCCGGCTGGCCGACGAGGCGTTCCTCGGAGTCGCTGAACGCAACCATCGAGGGAGTGGTGCGGGCGCCTTCGGCATTCTCGATGACCTTGGCGTCCTTGCCTTCCATCACCGCCACGCACGAGTTGGTCGTGCCGAGGTCGATGCCAATAACCTTGCTCATGAAACCGTTTCTCCTTTGCAGCAGGCCCGGCCGGCCTTGCGAAGCGCCGGGGCCGGACCCCCGTTTCATCTGGATGGAACCCGGAGCGACACCCTGCATTGGCAAAGCGCCCGCCCCCGATTGTCCCGACCGGATTGCGAAAAACCGATTCGAAATGGTCGGATAGGGGGCTTAACCCCAGTTCCTCGCGGTATATAGGCGACTGCTGCATGGTTGCAAGCCTGTGATGCGCGGATTCCGGGCGTTTCGGGCGTCCGGGCGCGGGTCGGGCGTGCGCCCGCTTCGAATCCGGCGGATTCGTGCGATGCTGGGCATCGGTTCCGCCGCCGGGAGAGTATCGCCATGACCCGCAAGCTGCTGTTCGTCGTTTTTGCCGTCGTCGGGTTGGCCGGGCTGCGGCCCGTGACCGGCCTGGCCGCCGACCCGCCGCCTGTCTGGAATACGGACGAGGCGGGCGTCGCGATCGGCGGCTACGACCCCGTCGCCTATTTCGAAGAGGGTGCCGCCACCATGGGCGATCCCGCGGTTGCACTGGAGTGGAACGGTGCCACCTGGCAGTTCGCAACCGAAGCGCATCGCGATGCGTTTGCCGCCGAGCCCGCACGCTACGCGCCCGCCTATGGCGGCTACTGCGCCTATGCGATGGCAAAAGGCGCGGTGGCGCCGACCGATCCGGAAGACGGCTGGACGGTTTTCGAAAACCGTCTCTACCTCAATTACAGCGCCGACGTCCGCGAACGCTGGCGCCAGTCGATACCGCGCTATATCGATGAGGCGAATTCGAACTGGCCGTCGATCTCCGCCGATCTCGCCGCGCCGTGACCGCGGATCGTCGCGACGCGCCGAAGCCGGCCGTGGAACCCGTTCCGGCCGTGCGCGATCCGGCCGGTTTCATCGGCAGCGCCCTGCTGCCCGCAATCCCGCTCGGGCTGCTCGCGGCGGCCGCCGGGCTCTGGATCCTGGACGAGCCCCTGCTGGTCTGGGCCGGGCTGGTTCTCGCCGGCGGCAACCTGCTCGGCTTTGCCGGGTTCGTCGCCTGGTACCGGCGGCGCGGACCACGGCGCCGGCGCGACCGGCGGATGCAGGTCCGGCAGCATGGCGCGGATCGCGAGGAGACCGGAGAATGACCGACCGCCACCCCGCCCCGTCCGGCGACGACCCGCAGAAGGACGCGATCTATCGCTGGATCCGCGCGCTGATGGCGCTCGACATGCTGCTCGGCGCCAGCCTTGCAGTTTACGGGCTCGCGACCGGCGAGCGGGCGTTCATCGCGGTCGGCTTCGGCCTCGCGGCGATCGGTGCGGTGCTGTTCGTGTTTTTCACCACGATGGCGAAGCGGCGCGCCTCGTCGGGCGGATGAACGCGATGAGCGCCGCGCGCGCAAGCGCAACGACCGACAGGCTCGCAAGCGCGACGAACGACCGACGTGCGGGCGCAACGAACGAACGACGCACGACGGCACAAGGCGCAATCGGCGAAGCCAGCGGGCTGCGGTTATTGCCGGGCGCGCTCGATGCCGGCGCCCAGCGCGCGCTGCTGGCGGAGATCGCGAGCGTGCTGGAACAGGCGCCGCCCTACCGGCCGACCATGCCGAAGAGCGGCCAAGCGATGAGCGTGCGCATGACGAATGCCGGACCGCTCGGCTGGCTGACCGACCGCGCCGGCTATCGCTACCAGGCGACGCATCCCGAAACGCACGCGCCCTGGCCGGCGATGCCGCCGATCGCGCT
>Ga0187892_10006349_pt1 | contig 17618 bp, 15 predicted proteins | sample MA1701073metaG_FD_139345 | JGI IMG/M metagenome (GOLD analysis project Ga0187892, IMG submission 139345) | Bio-ooze microbial communities from a basaltic lava cave in the Kipuka Kanohina Cave System on the Island of Hawaii, USA - MA170107-3 metaG ... | reverse complement strand
GACAGGGTGCTTTCCCGCAATTCTGGAAGCATGGGCTGGATCGCGTAGTATGCTCTCCGGCTGACGCAATGATGGATCTCTTCCTCGGAAATCAGAACCTCGTGCAATTTTTCCCCAGGCCTGATTCCAATCGTTTTAATGGAAATGTCCCGAGGCCCAATGAGCGCGCGCGCAATATTCATGACAGTGGCCGACGGAGCACGGGGCACATAGGTTTCTCCCCTCTTCGCTTCTTTGAGAGCGGCAAACACTGTGTCTACCGCGTCATCCAAACTGAGGAGAAACCGCGTCATCTCAGGCGAGGTAATTGTCACTGGCCCGCCGTTCCTGATTTGATCGTGGAAAAGAGGAATGACCGACCCCCGGGAGGCCAGGACGTTGCCATAGCGGACACAGACGAACCGAGTTTTCTGGTTCAAGATATTCGCGGCCACGAAGACTCGTTCCTGCACCGCTTTGGTCATGCCCATGACATTCACCGGCTTGCACGCCTTGTCTGTGCTGATACCGACCACCGTGTCGACCGGATAGGCTTGTTCCTCGATAGCCCTAGCGATGTTATAGGCGCCCATGCAATTCGTCATGACCGCCTGGACAGGGAAATACTCGCACGTGGGCACCTGCTTGAGTGCTGCCGCGTTGATGACGATGTCTGCTCCCTTGACGGCCGAGCAGACATCATCGTAGCTCCGCACGTCGCCGATCCTGAACTCCAGCACATTGACAAAGTTGTTGTAGATCACCTCGTCCGTGGACACACGCCGGTGGAGATAGGATATGCGCATGTCATGCTGCTTCGCCTCGTCGCGAGACAACACGATCACTTTTCGTGGAGTCCCAAGCTCTCCTGCCAGCAATCGGTGAACCAGCTTCTTGCCCATAGAACCGGTGCCGCCCGTGACAAGAATCTTCTTGTCCTTAAATATCATAGGGCCCTCTCTCTCTCATGTGATGAGCCATGTCATCGATCATCATCTCCCAGGTGGGAGGCGAATACCCCGTGTCCTGATGAAAGCGGGATGCATCAAGGCTGCGGTCACACTCGAACGTCGCATCTTGCTCGATCGTAGTCGGCAACCGGAGGCGATCCCGAATCAGGACCAACAGATCATACTTGCTGATCGGCTGTGCCGCCACATGGTACAGCCCGTGCAGTTCAGGGACTTCCGTCAGAATCCGTTCTATGATACGCGCAAGTTCTGCAGTAGGAAATCCGGAGAAGATGGCTTTGGTGAATCCCTTCACCGTCTGCCCCCGTTGCGCAAGAAACCACTCCAACAATCCCGTTTTCCTTGAGAGCTCAGGACCGATCATTGAGGTACGTAGCGTCAAACAATGAGACTCGAAGACCTCTCCCAGCAGTTTCGTTCGGCCATAGAGATCTTCTGCGTCCGGAAAATCCGTTTCGCGATAGTTCCCCTTTCGGCCAGAGAACACACAGTCGGTGCTCAAGTGAACAAACCTGGCTCCAGCAGTTCGGCAGAAAAGGGCAAGCCGATGCGGAAGTAATGAGTTGATTTCCAGACTTGGAATGACCTCTTTTGCCTCAGACCGTTGCTTCACGATTCCGATGGCATTTACCACCGCCTCCGGACGGAAGTCCGCAAGAACCTGGAGCAACGCGTCCGTCTGTTTCGCATCTACTCCATAAAAGGCCGTACCAGGCTCGAATAATCGGTGCGCTTCATACGCCTCGCGGCCAAGCCGCAGGGTGACACGGACATCATGCCGCCCTCTGAAATGGCAGATCATCTGATGCCCCAACATGCCGTCGCCGCCGAGAATCAGGATGCGCATTTCGCTCCTGTCCTCATCAGTTCTTTGATCCAAGCGTCCAAACGGGCGAGCAACGTGTCGCGATCGAACTCCTGGAGAAAATACCGTCTCCCATTAAGCCCCATTGCTTCTCGTTCGGTAGGAGGCAAGAGAGACAGTTGAAGCACTGCCTTGGCCAAAGCCGAGGAATCTTCAGCAGGAACCACAATCCCAGCACGAGCCTCCTCTACAATTCGGGCTCCCTCGCCTTCCAGCGCCGCGAGAATCGGACGACCACATGCCATGTACGATTGAATCTTCGAAGGGATCGTCAAAGCAAAGACGGGATCCTTCTTGAGCGTCACAAGAAGCACGTCTGCCTGTGCAAACCACTCCGGCATGGACTCCACCGGATATTGACCGAGGAGATGCACGCAGTGGGAGAGTCCGCGCCTGGATACCTCCTCCTGCACCCAATTCGATTGACGTCCATCGCCTAGAATCACCCAGTGAATCTCACGACGGTCGCACAACTGCGCCGCTGCGTCCAAAATGTTCTCAAACGATTGGGCGGCTCCGATGTTGCCGGCAAACATGACACGGAATCCGTCAGGAAGCGCGGCTGATTGTGGGACCGATTCTCGAGGAAGAGGGCGATACAGCTCTTCTGCACTGTTGGGAAAATACCGAATTTTCTCCTCATGGGCCCCAAGAGCACGGACGCGTTCGACAAACGAACGGGACTGCACGAGCACCAGATCGCAGCCCTTATAAATGAAGGAAACCAGGGAAGCCACCTGATTGAGAACCCATTTCGATTGCAGGGCTCCGGTCGCAGATAAGCTCTCCGGCCAAAGATCCTGCACCCAGAACAGGATCGGCGCGTGCTTTAACCGCTTCAGAACCAGCGCCGGCAGCCCGACAGTGACCGGCGAGGGCTCGTACACAAGGATCGCGTCCAATTCGCCGCGCACACGGACCGGGGCGAGGAGGCTTGCGAACAGCGCGAACGACAGGTAATTCAAAGCTAGACGGAAACCGCTCCCGTCGCCGCGCGGCACCAGCGGAACACGGATCACCTCCATCCCAGAAAACATGTCACGGCTTCTTCCCCAAAAAGAATAGCCGTCAAAAAACCGGCCAGAAGGATAATTGGGCTTTCCGGTCAGCACCGTCACGCGGTGCCCGATCTTGACGAGTCCTTGTGCAAGATCGTTGATCCGGAAGTTTTCCGGCCAGAAATATTGCGTGACGATCAGGATGCTCAACGACGTTCTTGCGGTCATCGACCCACAGCCTTTTGCCGGTGCTGATCCAGTGCCCGTTGGTACACAGCCAGAACGGCTCGCGCGTTCTTTTGGCTGTCGAAGCCGGTCTCGGCAAGTTGTCGCGCGGCATCGCCCATGCGTCGCACCTCGTCGCGGCGTCCGTAGAGCCGACTGATCACGGCAGCCAGCACTTCCGGATTGCGAGAAGGGACAGCGACTCCTGTCTTGCCGTCGACAAAAGTATCCGGCACCTGATGATCGAGCGCCACAATGCTCGGGACTCCGAACCACGCCGCCTCAATCACTGGGCGACCGACGGCGTCCAGATGGGATGGAAAGCAGAGCAGGTCCAATGACCGGTACACTGAACTCACATCAGAAGTAAATCCCAGCCGATGAAGACGTCCGTCTAAACCGTAGGAGCCGATCAATCGTTGAATGTCTGCCTCCAAGTTATGTGCAAACCCAAAGCGACGGAGGAAAAAACCTTTGAGGCCGGACAATGGTCGCGGGTTGATCCCCACGATCACGAAGTCTACATTGAGGCCTTTGGCGACACAGATCTTAGCTGCCTCTAGAAATTCGTAGACGCCTTTCATGGCGAGCAGATTTCCCACCATTCCCACTCTGAGCGAATCTTTACTAAACCGATTCCTCAGGTCCGCCACAGCCGGTGGAATTTCAGATGAGGCTGTCGGTGTAAAGCTGTTATGAACGATGTCGATTTTCATATCTGCAGGGAGGCTCGCACGAACCGTCTCATCAATTGCGACGACTGCGTCCACGTAACGCCGAAGCAGATACTCTAACAGCCGTCGCCGCAGGCGAATCCCCGTCACCTGTTGAACCGATCGTACATGAACCACAAGAGGCCTATGGAGAAGCGCGTTGATGAGCAGGGCTGCAATCAGGGCAGTTATCTCATTGACATGGATCAAATCGACGTTGCGCCACCGAGCAGAGACGCGGTAGCTTGTCCAGAGGGTAGTTGGTAGGAAGGCTGCTTCTCGGAGCAAGATAAGCCAACGGAGGCCGCGATAGTGACCGAATCTTGTACAGTCATACTGGGCAATGCCTCCGGATTGTTCGACGGCATACCCCTCTCGAATCATCATATCGGCCACTTGCCCACGTGGAACGACGACATACGGCTGGACAGCCTTGTCAGGCAATCCACGCAAGAGCTCCATCAAACTGCGGGACGCCCCTCCAAACGTCGAAATCGGATGCAGATATAGGACTGACAAGGGCATCTTAGCGGCCTGGCGTGAGGACAATCGCCATCCGATTCATGCAGCCACCCGCACGCCGAACCGCTCCATCCATCGGCCGAAGCTGATTATCCGCCAGATGAGAAAGTTGAACGGCTCGCGACCGGCAATGACTGCATCAAAGTGATCCAGTGCAGCGTCATTGATGACGCCCTGCGATGCGTTAACGGCTCGGCGCACCTCGACACGAAATCGTTCGGGGGCTTCCTTCCGAGCCCATGTTTCTTCCGGCGTCACAAACCCCATCTTGTCCATTCGCATGCGAATCGGCTCGGGCAAAATGCCGCGCATTGCCTCCCGGAGTACTTGTTTCGTCGTACCATCCCATAACTTCATTTCCGCAGGCAGGCCCAAGAGAAACTCCACGACCCGGAAATCAAGGAAGGGGAGTCTTGACTCAACGGAGTGGGCCATGGAATCGCGATCTTCCCAATGGAGAAGCATCGGCACGCTGGTAGCGGTGAGCATGGCGTGAGCCATCTGATTGACCGACGTCGTTTTAAACCCATAGGCAAGGGAGGGGTCGCAGTCGTCGATTGCCAGCTTGTTCCGATTAAACCACGGCGGTGCCGAGGATGGTTTTCCCACAAGCCGTCGCAAGGGCTGGCGCAGCAGTTCGGGGAGTACTGCATTTGCTAGATACTTGGAGGCGCTGGTGAAGCCAAGACCATGGAGCCGATTGGCTGCGCGCATCTCTCGCAGAAGCGCCAGCCAGCGTCTCGCTGCAAACAGAGCTGCAAAGTGCGGGGCAAAAAACCCGTGATAGCCAGCAAGCAATTCGTCGGCTCCTTGTCCGTCCAACAACACCTTGACACGTACCTGTGCCGCGAGCTTAAACACATGCCATTGAGCATAGATGCTGGTTGACCCGAACGGCTCGTCCTGATGCCACGTCATGGCATCCAGAGTCTCGAACAATTCGCTGAGATCTGGGTAGACATAGTGGGCCATGACACCGGTTTGGTCCACAACGGTCTCAATATGATTGCGCTCGTCAAACCGTTTCTCTTTGGCGCAAGCCGAAAAGGTGTTCTGCATGGATAGCGCTCCCAACGACCGGAGGAGATTATTCGCCACACAAACGATCGACGAGGAATCGAGCCCCCCGGAAAGGCACGAGCCGACAGGTACATCCGCTCGCAGACGCAGCCGAACTGAATCCGTGAAGAGAGTGAGGAATTCGTCGGCCGCCTCTTTCTTATCCCCGGAAAAATGGCGGGGGGCAAGGTGATACCATCGTTGGATTTGAGGGTTCCCAAATAGGTCCTCGATCGAGCAATGGAGACACTCCCCTCCTCGAATCTGACGGACGCCATCGAAGAGCGTCTCCTCCGTGTGGTCGAGCAGACCCCAATTCAGGAATTCATAGGCCCGTTGTCCATTCACCTTTGGTAACCACCCCGGTAATACCGAGAACTGCTTGATCTCCGAAGCAATGGCGATCAATCCCTGTGGCGACCGCCAGATGTATAGCGGCTTCACCGCGAATCTGTCGCGTGCGGCGAATATCCGTCTGGCGATTCGATCGACAAGCACAAATGCAAACATGCCGTTGAATCGTTCCAGGAATTGTTCGCCCCACTCGCGATACGCAGCAAGGATCACTTCTGTATCGCTGTGAGAGACAAAAGCATGACCGAGCTGTTCCAGTTCCTTTCTTAGCTCAATGTGGTTGTAGATCTCGCCGTTGTAGACAATCCAGAAACGTCGATCAGATGTGCACATCGGCTGATGGCCGGTGGGGCTAAGGTCGATAATGGACAGCCGGCGGTGGCCGAGGGCAACGACGGCATCGGACCGCGGTCCGGCTTCCTGCCTCGGCCTGTAGGGAATCTTGGCATCATAGACAGCTGTCGGTGTGTCCGCGCCTCCCAACGATGTCACAGCCATGTCGGGAGCCGAAAAGATCGCAAACCCCTCATCATCCGGGCCGCGATGGTGAACGATGGTGGTCATGCCTCGAATGTAATCCTCCAAGGGGTGAGGATGAGACGTGATGATTGCGGCGATCCCGCACATTGGCTACGCCATTTTAAGCACGCTGGCCACTATTCCGCGCAGCTTCTCAGCATTTGTTTCCGCCATGAAAACTCGCGCCGCTTGGTCGGACCCAGCTTTCATCTTGTCAATGTTGGCAAGAGAGCTGATTCAGAGCACGGGTCAGAGAGGCCGGAGAAAAATCATCCGCCACGACGCCGCATCCTAACTCTCGCACGATTCGCGCCAACTCTGGAGGCGGTCCGAGTGCAACAGTGAAATAAATTTGAATAAATTCAGAAAACTCATTGGGGAGCGCATGGAGCCTTGGCCGACAGGGAGCCCGTGTTTTCTTCTGAAAGCGCGCAGACGATTGCCTCAGCAGCGCGACCATCTCCGTAGAATTGCTCTTTCTTGCACGGCACTTCCTTTTCCAAAGCCCTCAGAATTGCCGCGTGCACCTCTCTCTCACTTTGTGGTGGGACAAGAACGTTCCAACCAGAGTCCACAAGTTCTACCCATTCAGTCTCATTTCGCAGCGTTACACACGGTACACCGTGGAAGAAGGCTTCTTTTTGTACGCCGCCCGAATCGGTCACAATCAAACGGGCGTGTTTTTCCAGCATCGTCATGTCAAGGTATCCGACTGGATCAATAATGCTGAGTGCCTTCAGTCCGTTGTCCCTAATCGAAAGCGTGTCCAGCACCTTTCGCGTCCTCGGGTGCAACGGCACAACTACTGGGAGATCAGCAGCCGCTCTTGCCAAGCCGCCAAATATCTCTGTGAGCCGTTGTGGATCGTCCGTGTTCTCAGCACGGTGGATGGTGGATAGAATATAGCCACCCGCTGGCAAACCAAGCGTGCGCAATGTCGTACTCTTTGTTTCGGCTTGGCGTGCGTAGAAGAGGACTGCATCAAACATCACGTCACCAACAAGACGTATGCGGTCCGATGTCATGCCTTCCCGTTTAAGTGCCTCCACCGCAGCCGTGGTCGGAGCGAACAGTAGAGACGACAGATGATCTGTGACAACTCGATTGATCTCTTCCGGCATCCCACGGTTGAACGAACGGAGGCCCGCCTCTACATGGGCGACTGGAATCTGCAGCTTGGCAGCAGCCAGCGCGCCAGCTATCGTCGAGTTCGTATCACCGTAGACCAACACCCAGTCAGGGGCCTGCTCGATCATGAGGTGTTCCAACCCCTCCAGCATTCTGGCAGTCTGTGCTCCCTGGAGATCCGAACCGACACCCAGATTAACGACAGGTTCCGGTATTGCGAGTTCCCTGAAAAACACATCGGACATGTCTTCATCGTAGTGCTGGCCGGTATGCACAAGAAGCTCCTTCAGCTCCGGTCTCGTTCTTAGAGCTCTTGAAACCACCGCCGCCTTGATTAACTGTGGACGAGCACCCACAACTGAAACGATCTTCATGACAGGGTTCCGTAGATCAGAATCACGCACACCTTACATGCAGGCGGGAGACCTGAAAATCAGAAGTTCAGGGAAGAGAATGGGACCAGACCCAGATCATCTTTTCCAGTGTGTCATCGCCAATCTTGGCCTCATCATGAGAATTAAAACCAAACCTGCGTCGTGGACATTAGCCGTCACCAAGAAGGCCATTGATCGTGTTCAAAAGAGCGCGCGAAGTGTTCTCGTAGCATAGATCAAAAGCGGCACGGTGAACATTCATCTTGTACTGCACGATTCGCTCCGGCGTCAGCTTGCGAAGCTCACGGGCGAGTGACTGCGGTGCGAAATCGTCAGCCACTATTCCGCAATCATACTTGCGCACGAGCATCGCCATCTCGGGTGAAGGTCCGATAGCAATCGCCACTCGCCCCTGTACGAACTCAAAGAACTTGTTGGGCAACGCGTGTGCATTGTTGAAATTGTTTGGCTTCAAGATATACACGCCGACGTCATATCTATTCACCACCTGAGGCAACTGCTGCATTGGGACCGGGGGCAAAATGCGAATGCGCGGGTGTTTTGCTACCAATTTGTGTAGTTTTTCGAGGTACTGCGGGTCGCTAGGTACCAGAAACAGGTCTAGGGAGAATCGTTCATCAAGGGAGTTCATCATGTCGATCATGACTTCGATATTGCGCGATGCCACGGCTCCCCCGTGGTGAACGAGCCGGATTCCGTCTGACGAGACTGGTTGCGGCGCTAACGCCGCAAAGTAGGGAGCATTGTGTACAACAACAGGCTTCGCGCCATAGCACCGGCCGTACTCCTCGGCAATTCCATCGCAGACCGTCAACATCGCCGCGGTCCTGGGGATATATTTTTCACACAGGTAATGCATGAATTCGCGGTAGAAGAACCGCCACTTCCAGTTCTCCTCGAGCTCGCGAGGCGAGTATTCGTGAGCGTCGAAGACTACACCCTGGCGAGAATTGAGACTACATGCCAGCGGTAACGTGAGCAGATCGTTCGCCAGGATCAAGTCGAAATCACTGCTCTGGAGGGCTCCCAGGGCGTCGCGCACTGAACACAAAGACCAATAAAACCGCTCAAACAACCTTAACTTGAGCATGGCAGCCGCTAACCACTTGCCGCCAACGCTGCGAGGTGTCCGCTGCACACCGACGAATTCAACTCCGGGTATTTCTGGGTCCGCGAAACCTGCCGCGGTGAGGCGAAATCGGCCTGTGAGTAATCGAATCTGTCGATTTACTCGCGGATCGGAAGCGAGGTCTGAGAACGAGATGACTAGCAAGCGCTTCGACGGTGGGTCGTTCTGATTTGATGAATTCTGAAAAGACATATCTCGATACACTTCGTTAATTTTGTGTGACACGCATCCGCGGTAAGTCGTCGCATGGTCGTGCGATGCTACCTGAAATTGCGTCATGGTACTTTCGTGTAATCTCCTCCAGGAATGCAGCTTCTCCGAAGCGGCGTACTACCGCATCTCTGATAACTTCAGGCGAGTACCTCAACCGTTCCGATGCAAGTCTCTTGATGCCATCTGCAAGTGCGCTGGCGTCCCCAGGGGCAACTAAGATGCCCGTCTCCGGCAATACCTGGAAGTCTGCTCCGCCACAATGGGTCGAGAGTACCGGTTTGCCGCAGGCCATGGCTTCTCCGATCACTACCCCAAATGTTTCTGCCATGCTCGGAAGCACAAATAAGTCGCACCGCCGCATCCAATCACGCACCTTATCCCGTCTAAGCATCCCGAGCAGCCGGCATACATCCTGAAGATTCAGGTCACGGATCAACGACTCCAATCTGGGCTTGTCAGGACCGTCGCCACCGATGTGCAGCTCGAACCTCTGGAAGCCGTTATCGATCAGCATCCGGGCGGCACGAAGTAAGTATTCGTACCCCTTCTCCCTAGTGAGGAGGGAAACCGAGAACAACAGCAGTAGTGCTCCTTGCGAGTCTGCTGCTGGAAGGGACTCGGCCGGATAAAAGAACCGGGTTGGTATTACATTTCCCAGAATCTCTATGGGCACCAAGGGATCGACTTGTTCGATCTGGTGCGCGAGCGACGGGCTTACCGCAATCACCTTGGCGCACGACTGCAGCGTTTCCTTTACAAGAACTTGTTGGGAATCAGAGGTCAGGTGGGCTGAGAAAGGTCCCGTGTGCTCCGTTAGCACCACCGGAACGTTTAGAGCACGACCGAGCCGAGTTCCGATCCATCCGCCAGGCAGCACGGTGTGCGTGTGTAAGATCTCCGGTACCCCCCAACTACGGGTTATGGATACCATGGCCGCTCTGGCACGTTCAAACCGGTACGCCATCTCAGCACGAAGTGAAAATCCGGAACTGGTTTCGGAAGCCGATTGACCTGAAAAATGTTGAAACCGATATGCCAATGCAGCACGACGTGAAAGCCCGGGAGGTATAAACACTTTTTGTTCATACACACGGACACCCTCACGCATGACGAAACCAGTCCCCGAGGGAATCCGACCACGTAAGGCGTCGCGCCAGTCATAGATTCGCTGTGTGAACACCAGTACGTCGAAGCGCTCTGACAACACCTTTGCTTGGTCTTCGACAAAGACACCGTTCACTGCGGAGTCCGTGCTCGGGTATGACGACGGGATCATTAATATACGTCGGATCGCGGAGGGCACCGCTATAGCCTTTTCTGATAGGCCACAAGACTGGAACTGAAGGCAAGCGAGTGGCGCTTCAGGAGAGCGTCAGTCCAACCGAGTACGCCAACAAGAGAGCGCGTGATACGTTCGGACCGGTAAACGCGCTGTAGTAAGTTCCACAGCCCCGAAGTCAGAACGGACCCCATCCGCGAGCGGGCTTCTATACAACCATTCAGTACAAACGACACCGCAGGCTCGAAGGCGATTCGTGCAAGTCCTTCACTTTCCAGAACATCATCTATCAGATAGAGGGAACGAGGCATTCCATTTCCCTCGTGGCTTGAGAAAACGAGCTGATAGAAAGGCGAATGCGGCTGACTTAGAATTGGATCCATGATCAATAGGACTCCATTTGGCGCGACCGATCGCGCCGCGAAGCGAAGGCCATTCAGAAAATCAGCCAGTCTCGGCAGGTGATGCAAGCAATAGAAGCTCATTGCTAACCCGAACCTTTTTTGGAGGTGGGACGGATCGACTGTAGCAAGGTCCGCATGAATGGTTTCGAAGTGCGGGTGGCGTGCTTTGATGAGGGCGAGCGCCTGTTCCGAAATATCGACGACAGTAAATCTGGGTGCCCTGCCTTGACTCTCAAACCAGCGCTCGAATAGTTCAGTCCAGAATCCTGTTCCCGCCCCTATGTCAGCGATCTGCGGCTGTATATCTTCCTTTAGCAACTGACGATGCGAGTCAAGGAAGGCGATCACAGCATCCGCCTCGCTCACGTATTTCAGCTCATTCAATGCCTCAGACAACCAGGGATGACCTACCGCCTTGAGGGACCCGGGGTGAGCCTGATGTAGGGCGCGCCAATAGGAGGAATGATCATAGGTCATTGGTCATTTTGTCGTGCACCCGGTCGGGTAGTTCGTGCCAGCGGTGCATCCGTGAATCCAGCTGTTCGCTCCTGTATCGCACCTAGACGTCCCGCCATGGCACCGATCCTCCGTCGCACAGCCGAGGCACCCCTTAGAATCCGGAACCGATATACCCGCTCGGCCAGAAACAGCAATCTCTGATAGGCGGGACGGCCCTTCAGCTCCGATCGGGCAAGCGCCATTGCGGCCTCCCCTGCTACCTCGAACCCACGCTCGGTAAGATTAATCCCCATGGTCATGTACGCGCGCAGGGAATCCATTCCGCTTGCAGCTTCAAGCTCATCCGGATCGAGTTCGCGCGCAAATTTCGACAACAGACGCTCACATTCAGGCTGCGCGACATTTCGCAGGGCGATCGTCCCCTGTTCTGGATGGTGGCGCGATGTGACAACAATCCCAGGAACGTGCACAAAGCGGCAACACCGCGCCAATCTGAACCACATGTCGTAGTCCTGCGTGGTGCGCAACCGCTCGTCAAACGGCCCGCAGCGGTCAAGATTGGTTTTCGGGATAAGAAGTGTACAGCCATGCATGGAATTATCGAGGATAAGATGGTAGCGAAAGTGCTCAGGATTCACCGGTTTCATCAATACAGGCGTAACTGAGCTAGTTGATACATCGAGGATTTCGAAATCACCGTAGACAACCGTCGCTGGACCCAATTCGGACAGTGCACGCATCTGCAACGCGATCTTGTCTGGTTTGTATATGTCGTCGTGGCTCAGCCATGAAAAATACTCGCCTGACATATGCCGGATGCCAAAATTCAGCGCCGACGCCACGTGGCCATTTGTCTTTTCGTAGTACTTGATCCGGTCACCATAGGACCGAGCCACGGCCTGAGTAGCCCCGTCGTCCGTCGAGCCATCGTTGACAACGATGACCTCGATGTTGGGATAGGTCTGCGCAAGTGCGCTCTCTACCGCTGTTCGAAGGTAGTTGGACCCGTTGTAGACCGGAATGACGATTGAGACCTTGGGGTTCACCGAGCCAGTGTCTGAATTGTCCGAGCCTGAATCGTGATGTTCACGCTGATACCAAAGTCAGAAGACCTAAAGGCGCGCTTCAGCGTTGGTAGCCCTGGAAGGCCGACACCAAAGGCAGCACCTGACAAATCCTTGGCATTCATCATTAGGAGTCGTAGATGCGTGAATTGTTCTCTGCAACTCTACATTTTCAGATGGGACACAAGAAAAAACCTTTCATCGATTGATTAGCAGTACGCCATTGTTCCAGTGAGATAGGTCACGCCCCAGAAAGGCCCCAAGCCGCTCGTTTTGATCGTGGTATAGATCTCGTATTCTCTCACGCATCTGTGGGTCAAGTCTGTGCCGAACGGGTAGATCTTCGACTTCGATCTTTTTACTGTTCAGTCGCCTGAGAGGACCAGAGAATCGTCTAACGAATCGACGGGTCCCGAGCCATTCTGCCACTTGCTTAACTTTCCAACTTTTTGGTACCACAAGTTCTGCCTCATTAATACGCTTTCGTGCTGATTGCGGAACAAATGCCGGATCCACATCGAGGAATCGATAGACATCTCGTACTAAGGATAATGGGGCACTCATGACGTCGTCATACAGCAGAACAAGCAAAGAATCACGAGAGAAGTAGTTGAGGTATCTTCGGATGTGATCCAAATAGAACCCCTCTCGCCCATAGACTTCAGTATGGTACGTGAGAAATCGCCTGAATGAATAGTCACTGTGGTACAAATCAGGATTCACCTTCAGGAAAAACCGGTACCAGGAGTATGCGCGCTCAGATTGATCCCTGAGCAAACAGATCAATTTGACCTCCGGAACACACTGATGGATCAATTTGGGGGTATCTTCATCAATCAAGTACCAGGGAGTGATCTCTCCACAAATAACCGCTCCCGGCTTCATACTCTCCGCCAGCAGTTTCTTATACCACTCTATCCCTCTCCCCCAAAATGAGTGCACAACTCTTCTCGTCGTGAAGAAGTAGACTTCCTCCGCGGGTAAACTTATCTCAGGATGCTCGGCCAAGCACTCAGCCAACCATCGCGTTCCGCTACGAGGAGCCCCAATACCGATAAAATTAGGTAGTGGCATTTTGCTTTTCTTTCTGAATTCTCCATTGAAACGGATACGCAAGCATCCCAATACTGCGCTTGTACTCAAATGCTTGCCCTGTCACCTCAAAGCCGAGACAATTCTCATGGCGATCATGACGTCTATCAGGAGGTTCCCCAAAACCAATCGTCAAGAGATAGCGACTCTCTGCTAACAGCCGACCTGGAATCATCAACCAGGCGACATAGGTGCCAGAATCGATTGGTTCTCGCTCGTGGTTATAGTCCCACGTCGTCGTCGAGAACACGGTAATCCCGTCATAACGCGTCACGGCAGCAAAAAGGCGCCAGTTTGCGAATTTTCGTCTGCAGGTAAACCGTACCTCCACGTTGATAGGAGTGAGGACATCAAACTTGCAAGCAATCGCTCCCAACTCGTTTCTTAACGCTACCGAATTAATAAAAGCTTCTTTATCGTTCTCCTCGGAGTCGAAGAGCGCCCTTCCCTCGGAAGCTGATGTACCCGAAGCAAGAAATGCTTGTACCGTCCTATTCGCGTCGTCGATCAGGCGGACATAACCGTTCTCCAGCCATATCGCTGATTCGCAAAGTTGTGAAACCGATGTCAAGTTGTGGCTTACATACAATACTGTCCTGCCCGATCTTGCGAAGCCTTCCATCCTTCCCAAGCATTTCTTCTGGAACTCGATATCCCCAACAGCTAACACTTCATCAACCAGCAGGATCTCTGATTCTAGGTGTGCGGCGACTGCGAATGCCAGACGCACATACATGCCACTCGAGTAACGCTTCACGGGTGTATCTAGGAATCGCTCCACCTCGGCAAAGGCAACGATCTCATCGAACTTGCGCTGAATTTCCTGCCGGCTCATTCCAAGTACTGCACCATTAAGAAATATGTTTTCGCGGCCTGTTAGCTCTGGGTGGAAACCCGTTCCGACCTCCAAAAGGCTAGCGACCCGACCTCGGATGCGGATTTCCCCGGTTGATGGCTCAGTAATCCGGCTTAGGATCTTAAGCAACGTCGATTTCCCGGCCCCGTTCCGGCCGATAATTCCTACTCGACTTCCCGCATTCACCTGGAAGCTTACATCCTTGAGAGCCCAGAACTCTTCTTGGGAGAGTCCATTCGTGTAGCCTCGCCCTCGAATCAGATCTAGCCCTCGTTTGGCGGCGTTTCTCGCGCTGCTTACCATTACGTCACGAAAGGTGAGATATCCATCTCGCTGCTCATGGCGGATCAGATAACTCTTGGAGACGTTCTTGGCGGAAATCACGGTGTTCATCGTGTAGGTCAAATCATGTCAGCAAATGATCGCTCCGCCCGGCGAAAATATGCGATTCCGGCAATGAGCAGAAGTAAGTTGATAGCTACTGAGGCCATAAGTCCAGGCCAATAGAGAGAAAATTCACCGGCTAGCAAAGACCAACGAAACCCGTCAATGACACCAACCATCGGGTTAAAGGAGTACGCCAGACGCCATGCTTCGGGCACGAGGCTGCTGCTGTATCCGACAGGCGAAAGGTACAGCCCAATCTGCACCACGAACGACACGACGTGACGAAAATCCCGGTACTTGACGTTAAGAGCGGCCATCAGGAATCCAGGCCCCAGAGCAGCGGTGAGCGCCAGACATGCGAACAAGGGGACGGCGATCACCTGCCAGTCTGGGTAGAACCCGAACCAAAGAAGGAGCCCGATGAGTAGAAAACCGCTGATCAGAAAATCAAACAACGCAACCAAGATCGCGCTAAGTGGTATCACCATCCTAGGAAAGTAGATCTTGGTAATCATGCGTTCGTTTACGAGCAGGCTGTTACTGGTTTCACTGAGAGCGCTCGTGAAGAAGAACCACGGAAGTAATCCGGTAAACACCAGCAGTGCGTATGGCACCTTCCCCTCTGAGGGGAGCCGGGCCACGACACTAAACACAACTGTGAAGACAAGCATTGTAAGAAGTGGTCGGACAAGGGCCCATGCGACACCTATCGTAGTCTGCTTGTAGCGCACCAGCACATCGCGCCACGACAGAAACCACAAGAGTTCCCGGTACAGCCACAGGCCGCGCCAGTAGTGGTGCGCCGTATGCCCTGGCCGAATCAGGATTTCCTGGTCAGACTCAGTCATAGTCGGCGCGTTCGGAGCTTGCGAGCACCACTAGCCACACTCGTGGATCGGTCAAATGCTTCCGTACACTCCCCTTTCAACGCTAGATTCTCTTTTCTGGATAACCAGCACGCACTAGTTCTCCCGATCACACGCGTTGTTCCCTTTCCTGCAAAGCACGATTGTATAAAGCCACATCCTCGGAATGAAAATTCTCCACTTCTCGGCGGAAACCTGGATCAATCCGATGACCAGCGATTTTGCTTTCAACCGCGCAATTCATCCTGTAGGCCTTCGCCTCCGTTTTCAGGAATCTTTCGGAAAACTGCCGAAGATCATCCTCATAAAATTCGGTTAGTCCAACAAAGTCAAACCGATCGTAGGGGAAATTCCACAGGTACTTGCTATAGAAGTTCTTATATTCTTCTGAAAAACAAAACGTTTCCAAAGACCACTTGTCTTCGACAATTTTCCGGAAAAGTGGGCCAGCTGTGCTTGGATCGTAACTCCGCATAAAATAATGATAGTGCGAAAATAACCTTTCCACGGGGTCACGCAGCCAAGTGATAAATTTCATTTCGCATTTGCCCGCGCTCGTAAGCGTAAGAAACTTAGCTGGCAAAAAATGCCCATGGATGCATGTAGGGGGATGGGAGCTATCAAACTCCACAATCCCTCGTTCGATAACCTCCTGTGGCAACAAGTCACCCGCCAAGTATTGTTGGATCCGCGCCATGTCTGAATAATCTTTCTGTAAACCTTCGCCGAAGTGTGTTTCGAGGGCTTGTAGAAAACTACTACCCGCTGTTTTTGGCATATGTAATGAAATCAGCAAGTTAGGTTACCTCAGCGAATAGCCAAGTTGGTGCATGAGATCACCGCAAATGGTGTTGATTTCATGAATATCAGTTTGTGACAAACGACTAATACTTTTCTCATTGAGATTTCGCAGGCCGGTTGTCGTTCCTTCAATGCTGTGAGCACTCAAACTCGGGGGGTCATCAAGATCGAAAGGCTGTTCTAATTCAAGAAAACTTTTTATATTGGCCAAAGTTTCTTGAGTATCTTCGACGAGATCTTCGTATTTGACCAGTAACTTTTTCTCTATTTGTTGCCAATCACCCAGAAGACACTTGTTCGCGGTATTCCAATGTACCGCTGCTTGCTGGAGGGTGTATTCCTTGCGCCTTCTTATCCCCTCGCAAACGGCATACGGACTCCTGATGATGGATAAAAAGCGGCTTGGAGTGAAATTTCGCTGAAGCCAAAGACTACGCACGGTATTTGGAGGACTCTTCTCCAGCAGTATTCCTTTATCTCTTGAATAAAGCCTCATCCAATCCTTCTTCGCTCGCAACGCTGGCGTGGGATCATGGTCTTTGCTCCACCTAAACACGTCCATGCGACTGCTCCACAATCGTCCGCAACCAAGCAAATCAGGCCTTGGGAAGGCGGTAGTTAGGTGTTGTCCTTCCGCAGGAAGAGCGCGTACTTCGTGGTGCGTTTCCAGTATCTTCGCCAAGATTGTCGTTCCAGAGTTGTTGACGCCTAGAATAAAGACCCAGTATGCATCATCTCCGCACATTTTCCGGTCAAGCCTGGCCGAAGCCCATCGCACATATTCTTCTTGGAGATATGACAACAATCGTTTCCCTTTATCCCGAACACTTGTCCTTCCACTCGGAATCAAGTTCAACCGCTGATTTGCACCAAAGCCACGGACAAACTTCCTGAAGAAGCAGTGCAATGGTCAGATCGGATAGGAGCGTGGTTCAGCACAGCCGAACGGCCACACGACTCCAAGGTGCTGTGGTTCGGATGAATCGGAGAACAGGACGGGGTGATGCTCTGGGCGCTCAACTCTTATGACAACAGATCCTTTTAAATGTTGGCGCCATCGGCTACTGGGGGCCTTGCACTTGCCGCCAATGCGCTAATTTATCCTCTCTCGTACAAATCCTTGCTGAATGATTAAGTCCAAGACTATCCGAGCATTCTCCACAGGAGTTGTCGTCTCGGTTTGAAGAATAATATCAGCGCTCTCCGGGGGCTCGTACGGATCATCGATTCCTGTGAAGTTCTTGATCTCACCGCGGCGAGCTTTCGCGTACATGCCCTTGGCATCACGTTGTTCGCAGACCTCCAAGGGAGTGTCGACGAAAATCTCGACAAAGTGCTTT
>Ga0187892_10006348_pt1 | contig 17621 bp, 12 predicted proteins | sample MA1701073metaG_FD_139345 | JGI IMG/M metagenome (GOLD analysis project Ga0187892, IMG submission 139345) | Bio-ooze microbial communities from a basaltic lava cave in the Kipuka Kanohina Cave System on the Island of Hawaii, USA - MA170107-3 metaG ... | reverse complement strand
TCGGCATAGCGCGCGGCGAGCGCCGCGATCCAGGCGCGCTCCTTCTCGCTCGCGTCCTCCGCCGCGCGTTGTGCGCGCTGCAGCCGGTCCCAGGCTTTGGGCGCGCTGGCCGGATCCATGGCCGCGTTGACGTGCGGGCCGAGCACGAGCGCCGCGCCCCACCAGCACATGGCGCAGTCCGGGTCGAGCTCGGCCGCCTTCAGGAATGAGCGCTCGGCCGCGTCGTGGTTGAAGCCATAGGTGAGCGCAAGCGCCTGGTCGAACCAGCGCTGCACCGCAGGGTCGCCGCTCGTGACCGGCATGGAATGATCGCCGAGCCCATCGAGCAGTGTGGCGCCGACCGGCGCGAGATCCGGCAGGCGGCTCTCCCGATGACGCTGCCAAGCATAGAAGCCGGCGGCGACCACCACAACGGCTATGACGGCCGTCCAGACATTGCGACTCATGCTGCCCTCCCCCGGCGCGAATCGAAAGGGCACGGAATACTCCGATTCGCCCGGGTTTTCAATCCGCACTAGAATCCGGTCCCGATGCCCGCACCCACCCTGTTCCTGCGGCTGTTCCTGGCGCTGACGGCCGCCATGCTTGCGAGCCCCCCCCACGCTGCGGAGACGCCGGTGACCGACACTTACGCCGGACTGCTGCAACTGCACCGCGACTGGCGCGAATTCGAGCAGCCGCCGCTCCTGGACGGCGCACCCGACTATCGCCCTGCGACCTTCGCGCGCCGCCATGCCGCGCTCGCGGGCTTCCGCGGGCGCCTGGCCGCCATTGACGCGGCGCGCTGGCCGGTCGAGCAGCGCGTGGATGTCGAGATTCTGCGCGCCGAGATGAACGGCTTCGATTTCTACGCGCGCGTGCTGAAACCCTGGGAACGCGACCCGGCGTGGTATCTGGTGGTCTGGGACGCGCAAAGCGACACGCCGGCCCACGAGGGACCCACGATCCACTGCGCGCTCGAAGTGTGGACTTACGAGTTCCCGCTGTCACGCGAGGCCGCCGCCAGACTCGTGCGCGAGCTCGAGGTGATCCCGCCGCTCTACCGCCAGGCACGGCAGAACCTGAGCGGCAACGCGCACGACCTCTGGGTGACGGGTGCGGGCACGATCCGCCAGCAAGTGGCCTCGCTCGATGCGCTTGAAAAGCGTACGGCGGGCGGCGGCGCCCGGCTCGCGCGCGCGATCCGCTCGGCGCGCCAGGCGACCGTGCAGTTCGCCGACTGGCTGGACGCCGAGGCGCCGAACAAGACCGGCCCGTCCGGCATCGGCCGCGACCACTACACCTGGAGCCTGCAAAACGTCCACCTCGTGCCGATGACCTGGGAGCAGGAAGTCGAGTTGCTGAAGAACGAGCTGGCGCGCAGCCATGCCGCGCTCAAGCTCGAGGAGGAGCGCAACCGCAGCTTGCCGGAGCTGCCGGTGATCCAGTCGCCGGAAGAGTACGAGCGACGCGCCAACGAGGCGGTCACGCGCTTCCTGAAGTTCCTGGACGAGCGCAAGCTCTATCCGATGCGCGCCAACATGGATCCGGCCCTGCGCGCGCAGCGCGGCAGTTACGTCCCGGTCGAGACCCGGAATTTTTTCGCGATCGCGACCCACTACGAGCCGCTGACGCTCTATACGCACTTCTACCATTGGTGGGATCTGGCGCGCATGCGCGACCAGCCGCATCCGAGTCCCGTCCGGCGCGTACCGCTGCTCTACAACATCTGGGACAGCCGCGCCGAGGGCATGGCGACCGCGATGGAGGAGTTCATGCTGCACGCGGGACTCTACGACGAGCAGCGGCGGGCACGCGAGATCGTCTGGATCATGCTGGCACAACGCGCGGCGCGCGGTCTGGCCTCGCTCTACGCGCACGACAACCGGTTCGACCTGGCGCAGGCCAAGGCCTTCCAGGTCGAATGGACGCCGCGCGGCTGGATGCGCCCGGATCTCGACCTGCTGGGCTTCGAGCAGCAGCTCTACCTGCGCCAGCCCGGATACGGCACGAGCTACGTGACCGGCAAGCAGCTGCTCGAGGAGCTGATCCGCGAGCGCGCGCAGCAGCTCGGCGCGGAGTTCTCGATGCGCCGTTTCTTCGACGAGGTGAACGGCGCCGGGATGATTCCCGTGTCGCTGATCCGCTGGCAGCTGACCGGGTACGATGACCAGATCCGGTCCATCGTCACGCAGCAAAAACACTGAACGGGAGTTACATGAGAATCATCGCCCTCGCCGGCGCACTGGCGCTCGCTGGTACCGCGCATGCCGACACCACGCTCGAGTACACCGTGCTGCACTCCGGCACCCAGTCCGGCGCCCAGACCACGGTCCTGGCCGACGACGGGACCGTCCACGTGGTGTATTCGCACCGCGACAACGGACGCGGGCCCGATCTCGACGAGACTTACACGCCGGCCGCCGACGGCACGTTCCGCAGCTACCGGCTGCACGGCAAATCCACCTTCGGCGCGGTGCTCGACGAGCGGTTCTCCCTCGAGCGCGCGCGCGCGCGCTGGCGCTCGCCCTCCGAGCGCGGTGACGCAAGGGTCAAGGAGCGCGCCGTCTACGTTCCGCTCGCCGGCAGCCCCGAGTCGCGAGCCCTGCTCGCGCGCGCAGCGCTCGGGTCACCCGGCGGCAGGATCGCGGCGCTGCCGGGCGGGGAAATCCGCGCCGAACGCGTGCGCCAGCATGCGGTCGCGGGCTCCGGCGGCGCGCGCGAGGTCGCGCTCGTGATGCTGACCGGCCTCGGGCTCCAGCCCGCCTGGGTGTGGCTGGAGACGGCGGCGCCGCAGCGCCTGTTCGCGCGCATCTACCCGGGCAGCGCGCATGTCATCGCGCGCGGCTTCGAGTCGGCTTCCCCGGAGCTCGAACGGCTGCAGCGCGAGGCCGAGGCCGCGCAGCTGCGGCGCATCGCCGCGGAAAACCGGCGAGCCCTGACGGGACCGGTACTGATCCGGAACGTGCGGCCATTCGACGCCGCGCAGTCCGCGCTCGGTCCGCCGTCGGATGTCTACCTGCACCACGGGCGCATCGCCGCCATCTATCCGGCCGGCTCGAAGCCCGAGCAGGCCGCGACCGTCATCGACGGCGCCGGGCGCGCGCTGCTGCCCGGCCTGTTCGACATGCACACGCACGAGGACGGCTGGAACGCCGTGTTGCAGGTCGCGGGCGGCGTCACGACCTCGCGCGACCTCGGCAACGACAATGCGCTGCTCGCGCAGTTGATGGCCGAGATCGACTCCGGCGAGGTGCTCGGGCCGCGCATCGTGCCGACCGGCTTCATCGAGGGCGAAAGCCCGTTCTCCGCGCGCGGCGGGTTCGTGGTCGGGAGCGTCGAGGATGCCCGGGCCGCGATCGACTGGTACGCGCAGCGCGGCTATCGCCAGATCAAGCTCTACAACTCGATCCGCCCGGAATGGGTGCCGCCGATCACGGCCTACGCGCATCAGCGCGGCCTGCGGGTCAGCGGGCACGTGCCGGCATTCAGCCGCTCGGAGCGTGTCGTGCGCGAGGGCTACGACGAATTGCAGCACATCAACCAGCTCATGCTGAATTTCGTCTCGGACCCGGACACCGACTCGCGCAACCTGACCCGATTCACGCTGGTCGGCGAGCGCACGGCTGCGCTCGACCTCGATTCACAGCCGGTGCGCGACTGCATTGCGCTGCTGGCGTCGAAGGGCACGGTCGTGGACGCCACGCTCAATGCCTTCGAGGCGATGTACAACCAGCGCCAGGGCGAGATCGACCCCGCGATGGCCGGCGCCGCCGGGCACGCGCCCTATGCGACCCAGCGCGACTGGCGCCGCAATTCCATGGAGGTGAACGAGTCCAATGTCGCGACCTATCGGGCCTCCTGGGCCCGGATGCTCGCGTTCGTCGGCCGCCTGCACGCGGCCGGCGTGCCCCTGGTCGCGGGCACCGACAACACCGCGGGCTTCGCCCTGCACCGGGAGCTCGAGCTTTACGTGCAGGCCGGCATCCCGCCGGGTGAGGTGATCCGCATTGCCACGCAGCATGGCGCCCGCTACGCGGGCCTCGATGGCGAAACCGGGCGCATCGAGCCGGGCCTGCGCGCGGACCTGATCCTGGTCGACGGCGACCCGACGAAGAACATCTCCGACATTCGCCGTGTCGCCTACGTGATCCGCGACGGGATGGGCTACTCGCCCGCCGGCATCTACGAGGCGCTCGGCGTGCGGCGCTTCGCCGACCCGCCAGGGATCAGCGCCGCCGGCGACTGAGCGCGAGCGTCAGGCCACCGGCGCCAGCGGTCGGGGCCGGCCGATGGCGTAGCCCTGCACGAAGTCGATGCCCATGGCGCGCGCCGCCTCGAGGGCGGCCAGATCCTCGATCTGTTCCGCGACCAGGCGGAAGTTGAGCGTGCGCGCCATGCCGACCACGGCGCTCACCATGGCCTGATTGACCGAATCGCGCCCGAGGTCGCGCATGAAATCGCCGCCGATCTTCAGGTAGTCCATCGGCAGCTGCTTGAGGCTGGCGAAGCCGCCCAGATCGGTGCCGAAGTCGTCGAGGGCAAAGCGGCAGCCCATGCCGTGCAGGACCTCGATGAAGCGCCGCGCCTGCTCGATGTTGCCGATCACCGAGGTCTCGGCGACCTCGAAGCAGATCTGTGCAGGCTGGACGCCGGTGCGGTCGAGCTCGTCGACCACGAACTCGAGGAAGGTCGGGTCGGCCAGCGTCTGGCCGGAAACATTGATCGACAGGCTGCGCCCGGCCGGGATCCTGATCGCGCCGGTCGAGAGCGCGGCGAGCGCCGAACCGATCACCCAGCGGTCGATCAGCGACATCAGGCGGTAGCGCTCGGCCGCCGGGAAGAACTCGGCCGGCGCGACGGCCTGGCCCTCGTCGTGCAGGCGCACGAACACTTCCATCGCCGGGCCGGTGGTGGCGCCGGCGCGGGTCGGCTCGATCGGCTGCACGTAGAGCTCGAAGAAGCCGTCGCGCAGCGCGGATTGCAGGCGCTGCAGCCAGTGGATCTCGCCGCGGCTGCGCGCCACCGCCTCGTCGTGCGCGGAGTACACGTGCACATGGCTGTCGCCCTGGCGCTTGGCGACGTAGCAGGCCGAATCCGCCGCGCCCAGGATCTCCTCGAGCGAATTGCTCTCGCGGTTCACCTCGACCAGGCCGATGCTGACGCCGACGCTGAAGATGCGGTCGCGCCACACGAAGCGGTACTCGCCGATCGCGCGCCAGATGTCGTCGGCGATCTGGCGCGCCTTCTCCAGCGGGCAACCGACCAGCAGCACGCCGAACTCGTCGCCGCCGAGGCGCGCCACCGTGTCCGAGTCGCGCACCGCCTCGCGCACGAGCGCGGCGATCTCGCGCAGCATGTTGTCGCCCGCGAGGTGGCCGCTGGTGTCGTTCACCGCCTTGAAGCGGTCGAGGTCGAGGTAGCAGACCACGTGGCTCTGCCGCCCGGCGCGCGCGACTTCGAGCGCCTCGGCGAGCCGGCGCTCGAACTCGCGCCGGTTGACGAGACCGGTGAGCGCGTCGTGGCTCGCCTGGTAGGACATCTGCTGGGTGATGCCGCGCATTTCGCTGACGTCGTGCAGCACGATCGCGCAGCCGGCCACTTCGCCGTCGCGGCCGCGGATCGGCGAAGCCGAGGCTTCCACGCCGAGCTCGTGTCCGCTGCCGCGCGCGATCAGGAGCGCGCGCCGCCCGAGGCTGACCCTCGCGCCGGTCGCCAGGCATTGCTGGACCGGGTCTGGCAGTGCGCGCCGGTCGTGCTCGTCCACGAAGCCGATCAGCATCGCGAACGGCTGGCCGGTCGCGTCTTCGCGGCGGATGCCGGTCATCTGGGCGGCCGCGCGGTTCACGTAGTCGACCACGCCGTGAGCGTCGGTGGTCAGGAGCCCCTCCCCCAGCGCGTCGAGGGCGAGCTCTGCGCGGGCCGGCGGCTCGCGCGGTGCCTCGGCATTGCGCGGCAGCATCTCCTCGGCCGTGAAGAGCGCCAGGCGCCGGCCAGCCGATTCGACGGCATTGCCGGAGAGCTCGAGCCGCGTGACCTGCCCGTGGCTGTCGGCGACTTCCACCTCGGTCAGCGCAGGCTCGCCGTCGCCCGCGAGAGTTCGCGTCACCGCGAGCCCGGCGAGCTCGGCATAGTCCTTCGTGACCAGTTCGGCGAGCCCGCGTCCCGCGAGCTGATCGGCGGGAATGCCGATAAGCGCCGCGAACGCGTCGTTGACCGCCTCGATTCGCTCGCCGTGGAGGAGCGCCGGCTCGCGCATCGCGACCAGCATCGCGCGCGTGCCGTTCGCGGGCGCGACGGCGCCGCCGCCCACCGGCTGGCGCGCGGTTTTTGATTCGTCCGCGAGTTGCCGCAGCCTGCGTCGCTGTACCAGGACCACGACGGCGAGGAAAACGGCAATGACAGCGAACGCGAGGCCAGCGATCACCGGGACCGTCATGCGGCCTGCCATCCCCTTCCGGTTCCGCCAAGGCGCCGCGGCAAGTCCGTTTTAGCTATGCTCCGCGGCCTGCGGCAGCATATCCCACGCTTGTACTGACGCCCCTCGCGATTCACCATAATGATATGGACGCCCGCACCGAAGCCGCCCGCCGGCAGATGATCGAACAGCAGGTTCGCGCCTGGGCGGTGCTGAACCCGCGCGTGCTCGAAACGCTGGCTGCGGTGCCCCGCGAACGGTTCGTGCCGGAGAGCTACCGCGCGGTCGCCTTCGCCGATGCGGAAATCCCGATCGGTCACGGCCAGTCGATGCTGAAACCCGCGCTCGAAGGCCGCATCCTGCAGGCGCTCGCGCCCGAACGCGGCGAGCGCGTGCTGGAGGTCGGCACCGGCAGCGGATTTCTCGCCGCCTGCCTCGACCAGCTGAGCGGCGACGTGGAAAGCCTGGAAATACACGCCGAACTCGCGGCGGGCGCCCGCCGCGCACTGGATGCGGCGGGAAGCGCGCGCGTACGCGTGCGCACAGCGGATGCCTTCGCGCAGGCGCTGCCCTCCGGTTACCAGGCGATCGTGCTGGGCGGCTCGCTGCCCGAGTACGACGCGCGCTTCGAGCGCGCGCTCGCCGTCGGCGGCCGCCTGTTCGCGATCGTCGGCACGCCCCCGGTCATGGAGGCGCGTCTGGTGACGCGCACGGCCGAGGAGGCCTGGCTCTCCGAAGCACTGTTCGAGACCTGCCTCCAGCCGCTCGAAAACGCGACCGCGGCATCCCGCTTCCGCTTCTGACCGCCCCTCGCTTCGGCTCGCTCAAGCCCCTCCTGGTCTCTTTTGGTGTCCGCTAACTGCCTGAATTTCCACCTGAATGGCATCATCCGGAGGCCTTGTCGTGGGTAAGTTGGTGATATACACTAGTAGAACAGTAGTTGTCCTCCCTGCCCTATCTGCGTGAAGGAACGCCCTCGCATGAACACCCGATTCCTGATCCACACGATCCTGCTCGCCGCCGTGAGCGGCGGCGCCTCCGCCACCGATCTCGGCGCCGTGTACCAGCGCGCCCTGGTCAACGACCCGGTGATCCGCGAGGCGGAGGCCAACCGCCGCGCCGCCCGGGAGTCAAAGCCGCAGGCGATCGCGGCGCTGCTGCCGCAGCTCAACGGCTTCGGCCGCTACAACGACATCGACACCGAACTCGCCAGCACCGACATCACGCCGCCGAACCCGCCGCTGCCGTTCGACCGCAACAGCGACGGATGGAGCAAGACCTGGCAGCTGAGCCTGCGCCAGAGCGTTTTCAGCTGGCAGAACTGAGCAGCGCTGCGGCGCGGCAGCGCCGAAGTGGCGCAGGCCGAGGCGGATTACCTCGCCGCGCAGCAGGATCTGATCCTGCGCACCTCGGAGAACTACTTCAACGTGCTCGCCGCGCAGGACACGCTCGAGTCGGCGCAGGCGGCGCATGCTGCGATCGGCCGGCAGCTCGAGCAGTCGGAGAAGCGCTTCGAGGTCGGACTGATCGCGGTCACCGACGTGCAGGAGGCCAAGGCCGCTTTCGACTCCGCAACTGCCGCGCTGATCCAGGCCAAGCGCAATCTCGCGACCACCGGCGAGCGCCTGCGCGAGCTGACCGGCGACGCCTTCGACGAGTTATCCAAGCCGGGCGCCGAAATGCCGCTCGCCGGCCCGAATCCGGCCAATGCCGACGACTGGGTGCGCCTGGCGATGGAGCAGAACGCGCAGCTGATCTCGAGCCGGCTCTCCGCCGACATCACGCGCCATACCCTGAGCAGCGAGCGCGGGGGCCACCTGCCGAGCCTGGATCTGGTCGTGACCCGCACTGATTTCGAATCCGAGACGGATATCACGGGCACCAGCGCGGGCCAGGACATCACCGATTCCAAGGACACCACGATCTCGCTGCAGGTCACCGTTCCGATCTTCTCAGGCGGCGCCACCAGCTCGCGCGTGCGCCAGGCGGAGTTCCGCCATATTGCGGCCCGCGAGCGGCTCGAGCGCACCGCGCGCGAGACTGAGCGCGAGACGCGCGACGCCTACCTCGGCGTGAGCTCCGAAATGGCGCGCGTGCAGTCGCTGAAGCAGGCGGTCGAGTCGGCGCGTACCGCATTGCAGGCGACCGAGGCGGGTTACGAAGTCGGGACGCGCACCTCGGTGGACGTGCTCGACGCCCGCCGGCGGCTGTTCGAGGCCGAAACGAACTACTCGCGCAGCCGCTACGACTACCTGCTGAACGTGCTGCGGCTCAGGCTCGCAGCCGGCATGCTGGACGCGCAGGGCCTGGGCGAGGTCAATACGCTCCTGACCGAGACCGTCCGCGTCCGCTGATCAGGGCGCTTCGGGAACGTCTTCCGCGCCGCGGCCATGGGCGCCGCGGGCGTCGACGCCGCGGTTGTCGCCGGCCGCGGCGGCGCGTGCCAGCCGGTCGGCGATCGCCGCCCAGGCCTCGGAATCCGGCACCGACTCCACCAGGATGCGCGTGACACCCGCGCGATCGAGCTCGCGCAGCTCTGCATACAGCACGCGCGCATAGTCCGAGGGCGAATCCGGCATCCGCCGCCAGGCGGACGCGGGCAGGTCAGCGACGGGATCGCCGCGCGCCATCACCGCGATGCGCGAGCCGGCCGTACGCGCGCGCGCGACCTCGGCGGCGAGCGCGGCGCGGTCCAGGAGCGCGAGCGGCGTGCGCGGCGCGTAATGGGATCGCACCCGTCCGGGCGCCCGCGGCGAGGCCGCATCCGCATCCAGGACGCAGCCGACGACGTCCACGAGCTGCGAACGCGACACGGCACCGGGACGCAGGAGTGTCACGCTCCCGCCCGGGCAGGCGACGATCGTGGACTCGAGGCCGACTTCGCAGGCGCCGCCGTCGAGCACGAGCGCGACCGCGTCCCCGAGCTCCTCGCGCACGTCGCCGGCACGGGTCGGGCTGATGCGGCCGTAGCGGTTCGCCGAGGGGGCGGCGATGCCGCCGCCGAAGGCGGCCAGCAGCGCGCGTGCAATCGGGTGCGCCGGCGCACGCAGCGCGACCGTGTCCTGGCCGCCGGTGATGACGGGCGAGACACGCTCCGCCTTCGGCAGCACGAGCGTCAGCGGCCCGGGCCAGAAGGCCTCGGCGAGGCGCCGCGCCTCCGCCGGCAGCGCGCGTGCCCAGGCCTGCGTCGCGGCGAGCCCGCTCAGGTGCACGATCAGCGGGTGGCCCGCCGGGCGGCCCTTGGCTGCGAAGATCTTCGCGACCGCCGCCGGGTTCGCGGCGTCGGCGCCCAGTCCGTAGACGGTCTCGGTGGGAAACGCCACCAGCTCGCCGGCCCGCAGCAATGCGGCGGCCTGCTCGATGCGCTCGGGGTCCGGCAGCATCACTCGAGCGGTATGCGCCGCCAGCCCGCCTCGGAGCGCCGCAGCTCGTAGGCCGGCCAGTAATGCCGGTCGAGTTTGAGCGTGATGACCTCGACCGACTCGTTCCAGCTCAGCGTGCGCAGGCGCAGGGAGGAGCGGTCGGGGCGTCCGGCGACCGCACGGATGAACGCGTCGAGATCCGGCACCGGCACACCGTCCACCTCGGTGATGCGCCGGCCGGCCCACAGCTTGTAGCGCGAGGCCGGCGAGCCGTACATGAAGAAGGCGATGAAGACGCCGCTTGGCTCGATGCCGCGCTGTGCCGCCATTGCGCGGTGCGGCGCCTGCAGCGTGGCGCCGGCCCAGACCAGCACGCGGTCGATATCGCGGCCCGGCAGCGCCACGGTCGGCAGACGCAGGCTGAGCTCCTGGCCGGCGCGCCACAGCGTCACTCCCACTTCGGGCGCGACGACCGCCGCATTCACCTCGGCGAAGGTGTTGACCACCCGGCCGTTCACCGCGAGCAGCAGATCGCCCGGGGCGAGCAGTACCGCGGCCGGCGCGCCGGCCACCAGCCGCTCGATCGAGAGCACCTGGCGGCGCTCCGGATTGTGCGCGGAGAGGCGCTCGATCCAGCGCTCGTCCAGTCCCAGGCGGCGCGCCTCGACCAGCGACAGCAGCCCGTATTCCGCCTCCGCGGAATAGACCGTCCGCCCGTCGCGCGCATATCCGAGCATCTCCTGCACCACGCCGCCGGGAATGCCCATGTTCTGCTGCTCGAGCTCGCGGCCGTTCTCATACGCGAAGCTCGCCCACTGCGCGAGCACCTCGCCGCGCCGGTCCACGATCAGACCGTCGTAATCCTGCGGCCCGTTGACCAGCGTCACGATCTCGAGATTGGCGTCGCGAAACTGGAGCGTACGCGACAGCGGAAAGGCGACCGGGCCGAGTGAGGCGACCGCGGCCTGCTGCGACACCACGCGGTTGTCGCGCGAGAGCCCGACCACGAGGACGGCCTCGCCGGTCAGCGGCTTGCGGCCTGCGAAGCGCACCGCGCGGATCGGCGTAAGGCCGAGCTGGCGCGGGTCGTAGCGCACGAGCGCCAGGTTGTGCAGCGGGTGCACGTACTCGACTGTGCCGTCCACCTCGATGGTGCCGGCGAAGGTCAGGCGCACGTCGCCGATGGCGACCGGCACGGTGTTGCGATCCACTGCGACCAGGCCGCGCTCCGCATCGACGACCACGCCGGTGCCATGGTAGTTGCGCTCGGTGACGCCCGAGACCGAGTAAGGCATGGTGAATTCGACCAGCACCAGCGAAGGCGCCAGCGCGTCCGCGATCCGGTCGCCGGTGCGCGCAAACGCGGTCGTGCGCGGCCCGGGCGGCGGCGCGTCCGGTCCCGTGCCGATCGCGGTGCAGGGCCACAGGCCGCTGGCGTCGTCGCGTACGCAGTGCCGTGCCGGGAACCAGGCGCGGTCGACGCGCAGGGTCGTCAGCTGCGGCGTGCGCGTCTCCTCGAGCGTCACATAGCGCACCGTCACGCGCTGCCCGTGGCCGAGGCCCTCGAACACGGCTTTCGCATCCGCGAGCGTCGCCAGCGGCCGGCCGGCCAGTTCGGTCAGCACCGCCCCGCGCAGGATGCCGGCCGAGCCGAACATGTAGCCGGGGTTCGCGACATAGACGCCGGAGACCGGCAGGTTCATGTGGCGCGCCATCTGCCAGGACAGCGCGTGGATCACGCCGTCGCCGATCTCGAGGTACTCGCCCGGCGTAATCTCGTGCAGGTCCTGTACCTTGAGCGCGATCGTGCGCGGCACACCGCCGCGCACCACGCCGAGCGTCACGCTGCCGCCGACCCGCTCGTCGAGGATCGCCCCGAGCGCCTCGAAGTCCGACACCGCCACCTCGTCCACCGAGACCAGGATGTCGCCGACCGCGAGCTGGCCGAAGGCTTCGGCGCCCGGCTGCACCTCGGTGACTACCAGCATCCCGGTACGATCACGCGCCGCGCGTCGCGCTTCGGCCTCGATCGCGGCCGGCAGGCCGAGCCGGCGCAGCTCGTCATAGGGCGTGTACTGGAGCACGGCCTGCAGCGTCCCGCGGCTCACCGGCTTGCCCTCGCGGATCAGCTCGAGTGCGCGCACCACGCGTGCCAGCGGCAGGTAGAAGCTCGAGGCCGCGCCGGTCGAGCCGCCCGCGTTCAGCGCCAGCACGCGACCCTGGATGTCGAGCACCGGCGAGCCCGAGGAGCCGCCGGAGGTGCTGGACGCGGCCTGGAAATAGAAGGTGTTGAAGTCGTTGTACTTGCCGACGCCGTATTCCGGCGCCTGGCGGTCGAGTCGCGCCAGCGTGCCGGCGAGGATCGACAGCTGCTCGCCCGCGTCGTTGCCGACCACGCGGATCTCGACGCCGACCTGCGCGCCCTGCGGGTGGAGCGGCAGCTCGACCGGCTCGATGAAGCGCAGTTTCGCCGGGTCGTAACGGTAGAAGCCGAAGTCGTGCACCGGATCGCGATACACCGGCGTGAGCTCGACCTCCTCGCGATTGATGAAGGTCGCCATCGCTGTCACCGGCCCCGGCGTCACCACGTGCCGGTTGGTCAGGATCAGGCCGCGCTCGGCGTCGACTACGAACCCGGTTGCCTGCGACGAGGCGTTCCAGTCGGTGTCGAAGGCGCGCGTCGCGTCGATCTGGATCGCGACCACGCCGGACGAGATCCGCTCGAGCGTGCGGGTCCAGCGCGAGCTCTCCTCATGCTCCTGCGCGATGGCCGCCCAGGCGGGCATGAGCGCGACGAGCGCGGCCGCCGTCAGGCGCCGGAACCAGTCAGCCCAACCGGTACCGGAAAGCATCATGGAAGCGCTCCTTGAACTCGTCCATCGTGAAGCGGTGATGCTGCGTGCCGACCACGGCGATCTTGATCGCTCCGAGCAGCGACGCGGCGCGGCCGGTCGTCTCCCAGTCGAGGTTGCGCATCAGTCCGTACAGCAGCCCCGCGCGGTAAGCGTCGCCGCAGCCCGTGGGGTCCACGACCTTGCCGACCGGCACGGCCGGGATCCCGATGCGCCGCCCGCCGGCGTGGACCAGCGAGCCCTGCGCGCCCTGGGTCACGACATAGGCCTTCACGCGCCCCGCGATGTTTTCGGTCGAGTATCCCGTGCGCTCCTGCAGCAACTGCGCCTCGTAGTCATTGACCGTGACCCAGGCGGCGCGGTTCACGAAAGCCGCAAGCTCCTCGCCGTTGAACAGGGTCATGGCCTGGCCCGGGTCGAACACGAACGGGATCCCTGCTGCCGCGAACTGCCCGGCATGGGTGAGCATGCCCTCGCGGCCGTCGGGCGCCAGCACGCCGATCGTGATGCTGCCGTCCGCGGGCACCGCAAGCCGCCAGGAATGATTCATGGCGCCCGGGTGGAAGGCGGTCAGCTGGTTGGCGTCGAGGTCGGTGGTGATGTAGGCCTGCGCCGTGTACTCGCCCTCGATCTCGCGCACGTGGGCAAGCGACATGCCGTTCTCACGCATCCAGTCGCGGTACGGGCCGAAGTCGCGGCCGACTGCGCCCATGGCATGTCCGGGCGTTTCGAGCAGGCGCAGGTTGTAGGCGATGTTGCCGGCGCAGCCGCCGAAGTAGCGCGTGAGCGTCGGCACCATGAACGAGACGTTCAGCAGGTGGATCTGGTCGGGCAGGATGTGGTCCCGGAAGCGGCCCGGGTAGACCATGACCGTGTCGTAGGCGAGCGAGCCGCAGATCAGTGCCGCCATCCGAGCACCAGGATCCAGTTGGCGGCCAGCAGCACGAAGCCGACGAACACCGCGGCGGAGCCCAGCTCCTTGGCGATCCCGGAGAGCGGGTGGCGCTCGACGCCGATGCGGTCCACGGTCGCCTCGATCGCGCTGTTCATGAGCTCGATCGCGAGCACCAGCAGCATCGGCCCGACCAGCAGCGCGCGCTCGACCCCGTCCTCGCCGAGCCAGAGCCCGAGCGGGACCACGACCGCGGCCAGCGCGCATTCCTGGCGGAATGCCTCTTCCTCGCGCCAGGCGGCGGCGAAGCCGCGCCAGGTGCTGCCGAAGGCGCGCGCAAGGCGCGCAGGCCCGGTCCGCTTGTCGGGCCGCTCGTTCATGCCGCCGGGGGTTTCCAGGCGATGTCGAGCTGGCGTGCCGCGCGCACGTCGTCGAGCCGGCGCACCGGCATCGTGTGCGGCGCGGTCTTCAGCGTCTCGGCATCGGATTCCGCTTCGTGCAGGATCGCGGCCAGCGCCTCGACCAAGCCGTCGAGCTCCTCGCGGGTCTCGGTCTCGGTCGGCTCGATCAGCAGGCATTCCGGCACCAGCAGCGGGAAGTAGGTTGTGGGCGCGTGGTAGCCATGGTCGAGCAGGCGCTTGGCGAAGTCCATCGCATTGGCGCCGTGTTGGCGCGCCTGGTGCTTCAGCGTGACGATGAACTCATGGCTCGCGCGCCGGCCCGGATAAGCCGCTTCGAAGCCGGCCTCCACCAGCCGCGCCAGCAGGTAGTTGGCGTTGAGCGCGGAATACTCGGCGACGCGGCGCATGCCCGCGGCCCCGAGGATCCGCATGTAGGCCCAGGCGCGCAGCAGCACGCCGGCGTTGCCCATGAAGCCGGACAGCCGACCGATCGATTGCGGGAAATCGCGCTCGTCGAGCCAGCGGTAGCGCTCGCCATCCTTGCCCACCACCGGCACGGGCAGGTAGGGCAGGAGGCGCGGGCCGACGCCGACCGCGCCGGATCCCGGGCCGCCGCCGCCGTGCGGCGTCGAGAAGGTCTTGTGCAGGTTCATGTGGATGACGTCGAAGCCCATGTCGCCCGGCCGCACCTTGCCGAGGATCGCATTCAGGTTGGCGCCGTCGTAGTAGAGCAGCCCGCCCGCCGCGTGCACCTTGTTCGCGATCTCGACGATGCGCCGCTCGAACACGCCGAGCGTGCTCGGGTTCGTCAGCATGATCCCTGCGGTCGCCGGCGAGAGCGCGGCCTCGAGTGCGGCCACGTCCATGTCGCCGTCCGGCCGCGACGGGATCTCACGTACCTTCATGCCGCACATGGTCGCGGTGGCGGGATTGGTGCCGTGCGCCGCGTCCGGCGCGAGGATCTCGTTGCGGGCGGCATCGCCGCGGGCGCGGTGAAAGGCACGGATCATGGCGACGCCGGCGAACTCGCCCTGCGCGCCCGCCATCGGCGTCAGCGACACGCCTGCCATCCCGGTCACGTGCCGCAGCATCTCCTGGAGTTCGTGCAGGCAGGCCATGAATCCCTGGCCGGTCGCGGCCGGCGCCAGCGGGTGGCGCCCGAGGAACTCCGGCAACATCGCCGCCGCGTTGCTGGCACGCGGGTTGTACTTCATCGTGCAGGAGCCGAGCGGATAAAAGTGCGTGTCGATGCCGAAGTTCTTCTGCGACAGCCTCGTGTAGTGGCGCACGGCCTGCAGCTCCGAAACTTCCGGCAGCGCCAGCCGCCCGCGGCGCCGCTGCGGGACCGGCAGGCCGGCCTCCGCCGGCCGCGGATGCTGCGCGGTCGCGCCGCGACCGGGCCGCGATAACTCGAAGATCAGCGGTTCGGCCTTCTGCACGTGCCCCCTCAGGCCGCCGCCGCGCGCGCGAGCAGCCGGTGCAGCGCGCGCGCATAGCGCTCGATATCGGCAGGGGTGCGCGTCTCGGTCGCGCAAACCAAGAGCGCGTTCCCGAGCTCGGGGTGGTCGCGCGCGAGGTCGTAGCCGCCGACGATGCCGTCGGCGGCGAGCGCCTCGAGCAGCGGCGCCACCGGCCGGTCGAGCAGCAGCACCGCTTCGTGGAATCGCGGATCGGGGAAGGCGGCGCGCACGCCCGGCATCGCGGAGAGCGCCGTCACCAGCTCGCGGGTGCGCGCCATGCAGGCAGCCGCGACGCGCTCGAGGCCGGCAGGACCCAGGAGCGCCAGGTGAATGGTCGCCGCGGTCATCAGCAGGCCCTGGTTGGTGCAGATGTTGGAAGTGGCCTTACCGCGGCGGATGTGCTGCTCGCGCGCCTGCAGCGTCAGCGTGAAGCCCGGACGCCCGTCCGCGTCGACGGTGCGCCCGGCGATCCGGCCGGGCATCTGCCGCACATGCTCCATGCGGCTCGCCATGAAGCCGACGTAGGGCCCGCCGGAGCACAGCGGCACGCCGAAGGGCTGGGCATCGCCCACCGCGATGTCGGCGCCGCCCTCGCCCCACTCCCCGGGCGGGGCGAGCAGCGCAAGCGCCACCGGGTTCACGGCGCCGATCACGAGTGCGCCGTTCGCGCGCGCCCAGCGTGCCAGCGCGTCGGCATCCTCGATCTGCCCGAAGAAGTTCGGCTGCGGGATCACGAGCGCGGTCACATCGGTACCGGCGTGGCGCGCCAGCGATTCCGGGAGGATGGTCCCGCGTTCGGTGCAGTAGGGGATCTCCTCGATGGCGACGCCCTGGCCTTCGGTGATGACGCGCGCCACCTGCCGCCAGGCCGGGTTGACCGTGGCCGGCATCAGGATGCGCGCCGAACGCGAGCGGCGATGCGCGCGCACGGCCATCAGGCAGGCTTCGGCGAGCGCGGAGGCGCCGTCATAGAGCGAGGCATTGGACACGTCCATGCCGGTGAGCGCCGCGATCATGGACTGGTACTCGTACATGATCTGCAGCGTCCCCTGGCTCGCTTCGGCCTGATAGGGCGTGTAGGCGCTGTAGATCTCGCCGCGCGTGACGAGCTGCCAGACCGGCGCAGGGATGTGATGCTCGTAGGCGCCGGCGCCTATGAAATTGAGGCGCCGGCCGTCCGCGGCAGCGCGCTCGGCCGCGAGCCGGGCCAGCTCCATTTCGGTGAGCGCCTCGGGCACGCCCGGCAGCTCCGCGACCTTGAGCTCTTTCGGGATCTCGTCGAAGAGATCGTCCAAGTGCGCGACGCCGATGCGCTCGAGCATCGCGCGCACGTCAGCTGCGGTGTGCGGGATGTACGGCATCTCAGCCGGCGGCCGCGACTTCCGCGGCGTAGCCCGCGGCGTCGAGCAGCCCGGGCATGGCGCCGCCGGCGGAGGGCCGCAGGCGCAGGATCCAGCCCCTGCCGTAAGGATCCTGGTTGACGAGCTCCGGCTGAGACGCGAGCTCCTCGTTGCCCGCGACCACCTCGCCCGCGAGCGGGCTGTACACGTCGGAGGCGGCCTTGACCGACTCGACCACCGCGCAGGCATCGCCCGCCGCCAGCTGTTTTCCGGCTTGCGGCACGTCCACGAACACGAGGTCACCCAGCGCACGTTGCGCATGGTCGGTGATGCCGAGCTCGACGCTGCCATCGGGCAGCGTGCGCACCCATTCATGGCTCTTCGTGTAACGCAGCTCGGCGGGAATCTCGCTCATGCCATCCTCCGGTTCAGACCAGGGCCCTGCCGTTTCTCACGAACGGCGGCTTGACGATGCGTGCGGGCAGGCGCTTGCCGCGGATGTCGACCTCGACCGCGCCGGCGGCGGCGGCCGGGACGCGCGCGAGCGCGATCGAGCGCTCGAGGGTCAGCGAAAAGGTGCCGCTCGTGACTTCGCCCTCGCCCTGGCCCGCGTGGACTCTCTGATGCGAGCGCAGCACGCCGCGCTCGTTCAGCACCAGGCCGACCAGCTTGCGCGCGACGCCCGCCTTGCGCTGCCGCTCGAGCGCCTCCTTGCCGACGAAATCGCGGTTACCCTCGAACACGACGGTCCAGGCCAGACCCGACTCGAGCGGGGAGACGGATTCGTCCATATCGTTGCCATAGAGGTTCATGCCGGCCTCCAGGCGCAGGGTGTCGCGTGCGCCGAGGCCGCAGGGACGCACCCCGGCCTGCTGCAACGACTGCCAGAACGCGGGCGCTTCCTCCGACGGCATGAT
>Ga0187892_10006347_pt1 | contig 17621 bp, 17 predicted proteins | sample MA1701073metaG_FD_139345 | JGI IMG/M metagenome (GOLD analysis project Ga0187892, IMG submission 139345) | Bio-ooze microbial communities from a basaltic lava cave in the Kipuka Kanohina Cave System on the Island of Hawaii, USA - MA170107-3 metaG ... | reverse complement strand
GCGCGGGTCTGGTTCGCGACGCGGAGGCAGCGTTCCGGACCGTGCTCGCGTTCGAGCCCGACCAGCCGGAGGCGCTCTGGGCGCTCGGGGCCTTGCTCCGCCGGCGCGGCCAGCTCGACGCCGCAACGGAAGCGCTTACTAACGCCGCACGCCACGCCCCGCGCGAGCCGGCAGTGTGGCTCGAACTCGCTGCGGCGCACACCGACGCGGCGCGGTACGAGGCTGCGCGGGCGGCCGTGGGGCGGGCATTGAAGCTGCAGCCGAACGCATTCGAACCTCACGCACTGCTCGCGGAGGTCGAGCTCGGCGCGGGCAACCCCCGCGCGGCGTTCGCTTCCGCCCAGCGGGTCCTGAAGCTGCTACCCGAGGACGCCCGCGCCTACGTGCTGGTCGGCACCGCTTTGGCGGCCGGCGGGCAGCTTCCCGACGCGGAGGCGGCGTTCCGTCGCGCCCTGGCGCTCGCGCCCGGCGACCTGACGGCGACTGTGCACCTCGCGAACGCGCTGCGCGACCAGGGCCGTTTCGCCGAGGCCGAACCGCTTTACCGCGCCGCGCTCGCACGCGTGCCCGACGCGGCCGGCGTGCTCGTCCACCTCGGCGACGCCTACGTCGGCATGGGGCGCCTCGACGACGCCGAGCAGGCGTATCGCGAGGCGGTGTGGCGGCAGCGCGGCTTCGAGACCGGCTGGGCCAACCTCTTCGAGCTGGTGCGGCGCCGCGGCGACCTGCAGCGCATGGGCGAAGTGGCGCGCGATGCCGTCGAGGCGCTGCCGGGATCGCCCGACGCGCGGGTGATGCAATCGGCGGCGTTCGTCGCCCGCGGCGACCTCGACGGCGCGATCGCGGTGCTCGAGCACGCGGTCGCGGCGGGCATCGTGTCGCCGCGCCTGCGCGTCGCGCTCGGCAGCACGCTGCGCGTCGCCGGCCGGCTCGACGAAGCCGCGGCGGTATTGACCGAGGCACTCGCCGCGACGCCCGGCGACGTCGATGCAGCCCTCGAGTACGGTCACCTCCAGCGTGGCCGTGGCGCGAGCGAGGAGGCGCTGCAGGTGCTGCGCCGCGCCGCGGAATCCGGGCCCCGCGATACCCGCACGGTCGTGCTGACCGGGACGCTCCTCCTCGATCTCGGCCGCTGGGACGAAGCGATTCGTGCCTACGAGAGCGCTCTCGCGGACGCGCCTGGCAGCCCCGACATCCTCGTGGCGCTTGCACGCGCGCTGCAGGGGGCGCTGCGGGTGGAAGAGGCGCTGATGCGCTGCCGCGAGGCGCTCGAGCGTGCTCCGGCGCACCGTCTGGCGCTGGAGCTCCTCGGCGAGCTGTCCCCGGGCGCTCGCTAACCAAGGCCCGCCTGTAGCGGCCGTCCGGCGCATCCTTGCCGCTCCGCAGCGTGTTTGTGAGGGCTCTGCGGTAACTGATTGATAAATTGGGTCTCTGTCCTTGTTGCTAATCCGCAACAAGCGACAGCTAAAAACGCCCGAAAAGCGCATTTGGGATTGGGGTTGCTGCCCCCGCCGTGGAAAAATAACAACGACTTCTCGACATGGGGAGGTCGGGGTTCGGGAAAGGGGAGGCTTCGGTGTCCCCAGCTGCTGCGACACTGCGGCGAAATTCCCTTCCGTGTGGCATGAGCTTCTAGAGGAGAACCATCTCAATGCAAAAGAAAGTCATGGCAGTCGCTGTCGCGGCCGCGCTCGCTGCTCCGGCAGTCGCGCTGGCCCAGGGCAGCAGCGTGCAGATCTACGGCGGCCTGAGCGTGTCGTTCGAATTCGCGGAAGCGAAGAGTGCGGATACGACCAGTACGCAAAACACAAACTCTGCCTTGCCAGGTTACAACTCCAGCTCGGTCCGGGGCGCGAACTTGCTCACGACCCAAGCCGGTGCGACTGCTGGTGTTGGCGCCGTGGGCGGCGGCAATCTTGCGAGCACCGGCGTCAACGAGCCCTCGCGTACGCGTACGCAGGCGGCGGGCTCGAACTTCGGCATCCGCGGGCGTGAAGATCTCGGCAACGGGCTCTACGTGGGGTTCCAGGCCGAGGCGTCGATCGCGATGGGCGGCGTCACCGCGGTCAGCGGCGGCGGCAACGGCCTCTTCGCGGGCTGGCGGAACAGCGGCGTCTGGTTCGGCGGGCGTTGGGGCGAAGTCGGCCTCGGCCTGTGGGACCTGCCGTTCAACCTGAACCAGACCACCGGCGCGGCGCATGCGCCGTACGCGAACGCGTCGACCAGCATGTCGGCGGGTCTGCTCGGTGGCGGCCTTGGTGCCACCGCTGCAGGCACGTCGTCCGGTCAGGATTTCGCCCAGTTCTGCCCCGGCGGGTCGTTTTCGAACAACACCGCCTCGACCTGCTTCACGAACGCGCTTAGCTTCCACCGCCGGCAGAGCAACCAGATCTGGTACCAGTCGCCGACGTGGGCCGGCTTCCGTGGCCGCGTCTCGTATGGCGCCACCTCCGGCGCGACCGGCAACGCGACCAACGACGGCGCGAACTTCCCCTCGACGGTGAAGGCGCAGCTGTGGGGCGCGGGCGTGTCCTATACGCTCGGCGGCCTGTACGCGGGGGTCGGTTGGGAGAAGCACGACAACTACATCACCACGGCCGCTCGGCTGACCGGTGCTGCTGCTGGCGGATTCGCGCTCGGGGGTCAGAACGCGGCCGGTGTCACCTCCACGCTCGCTCTGATCCCGGTCGGTTCGGCCACTCCCGGGCTCGCGGGCAACGGCATCAGCGGCGACGATTCCACCGGTTGGAACGTCAACCTGCGTTATACGTTCGGGTTCGGTCTCTCGATCGGCGGGTACTACGAGTGGGTCAAGTGGGACATGAACTATAGCCAGAGCGTCACCGGGAACACGACGCAGCTGAAGCGCGATGCCTGGCGCCTCGACGCGGCGTACCAGCTCGGTGCGCATACCTTCGGCATCCAGTACGGGCAAGGAAACCAAATCAAGGGATCGGTGGTCGGCGGCAACTTCAACGGCGACGGCACTGGCACCAACATGTGGATCTTCGGCTACGCCTACAGCCTGTCGAAGCGCTCCAGCCTGTTCGCCTACTACACCCTGGTCGATAACGATCTGAACTCCCGCTCGAGCGGGATCGTGTTCGGCGGGATCGGGCCGAATGCGGGCGCCGATCCGCAGTACCTGGGCGCCGGCATCCGGCATCTGTTCTAACCGGATCCTCACGCTTCGAAACGGGCGCCTTCGGGCGCCCGTTTTTTTTCTGGTGCGGCGCCAGGCGCTAGAATTGGCACCGTATGTCCTCGCCCGCTCCGGATCGCATGTCCCCGCCCCCCGGTGCCGCCCCGTCCTCGAACCGCCACCCCGAGCTCGCGCTGGTCGCGGAGCGCTTTCGCGCCGCGCGCGCGCAGCCGCCGGAAACGTTCATCCATTGGCCGGGGGTCATCGCGGAGCCGAGCTTTTTCGGCGTCGCGGCGCTTCAGCGGCACCTCGCCAACCCGCTGCTGCCCCCGAACTGGCTCGCGCTCGTGTTCCGCGGGCAGCACATCCCGCTCGAGCAGGCCCTCGCTTACAAGATCGTGCAGACGAAGCAGCTCGTCTTCATGGACAAGCGCGTCCTCGACGGCTACCTCGCGCAAGGGGCGTCGGTCGTCCTCGAGGGCCTCGACATCCTCGATCCGGCGATCAACGCGTTCATGGCCGAGCTCGACGCCGGCTTCCCGATCGCGTTCGCCAACTGCGTCGCGTTCTTCTCCCAGCGCGGGAACGAGGCCTACCGCGGCCACTTCGACTCCGACGACGTGCTCGTCATCCACCTCTCGGGCGAGAAGCGCTGGCGCCTCTACGCGCGGCAGCACTCGCGGCGGGTGAACACGAACGACCTCACGCCGGAGCAGATGGGGCAGCAGATCGGCGAGCTCACGATGCGGCCGGGGGACGTGCTGTACGTGCGGATCGGCGTGCCGCACATCTGCGAGACGCTTACCGACCACAGCCTGCACCTGTCGTTCGATCTTTGCGATCGGACGCCCACGGTCGAGTACCAGCTGCAGATGGCGCTCGAACGCTACGCGCGCGCGACGAGCGCGCCGTACACGCCCGCACCCGAGGTCGCCGGCGCGTTCGCCGAGCTGCTGCAGTCGCCCGCCTTCAAGGGCGAGCTCGCGCAACGCTCGGAGGCGCTGCGCGCCGAGCTGCGCGCCTTCCGCGAGCGGATCGCGGCGGCGGGGCGGGTGAGCGCGCTCTCGCGCTATGCGCAGCGTCGGGATCCGTGAACATCGACGCGCTGATCCTCCAGATCGACCGGGGGCTCCGGACCCTCGCTGGCGCGCCGCGCGCGGCGCGACCGATGCCGGCCGGCGAGGGCGAGGCGGCGCCGCTCTCGCCGGAAGCGCGGCGGGAGGCGGCGGCGCTGATGCGCGTGAACCACTGCGGCGAGGTCTGCGCGCAGGCGCTGTACCAGGGGCAGGCGCTCGCCTCGGGCGACGCGGAGCTCAAGCGCGCGCTCGAGCAGGCCGCGCGCGAGGAGGAAGACCACCTCGCGTGGGCCGAGCAGCGGATCGGGGAGCTCGGCGGGCGCACGAGCCTCCTCAACCCGCTCTGGTACGCGGGATCGCTCGCGATCGGCTTCGCCGCGGGGAAGCTCGGCGACGCCTGGAACCTCGGCTTCCTGAAGGAGACCGAGAGGCAGGTCGAGCGGCACCTGCAGGGGCATCTTGACCGGCTGGACCCGAGTGACACGCGCACCCGAGCGGTGGTCGGCGCGATGCAGCGCGACGAAGCGGGCCATGCCCGCGCGGCGGAGGCGCTCGGCGCGCGTGAATTGCCGGCGCCGGTGAAGGATGCGATGGCGGCCGCCGCGAAGGTGATGACGACGGTGTCGTACCGGGTCTGATGCGAGGTGTAGCCGCCGTGCGGCGGCGGGCATCGGGGCCGCAGCGCGCGAGGATGTTCGTGACGAGCGCGAACACCGGGGTGCCCCGCCGCCTTCCTTGACCATTCACGCCGTGAATGAATATCATCCACGGCGTGAAGCCCCTGCCCCGCCTCGTCGGCACCGCCCTCGCGGAGCGGCTGCGCGTGATGCCGGCGGTCGTGGTCACGGGTGCGCGGCAGACCGGCAAGAGCACCCTGGCCGAGCATCTGGTGCCGGGCGAAAGGCACTACCGCTCGCTCGACGACTTCGACGTGCTCGACGCCGCGCGGCGCGACCCGGAGGCGCTGGTGGGCGGCGCCGGGGCGATAACGCTCGACGAAGTGCAGCGCGAGCCCGGGCTGCTCCCGGCGGTGAAGCGGGCCATCGATCGCGACCGCAGGCCCGGACGCTTCCTGCTGACCGGATCGGCGAACCTGCTGCTGATGCGCCGGGTGTCGGAGTCGCTTTCCGGCCGCGCAACCTACCTCACCCTCTGGCCGATGACCCGGGGCGAGCAGCGCGGGCTCGGTCGCGCCGGTCGCTGGGACGAACTGCTCGAAACGCCCGATACGCAGTGGCGCGATCTGCTGGCCGCCGGAGACGGTGGCGCCGAGGACTGGCGCGCGCTCGCGCGCCGGGGCGGGTTCCCCACCCCGGCCGTCGAGCTGGCGAAACCGGCCGCGCGCACGATCTGGTTCGACGGCTACGTGCGTACCTATCTCGAACGGGACCTGCAGGACCTCGCCACGATCAGCGCGCTGCCGGATTTCCGCCGCCTGCTGCGTGCCGCCTGCCTGCGCCTCGGCCAGCTCGGCAACCAGACCGAGCTGGGGCGTGACGCGGCGCTGCCGCAGCCCACGGTGCACCGCTGGCTCAACCTGCTGGAGACCTCGTATCTGCTCGTGCGCCTGCCGGCCTACGCGGTCAACCGCACCAAGCGGCTCATCAAGGCACCGAAGATCTACTGGGGCGACACCGGCGTCGCGCTGCACCTGTCCGGAGCGGAGCCGGGCGGCATGCATCTCGAAAACCTGGTGCTGCACGACCTGCTGGCATGGCGCGACGCGCGCGTCGAGCGCGCGGAGCTCGGCTACTGGCGCACGACCATCGGTGAGGAGGTGGATTTCGTGATCGAAACGGGCGGCAAGCTGCTGCCGATCGAAGTGAAGGCGACGGCACGGCCGCGGCTGGCCGATTGCGCGCATCTGCGCACCTTCCGCGCCGAGTACGGCAGGAAGGCGCGCGCAGGACTGCTGCTGCATGCCGGCGGCACGCTCGAATGGCTCGCGCCGGACGTCCTGGCCGCGCCGTGGTGGCGGGTGCTGTGAAGAAGAGACCGATCGAGGCCGTTGGAGGTGACCAACAAGGCCCCGAGCGCGGGAGGTGCTGCGCCGGGACGCGGCGAGCCGCTCGTTGACCGGCGACGATGCCGTCGCCCGGTTTGCGGTGGCGCGCAAAAGGCGCGAAGCGCCGGCGGTTCTTCAGGCGATCGGCCGCGGCAGCGAAAGCGCGACCGGGAACTGGGTGGCGGCGCGCCCGCCGTTGCGGTCGAAGTACTGGATCGTGCCGGCCTCCGCGACGATCCATACCTCCGTTGCACCGGCGGCGAGGTAGGCCCTCGTCTTCTCGCGGATCTCTTCGTCGGAGTTGCTCGGGGACGTGATCTCGATGCAGATCTCCGGGGCCTGCGGATAGGGCGTGGTCTCCCCGCAGGCCTGCATGAACGCGGCCGAGCCCCAGATGACGTCGGGAACGCGAACGCCGATGTCGGTCAGTATCGAAGCTTCGCTCGCGACCAGGCCTCCGGGGAGCTGACGCGACAGCTCGCTGCTGAGGAGCGCCTGCAGGCGCGCGTGCCGGTTGCTCGCGGGACTCATCTCGACCTTCCCCCAGGTGTTGAGCTCTATCTTGTAGGGTAGATCCTGCAGAACCGGGTCGCGAAGCACCTCCGCCCAGCGCAAGGCGAGGGCTTCTCTGGTCGTCACGTTGCCCATGGATTCGCTGCTCCGTCCGCTACAGAAAGTATACGCGTGCGACCGGGAGCTGGTCCCGTCCGCATGCTCGATCCGGACGTGTCCTTCGGCCGCGCGCGAATTGCCGGCGCCGGTGAGGGACGCGATGACGGCGGTCGCGAAGGTGATGACGACCGTGTCGTATCGCGCCTGACACGGCCGCGCGGACGACGCGCCCGCGCCGGTGCGGCGCGGAGATCAAGCGGTGAGCATCGTGGCGGCAGGGTTTAGACCGAGCCGCCGGGCCTGCTTCGTCAGGCTCCGATCGAAGGTCGCGAGCTCCGAGCACGCGGCGGAAAGCGCGAGGTGCAGCGCGTCGGAGAAATCCATTCCGCGTCGATGCCAGGCCGTGGCCGACCGGACCGCGGCGGCCGCGTCGACGTCGACGTTGGGCAGACCGAGCAGGTGATCGAGCGCATCGGCGACTTCCTTGCGCTCGATGCCGTAGGCGCCGCGCATCACCCATTCCAGCTCCTGAATGACCGACAGCGGGACGAAGAAGCTGCCATCCGAGTCCATCACGGCGCGGGCAAGCGCCCGCTGCCGCTTCGCTTCCGCATCGGCCTCGTCCTCGACATAGAACCGGGCGAGGATGTTGGTGTCGAGAGCGATCACCGCTTTTCCCTGCGCCTGGCGGTCGCCAGGATTCTGGCCCCGTCCATGTCCTCGATCCGCACGTGCCGGCGCGTCTTCAGCATCCCGAAGCCGTCCTCGACGCGCGAGGTCTTCTCGGCCGTCGGATGTCTCAGGGTCACCGCCTGGCCATCGGCGGAGAGTTCCACCTTCAACCGGGTTCCCGGCTCGATCTTCATCCGCCGCCGCACTTCCACCGGCAGTACCACCTGCCCCTTCACCGATACCGTGACCGAGCCCATCTCACCTCCAGGCGATCGCGCACGCGGCAGTCTAGCACATTCGACTTACCACGTAAGACGGGAGGCGGCGCGGGGCAGGCCGTCGCCGGACACGCAGAATCGAGTAGGGGACGCGCACCGCAGCGGTGCTCGGTGCGCAGGAGCTGCCGAGGCCGGTGAAGGACGCGATGGCAGCGGTCGCGAAGGTGATGACGACCGTGTCGTACCGGGTCTGATCCCGCCCCGCCAACCGGGAGCGGGGCGCGGCGATTCAGGTGATCGGCCCCGGCAGCGAAACCGCGACCGGAAACTGACTGCCGGCGCGCTCGCCGCTGCGGTCAAAGTACTGGATCGTGCCGGCCTCTACGACGATCCATACCTCGGTTGCGCCGGCAGCAAGGTAGGCCCTCGTCTTCTCGCGGATCTCTTCGTCGGAGTTGCTCGGAGATACGATCTCCACGCAGATCTCGGGAGCCTTGGGATAGGGCGTGCTCTCGCCGAAGGCCTGCACGAACGTCACCGACGCCCAGATCACATCGGGCACGCGGACGCCGATGTCGGTCAGGACCGAGCTCTCGTTCACGACCATGCCCTCGGGGAGCTGGCGGAGCAGCTCTGCGCCGAGGAGCGCCTGCAGACGACCATGCCGGTTGCTCGCGGGGCTCATTTCGACCTTCCCCCAAGTGTTGAGCTCTATCTTGTAGGGCAGATCCTGCAGAACCGGGTCGCGAAGCACCTCCGCCCAGCGCAAGGCGAGGGTTTCTCTGGTCGTCACGTTGCCCATGGATTCGCTGCTCCGTCCGCTACAGAAAGTATACGCGTGCGACCGGGGTGCCGGCCTCGTCGCTCCGGCAGAAAGAAAAACGGCCGCTCCCGAGCGGCCGTTTCCGATTCCAGAGCCGGCGCGTCAGAAGTTGAGCCGCCCCTGGATCCCGAGGATATTGACGTTCGCGCTGTAGTTGCCGATGAGGTTGCCCTTGGGTGCGTTCGGGAAGCCGGTCGGCACACTCGATTCGACGCTCGGCAGGTTGCTGGACGCGTCCTTGACGAAGAGGTAGGCGTAGCCGAAGTCGATCGCGAGCTGCTTGGAGACCGTCCACTGCGCGCCGATCGAGAGCCACGTGCGGTCCTGGTCGGGCAGCCTGGGCGTGCGGTAGGCGTCCTGCACCGGGGTCGTGTCGTAGGCGACGCCGCCCCGCAGCTTCCACTCGGGAGTCAGCTGGTAGTTGACGCCGACGCCCGCCCGCCAGCTGTTCTTGAAGTTCAGCGGAACGCTCTGCAAGCCCGCCCCCGACGACCGGTAGATCGAGAGCGCCTGGATCGAGTCCCACCCGGTCCAGGTGTAGTCGGCCAGGAACTGCCACCGGCCCATGCTGTGCGCGAGCGCGGCGGAGAAGCTGTCGGGCAGCTTGACCTCGGCATTGATTCCGCCGTCGGGGATTGCGTTGTTGAGGAAGGCCGGCCGGTTCGAGAAGCTGACGTCGCCGCTGAGATTCTGCTTCACCTGCGAGCGATACGCGAGTCCGAGGCGCGTGTCCGGCGAGAAGTTGATCATCGCGCCGAGGTTCCAGCCCCAGCCCCAGTCATCGCCCTTGATCGTCGCCACACCCTGGCAGTTCGCCGGGCCCGGGCCCGAGCCGGGGCACGACGCGGCGTTGATCGCTCCACCCGCGCCCGCCCCCACTGCGGCCAGGCTGTAGTTGACGGAGCTCGTGAGCTCGGCGTCGAAGTACATCGCGCTGACGCCAGCGCCGACCGAGAACATCTCGTTCACCTTCCACGCGACCGAAGGGTTGATGTTCACCGACATGACTTCGGACTTGATCGCGTGGAACCGGCCGACCCAGCCGGAATCCCACTCGGTCTTCAGGCCGAACGGGGCCCCGAGGCCGACCCCGACCCACAACTGGGGCGAGAGCTGCCACGACAGATAGCCGCTGATCGGGAACCCCCAGTCGCCCGCCTGGCCGCCGTTGTTGGTGCACCCGTTCGTCTGCAGCGGCGGGAGGGCGCCGGGGCCGGTGAACGGCTGGACGGCCGCCTGAGTGCACGGCTGGTTGCCACCGATGCTGAACTCCGCGGACGGCTTCACTGCCGTGAGGGCACCGACCGCTTGCCGGCCGGGTAGCCGGGTCATCCCGGCCGGGTTGAAGAAGATCGTGCTCGCGTCCTCGGCCACGGCAGCGGCGCCCGAGTACGCATTCCCGAGACCGCTCGCGTTCTGCTCGATGAGGGCAAAACCCGCTGCACCGGCTTCGCCCGCGAACGCGAGCCCGACCACCGTCGCCAGCAGCGTCCTTTTGAATGCACGATGGTTCATGCGGCTCTCCTCCGTTTATCTGTTATCGGGCGAGAGTCGGCGGCAGGGAGCGCCGACCCCGCCGAGCCAGTATAGGGAACGCGTTGTGCCCCTACAACGCAGGGAAGCATCCGTACGGCCGGGGCGGGGGCAGGGTTGTGGCGCGCCCGCAACAGGGGCGGGACGGGCTTAGCTCGCCGCCGGAGCCGCCTCGTCGATCAGCTCGTAGTCGTGGGTCATTGCCGCCGTCTTGCCCAGCATCGCCGAGGCGGAACAGTACTTGGTGTGGGAGAGCTTGATGGCGCTCTCGACCATTGAGCGCTTGAGGTTCCGGCCGCGGACGACGAAGTGCATGTGGATCGCGGTGAAGACCTTGGGATCGGTCGCCGCCCGCTCGGCCTTGAGATCGACGCGGCAGCCGGTCACCTCCTGGCCGCTCCGCTTGAGGATCACGACGACGTCCGAGGCCGTGCAGGCGCCGGCGCCGGCGAGCACCGTCTCCATCGGCCGGGGGCCGATATTGCGGCCACCGACCTCCGGCGCCCCGTCGATGACGAAGGCGTGACCGCTACCGGTCTCGGCGACGAACTGCACGCCGTCGGACCACTTGATCGAGCATTCCATCCGTTTCAACTCCTCGCGTTTCGCGCGCCGATTCTAGCGCCGCAACGGGCGGTAGCCCTGGCGTCCCCCGACCCCGCTAGCCCCATAAGTGATCGCTAACACCGAATAAACCGATTCATTCTGCGCCGCACCAAATTTTTCTTGCATCGCACAAAGCGGGCTTCTATACTCCGAACCGTAGCGAGTGGGCCGGTTGCAGAGCCCGGACACTCCAGGGTTTATCTCCTCCACCCTCCTCCTTTGGTGGATTTTGAGCAGCCGCACAGGCTGCTCTTTTTTTTGTGCCGCGGCCTCGTCCAACCCGCTGATTTCTTTGACAGGGATGGGACCCGGAAACTACAATTCGGCCCTTTCCCTGCCACCCGGTTCACTGGCATACGAGATGAAGACGTTCACCGCCAAGCCGCAGGAAGTCCGCCGCGACTGGTACGTGGTCGACGCGACCGACAAGGTCCTCGGGCGCCTCGCCGTCGAGCTCGCGCGCCGGCTCCGCGGCAAGCACAAGCCGGAGTTCACCCCCCACGTCGACACCGGTGACTACATCGTGGTCGTGAACGCGTCCAAGCTGCGCGTCACCGGCAAGAAGGCCGCGAAGAAGACCTACTACCGGCACAGCGGCTATCCGGGCGGCCTCTACCAGACCACGTTCGAGAAGCAGCACACGAGGTTTCCGACGCGCGCGCTGCAGCACGCGGTGAAGGGGATGCTGCCGAAGGGGCCGCTCGGTTTCGCGATGGCGCGGAAGCTCAAGATCTACGCCGGCACCGACCACCCGCACACCGCGCAGCAGCCGCAACCGCTGGAGCTCACCCGATGATCGGCAAGTACCACTACGGCACCGGCCGGCGGAAGAGCGCCGTCGCGCGGGTCTTCATCAAGCCCGGCAAGGGCGCGTTCGTCGTCAACGACAAGCCGGTCGACGAGTTCTTCGGCCGCGAGACCGGCCGGATGATCGTGCGCCAGCCGCTCGCGCTGACCAACCACCTCGCCACGTTCGACATCAAGGTGAACGTCGACGGCGGCGGCGAGTCGGGGCAGGCGGGCGCGGTGCGGCACGGCCTGACGCGCGCGCTGATCGAGTACGATGCCGCGCTCAAGCCGACGCTCTCGAAGGCGGGCCTGGTCACGCGCGATGCGCGCGAAGTGGAGCGAAAGAAGGTCGGCTTCCACAAGGCGCGCCGACGCAAACAGTTCTCGAAGCGCTGATGGCGCTGACAGCAGGAACGAACAAAAAAGCCGCCTTCAGGGCGGCTTTTTAGTCTGTAGCGGGCGTGTCGCCGGGGGGCGACACGCGAGCGGGGCACGGGGGTGAGGGCATGGTCAAGGTTGGAATCGTCGGCGGCACCGGGTACACGGGCGTCGAGCTGCTGCGCCTCCTCGCGCAGCACCCGCAGGCGGAGCTCGTCGCGATCACGTCGCGCGGCGAGGCCGGCCAGCGCGTCGCCGATCTCTTCCCGTCGCTTCGCGGCCGCGTCGACCTCGCGTTCGTCGAGCCGGCGAAAGCGGACCTCGAGCGCTGCGACGTCGTGTTCTTCGCCACGCCGCACGGCGTCGCGATGAGCGACGCGCGGCGGCTCGTCGACGCCGGCGTGAAGATCGTCGATCTCGCCGCGGACTTCCGCCTCCAGGACCTCGCCGAGTGGAAGAAGTGGTACAGGCTCGATCACGCCGTTCCCGACCTCGTGCGCGAGGCGGTCTACGGGCTGCCGGAGGTCAACCGCGCCGCGATCAGGTCGGCGCGCATCGTCGGGAATCCCGGCTGCTACGCGACCACCGTCCAGCTCGGCTTCCTGCCGCTCGTCGAGTCGGAGACCGTCGACCTCGATCATCTCGTCGCCGACGCGAAATCGGGCGTCAGCGGCGCCGGTCGCAAGACCGAGCTGCCGCTGATGTTCAGCGAGGCGTCCGACAACTTCTCCGCCTACAACGTCGCCGGCCACCGGCACGTGCCCGAGATCCGCGAGACCTTCCAGCGCGTCGCCGGCCGGCCGGTCGGGCTGGTGTTCGTTCCACATCTGACGCCGATGGTGCGCGGCATCTTCGCGACGCTGTACGCGCGCATCACGCGCGAAGCGGATTTCCAGGCGATGTACGAGCAGCGCTTCGCCGGCGAGCGGTTCGTCGACGTGATGCCGGCCGGGCGGCTGCCGGAGACGCGCTCGGTGCGCGCCTCGAACACCTGCCGGATCGCCGTCCACCGGCCGGGCAACGGCGACACGCTCGTCATTCTCGCCGTCATCGACAACCTCGTGAAGGGCGCCTCCGGCCAGGCGGTGCAGAACATGAACATCATGTTCGGGCTCGACGAGTCGCTCGGCCTCGGGCAGCTGCCGGTCCTGCCCTGATGCCGTTCAGCTTCCGCGCCCTTCGCCACCGCTGGGGAATAGCGGCGCCGAAGCTCGCGGTGATCCCGCACGTCGCGTGGTACTGGCGCGCGGCGGCGGTGTTCGCGGTGCTCACCCTGTCGCTCGTCCTCGCGATGTGGATGTACGACGCCGGGCGCCGCATCGGCGGCTTCGACGCCACCACCGCCGAAGGCGAGCTCGCGACGCTGCGCAACCGCGTGGCCGCCCTCGAAGACGAGCTCAAGCGCGTGCGGGCGGTCAACGCTTCCGCCGACAGCCGGATGCAGATCGAGAAGACGGCGCAGACCCAGCTCGTGCGGCAGCTGAAGGCGGTCGAGGCGGAGAACGCGCGCCTGCGCGAGGACGTCTCGTTCTTCGAGGGGCTCGCCGCGCGCGGCATCACCGAGGACAAGCTCGTCGTCTCGCGGTTCAAGGTGGAGCACGACGCGATGCCCGGCGAGTTCCGCTACCGCGTGCTCGTCACCCAGGGCGGGAAGGAGCGCGAGTTCAACGGCCGGCTGCAGTTCGTCGTCAACATGCAGCTCGGCGGGAGGGACGTGGCGGTCGTGATCCCGGAGGACAAGTCCGAGGAGGCGGCCTACCGGCTCAACTTCAAGCGCTTCTTCCGGGCGGAAGGCTCGTTTCGCGTCGATCCGAAGGCGACGGTCCGCTCGGTCCAGGTTAGAGTGATCGAAAGCGGCGGCACGCAGCCGCGCGCGACGCTGAACTACACGTTGTCCTGATGCCGACGAGGAAACCGGTGTCGGAGACAACGGTTTCCCCTAGCATCGGGGAGGACGAGGGGCTGTGGCCCCTCGTGTCCTGACAAGCAAGGAGGTGCCCATGTTCGGAGCCAAGCCCAAGCCCCAGACCCGCATCGACAGCCTCATCGGGTCGGGCACGCGCATCGAAGGCAACGTCATTTTCTCCGGGGGCCTGCGCATCGACGGCGAGGTCCGCGGCGACGTGCGCTCGGCCGACGGCCAGCAGACGACGCTCGTCGTGAGCGAGCAGGCGCGCATCGAGGGCGAGATCCGCGTGTCGCACCTGGTGGTGAACGGCACCATCGTCGGGCCGGTGCACGCCGCCGAGTTCCTCGAGCTGCAGCCGCGCTCGCGCGTGAGCGGGGACGTGCACTACAGCGCGCTCGAGATGCACCTCGGCGCGATCGTCGACGGGCGGCTGGTGCACGCACCGTCGGCGGCCGAGACGAAGACCGTCGAGCTCAAGCTCGCGAAGTCGACCTGACGCTCGGCGCCCCGCGGGCGCCGGTGCGATCCCCCCGGGGCAGCCGGGGGAGTCGCGATCCCTGGCGGGTACCCGGGCCCGAGGTGACGGGTGTTCGGACCGTCGCGGAGCGGGTGTAGACTCCGCCCTCGCCGCGGACCGGCCGCGATCAGACAGGGAGGGAGCGATGCCGACGACGCCGATGCTGGACGCCATGAGCCGCAACTGGGGCTGGGTTGCGCTGCGCGGCGCGATCGCCGTGCTCTTCGGGATCTTCGCGTTTCTCTGGCCGGGGAAGACGCTTGCCGCCGTGGTCCTCGTGTTCGGCGCGTTCGCGTTCGCCGACGGCGTCCTGTCGCTCATCGCGGCGTTCAAGATGCGCGACCAGGGCAAGCCGTTCTGGTCGCTCCTGATCGTCGGCCTGCTCGGTATCGCGGCTGGCGCCGTGACCTTCTTCTGGCCGGGGATGACCGCGCTCCTCCTCATCACGTTCATCGGGGCGTGGGCGTTCGTGATGGGGATCTTCGAGATCGTCGCGGCGATCCGCCTCCGCAAGGAGATCCAGGGCGAGTGGCTGCTCGCCCTCTCGGGCGTGCTGTCGGTCCTCTTCGGGCTGTTCGTCTTCTTCCAGCCCGGCGCCGGCGCGCTCGCGCTGATCTGGGTCATCGGCGCCTACGCGCTCTTCTTCGGCGTTCTCCTCATCGTCCTCGCCTTCAAGCTCAAGGGGCACCCGGGCCGGGCGGCAGCCACGGCGTGACGGCCGACGGTCCCGGGGACGCGGGGCTCGTGGGGCGCTGACGGCTCACGGACGCCCGAGGTAGAAGTAGAAGCTGCCGAACCCGCTCTCGGTCCGGCCGTAGCCGAGGTACACCGGCCCGAGCGGCGAATCCAGCCCGAGGAAGGCCGCTGCCGAGAGCTGGGTGCCGGTCTGGTTCCCGGGGATGAACGGCGTGCCGACGCGGCCCGCCTCGAGCGAGAAGCCGGCGTAGATGCCCGGGACCAGCGTGAAGCGCGCGAGCCGGTTGTAGTACACGAGCCGGCCGAAGGCGATCGACTGGCCGAGCAGCGCGCCGGTGCGGTAGCCCGACTGCTGCAGGAAGCCGCCCCAGTTGAACTGGTCGTAGGCCGGGAGCGGATCCGAGCCTATCCTTCCGCCGAACCGCAGGCCCAGGTTGAACGTGTGCTCGCCGAACGAGTGCACGCCCTGGCCGTCGAGCGACCACTTCGTGTAGTTCTGGGTGGCACCGAGCGCAGAGGTCGAGTTGAAGACATCGAACCTGCCGCCGTAGCCGGAGCGCGGGAAGTTGGCGTTGTCGAGCTGGTCGAAGAGGAGCCGGCCCCGGAAGGCGCCCTGGCTCACCTTGTTCGGGTTGGGCTCGATCGACGGCGGGCCGGTGTCGACCGACGCTCGGACGTCGCCGAACACCGCGCCGAGCCGCAGCTCGCCGTAGCGCGTGAACTGGCTGCCGACGTCGAGCCCCGCGCGCGCGTACTTGAGGTCGAAGATGGCAAGCCGCTGGTCGTTGTTGAAGATCGACAGCTCGCGGCGCTCGGCCTCGGCGTAGGGTGCGACGAAGAAGTACTGCCGGGCGTTGAGCGGCTGGTAGAACTCGGTCAGCACCCGGCTCGTGCGCCCGACCTGGAGGTCGGTCCGCCACTCCGCGCCGAGCGAGTTGATCCAGGTCTTGCGGTAGCTCGCGAGCAGGTTGAAGTACGCGTCGCCCGAGAAGTCCGACGAGAGCCCGAGGCCGAAGCGCAGGTAGTCCGGGCCCCACGCCTTCTCGACCGCGTCGACCGCGAGCACCCGCTTGCCCGTCTCCTCGATGATCCGGTAGCTCACGTGCTCGAAGTCGTCGGTGCCATAGATGCGCTGCATGTCGCGGTCGAGCGTGCGCTGGTCGATCGGCTGCCCCGGGCGGGTCTCCATCTCGGCCTCGAGCACCGCCGGGTTCACGCGCGTGAGCCCCGGGAACCGGATCTCGTCGACCGGGCGCAGGTCGGCGGGGGCCACGGCGAGCTGGCGCTGGCGGAGCGCGGCGTACTGCGCCGGGGGGAGGCTCAGCTTCGAGAGGCGCTCGGCCACCTTCTGCGCCGCCGCCTCGCCGATCGGAATCGTCTTGAGCAGGTGGTCGAAGTCGCCGGCGGAGAACGTGCCGAGCTCCGGCAGGATCAGGATGTCGGTCGGCTTGAGCGAGGCGAGCGACACCTGGACGTTCTGCTCGGTGAGGATGTTGATCATCTGCCCGGTCACGCCGAAGATCGACGTCAGGTCCTCGCGCTTCATCAGCGGCGTGCCCAGGTTGACGGCGATGACGACGTCGGCGCCCATCGCCCTTGCGACGTTGACCGGCAGGTTGTCGGTCAGCCCGCCGTCGACGAGCAGCTTCCCATCGATCTCCACCGGATCGATCAGCCCGGGCACCGACATGCTCGCCCGCATCACGCTCGCGAGCTCCCCGGAGCTGAAGACCACCGGCTTGCCGGTGACGAGGTCGGTCGCCACCGCGCGGAACGGCACCGGCAGCTGGTCGAACTTGCGGTACCCCTGCGCCTTCGCGAGCGCGCGCAGCACGCTCTCGAGCTGCACCCCGGAAACGATGCCCTTCGGCAGGAGCAGCTCGCCGCCCCGGATGCCGATCTCCGGCGTGAACAGGCTCGTGAAGTCGTCGGCCTTGCGGCGGATCAGGCGTTCCTGGCGGGGCGGCTTCTCCTTGAACAGCAGATCGGTGGACATGTCCTTGAGCGTTCGCTCCATCTCGTCGATGGTGACGCCGGAGGCGAACGCGCCGCCGACGATGGATCCCATGCTGGTGCCGGCGACGCAGTCGATCGGCACGCGCAGCTCGTCGAGCACCTTGAGCACGCCCACGTGCGCCGCCCCGCGGGCGCCGCCGCCGGAGAGCACGAGGCAGATCCGCGGGCGCTTCGCCTCCGGGGCCTGGGCGGTGGCGGGTGGCGCCGCGGCGAGCGCCGAGGCGAGGCCGAGCGCAGCGAGCGCGGCGCGAGCGAACTTGGAACGCATGTGGAGGTCCTTCGTGAGCGGCGGGCGGAAATCTTCGACGTTCTTGTTCCGGCACCCGCCATCGGACGGGAGCGGCGATGGTGCCGGGAAACCCGCGCGCGGACAATCGCTTGGCGCGGCTTGCCCCTCTCCGGGGCCGGGTTATTGCCGCTAATTTAAGGACTTGCGGAAACGGTGCATTGACCCCACCTGAACCGGGGCCGATAATCGAATCAACCGAGTTCCAGGAGCACCCGCATGAACGCCCCCGCCACCGAGATGCCTGCGCCGCTCGTCTTCACCGACAGCGCGGCGAACAAGGTGAAGCAGCTGATCGACGAGGAAGGCAACCCCGAGCTCAAGCTCCGGGTGTTCGTGAGCG
>Ga0187892_10006346_pt1 | contig 17622 bp, 15 predicted proteins | sample MA1701073metaG_FD_139345 | JGI IMG/M metagenome (GOLD analysis project Ga0187892, IMG submission 139345) | Bio-ooze microbial communities from a basaltic lava cave in the Kipuka Kanohina Cave System on the Island of Hawaii, USA - MA170107-3 metaG ... | reverse complement strand
TAGTCGGCCATGTTGTAGCCGCAGAACGGGAGCATGGCCATCGGATCGCGGCGCACGATGCCCACCTGGCCGGTGGCCGCCGCGGTAGTCTCGGACCCCATGGCCGCGCCGACGAAGACGCCGTGCCTCCAGTCAAAGGACTCGAAGACGAGCGGCGCCACGCGAGCGCGCCGGCCCCCAAAGATGATGGCCTCGATCGGCACGCCGTCCGGATCCTGGAACCGGCTCGAAATGCCGGGACACTGCGCGGCGGGCGCCGTGAACCTCGAGTTCGGGTGCGCCGCTTTCGTGCCCAGCGACGGCGTCCACGGCTTGCCCTGCCAGTCGATCGCGCGCCCGGGGACGGGGCCGTCCATGCCCTCCCACCAGGGGGTGCCGTCTTCCTTGAGCGCGACGTTCGTGAAGATCGTGTTCCGCCGGATGGTCTCGACCATGTTTGGATTGGTCTTCGCGCTCGTGCCGGGGGCGACGGCGAAGAAGCCCGCCTCGGGATTGATCGCGTAGAGGCGTCCGTCCTTGCCGAAATGCATCCAGGCGATGTCGTCCCCCACGGTCCAGACCTTCCAGCCCTTCTGGGAGGCCGGCGGAACCAGCATCGCAAGATTCGTCTTGCCGCAGGCGCTGGGGAATGCGGCGGCCATGTAGGTCACGTGGCCGGACGGATCTTCCAGTCCCAGAATCAGCATGTGCTCGGCGAGCCAGCCTTCCTGCCGGGCCATCCAGCTCGCGACCCGGAGGGCGAAGCACTTTTTGGGCAACAGCGCGTTCCCCCCGTACCCCGACCCGACGCTCCAGATGAGCCGTTCCTCCGGGAAATGGCAGACGAATCGGCGGTCCGGACTCAGGTCGCCCAGCGAATGGAGGCCCCGGACGAAGTCGTCCTCCCGCTCGAGCTGCTCCAGGGCCGCGCGGCCCATGCGGGTCATCGTTCTCAGGTTGGCGACCACGTAGGGGCTGTCGGTGATTTCCACTCCAACCTTGCTGTAGGGCGATCCGACGGGGCCCATCAGGTAGGGGACCACGTAGAGCGTGCGACCTTTCATGGAGCCGCGGAACAGCGGGCCGACCCTTGCTTCAGCATCCCCTGCGGACATCCAATTGTTCGTCGGTCCGGCGTCCTCCCTTTCCCGGGTGCAGATGAACGTCAGGTGCTCCGAACGGGCGACGTCGGACGGGTGGCTTCTGTGGAGGTAGCACCCCGGATACCGGTCCTGGTTCAGGGCAATCAGGGTGCCCGAGGCGACCATTTCGGCGACGAGGCGGCGGTACTCGTCGTCGCTCCCGTCGCACCAGACGACCCGCTCGGGCTGGGTGAGGCGGGCGCATTCGTCCACCCACCGGTTCAGGGCGGCGTTCGCCGACGGGGAGGACACGGAAGGTTTATATCACGGGGGGCGTGGAGGCGGCAATACTTCCCGCCGGGGCACGTCGCCTGCGGTCGGGGACGGCCTCGCGATATACTATCGTACTCATGGAAGTCAGAGCCCGCCGGATCCCGGCCCCCTACCGCGCGGCCCTGGCCCTTTCCATCGACTGCGACGGCTGTACGATCGACCGCCTGCGCGAGGTCTTCGAGTACTGGGCGACAGACGTAAAGACGCGCTGGGGGCCGGGATTGGGACTGCCGGTGGCCGCCTCCATGTTCGCGTACTCCCGCAACTCGGGCGCGCCTCCCCAGGCGGCGTACCTCGACGGCGACCGATCAGGCCTCATGCAGGCCTACCGCAACGGGTGGATCGACAGTCTGCACGGCCTGGGCGACTTTGCCGCAGACCGGCCGTGCACCCGCGAGATGGCTCGGCGCGCCTTCGATGCCCTGGCTGAAGACGGGATTCGCCTCCCGGTGTGGACCAATCACGGCGGGCCCGAGAACGTGCAGAACTTGTTGAAGGCCGGAGCCGGGGGGGACCGGCCCGGCTCTCCCAGCTACCTGGCGGACCTCGCGGACGCTTTCGGCATTCGCTTCGTCTGGCCGAGCCGGCTCACCCATGTCGTAGGTCAGGACCGGCACGCCGCGCGCGGCGAGTACTACGCCACGTACCCGGGAAGGTCCGCCGCGGCCCGGTGGGCCGCCCGGGCGACCAACGGTCTGGGTTCTGCTTTCGTTCGCAAACTGGGATTCGAACCTTACCCCGGCAACGCCCTCCTCCGGCGCGAGGCGTTGGGGGACGGGCGGAACGTCTGGACTTTCGTGAGGTATGGACGGTGGCGGCACGACACCGTGTCACGGCTCCCTTCCATCCTTTCGAGCGCGACGCTGGACCGCCTGGTCGCTTCCGGCGGAGTCATGGTCGTCTACCTTCACATCGGGCCCTCGGGGGATGAGACGCCCGAGACCCTGGCCGCGGGAATGCGAACCCTCGACGACGTGGCTCGACGTCACCGCGAAGGGTCGCTTTGGGTGGCTCGCACCGCGGATCTCCTGGCCCACGCGGCCGGGCGGGAGGGTGCGGCTCCCGCCGATACCGGGCCGTCAGGTACAAAAGCGCAAAGCGGCGGGACAGGTCAGAGTCGGCGCGAATAACCTGGGCCTTCGGCAGGTTTCTCTCAGACGAATCCTCAGCTCGCCGTAAGACGCTCGGTCACTCGCCCAGGTAGGCGTCCTTCACACGCGGGTGGCTGAGGAGCGTGTCGGCGCGGTCGGACAGGAGGATGGTTCCCGTCTCCATGACGTACCCCCGGTGCGCCAGCTTGAGGGCCATGCGGGCGTTCTGTTCCACGAGCAGCACGGTCGTGCCCTGGCGGTTGAGCTCGCGGAGGACGTCGAAGATCTTGACCACGATCAGGGGCGCCAGCCCGAGGGAGGGCTCGTCGAGGAGGAGGAGCCGGGGGCGGGACATGAGCGCCCGCGCGACCGCCAGCATCTGCTGTTCGCCGCCGGAGAGCGTGCCGCCCGGCTGAGACTGTCGCTCGCGAAGGATCGGGAAGAGCTCGAAGGCGCGGGCGATGTCCTGCGGGACGCCCTTCGAGTCGCGCCGCGTGAAGGCGCCCATCTGGAGGTTCTCGAGCACCGTCAGGCGCGAGAAGATCTTGCGGCCTTCGGGGGATTGGCTGATGCCCCTGGCAACGATCTCGTGAGCGGGGCGGTTCTGGATCTCCGCGTCTCCGAAGACGATCCGGCCCTGCCGCACGCGGTTGACGCCCGAGACGCACATCAGCGTGGAGGTCTTTCCGGCGCCGTTCGCGCCGATGACGGTGACGATCTCCCCCTCGCCGACTTCGAGGGTGATCCCCTTCAGGACCTCGATCGGGCCGTACCCCGCGTGCACGTCCTCGAGCCGGAGGAGGGGAGGCATCAGGAGATTTCCTCCTTGCCCAGGTAGGCTTCGATGACGCGCGGGTTGGAGCGGACCTCTTCGGGAGTGCCCTCGGCGATCTTCGACCCGTAGTCGAGGACGGCGATGCGGTCGCTGATCCCCATGACGACCTTCATGTGGTGTTCGATGAGGAGGACGGTGACGCCGGTCTCGCGGATCCTGCGGATGAGCTTCATGAGGTCGCCCGACTCCGCGGGATTCATGCCGGCGGCGGGCTCGTCGAGAAGGAGGAGCTTGGGGCGCGTGGCCAGCGCCCGCGCGATCTCCAGGCGCCGCTGGTCCCCGTAAGGAAGATTCTTGGCCAGCATGCCCGCACGGTCGCGGAGTCCCACGAACTCCAGCAGGGTCGCGGCCTGCCCGGCGGCCTCCCTTTCCTCGCGGCCCTGCCTCGGGAGGCGAAAGGCCATGTGCCAGAGACGGCTGCCCAGCCTCATGTCCATTCCCATGAGGACGTTTTCGAGGACGGTCATGTCCTGGAAGAGACGGATGTTCTGGAACGTGCGGCACACGCCCTGCTCGGCGATGACGTTGGGGGTTCGCCGCTGTCGGCGCCAGACCACGAAGGCGCCCGCGCCGCCCAGCGCGGCGCCCAGGACAAAACTCAAGGCGACGGAAGCGCCGTTGTGTCCCAGGAACGCGAAGAGGTCGCCCCAGGCTTTGCCCCAGGGGAACGGCTGACGGAAGCGGTAGTGGGAGGCGACGGTCGCCGTCCACATCGACTCGAGGTGCAGGGCGATCACGGCCAGCGCGCCCGTCAGGACCGCGATGACGGCGATGCCCGCCGCGACGTTCCTCGAGAACGGGCGCCGGAGGTCGCGTCCCTGGAAGAGGACCGTCCCCTCCGTCGGTTCGTAGATGCCCGTAATCGTGTTGAAGACGGTCGTCTTGCCCGCGCCGTTGGGGCCGATGACCGAGAAGATCTGGCCGGGTTCCACCGTGATATCGACCTGATTGACGGCGGTGAGACCGCCGAACCGCATGGTGACCTTACGGACGTCGAGGAGGCTCATTCGACGCCCACCCCGGTTACCCCCGGCTCCGCGCGCTCCACGCGCAGCTCTCCCTTCATGCGGTTGGAAGGGAAGATGCCTTCCGGCCGGAACCGCATCATGAGGACGAGCGCCAGCCCGAACGCCAGAAACTTCCAATTCGTGGGCGTCAAGAAGACGCTGGCGCTGCTGGTGAGGCCCTCCCGCTGCAAGGCCTCGGTGATCTTCTGGAGGAGGATGTCGAACCCCATCACGATCCCCGTGCCGGCCATCACTCCCCGGAGGCTCCCCAGGCCGCCGACGATAAGGAGGCAGAGGACGGTGATCGAGACGTTGAAGTCGTAGCTGGTGGGGTCCGCGGTGCTCGAGAGCTTGCTGGCCCAGAGCACGCCGGCGAGTCCGCAGATCGCGGCGGCGATGGCGAAGGCCAGGAGCTTCGTCTTCGTCGCGTTGATGCCCATGCAAGTGGCCGCCAGCTCGTCCTCGCGGATCGACATCCACTGGCGGCCGAGGCGCGAGTTCTCCAGGTTGCGGACGATGACGACGAGCCCTACGAGGATGGCCAAGTACAGGTAGTACCAGGGCTCGTAGACGGTCAAGTTGAACGTGTATCCCGGGACCGAGGGCGGCGGCAGCGGGTTGATGCCCTGCGTCCCCTTGGTGATCGTGGGCACGTTCTTGAGCACGTCCTGGACAATCTCGCCGAAGCCGAGCGTGACGATGGCGAGGTAGTCGCCCCGGAGTCGAAGCGTCGGCGAGCCGAGGAAGACGCCCGCCCCGGCGCAGATCGCGGGGGCGAGGAGGAGCGCCCACCAGAAGCCGATCTGGTACGGGTAGATGTTGCAGGTCAGGATGGCGTATGCGTAAACGCCGATCGCCATGAACGCCGCCACGCCGAGGTGAAGGAGGCCCGTGTAGCCCACGACCACGTTCAGTCCCAGGCCCATGATCGCGAAGATGAGCACTCGCTGGCAGGTTTCGTTTCCGACCCTCCACTCCTGAAGGCCGACCGCCTCGAGGAGAAGATCGAAGAGCGGAATGGCGAGGGCGAGAGCCAGGAGGACCCGTTCCGCTTTGAAGAACCGACTCATACCTTCTCCCGCGTCCGCGCGCCGAGAAGACCGCTGGGGCGGAAGACCAGGATGAGCACCAGGAGTGAGAAGACGATCGAGTTCGTCCAGGCGGTGGCGATGTACTGGTCGCTCATGGCGCGGATGATGCCGATGACCACGCCTCCGAGCGCCGCGCCGGGCAGATTGCCGATGCCCCCGAGCACCGCGGCGGTGAACGCGTCCATTCCCGCGCGGTAGCCGAGCTGGAAGAAGATCGTGTTGTTGTACAGCGCGTAGACGACGCTCGCAAAGCCGGCCAGAGCGCCCCCGATCAGGAAGGTCGCCCCGATCACGCGGTTGACGTCGATCCCCATGAGCTGGGCGGCGACGGGGTTCTGGGCGGTCGCCCTCATCGCCTTCCCCAGCCGCGTGTATTTCACGAAGAGGGTGAGCCCGACCAGGACGGGAACGGTGACTGCCCAGACGAGGAGCTCCTTGCCCGTGAACCGGATGTGAGAGGAGGCGCCCAGCAGATTCGTGTTGGTCACGAGGGCGGGAAAGTCCTTTGGCGCCGCGGCGGCGCGTCCGCCGAAGACGCCCATCGGCAGGCCGCCCCAGAAGAGCCCGAGGTTCATGAGGATGAAGGAGACTCCGATGGCCGAGACCAGGGGCGCGAGTTTCGGCGCGTTTCGAAGGGGCTTATACGCCAGGCGGTCGATGGACCAGTTGAGCCCCGCGCAGAAGAGCGGGCACAGGACGAACATGAGGGCGACGCCTCCGGCCGCCGCCCCGCCCGAGCTCGTGGACGGCTCCAGGCCCAGGGCGCCCAGGAGCGTCAGGGCGAGGAAGGTCCCGAGCATGAACAGGTCGCCGTGGGCGAAGTTGATGAGCTCGATGATGCCGTACACCATCGTGTAGCCGAGGGCGATGAGGGCGATGATCATCCCGTTGGAGAGGCCGATGATGAGCTGCTGCAGGAACTGTTCGAATGCGGTCACGAAGAGAAGCTCTCGGCTACCGGCCCCCGCCCCCTGCCCCCGCTATTGCCCGCCGCCCAGGACCTCGACGAACTCCCACGTCCCGTTCTTGATGAGCTGGCCGCTCATGGTCCGGATCGACGTGTCTCCGTTCGCGTCGAACGACCATTTCCCCAGCGCCCCGTCGAAGTCCCTCGTCTCGGCGATCGCCTTCAGGATGGCCGCCCGGTCCTTCTTGCCGACGCGGCGGATCGCCTCGATCACGACACGCACGGCCTCGTAGCCGTACACCGCGTACACCTCGGGCTCCGACTTGTAGATTTCCTTGTACTTCTTGTAGAACCGCTCCCCGATGCCCGTGAGTTTCGATGCGGGAAGTCCGCCGAAGGTGGCGTAGCACGTGTCGTTGACGTTCTCCGCCCCGGCCGCATCGACGAACGCGTTTTCCACGCAGCCGTCGGGGAGCATGATTTTGGCCTTGAATCCCGCGCTCCGGAGGTCTTTGGCCACCTGGCCGGCGTTCGACTGCGTCGTCCCGCCGAAATAGACCAGGTCGGGCTCCAGCCCCTTGATTTTCGAGGCGAGCGACCGATAGTTGGCCGCCTTCACGTCGATCCCTTCGTAACCCAATACCTTGAGACCGATCTTCTCGGCGTGAGTCTTGAAAATGTCCGCGATCCCTTTCCCGTAAAGCTCCCGGTCGTGGAGGACAAAGACGCTCTTGGCGCCGAGCTTCTTCGACCAGTCTGCGGCCACGGCGCCCTGAATGTCGTCGGCGGGAACGACGCGGAAGTAGTTGATCTTGCCGGAAGGCCGGTAGACGTCGGGCTCGTTCGCCTCGCCGGTGCCGGGCTTGGTCAGTCCGGGGTAGGTGTTCGCGGGCGAGACCATGGCGATCGAGGCGAGGTTGAGCTTGGGGATGGAGATCTTGGCGGCGCCGGAATTGTACGTGCCGATGTAGACGACGACGTTCGGGTCCTTGATCGCCTTGTCGGCGTTGGCCGCCTCGACGGCCGGGTCCCAGTTTCCGCGCTGGGGAGAGGCGTCGTCCCAGTCTTCGTACTGCACGGTGAACTCGCCGATCTTCCCGCCCACTTCGTCGAGGGCCATCCGGATCCCGTTGACGATGGTGCCCGTCTGGGCGTTGGCGCTGCCGGTGCGGGGCAGGCTGGAAACGATCTTCATCACCTTCGAGGTCTCGCTCTTGCCGCAGGAGGGAATCCCCGCGGCGCAAAGGGCGAGAACCCCGAGCGTGAGGGATCGTTTCATGAGTCTTCTCCTCATGGGAAGGCAGGGCAATTCTAGGCCACCCCGCCCGGACAAGTCAACCAAAAGGGCCGGAACCGGCACTCGGGCCTAACGCCCGGGCGCGTCCGCGTAGACGAGGTCCGTCCTCCAGCGCGCAACGCGGCCCAGGAGACCCTTGTACGCCGCCGGATCCTGAGGGACGTCCTCCTGGCCGGCGATCGACATCCGCAGTTCTCGCGCCGTCACGACAAACCGGTATGCTCTGCTCACCGACCCCAACTCGACTACAGAGGTGAGCGGCGACAGGATGGGGTAGCAGCGCAGTACGCCGGGAGGAGGCAGGACGTTTTCGCCGAGAACGTACACGCTCTTCGTTCCCATTCGCGCGGCCCACAGTGCCGCGAGTTCTCCTTCGTCCGTTCCTTCGCACGGGACCCGGTACAGGTTGGGCCCGACGGCCGTCGCGCGGGGCAAGGTCACTCGATAGAGTTCAGGCAGGACAAAACGGCGCGTCAGGGGCGATTCGTCCCGAATTACGGACTGCCCTCCGGTCAGGGCGGTCACGTCAACGTCGTCGTACTGAACTCGAAAGAAGCCGGCCCGGCCGCCGTTCTTGTCGAGGGCGAGCCGGACTCCGCGGACGATCTCATCGCATTCGGCCGGGGCCTGAACCCGGGGAAGGAGGGTGGAGAAGGTCACGGTCTGGCGCCCCAGGAACGGGCGGAGTCCGAGCCACGCCCCGCCCGCCATGACGAGGACGATGACCGCCATCAGCAGCGCCGCGCCGCCGCGTCGCGTCACTTCAGGACCTCGACAAACTCGAACCTACCTTCCTTGACGACGTAGAGCGCCGGGAAGTTAGTTCGAGTTTCTCCCTTCCCGTCAAACTGCGGCAGCGAAGCGGCCGCGCGGCGGACGGTTCCGGGATCCCTCGAGTTCGCGGCGGCGATCGCGCCGAGCGCGGCTCGCCCGCCGAGGTATCCGTAGTAGACGTGCGGCCCCGGATCCTTCCCGGCGAACGCGCGGTACTTCGGGACGAAATCGGCGGGCGCGGGCGCGAGGGGGGAAACGAGATACGTGCCTTCGACGAGAGGCCCGGGCGCGTCGAGCATGGAAACCTTGATGTCGACGTCGGCCATGACCAGACGTCCCCGGTACCCCTGGTGCCGCAAGGCGGCAAAGACGTGCGCCATCCTTGAAAAGGGCGCCCGCTCGCCGCCGTAAAATACGCAGTCCGGCCCGGCCTCGAGCACCTCTTCGGCCACGGACTCGACCGGGTCATGAACGGGCTCCGCCGCCGGCACGACGATCCCTACGCGTTTCGCCTCCGTTTCGAATCCGGCGGTCACCGCTCCGATACCCTCGTCGAACATCTCCCGGAGAACGAAGACGCGCGAGACCCCGGCGCGTTTGGCCCACCGGGCGGCCGAAGCTCCCATGTTTCCGAGCGACGGTAAGATTCGAAAGCACGGGGTGCCGGGATCGACACCCAGGGTCGACACCACCAGGTGGTCATCACCTAAACAATCGCCCCCCTCGGACGCGCTCACGGCAGCGGCCACGTCGTCGTCGAGCTCAATATGGAGCGTCGCTCCTATGGAGAGCCCGGTTCCGTCCTCCGACGACCTGTGAAGAAGCCGGAACCGGCCCGCGCGCCCCCCCGACTCGGAAACGGCTAGCCGGAAGCCGCTCTCAAGCGCGTCCGCGGCAGGGGCGGGCTTGACGCCGGGCCGGATGAAGACGACGTTGACCGCCTCGCGCGTGAGGTACGGCCGGAAGCCGAGCCACGCGCCGGCGGCCATGACGAGGACGATCGCGATCCCAAGCCCCCACCCCGCGCGACGCACGCATCTACTCCGGAACGAACTGGCGGCCCCAGACGACCCCGCCCTTCAGGCTGCCCGGGGCGAGATCGCCTTGGGCGTCGAAGTACGGCAGCCGAGCGCAGGAGGCGCGGATGACGTCGCGGTCGCGCGCGTCCGCGTTTTCCAACGCTTCCATCACGGCGTGGCCCGCGAGGTACCCGTAGTAGGCGAGAATGCCGGGCGTCACGTCAAACCGCTCACGGTACTTCCGCTCGAAGCCGTCGGAGGGGGCCTCGACGCCGAAGACGACGCACGTGCGCTGCGCCGCCCGGCCGGCCTTGTTGATGAAACTGACGCTCATGGCCCGCTCGGAGAGCATGAAGTTCCCCGTGTAGCCTCCCAGGTCGAGATCCTCCGCCAGCGCCCCGAAGCGGCGGGCGGACATGCCCGAAAAATAGACCAGGTCGGGCTGAAGCTTGAGAATGGCGCCCCGCAAGGCCGCATCCGACAGCGTCCCGAGACTCTCGCCCCCGACGACGCGCAGGCCCAGCTTTTCCGCCTCCCTGCAGAACACCTCGGCGGAATCCGGGGAAGGGCGTTCGCCGTCGCGGAGGACGAAGACCCGTTTGGCGCCGAGCTTGTGCGCCCGTTCGGCCGCCGCGGTGCCCAGGACGTCCGTCCGGGCGGCCACGCGGAAGTAGTTGACGTGACCGGCGGGACGCGGCGTGGACGGGTCCGCCTCGCCGGGCGAGACGCACAGAAGCCTCGCTTCGTGGAGGATCGGAACGATCACTTTAGCGGCCGCCGGATCGAAAGGGCCGATCACGGCGAACACGTCGCGGTCGGCCACGGCCCGCATCGCCGTCCGTTTGAGCGACGTCTCGGGCGCCACGACCTTGTCGATCGAATCGGCGTAGTCCCAGTCCTCGTAGCGGACTTTGCACCACCCCGCCGCGTTCCCGTGCTCGTCGATCGCCAGCTTGATCCCCTGGACGATCGGGTCGCTCCACGCCTGGTCCGGCCCCGAGCGGGGCAGGATGGAGACGACGGTGACGATCCCGCGGGTCCTGAACAGAGGTCGGACGAGAAATATGGCGCAGAGGGCCAGAAAGAAGCACCCGAGCGCCGCGCCTCCGAAGACCAGTATGCGATTCATGGCTATCCCCTGAGTATAGGACGACGCCGCCCGATAGACACGTCGGCTTCGCTCTGCTAAAGTGTGCGGTCGCGATGGCCATCGACCGGAAAACGGTGGAGCACGTGGCGAAGCTCGCGCGGCTCCAGCTCGCCCCCGAGGATCTCGAGCGTTACGCGGGCCAACTGGGCGCGATCCTCGACTACATCGCCAAGCTGGAGAAGCTGGACGTGAAGGGCGTCGAACCCCTTGCCCACCCGGCGGAGACGACCAACGTCTTCCGCGACGACCTCCCGCGGCCCAGCCTGCCCCGTCCCGAGGCGCTCAAGAACGCGCCCGAGCGGTCCAACGACTTCTTCATCGTTCCCAAGGTCGTCGAATGACCGACGCGCTCGCCCTGCGGGAAGACGTGGCGTCGAAGAAAGTTCGCGCCGTCGAGGTTGCCGAGCGTGCGCTCGACCGCATCCGGGCCGTGGACCCGAAGGTCCGCGCGTTCATCACCGTGACGGGCGACGTCGCCCTCGCCCAGGCCCGGCGCGTCGACGAGAAGGTTCTCCGGGGCGAGCCCCTCGGGCCTCTGGCCGGCGTGCCGGTGGCGATCAAGGACAACCTGTGCACGACCGAAGCGCGGACGACCTGCGCCTCGAAAATCCTCGAAACCTACCTGCCGCCCTATGACGCGACGGTCGTTCGGAAGCTTCGCGAGGCGGACGCGGTCTTCGTGGGCAAGACGAACCTGGACGAGTTCGCGATGGGGTCGTCGACCGAAAACTCGGCGTTCTTCCCGACGCGGAACCCCTGGAAGCTGGACTGCGTCCCCGGCGGCTCCAGCGGGGGCTCGGCCGCGGCCGTGGCGGCGGGGATGGCCGCCGTCGCCCTGGGGTCGGACACGGGTGGGTCGATCCGCTTCCCGGGCGCGCTCACGGGGACAGTGGGGTTCAAGCCCACGTACGGCCGGGTTTCCCGCTACGGCCTGGTGGCGTTCGGATCGAGCCTCGACCAGGTCGGGCCCTTCGGCCGGACCGTTCGCGACGCGGCGCTGACCGCGCAGGTGATTTCGGGACACGACCCGCTCGATTCCACGAGCGTCCCCCAACCGGCGCCGGATTTCATCGGCGCGCTGGAGCGGCCGGCCTCGAGCCTGCGCCTGGGCGTTCCCAAAGAATATTTCGGCGCCGGGCTCGACGCCGAAGTGAGCGCCTCGGTCCAGGCGGCGATCGGGAAACTCGTCGCCCAGGGGGCCAAGCGCGTCGAGGTCTCGCTGCCGATGACCGAGTACGGGATCGCGGCCTACTACATCGTCGCCCCGTGCGAGGCGAGCTCCAACCTCGCGCGCTACGACGGGGTGCACTACGGATACCGGACGAAGGACTACCAGGACGTGATCTCTCTTTTCTCGAAGTCCCGCCGCGAGGGCTTCGGGCCGGAGGTGACGCGTCGCATCATCCTGGGGACGTTCGCGCTCTCGAGCGGCTACTACGAGGCCTACTACGACCGCGCGCTCAGGGTCCGCCGGAAGATCAAGGAGGATTTCGACCGCGCGTTCGCCCAGTGCGACGTCATCGTCGGCCCGACCTCGCCCACCCCGGCCTTCCCGATCGGCGCGAAGTCTGCCGACCCGCTGGCGATGTATCTCTGCGACGTCTACACGGTCGCGACGAATCTGGCCGGGCTGCCGGGGATCTCGGTCCCGTGCGGCCTCACGAAGTCGGGCCTCCCGATCGGCTTGCAGGTTCAGGGCCGTGCGTTCGACGACCTTACGGTCCTTCAGGCCGCGCGTGCCTTCGAGCGCGAGCTCGCGTTGACGCTGCCCTGGCCGTCGTTATCCTAGCGTAACGGATCGGCCGTTCGATTCGTTACGCGGGTCCGCCGGGGTGGCGAAACTGGCATACGCTGGGGTTTTAAAAACCCCTGGGCCGCAAGGCCCTTGAGGGTTCGAGTCCCTCCCCCGGCACCATGGTTGTTCGCGACCTTTGGGGATTGTCGCGAACGGTCGAATCACGAATCACGAATCACGGGAAGAGGGAGGCGCGCTTCGCGGGTGGGTCGAGTGGAGCTTCAGAAGGAGGGGCCCGCCGACAGGAGCCTTGCTCCCAGGGCATACCAGGGGGCCATGCGCGGATTTTTTCCCGCCGACTTGTGCGGGTTATTGCGGTTCACGCGTTGGGTGGCAAAGAGAAGACGAGGAGGGCTTCCCGCCCGTTCGAGGCAATTGGCGGAAAAGGGTGAATAGATGGCCATGCGATCGTGCCCCTCGCGCCGTTCGCCTTTCATGGCCAGCCTGGACTCGACCCGCGCCTGAAGGTCCTCCCACAGGGCGCTTCCGCCGTCGGCGGGCGCGCTCGGGGACCTCAGCCCTTCGGGCGAAGCGGCGTTGACGGTGGCCGTAAACGTTCCGTAGGAGGCGAGATTGGCCCAGATTTGCAAGCGTCTGAGGGAGGCCGGTTCGCCCGTGCTGGCGTCGTAGGAGAGGTGAAAGCGGAGTTGGGCGCCGGCGGCGGAGGTCAGCTCGGCGATCTCGCTCCACAGGCCGTCGCGGCCGACCGTCACCACCGCCGGGACTCCCTTCAGCCGAAACCACATCGCGCGGGCCGCGGACCCGGCCGCGAAGAGTTCGGTCCGGTCACCGGCAAGCTCGTCGGCACGGGTCAGGACGGCGCCGTCCGGGCCGACGGCGAATGCCGAATTCGTCCGGCGTCCGCGGTCCATCCACGGCATCCCGAAAACGGCGGTGATCTTGCAGCGTCTGGCGTTTTCTCGAAGGTGGTCGAGCGCCTTGGCGAGGGCGGCCTCGTCGGCCCGGAGCACGTCCTCTTCCCGGGCCCCCGTGACCGCCAGCTCCGGGAGCACGACGGCGTCCGCGCCGCCGTCGGCGGCCTCTTTGATGAGGGCCGACATCGTCGCGAGGTTCGCGGCCATGTCGCTCGAACACGCCATCTGCGCCGCCGCCAGCCGCACCTCCACTTCCGGAGAGCCGTAGGGTTCTGCCGGCTGAGCCTTCTCGGCCTCGCCGCCCAGGATCTTCAGGCCCGCTTCCCAGAAACGGCCGACCACCGGATGCCCTCGCCTGCTAGTCGCTTCGGAGCGGGTCGCCTTGGCCGGATCGATCATCGCCGTCAGCAAGCGCTCTTCCGTTCCCGCCGCGGCGACGACGGAGCCGTCGGGCGCAACCACGGCGCTGTGCCCGTGCCGATCGGGTCCGACGGTGTTGGCGAACACCACGTAGACGCCGTTTCGCAGGGCCCGGGGGACGTACCAGTACCACCCCAACGCCGCCACCCATTCGCTCTCGTAGTTGTCGGAAAGCTCGAATGAAACGGCGGCACCTTCCATGATCGGCAGCTCCTCGACGCCCCTCAACCAGCGGTCGGCGCAGATCATGGCGTTGCACGGTGTGCCGTCGATGGCGAAGGGGCGGGGCATCTCCGCGCTCGGCCTGTCGTACAGCTTGTCATACCTCAGGAGGTCCTTGCCCGAGGGGTCGATCGCCGCCATCCAGTTCCGGGAACGGCCCGGCGGCGTCGAGTCCGACTTGCCGGCGAGGATCACGTAGACGTTCGCGGAAGCGGCCGCCTTCCGGATCTCCGCCAGGGCCCGGTCGAGGTCCGCCGCCCCGGCGTTCGAGGCGCCCGACAGCGCGCTCTCCGGAAACACCACGACGCGGCAGCTCTCCTCGGTCGCCTGTCGGAGGAAGCGCAGGATCTTGGCCTGGTTCTCCGACATCCGCTCCTCGACACGAATCTGCGCGATCCCGACTTTCCACGCTCCCTTCGGAACCTGCCCGGGCGCGATCGGGGGACGGAGGATCAGGAAGGCCAGGGCGAACGCGGCGAAGGCTTTCATTCCCTCTGGTATACGAATCCGGCCCGGCTTTATTCCGGGGACCGCGGTTCCTTCCCCCTGGCCTTGAGCCGCCGGCACACCGTTGCCAGAACAGCGACGACCCCCGCCGGCGTCCAGATCCACAGAACCTCGGCCGCCATGACGGCGAGTCCCCACGCGCTGAAGAAGGCGGCGATGCGGATCGGGGAAACCGGGATGGGACGCCACGGTAGGAAGTACCGCGCGTTGTCGAACGGCGCGAAGAAGGCGATGCCCAGCCCGCCGTCGGTGAGCGCGTCAAGGAAGCCGTGAGACGCCGTGACCAGGAAGAAATGCGTGAAGAGGAGCGCCTTCCTGCGGCGATTCGCGTCACGAAACGCGAGGAACACGACCCCGACGCTGAGGAGGGCGGCGAAGGCCAGCGAGTGGCTGAAGCCGCGGTGTCCGAGGGGGTGCTCGTACGCGATTCCGAGGGCGAACCCGGCCACGTCGGCGTCAGGCAAGATCGAGCAGACGATCGAGAGCGCCCAGAGTCGGGGGCTCCGGGGTTTCTCGAAAAGCGTGTGCCCGAGGGCCGCCGCGACGAAGGCGTGCGAAAAGGCGGAAGCCACGGGGCAGACCCCGCCCTCTACTTCGCCGGCGCCAGGTCCTTGGGGGCCGGCGGGAGCGGGACGGTCACGGGGCGCGCTTCGCCGATCTTGGGAGGGTCGGGCCGCAGGTCGCGGCGCGACGCCGGCGCCTGGGGAGCCGACGCGGGCAACACCGGGACGACGTCGGCCCGCGCGGACTTCGCGGGGGCGAGCGACATCTGGTGCGTGATCCCCAGGACCGCCGCCTCGGCCGCGGCCCGCGGCGAAAGAGGCGCGGGACCCGCCGCCGCGGCGCCGGGCGCGGCAGGCCGGAGAACGAGCATTACGTCCGTCCCTTCGGGGGGCAGAAGTTCCTTGTTCGTCTCGAGCTTCATCAGCCCTTCCTCGCGCATCGTCAGGTGCGTCTGGACGATGAGTTCGTCGGTCACGGGGAAGATCCCCACAAGCGTCCCGCTCAGGTCCGCCGCAAAGACCTGGTCCGGCTTGGCCGGATCGGGCTGCTTCATCGCCGAGCCGGTGAAGTGCCAAGCGAGGGACGGGAGCGTCCGGCCGGTCCGGCGGTCGACGAGCACGCTTTCGATGCGGACCCGCTTCTTCGCGGGCTGGCCTTTCTCGGGGATCTCGAGGAGGACCTCGATCTCCGCCCCGCTGGCGACCGCATCGTCGCCGCGCGCGGGCTTCCCGGCTTTCAGCCCCAGGCCTTCGAGCGCCTTGTGGACGTCCTGCGGCTTCGCGCCCATCGTCACGACCGTCTCGTGGGCCTTCTGGCCCTTGGGCGCTGCGTACGACGCGATCACCTCGATCGGGTAGATCTCGGGGAGGTTGGGGAGCTTGCGCGGCGCGATCTTGCAGGGGATCAGGATCTCGCGCTTCTCGCGGTCGACCGTGAAGCCGACGGGATCCTGCGCGCCCAGAAGCGCGACCAGGCCGATGACGACCATGGAGGTCCGCATCATTCGCTCCCTATGCAAAGGAGGACGGTCGGCTTTCCCGCCGAGTCGCCCTCGAGGTTGCAGGTGGCCAGGTAGAGGCGCCCGCGGTGGAGGACCGGGGAGCCGTACACCATGCCCGGAGTGCCCGCGGCCGCGGCAACATCGAGTTTCCAAGCCGGTTTCCCGTTGGAAAGCTCGACGGCATGAACGACGCCTTTCAGATCCGCGGCGTACGCCGCATCCTTCGACACGGCAGCGCCAGCGAAGAACGCGGCCCCCGCGGAATACGACCACTTCGGCTCGCCGCTCTTCGAGTCGAGGGCCTGCACGCGGCCGCCCGTGTCCGTGAACACGGCCAGTTCCCCCGCCGCGACGACCGACCCCAGAACGCCGCCGTCGATCTCACGGCGCCACTCCACGGATCCGTCGGCCAGCTTGATCGCTACGATCTCGCCCTTGGCGCCGGGGATCGCGTGCGGGTCGTACCGGATGCTGCTGCAGGAGACGAGCACTCGGCCGCCCGCCACCGTCGCGCCGCCCCAGGGATTCCACTTGAGCGGCGCCTTCCAGAGTACTTTGCCGTCCTGGGCGTCCAGGCAAAGGAGCGCCCGCTCGCCCAGTTTTTCCTTGTCGAGGAAGGCCGAGCCCACCAGGACCTTGCCGTCGGCCACCCCCGTGGGTCCATCCACGTGTAGCGACCCCTTCCCCTGCTGCCACCAGACCTTCGGCGCCGGCTGCGGCAGAGAGATCTCGTTGGGCGGGATCGCGAAGTCCGGATCCTTCTTCTTGTCTTCCTCGAACCGCGCGAGCAAATCCTTCCACTTCTTGTCGATCGCCGCCTCCGCCTCCGCGAGCGTGACCTCCTTGCCCTCGAGTGTCACCCGGTTCAGGTCGACGCAGAGCACGCCCGCGTTCCCGGCCCCCACGTACACGCGGCCGCCGGCGACCGTCGGCGACCCCTCGATGTGCACGAGCTCGCCGGGGACGCTCAGGCGCCAGAGCGCCCGCCCGTCCGAAGCCCTCAGGCAGTGGAGCGACGCGCCGTCGGTCTGGTGCATGCCGTCGCCCAGCACGACCTTCCCTTCGACCACCGCGGGGGCGCACACCGAAGGCGCCCGGAAGAGCGGCGCCGTCTTCGTCCACGGGTACCGCTTGGCCGCCGTGTCGGCCAGGTCCACGGAGTGGAAGGACGCCGTGTTGAAGGCGCCCAGCGCCGGGAGGAAGAGCCGATCGCCGGCCGCCACGGGACTGGCCACGAAATGTTCGTTCGACTTGTGCGCCCACATTACTTTGGGCTTCGCGGGGCCCGCCTGAGCGTCCGAACTGCCCGTGCGCGCCGCGTTGCCGCGGTGCGTCGACCAGTCCGTGCTTTGACCCGACAGCGCCAGCACCAGCGCGAGAAGGCGGGTCATTCTATTTCTTTCCGCGGGCCGGGTCGCCCAGGAGCGCCACCGGATCGCCGCCTTCGTTGGTGAAGATCAGGTCCCACACGCCGTCCTTGTTGAGGTCCAGCGCCACGACGCCGCGCGTGTTCTGCACTTTCTGGTAGAGGCCCAGGCTGTCCCCCGCGTCTTCGAACTTCCCGCCGACGTTCCGGAAGTAGCGGTTGGGGCCGTTCACGCACCCCACCAGGAGGTCGAGTTTGCCCCGGTTCATGAGGTCCACCCACGTCGCGCAGACGGCTTCTCCCATCGGCTTTTCGAGGCCGGCCACGCTGCTGGACTCCACGAAGGCGCCCTTGCCGTCGTTGCGGTA
>Ga0187892_10006345_pt1 | contig 17633 bp, 17 predicted proteins | sample MA1701073metaG_FD_139345 | JGI IMG/M metagenome (GOLD analysis project Ga0187892, IMG submission 139345) | Bio-ooze microbial communities from a basaltic lava cave in the Kipuka Kanohina Cave System on the Island of Hawaii, USA - MA170107-3 metaG ... | reverse complement strand
GTCCGGATCAACTCCTGCTCTTCCTCCAGCTCGAGTCGACGGCGCGTCAGCGCCGTCACCTCCGTCTCAATCGCGGCGATCTCCGCATCGAGCGCGGCGGAGTCGGCGTCCGCGAGGTCCTCAGTCACCGCCGCTGCGCCGTCGGCAGGCAGCAGGCTCAGCAGACCGTCGGCTCGCATCCGTAGGCGCTCAAGCGCCGCCTGCCGGGCCGCCGTGGCATCGTCGAGTTGCAGCGAGACAAGTGGCGTCTCTTCGGTCTCAATGCGGTCGACGTGAACAACACCGAGACGCTGAACTTCGTCCATGACGTCAGTCAGGAGGCGCTTGGGGCCGAAGACCAGCACCCGGCGCATTTCGACGATCATGCAGACGTGCCTTTGACGATCCGGTCGACGACGAGCTGGACGGCGCTGGCCTGGGCCTGCGCCGCCTGCCGCTTGAGCGTTTCAACGTCGCGCTGGCTCCGGGAGGTCAACTCGTCCTGAATACGAGCCACGTCCGCCGTGACGCGCTGCTCCTGCTCGCGCGCGGCGGCGGCCGCCTGGCCGCGGGCCCGCTCGTGGATCTGCTCTGCGTGCGTGCGCGCCTGCTCGAGCAGCGTCGCCGCTTCCACCTTGGCCGCGGCGAGCTGCGCCTCCAGGGCACGTTCCTTCTCAGCAATCAGGTGCAGGAGGTTGTCGTCGGTGCGGTGGTCGTGCCCGTGACTGGATGACTTCTGCGCGCCCATGATCCCCGGCCCCTCGGCACAAGAAACCCCCAGGATGCGTCACCCTGGGGGCACACTCCTGTGGAAATGGTAACAAGGGTGGTACCGCCCGTCAAGGCAACCGCAGCAGGAGCACCGCCACGTCGACGAGATTGATGAATGGCTGTGGGAAGAGCCCGATCACCAGGGTGCCCGCGGCCGCGATCCCCAACGCCACTTGTAGGGCAGGCGGCCCACTCACCGGTTCCTGGGAGGTGGCCGGCAGCAGGTACATCACCCGGATCACGTTGACGTAGTAATACAGCGCCACGACGCTGTTCACGATCGCGACCACGGCCAGCCAGATCAGCCCGTTGTTGATCGCCGCACCAAAGAGATAGAACTTCCCAAGGAACCCGGCCGTCGGAGGAATCCCGGTCAGCGACAGCATGAACAGCGCCATCAGCGCCGCCATGACCGGTGCCCGCTGCGACAAGCCGGCGTAGTCGGGGATCTCGCCGGAGCCCAGCCGTTGCTCCAGCAGCACAGCAATAAAGAAGGCGCCCAGGTTCGTAAACGTATAGGCCAGGAGGTATATGAGGAGCCCCGGCGTGCCGAAGTCACCTTTGAAGGCCGCGACGCCGATGAGCAGAAACCCGGCGTGCGCGACGCTCGAATAGGCCAGCATCCGCTTGAGATTGCGCTGCGGCAGCGCCAGGAGATTCCCCACCGTCATCGACAGCGCGGCCAGGCCGGCCACCAGGGCCACCCAGTCGAGCCGGCTGGGCGCGATGGCGACCAGGAGCAACCGGACCAGCGCCGCGAACGCGGCCGCCTTCGACGCCACCGACAGGAAGGCGGCGACCGGCGTGGGCGCACCCTCGTAGACATCTGGCGTCCACTGGTGGAACGGCACCATCGAGATCTTGAACCCCAACCCCGCGAGTGACAGGGTCAGGGCCACGATGAGGGCCGGCGTGGGTGCGGCGCGGATCCGCTCGGCGATCGCGTACAGGTTGGTCTGTCCGGTCAGCCCATACAGGATCGAGAACCCGTAGATCATGATCGCGGACGCGCCCGCGCCAAACAGGAAGTACTTGATGCCAGCCTCGTTGCTGCGGGCGCTCGTCTTGAAGTAGCCGGCCAGCACGTACGAGGTCAGGCTGACGAACTCGATCGACACGGCCAGCAGGATGAGGTCGGCGCTGCCGGCCATCAGGATCAGGCCCAGGGTGGTGAACGTCAGCAGAATGTACAGCTCGCCCTCGAACCGCGTCTGCTGCCGGAAGTAGTCCATCGCCGATAGGATGACCAGGATCGTGGACACGATCACGATGATCTTGAAGAAGACGGCGAATCCGTCGACCGCATAGGTGTTGAAGAACACGGTTCGGGCCGGCAGGACCTGCGCCTCGGACCCGGGCAGACCCAGCATCCCCAGCGTCGGCAAGAGGCTGAGAATCAACCCCACGATCGCCGCCCAGCCGACCACAATCTTGCGGTCGTCCGCGACGAAGAGATCCAGCAGGATGAGGGCCACCCCCACACCCGCAAGCCACAACTCTGGCGCCAGCGCCAGCAGGTCGCCCAAGGGCATCGGCACGGGTCGCCTTACCTCAGCGACGTGACGAGGGCTGTCATCGCGACGTTGATCATGTCCAGGAGCGGCCGCGGGAACACGCCAAAGACCAGCATCAGGGCGGCCAGCGGGACCAGGGAGGTCGCCTCGCGGCGATCCATGTCGGGCAGCTGCGCCCACCGGGGGTTGAGCGGCCCGAGGAAGACGCGCTGGATGGTCCACAGGAACATGGCGGCGGAGACGAGCACGCCGGTGAGCGCGGCCGCGGTGAGCCACGGAAAGATCGCAAACGAGCCGACAAAGATAAGAAACTCCGCGACAAATCCCATGAGGCCCGGCAGACCGAGGGAGGCCAGCATGGCCACCGTGGTGATGCCGGTGTAGACGGGCAGCCGCGCGCCCAATCCTCCGAAGTCGTCGACGCCGCGGGTGTGTGCCCGATAGTCATAGATGACGCCAACGATGAGGAACAAGGCACCGGTGATGATGCCGTGGGCGATCATCTCGAAGACGGCACCGTTGAGGGCGATGGTGGCGGCGGCGGCCTTGGCCGGGACACCGACGGCCGCGGCGGCGGCGGCCGTGCCCAGCATGACGTAGCCCATGTGATTGACGCTCGAGTAGGCCACGAGCTTCTTCAGGTCGGGCTGCGCCATCGCCACCAGCGCGCCATAGATGATACCGATCAATGCCAGCAGCGCCACAAACGGCGCGTACAGCTTGAACGTCTCGGGCAGCATCGGCAGGCTGATCCGAACGAAGCCATAGGTACCCATCTTTAGCAGCACGCCGGCCAGGATCACGCTGGCCGCAGTCGGCGCCTCGACGTGGGCGTCCGGCAGCCAGGTGTGGAACGGCCACATCGGGACCTTGATCGCGAACGAGAGGAAGAACCCCCAGAACGCGAGGGCGGCCAGCACCGGGAATCGCGCCAGCGGTTGCAGCTCAATCAGTTTGAGAATGTCGAACGTGCGGGGCTCGGCGTTGAAGTACAGCAGCAGGATTGCCAGCAGCATGGCCAGCGAGCCGATCAGCGTGTACAGGAAGAACTTGATGGCCGCGTACTCCTTGCGCGGTCCTCCCCAGATGCCGATCAAGAAGTACATCGGAACGAGCGTGATCTCCCAAAAGACATAGAAGAGGAAGAAGTCGAGGGCCGCGAACACGCCGATCATGCCGGTCTCAAGCAGCAGGAACAGGAACAGGTACTCCTTGAGGCGGATGTCGATGCGCCAGGAGTAGACGACCGACAGCACCGACAGGAGCGTCGTGAGGATGATCAGCGGCAGGCTCAGGCCGTCGATGCCCAGGTGGTAGTTGACGCCGATACCGGGAATCCACAGATACTGCTCGCGGAGCTGCATCCCGGCTTTGCCGATCTCGAACGGACCCACCAGCCACGCCGAGAACAGAAACGCCAGCAGCGAGGTGATCAGCGCCACCTGGCGCATCAGGCGCTGATTCGCCTGGGGAATCAGGAGGATCAGCAGCCCCCCGAGCAGCGGCAGGAAGATGGTGATCGTCAGCGCGTACGATGCCATGCGGTCCCCCTATCTAAAGAGCCCCGCGGCCAGGATCACGATCACACCGAGCGCGATCACCAGCAGATAGTTCTGCGCGCGGCCCGTCTGTACGTAGCGCAGTGTCTGCCCAAACAACCCCACCGCCACCCCGATCATGTTCACGGCGCCGTCGACGACGTAGATGTCGACCACCCGGTAGAGCCGGGCGAGCCCGAGGCCGCCAAGGCCGATCAGGTTGACCAGCAGGTCAATGACATAGATGTCGAAACTGCGCAGGGCCCCGGCCACCCACAGCGTCGGCCGGACGATCGCGACGGCATAGAGCTCGTCGACGTAATACTTGTTCACGACCAGTGTGTACAGCGGCCCCACGGCACGTCGCAGCGCCGATGACGGGACGAATTTCCAGTAGTACACGGCGTAGGCGGCCACGATGCCCAGGCCGGCGATGCCAAGCGACGCGGCCGCCAGTCCGAGGCTGAACGGCACGGCTTTCACTCCCTCGAAATGCAGGAAGCCTTGAAAGGGATTGCCCAGGAAGGGCGCGCCGACCAGCCCGACCACCACGGAGAAGCCGGCCAGCACCCACAGCGGGCCGGTCATCACGCGCGGGCTCTCGTGGGGGTGGGCGCGGGGAGAGCGTGTCGTCCCCATGAAGGTGTAGAGGATGACGCGAAACATGTAGAACGCCGTCAGAAATGATGTGAGCGCGCCCAGGGCGAACAGCGTCGAATTGTGATGCAGGGTTTCGAGCAGGATCTCATCCTTGCTCCAGAACCCGGCGAACGGGAACACCCCCGCCAGGGCCAGCGTCCCGATCAGGAACGTCCAGTACGTAGAGGGCATGACCTTCGCCAGCCCGCCCATCTCCTTGATCGAGTTGGTGTGCATCGCGTGGATGACGCTCCCGGCGCCGAGGAAGAGCAGGGCCTTGAAAAACGCGTGCGTCATCAAGTGGAACATCCCGGCCGTATAGCCGCCCACGCCGAGCCCCAGCATCATCAACCCAAGCTGACTGATGGTGGAGTAGGCGAGCACACGCTTGATGTCGTCCTGCACCACGCCGATGGTGGCCGCCATGAGCGCCGTGATGCCGCCAATCCAGGCGACGACCTCGAGGGCTTCCCGTCCCGGCGAGGCGAAGAACAGCGTAAACATCCGCGCGACCATGTAGACCCCGGCCGCGACCATGGTCGCGGCATGGATCAGCGCTGAGACCGGCGTGGGCCCTTCCATGGCATCGGGCAGCCAGGTGTGCAGCGGCACCTGGGCCGACTTCCCGACCGCACCGCCAAACAGGAGCACCGCAGCCACGGTCAGGAGCGGCAACCCGCCAATCGTGAGAGGCCCGAGTGCGCCCTCGCGGACCTTTGCAAAGATGTCCTCGAAGCGAAACGTGCCGAGGTGCAAGAACAGCAGCAGGATCCCCAGGAACATGAAGAAGTCGCCGACGCGAGTCGTGATGAAGGCCTTCATCGAGGCTCGCGCCGCCGACGGCTTCTCGAAGTAAAAGCCAATGAGCAAGTACGAGCAGAGGCCGACGAGTTCCCACCCCGCGTAGAGGAAGAGCAGGTTATTGGCCAGGACGAGGAGGAGCATCGAGGCGGCGAACAGCGACAGGTAGGCGAAGAAGCGTGGGTAGCGTGGGTCGCCGTGCATGTAGCCGATCGAATAAATGAAGATCATCGAGCCCACGACCGTCACGACCAACAGCATAACCGTCGTCAGCGCATCAACGCGGATCCCCAGGTCCAGCGGCACCTGACCCAGCAGCATCCAGCGGACATTCGCCTCGTACGGCTCGGCGTGCCCGAGCATCTGAAAGAAGATGCCGATCGACAGCACGGCCGCCAGAGCGATACCCGCCACGGCCAGGTAGGCGCCGTGCCCGGGCAGGCGGCGGCCGAAGGCCATGATCAGCGCGCACGCGGCGAGCGGCAAGAGGGGAATCAGCCAGGCCAGCTCAACCATGGGCTACCATTTCATGACGTTGATCTCATCGACATGGACGGTCTCCAGGTTCCGGTACGCCGCCATCACCAGCGCCAGCCCGACACCGGCCTCGCATGCGGCCAGCGTGATCACGACCAGGGCGAAGACCTGACCGTTGAGCGCCGCCGGCGCGACATACTTGTTGAACGCGACCAGGTTGATGTTGGCCGCGTTCAGCATCAACTCGATGCCCATCAGGATTGCGACCGCGTTGCGCCGGGACAGCATGGCATAGAGGCCCAGGCAGAACAGCAGGGCGCTCACGACCAGGAAGTGCGTCAACCCCACCTGCACAGCAGCGGCCTCAGCGCTCTCGACGCGCCACGATGATCGCGCCCATCAACGCCACCAGCAGCACCAGGCTGGTCACTTCGAAGACCAGCACCAGATTGGTCAGGAGCGCCTCGCCGATCCCGCTGGCGGTGTACTGTGGCAGCAGCTCCGCAGCGCGGGGCCAGGGGGCCTGTGCGAGGACGCCGACCAGCAGCACCGCCAGGACCGCCGCGGCCAGGATACTCAACGGGACCTGTTCGTTGGTCTGCCGAACTCGCAGGCCGGTGCCGCCCTCGGTGAGCATGATGACAAAGAGGATCAGGACCGTGATCGCCCCGGCGTAGATCAGCACCTGGATGCCCGCCACAAACTCGGCCTGCAACAGGATGTACAGCCCGGTGACCCCCAGAAATGTGGGCACCAGCGACAGCGCGCTGCGCACGATGTTTCCGGATGTCACGACGACCACCGCAGAGGCCAGCGTGATCGCCGAGAGGATGATGAAGGCCGCCAGCTCGCCCATACGCCTAGAAGAACGTGATGAAGAAGCCGGTGATCAGGATCCAAATCAGCCCGGCCGGCAGGAGCAGCTTCCAGGACAGGTTCAGGAGCTGATCCAGCCGCAGCCGGGGAAACGTCCAGCGCGTCCACATCAAGAGGAAGACGATCAGATACATCTTCAGCAGGAACCAGATGACGGGCGGCAGGATCGGTCCGCGCCACCCGCCGAGGAACAGCGTGGTGGCCATCGCGGCCATCGCGAACATCTCCGCATACTCACCCAGTTGGAACAGCGCAAACCGCATGCCGGTGTACTCCGAGAAGTAGCCTGCGACCAGCTCCGACTCGGCCTCGGGCAGGTCGAACGGCACACGGTTGACCTCCGCCGTCGCGGCGATCAGAAAGATCACAAACGCGGGGAACTGCAAGAAGACGAACCAGCCCCGCTGCGCCTGGGCGTTGACGATCCCGAGGGTGGACAGCGTGCCCGCCTGCATCGCCACCGCGATGAGGGCCGTGGCGAGTGGCAGCTCGTAACTGATCATCTGTGATGCCGACCGCAGACCGCCGAGCAGCGAGTACTTGTTGTTGGAAGCGAAGCCACCCACCAGGATGCCGACCACCGTCAGCGACGCCATCGCGGCAAAGAACACCACGCCGATGTTCAGGTCGCGGACGATGAGGTTGGGACCAAACGGAATCACAATCCAGTCGAGCAGCCCGGCGACGGCGACGATGAGCGGCGCCGTGTTGAAGATGGCCGTGTCCGCCGCCCGCGGCGCGATGTGCTCCTTTTGGAGGAGCTTGATGGTGTCGGCCACGGTCTGCAGCAGGCCTTGGGGTCCGACGTGCTTGGGACCCAAGCGGGATTGGATCCATCCACCGATCTTCCGCTCCAGCAGGACACCGAGCATGGCCGCCACGACGGCCAAGAACGTGAAGACCGCGATCGTCAGGCCGACGGCCTTGACGATCTCCAGGCCCCAGCTCACCGGGGGTCCCCTACCCAAGGCCCGGTCATGCCCATTCGAGCGCGCCCTTCCGCCAGGCGTAGGCGAGGCCAATGAGGAGGATGGTCAAGAAGATCAGCATCTCGACGAACGCGAACTTTCCCAGGCGTTGAAAGACGATGGCCCACGGGTAGAGGTAGATGACCTCCACATCGAAGATGACGAAGATCAGACCAAACAGGTAGTACCGGACGTTGAACTGCGCCCACGCCTGTCCGAACGGCACCACGCCGGATTCATAGGTCAGGCGCTTCTGCGCATGGGCCACACGTGGCGCCAGCGCCCATACGATGGCCATCGGCAGCGCAGCCATACCCAGGCCGACGACCGCAAACACTCCGACGTACAGCCAGTCAAGGAGCAGCATGATGGTGCGATGGTGCCTGGGTCTCCCGGCGATGTTCGAGCTTTCGTCGGGATTCGTCGCGGGTCGGTAAGAATCCTATCGCAGGAGCCGCCGGCCGGTGCGATGCTACGGCCGGCGAGCGAGCGCGGGGGGCCTGCGGTCCCGCGCCCCACGGGCCCGCGGCGTTCGTCCGTTCACTGTGTCGATGACCTGGAAGACCGCTTCAGCCAGCCGGAGCGGATCGTGCCGCAGCAGCTCTTCCTCGCTCATCAACGCCAGCCCCACGGTGGTCAGCCCCATCGCCTCCAGCTCCCGGAGCGCCGGCGCCACGGGACGGCTGCCCTGCTCGGCGTAACGGTCGAGCAGGATCCGGCTCTGCGGTGATTGCGTGTTGACGATGGCGTGAGAGAACAGGCCCTGACCGGTGTGCGCCTGGATCGCCTTCAAGTGATCCGCGGCCGTATACTCATCAGTCTCGCCGGGCTGGGTCATGACGTTGCACACGTAGACGCATGGCGCCCCGCTGGCGCGGACGGCGTCGGCGACGCCGCGCACCAGCAGGTTGGGGATCACACTGGTGTACAGGCTGCCGGGGCCGATCAAGATCAGGTCGGCCTCGGCCAGCGCCGTCAGCACTTCGGGCAGCGGCGGGGCATCGGCCGGTCGCAGCGACACACGCTGGATCCGGCCCCTGGTCCCGGTGATCGTGGACTCCCCTTCGATCACGCGACCGTCGTCGAACTCCGCGACCAGCACGACATCATGCGCCGTGGTGGGGAGTACCCGGCCGCGGATATTCAAGACCTTGCTGGTCTCCTGCACCGCCTGCTCGAGGTCGCCGGTGACGCCGGCGAGGCTGGCGATGAACAGATTGCCGAACGCGTGGCCGTCGAGCGCCCCCCCCTTGAACCGGTACTCGAACAGCCGGGTCATCAGGGGCTCAGCTTCGGCCAGCGCGACCAGGCAGTGGCGGATGTCGCCGGGCGGCAGGATACCGAGTTCGCGCCGCAGCCGACCCGACGAGCCACCGTCGTCGAACACCGTCACCACCGCTGTCAAGTTGGATGTGTAGTGCTTGAGGCCGCGCAGCAGCGTCGCCAGACCCGTGCCGCCTCCCAGGACGACGATGTCGAGCCCTCGGCGACGCAGGCGGTGCTGCCGTAACGCCTCCACCAGGGTGGGGCTGCCGGTGGGAAACAACACCCGGTCGATCGACCGCAGGGTTCCGCGCAGGCCCAGGACCGTGATGAGCGCCCCAAGCAGGATCCCGACGATGCCGAGCACCATCGGTGAGGCACCGCCGTCGGTGATCACCGCCAGCATCGCCGCGAGGCGAAAGACCGCCGCGTCGAACTCGGAGAGGAACCGCGTGGTCACCAGCAACGAGACCCCGGCGCTGAAGGTCACGACGCCGGCCGCGATCACCAGACCCCAGCGCTTGATGCCCAGCCCGGGGGCCAGCCAGCGTCGCCAGCGGCGCCACTGACTCGTCATTCGACGGCCTCGGCGAGACGCGGATCCTTGCGGAGGTCCCGGTGCCGCACGTGGACCCGGGCGCCGCCGCGCCGCAAATGCCGGCCCAACTCGTCGCCCAGCACGACGGAGCGGTGCCGGCCGCCCGTGCAGCCAATCCCGATCGTCAAATGAGACTTGCCCTCGGCGACGAACTGCGGCATCAGGAAGTCGGCGAAGTCGTAGAGACGGTCCAAGAGCTCGCGCGTCTCGGGTTGGTCGAGCACGAACTTGCGGATGCGCGGGTGGCTGCCCGGCAGCCGCCGCAGCGCCGCGTGATAGTGAGGGTTCGGCAGGAACCGCACGTCGAAGACAAGATCAGCGTCGAGTGGGATCCCGTACTTGTACCCAAACGAAACGATGCTGACCTCGAGCGCCCGCGCGGGCTGATGGGTCTTCAGGTACGTCGAGGCGATCTCGTCGCGAAGCTCTTTGACGGTCAGGTTTGAGGTGTCGATGATCTTGTGCGCGCGCTCCTTGACAAGCTGCAGGCGTTTCCGCTCCGCCCGGATGCCGTCCAGCACGCTGCCCGCCGCCGCGAGCGGGTGCTTGCGGCGGGTCTCCTTGAAGCGGCGCACCAGCGCGTCGTCGGCCGAATCCAAGAACAGGATATCGTGGCGCAGCCCGAGGCGTGCCACCTGCCGGAGCGCCGAGAAGAGCTCATCAAAGAACTCGCCGCCCCGGATGTCGATCACGAGCGCGACGCGGCGGACCTTCTCACCCGAATGGAGCACTAGGTCGGCGAACTTCGGGAGCAGGGCGGGTGGCAGGTTGTCCACGCAAAAAAAACCCAGATCCTCAAAGACCTTCATGGCGTTGGATTTCCCGGCGCCCGAGAGACCTGTGATGATGACAAACTGCACGCCGCCCCCGCGACGGCGACGGGTCAGGGACGGACGGCGGCGGGCGGGCGCCCGGCTACCGTCCGAAGAGGTGGCTGAGGCCCGTGCTGATGACCGCAATCAGCAGTGCTCCTATGAAGGCTGCCCAGAACGAGTCGATCTGCATCGGTGTCACGGCAGCCACGATATACAGCATGAGGGCATTGACCACGAGCGTGAAGAGTCCCAGCGTGACAATGTTCAACGGGAGCGTCAGGGCCAGCACGATCCAGCGAATCGAAGCGTTGACGAGTCCCAGCACGAGCGCCGCGACGATGATGCTCGTGGTGTCGGGAATCCGGATGCCGGTGATGATTCGCGTCGTCACGTAGATCGCAATGCTGTTGAACAGCCAGCGCGCTAGGAAGCCGCCGAACATCTCTCCCTCCTCAACGATCGAGTTGCTTCATTATACCCTGATCCGACGCCCCAATCTCCCGGACCCCCACACGGCGCCTAGCGCAAGGGGGCGCCCGCGTCCACCCAGCGGCCGAGCACGGCCCGTTCCTCCTCCGTCACACCCGTCGTGTTGCCGAGCGGCATCGTCCGCTGCTCGACGACCCGCGCCTTGATGCGGCCGGCGCGGGCTCTGATCTGGGTGGGCGTATCCAGCGCGACGCCCCCTGCCGTGGACGTCATGCCGGGCTCGGTGGGCGTCTCCGAATGACAGGCGGCGCACCGCTGCGCGACGAGCGTGCGGATCTGTGCAAACGAGGGGACGGGCGTGCCCGGCCCCACCGCGTTCGGGACCGGCGCCGGAGATGGCCAGGTCAGCGCCCCCAGCGCGACCGCCGCTGCTGCCGTGCCGAGGGTCGTCCAGCGGGCCGCCCGGAGTCCCACGAGCATCAGGTGCCGGATCCCCGCGCCGACGACCAGCAGCAGGGAGAGCACGACCCAGTTCAGCCGGCCGGCGTAGATCGCCGGGAAGTGGTGACTGATCATCAAGAAGATAACGGGGAAGGTCAGATAGCTGTTGTGCGTGGAGCGGGTCTTGGCATGATCGCCCAGGGAGACGTCAATCTGTCGCCCCTCGCGGGCCGCCCGCACCATCTGACGCTGGGGCGGGATGATATGCACCCACACGTTGGCGGCCATGATCCCTCCCAGCATGGCGCCGATGTGGAGGAAGGCCGCGCGGGGGCTCAGGAGACTGGCTGCCGCGTAGCAGGCCACCACCAGCAACACAGCCGAAAGCAGCGACGCGGTCCCCGGGCGGGACCTCATGGTGCGCCACAGTCCGTCGTAGACCAGCCATCCCAGCAGCAGTAACGCGACACCAGCACCCACGGCCTGCCCGGGACTCAGACGCGACGTGGCGGGATCGATCATGAACGCGCGGGCGCTCATGTAGTACACGAGGATGAGCAAGAGGAAACCGGAAAGCCAGGTCGCGGTGGCTTCCAGCCAGAACCAACGCAGGCGCGGCGGCAAGCGCCCGGGCACGAGCCACCGCTTCTCAACCTGGTAGTACCCGCCGCCGTGGATGAGCCAGGTGACGCCGGCGACGTCCTTCCGAGACTGTGGATCGGGGTGCAGGTGACTGTCGAGCCACATGAACAGCAGGGAATCGCCGATCCACATGATCCCGGCGATCACGTGGATCCATCGCAGGAGGGCGTGAAGCCACTCCACCGGCGTCCTAGACGCGCAGGACCGACCGCAGCGCTTGCGGCACCCGCCCGGGGAGTTCCACCATGCGCACCCCCGCGGCCTCCAGCGCCGCGATTTTCGCCTGGGCCGTGCCTTCGGTGCCCGAAATCACAGCGCCGGCGTGGCCCATCCGTTTGCCCGGCGGCGCGGTGCGACCGGCGATGTACCCGACCACCGGTTTACGCACCGAGGCCTTGATGAACCGGGCCGCCTCTTCTTCGGCGCTGCCACCGATCTCTCCAACAAGGACGATGGCCTCCGTCGCGGGATCGTCGTTAAAGAGGCCGACGGCCTCCTGAAACGTCAAGCCCACGACCGGATCGCCTCCCAGCCCGAGCGCGGTGCTCTGCCCGAGGCCGGCCTGAGTGAGCCCCGCGACGATCTCGTAGGTGAGCGTCCCGCTTCGCGACACAAGGCCGACGCCGCCCTGCTTGAACAGGTGGTTCGGCATAATGCCGATCTTGCACCGGCCCGGCGACGTCAGACCGGGGCCGTTCGGACCGATGACGCGCACACCGGCCGCGCGGGCGGCGGCGACGATCCCGATCGCATCATGGACCGGAATGTGTTCGGTGATGATCACCACCGGGTCGAGCCGCGACGCGATCGCCTCGAGCGCGGCGTCCTTGGCGAGGCGGGCCGGAACGAAGATGCATGTCGCCGTCGCCTCAGTGTGGGCGACGGCCTCCGCAACTGTGTCGAACACGGGCACGCCAGCGACAGACTGCCCACCTTTCCCCGGTGTCGTCCCCGCGACGACCTTGGTACCAAACTCGAGCATCCGGCGCGTGTGAAACTCGCCCTGGTACCCGGTCGCCCCCTGGACCACGACACGCGTGCGCTCGTCGACGAGAATCGCCATCCGCTCTCCGCCGCCTACGCCTTGCCCATCAGCCGCACGACTTCCTGCGCCGCGGCTTCGGGGTCGATGTGGGCGTGGATCGCTGCTTGCTTGAGAATGGCGCGGCCCTCCTCCTCGTTCGTTCCGGTCAGCCGGACGACCATCGGCACCGGCGGCGGCTGCGCGGCGATAGCGCGGGCGATATCGTCGCAGCGCGTGATGCCGCCGAAGATGTTGATGAACAGCGACCGGACGCCCTTCTTGCGCAGCACGATGCTCATCGCCTGTGTCATGTTCTCGGTGGTGGCGCCCCCGCCCACATCGAGGAAGTTTGCCGGCCGGCCCCCGAAGTGGGAAATCATGTCGAGCGTGGACATCACCAACCCGGCGCCGTTGCCGATGATCGCCACGTCCCCATCGAGTTCAACGTAGGACAGATCCTGGCTCCGGGCCGCGACCTCGAGCTCGGTGAGTTCCTCGTTGCGCGGCAGGCCATCGTGGCGGTAGATCGCATTGTCGTCAATGATGAGCTTCGCGTCCACGGCGAGCAGCGAGCCATCGCCGGCTGCGGTCGTCTTGACGATCGCCAGGGGATTGATCTCGGCCAGTTCCGCGTCCATCTCGGTACAAATGCGCGAGAGACTGTGCGCGATCGCGGCGAACTGCAGCAGGTGCTTGCCCTTGAACCCCAGCGTTCGACCGATCTCCCGAGTGTGGTAGGGATAGAAGCCGGTGAACGGATCGATGTGGACCTTGACGATCTTCTCCGGGGTGGTGCGGGCGACGTCCTCGATATCGATGCCGCCGGCGGCCGACCCGATGACGACGAGCCGCCGCGCCGCCCGGTCCACGGTAAACGCCAGGTAGTACTCGGCGCCGATCTCGGCGGCCTCGGCCACGAGCAGTCGCCGGACGACCTCACCCTTGATGCTCATGCCGAGAATCTGCGCCGCCTTCTGGCGCGCCTCGGCCGGTTGTGCGGCCAGCTTGATGCCGCCGGCCTTCCCCCGCCCGCCGACGAGCACCTGGGCCTTCAAGACGACCGGGTAGGTGAGCGCCACCTCATCGATCTTCTCAGGCCGGTCGATGACCGTGCCCTTCTGGATGGGGATGCCGTAGGCGGCAAAGATTTCTTTGGCCTGGTACTCCTGCAGCTTCATACCATGTCCTCAAGACTGGCAGATACGGGCCGGGGCGCAGCTTGGTACACCCCGCCGGGCCGCCGTCTGCGCCGAGGCGCGCGAGCGACAACGACGTCCGGGGCGCCTGCCGCCAGTTCGGACAGAGGCACAACGGTAATCCGCTTGTCGAGCGAATAGCGAAGCGTGCCAGGGTAGAGCACCGTCAGGTGGCTCAGCCGTAGATCGGCCAGCGCCGTCCGCATGGATGGCGTGATCTGCGGGGCATCTTGCCGCTTGACCTCGACCCCGTAGCGGCGTCCGCCTTTGAAGATTAGGAGATCCAATTCTGCTCCGGTGTGTGTCGCCCAAAAGTACGCTCCCTCGGGTTCGGTCAGCCTGAGCGTTTCCTCAATAGCGTACCCTTCCCAGGACGCCCCCATCTTTGGGTATGACAATAGGTCTCGCTCGGTCCGGATGCCCAGGAGTTGATGTGCGAGTCCGCTGTCGCGAAAGTAAACCTTGGGCGAACGCACCTGCCGCTTCTTGAGGTTCTCATGCCACGGCGGAAGCTGGCGCACGATGAACAAACCGGTCAGCAGATCCAGATAGCGCCGTATCGTCGGCTCGCTTACGCCCAGCGATCGGGCCAGCTCCGCGGCGTTCCAGATGTTGCCATGGTAGTGTGCGAGCATGTTCCAGAACCGCAGCATTGTGGCTGCCGGGACATTGACGCCGAATTGTGGCAGGTCCCGCTCCAGGAAAGTCTGGATGAATTGCTGGCGCCAGCGAAAGCTGTCGGAGTCTGACCGAGCCAGGAAGGCCGGTGGGAAGCCACCACGACGCCAGTGCCGCGTGAGGGCATTGGCGCCCAGCTCCTCAAGGGTAAAGCCAGTAAGAACGATCGTCTCCAACCGCCCCGCGAGGGACTCCGACGATTGGCGCAGCAGCTCGGGGGAGGCGCTACCGAGGAGCAGGAACCGGGCCCGTTGCGGTTGCCGGTCGGCCAGTACCCTCAGGGCTGGAAACAGGTCTGGCCGCCGCTGGACCTCATCGATGACAACCGTGCCCTCCAGGGGCGCGAGCGCGGTCATCGGCTCGGTCAGCCGTGCCAAGCTTGCCGGGTTCTCAAGGTCGAAGTAATTGGAGGAATCCGCTTTGACGATGTGCCGCGCCGCCGTGGTTTTCCCGGCCTGCCGCGGCCCGATCAGGGCGACGACGCGACTCCGCTTCAGAGCCGCCCGGATGTTGGCCAGCAATCGCTTACGTTGAATCACGCTCCGTATTGTACCACGAAAATCGAAACTTTCATGTTCCTTTTTCATGGTACCCTCGAACGGGCCAGGGTCTACGAGATGCATCGAATCATACCGCCGGTCGGTTCATCCTCTCCAACCTGGCCTTCACCCCCGGCCACTCATCGGCGGTGATGCTATAGTACACCGTATCCCGGATACGCCCACTGGGAAGGAGCATATGCTTCCGGAAGATGCCCTCCTCCTTCGCACCGATGCGCAGGATGGCCTTCCGGGAGCGCTCGTTCAACACATCGGTCTTGAACTCCACCCTGATGTAGCCCAACGTCTCGAAGGCGTGCCCGAGCAGGAGGTACTTGCACTCGGTGTTGACGGCGGTGCGCTGAAAGTCACGCCCGTACCAGGTCCAGCCGATCTCGACTCGCCGGTTCGCCGCGTCGATGTTGCCGTACCGGGTGCTGCCGATGGCCTTGCCCGCCGCTTTGCCGATCACCGCGAACGGCAGCACGGAGCCGTCTGCCTGTCGTTGGAGCGCATTCTCGATGTACATGCGCAGGCCGTCGCGTGTCAGCGCGTACGCTTCCGTCCAGCGCACGAGCTCTTCGTCGAGCCCGACGTGACACAGGTCGGCGTGGTGAGCGAGCGAGAGCGGCTCGAGCCGGACGTGCGTTCCTTCCAGCACGACCGGCTCGACGCGTAGCGGCACAGACACCGAGGTTCAGACCTTGAGGGTCGCCAGCATCTCCCGGATCGCGCCCACCGATGCGGTGAAGGCCGCCTGCTCCGCGGCGTCCAGGGGGATCTCGATGATCTTCTCCATGCCACCACGGCCCAGGAGGACCGGCACGCCGGCACACACGTCGCGCTGCCCGTACTCACCGTTGAGATGGACGCAGCAGGGGATGACGCGCTTCTTGTCTTTGAGGATCGCCTCCACCATCTCGCAGAGCGCGGCTCCGGCCGCGGTAAAACCGCTGGCCTTCATCAGTTCGGTAATCTCCGCGCCGCCGCGCCGGGTGCGCGCAACCGCCGCCTCGATCTTTGCCGCCGACAAGAAATGGCTGATGGGGATGCCGCGGACGGTCGCGTAGCGGGGCAGCGGCACCATGTCCTTGTCGGTGTGCGCGCCGATCACCATGGCATGAATGTCGTCCACGGAAACGCCCAACTCCATCGCCAGGAACGTCCGGAAGCGGGTCGAGTCGAGCGCGCCGGACTGCCCGATCACGCGCGAGCGCGGCAGCCCGGCCACCTTGTACGCGAGGTAGGCCATGGCGTCGAGGGGGTTGGTCAGCATGATGAGCACGCAGTTGGGTGACGCCTTGACCACTGGCTCGATCACGCTGCGGACGATCCCGGCGTTGATATCGATCAGTTGTTCCCGGGTCATACCGGGCTTGCGGGCGACACCGGCGGTGACAATGACCACATCGGAGGACGCCGTGGCGGCGTAGTCGTTGCTGCCCGTCAACTGGACGTCGAAGCCGGCTATGGGTCCAGCCTGCAGGATATCGAGGGCCTTGCCTTGCGGCAGGCCCTCGATGACATCGGTCAGCACGACGTCAGCCAGTTCCTGGCTGGCAATCCAGTGCGCCGCGGCGGTGCCGACCGTGCCGGCGCCGACAATCGAGACCTTGGGTCGGTTCACGTCCGGCTCCTCAGGGCATGTTGCTGATGACGGCAGTCGCAAACTCGCTGGTCTTCACTTCCCGCGCGCCATCCATCAAGCGCGCCAGATCGTAGGTCACGACCTTTTGTTTGAAGGTGCGCTCCATTCCGCGGACGATCAGGTCCGCAGCCTCTTGCCAGCCCAGGTAGTCGAGCATCATCACACCCGAGAGGGTCAAGGAGCTGGGGTTGACCTTGTCCTGATTAGCGTACTTTGGCGCGGTGCCGTGTGTGGCCTCGAAGATGGCATGGAAGTCGCTGATGTTGGCGCCGGGGGCCATGCCGATCCCGCCGACCTGCGCCGCGATCGCGTCAGACAGGTAGTCGCCGTTAAGGTTGCTGGTCGCGATGACATCGAAGTCCTGCGGTCGAGTCAGCACGTGCTGGAAGGTGACATCGGCGATGAAGTCCTGGAGGAGGATCTTGCCGGGCGGCACCTTCCCGCCTGACTTGACCACTTCGTCCCACGTGATTGTCTGCGCGGCAAACTCTTCCTTCGCTAGCTCGTACCCCCACTTGGTAAAGGCGCCCTCGGTGTACTTTTGGATGTTGCCCTTGTGGACGAAGGTGACGCTCTTGCGCTTGCGGTCCAGCGTGTATTGAATCGCCTTGCGGATGAGGCGTTTCGAGCCAAAGGCGCTCATGGGCTTGAGGCCGACACCGGAGTTCTCCCGCACGTTCCACCCAAACTCGGCGCGCACGAACTCGATGAGCTTGTTGGCTTCCGGCGAACCGGCCGGATGCTCGAAGCCGACGTAGATGTCCTCGGAGTTCTCGCGGAAGACCACCATGTTGACC
>Ga0187892_10006344_pt1 | contig 17636 bp, 11 predicted proteins | sample MA1701073metaG_FD_139345 | JGI IMG/M metagenome (GOLD analysis project Ga0187892, IMG submission 139345) | Bio-ooze microbial communities from a basaltic lava cave in the Kipuka Kanohina Cave System on the Island of Hawaii, USA - MA170107-3 metaG ... | reverse complement strand
TAGGGAAAATCGAAGAACGGCCGGAACAGCTGATCGAAGTAGGAACGGCGCACGGAGAGTCGCGCCCGGGCCGTGCGCAAGCCGAACGCGTCCGTGATGCCGCGCGGCAGCGGTGCTCCCAGTGCCGCGCGCGCCGCGAGCAGCGAAATGCCCGCATCCACGGTCGTGCCCGATCCCGTTGCATCACTCTCGATGCTCAGCACCGATGCGACGCGGCCGCCATGCTCGGCCGGGAATCCACCCGCCAGCAGCTCCGCACGCGCGACGATGTCCGCATTGAATACGCTGAACAGACCGCCCAGATGGAACGGATTGTAGATCGGGAATCCATCGACCAGAATCAGGTTCTGATCCGCGGAACCGCCGCGCACGTTGAAGGCGGATGTGTAGTCGGACGTGGATACCACGCCCGGCAGTACTTCGATGGCGCGCAGCACATCCGATTCCGCAACGCCGGGCACGCGCTTCATCTCCTCGCGCGTCAGCTCGCGCGCCGTGACGCCCGCATCCTGCTCGAAGCGCTGGCGGCCGCGTTCCACCTCGACGGAAACGCCGGGTAGCGCGAGGACCTGCTCCCTGAGCTCGACGTCAATGCGCGCGTCGCCGGCGCCAACCGTGACGCGGATCGACGCGCTCTCGAAACCGATCCGGCGCGCCGTCAGCACATATTCGCCCGGTGCCACGTTCGCCACGCGGAACCCGCCGAGCGCATCGCTTTCGGTGACGCGGAGCGGCGTCGTGTCCGCCGGGCTCGTCAGTACCAGAGTGACGGCCTTGACGCCGCGGCCCGACTCCGTCCGCACCCGCCCTTCCAGGGACTGCGCCGCGAGCGGTACCGCCGCGTGTACCAGCATCGATACGGCCAGCACCACGCTTGCGCCGCCACCCCGGAACTTGCCATGCTGCCGAGTCGCGGAAACTCCCGTATCGCGCCAGGCGTAAAGACTGCTAGAGGAGGTTTTTGCCATGATCGAACTCATAGTAGCCGCCGCCGCAGCCGTTGGCGGCTTCGTCAAGATGCGGGACTTCGTCAAACGGCGCCTCCGCTACGTAGAGGCGGTACAGAAACCCACGACTCCGGTGCTCACGGGAGCCGCGGCCGCGGTCATTGCTGCGCCCGTGGTTGCCCTCGTGCCGCTGATCGGGCCGCCGGTCGCGCTCGCGCTCGGCCTCGGCGTGGGCGCAGGCACGCACATGGGTGCCCGGGACATTCGCGAGGGCCGCGCTTCCGACGACTGAACCCGGCAGAACCCGCGTCGGTCTGGCCATTTGACGCACCCCGGGCTCAGAGTGGGCCGGCCGGCCGCCGGCCGGCCCTCATTTCCGACACCTGATCCGCAGTGAACGGTGCGTCGAACAGCACGGCATCCCCCTGAAAACAGCGGAACAGATCGGCAATGAAGTGCATGCGGTCCGCCAGATCGGCCCAGTCGCGCGTGCCGCTTTCGGCCACACGGTCTGTCGTCGGATCGATCCGCGCGAGCAACGCGATGAGTTCGCGATTCGTCAGGTCGCGTAGCGGCGGCGGAAAGTCGCCGGGCACGTCCTGACCCAGCCGCAGGCGGCGCTCGCGGGGCAGCTCGAGCGTCATCAGGTGTTCCGTCAGCACAGCACGCACCCTCGCCCTGAGGACGGCCAGCCAGGCCGCAGCCGCCGCCTCGAGTGGTGTCGTGCCGCCCAGCAGGCGCCGTATCGCCAGGCGCAGCCGCAACGCGATGCTTCGCGGCGGCAGAAGCTCCCGCGCTAACGCATCCGTTAGCACGCGCGCATCGGGCAATCCGGTGTCCAGCGCCTCGCGGATCTCCGGCTGCAGGCGCGTCTGTTCGTGGAAGCCGATCTCCAGGTTGGCCAGGAGCAGCCACTGACCGGACTCGTGCGCAGGCGCGGACTCGAGCGCGCGGCGGTAGTGCGTGAAGGCGCGCCGCAGCCAGATCTGGCCGTCGGGCGGCTCGCCCGGCGAGAGCGCCGCAAGAAACGCTTCGAGCGCCGGCGCATCCGCCGCGCGGCCGTCAAGGCCCGCCGCATGAAAGCGTGCGAATTCCCGCGCAATCTCGGCAAAGACCTTCAGATTGCCGCGCGCCACGGCGGCGCCCGCCCGCGCCACGGCGGCCGACGGCGAAGCCAGGCGCCAGAGCGTGGTGGCCACACGGTCCTGCGCCGCCGCTCCGCCGAGCGCGCGCAGTGCGGCCGCCAGCGGGCCGGCCATCATGGCGAGCGCCTCTTCCCCGGCAACGGCGCTGAGCGCGCGGTCCAGATCCTCGCCGCGGATCGAGACGCCGGCCTGCTTCGATGCCCAGGTCGCGAACGTGCACCAGTTCGCGCCGGGCAGACGCGCAGCAAGACTTCGGGAAAGCTCGAAGTAGCAATGCGTGATGCGGAGGTTGCGCACCACCGGATCGGCCATCGCCGCGATCGCGTCCACCTCGGCGAGCGACGGCGCCGGGAGTTGCTCCTGCGGATTCACTGCTCCGTCACCGAAGGATCGCGCGTGCCCGTCAGAAGGCAAAGCCGGCGCCGACGTAGATGCCCGTGCGTTCTCGCGAACGGGCTAACGCGAGGCTCAGCGTGTTCTGCGGTTGCAGGAACGCCAGCGAGATTCCGCCGCCGGCCGCCTTGTGCCAGCGGTCCGAGTCCTCTCCTTCCAGGAACACGCGACCCGTGTCCATCAGGCCGAAGATGCCGAAATCGGCGGGCAGCACGAATTTCGCCCGAAACAGCTTCAGCCGAAGCTCGGCGTTGACGTGCACCTCGCTGTCGCCGCCAAAGCGTTGCTTGCGGCCCAGCCGCACGGTCGCATCGTCGCCGATGAAGGCCGCTTCCGAGAACGGGTACTCGCCCAGCAGATGCCGCCCGCCCGCCCGCACGGCGAGCGTCGGCGAGAAAAGTACGGGCGCCGTCACGTAGGCGCTCGCTTCCGCACGGACATCGCCGAAGGCCGATTCGACGTCCCAGAGTGCGGGCCAGAGCGAGCCGCCCGCCGACAGCAGCACACCGCGGCTCGCCGCGCGTTCGCGATCGCGCGCGTCCATGCGCAGGTCAGCCCGCAGCCCCGCCTGCCCGAACGTGCCCGTGCCGTACGGCGAGACCGCGGCAATCAGCCGACCCGCGTTGTCATCCGTCTGCGTCAGCTTGAGCGCCGGTCCCGCCGAGATCGTGGCGCGTTTGCGCACAGGAAGCACCATGCGGGACTCCAGCGCGAACTGCATCTGATCCACGAGATAGAAGTCATCTTCCTCGTCCAGCATCGTTTCATTGCCAAAGCCGTGGAACCGCAGGACGTCGAGTCCGGACGCGCGCGCCGAGAGCGTCCAGTGCGAGGCCGAGTTCTCGCGCCGGAACCACGTGTCCAGCTCCGCACGGATCTTCCGCGGGCCCGTACCCGCCGCGGCCCGCAGCCGAACCCGCGAATCGTACGGGTACTGGCGGAACCCGAATTGCGTGCGATCGATGCCCACGCCCACGAGAAGGCCGACGTCCGGCGCCAGAAACATCCACAGCGGATAGCGGTAGAGCACGCCCCAGTCGCGCGGCGGCTGGCTCGGCGCGTAGACCGGACCGGGATACGCGTATGGCCGCTGGTCGATGTGCGGGCGGCCGCGGCCGCCAAACTCGTTGTCGCCCGCCGAATCGTAGAACCGGTCGCGGCCGCCCTGCGTCTCGTCGATGAAGACGTCATCGCCGCCGCCCCCCATCACCCGCACCGTGATGCCGGCACCGCCGCTGCCCGTGACCCGTACCGTATCCGGGCCGCCCTGCAGGAACACGCGAACCTCACGCGTCTCCTCCGAGAGGAACCGCCGCCGGTACACGGCAAGATCGCCCGATGCCGTGCGCGCCGTGACGTCCACGATCAGCTCCTGCGCGGAGACCCGCTCGATCCGCACGCGTTCCGCCGCGTCCGTCGTGTGCACCTCCACCTCACCGGCCAGCATGCGGTAGAATTCGCGCGCGAAGGCCGGCAGCCGGTCGCGCCGCGCCCGCAGGTTCCGCCGCAGTTCGGCGCCGTTCAGCGGCTGCAGCTCCGCGGGCAGACCGGCCACCGCCGCATCAATGATGGCATCCGTGACCTTGCTGACAATCGAGTTAGCAACGGAATCCCAGACCGGGCGATCCAGCTCGACGAGCAGGCGGCGGTCCAGCTCGCGTCCGTTCCACGTGATGCCGAGCGGCTTGGCGTAGGATTCGCCGAACTTGACGAGCTGCGGGAAGTACTGGCGGGCCAGCGTGAGCAGCAGCCCGTCGAACTTGACGAATGCCTGATCGCGATCGCGCGGCACGGGCTGCCACGGCTCATCCGGCTGTTCCGTGAACCGGAGCCAGCGCCATTGATCGCGGTGGCGGTCCCAGTCGCCGAGATAGACATCCATGAGGCGAGCGGCGAGGAACGCGCGGGCGTCGATCTTCTCGAGATCTTCCTCCATGCGTTCGAGCAACCGCGCGGTGGACACCGCGTCTGTCGCGCCCATGAAGCCGGGCAGCGTGTCCGATCCTTCCTCCGGCCGTTCCTCGATGATGCCGAGCAACCTACCGAAATCGGCGCGGAATTCGCCCAGCCGCGGATCGTCGGGCAGCACGACGGCGTGCGGCGTTACGTGCAGCACACCTACGGCATCGAGGATGGCCGGCACGACGAGCGCACCCATCGGGTGGGCCGCGCTGATCTGGTCCTGCACGACATCGCTCACGAGCGTCTCGCGGAGATCCGCCGGCAGGATGGCGCTGGGATCCTTGTCGATCGAGCGAAACGCGTACTCGAGGCCATCGGCGCCACGGAATCGCAGCGACTTTGTCTGCAACCCGCCGCCCGCCTGCAGCGGCGTCAGCCCGCCCGCGAATGTGGAGAGGTCGAGGAAGGGCACGCGGACCGGTTGGGTCCACGCGGCGCGGTAGTGCGCGCCCAGGAGCAGCCGGTGAATCGGGCCGGCCCGGTACCGCGCCCCGGCCGCGATCACGGTATCGCGCACGGTGGCCTGGCGGGCGCTGGCCGGGGCCGACGGCAACGCGCAGAGCAGCGAGAGCGGCAGCGCGAGTCGATTCATTCGATGTACCGGGAGTAGGCCTCGGTTCCCTGTCCCTCCGCATCGACCAGCACGAACGACAGGCGGACGCGTCCATCGTGCTGCACGTCGAGCCGGACAAAGCCGCTTCGCCGGGCGGCAAACAGCGTTCGCTCGTTCCATCCCACGTCGCTGGTATGGCCGAAGATACCCGTCCCGCTCACGATCTGGAACTGCGCGCCATCTCCCTCGAGCAGCTGCAGGCTGTGCTCGTGACCGGCCACGTGCATCAGCGGCGGCCTCGCGCGGAACGCCGCGCGGAGCGAGTCGCGCATGCGCACGTAACGCGAGCCGGACAGATCCTGGTTGCTGATCCCGAGGATGCGCGCAATCGGATAGGCTGATCCGATGACGGGCAGCGGAAGCCAGAGCCAGCGCTTGAAATCCGTCAGCGGGAACAGATGCTGGCGCAGCGTGAAGTGACCGCCGTGCGTGCCGCCGGTTGTCATGGGGTGGTGCGCCACGACGAGAAGTCTGCGCGCACCGGCGCTCGCGAGCGTCGCGCGAATCGAATCCATCACCTGCTGCTCGTTCTTTGTCGGGCAGGGCGAGCTCTCGCCGTACGGGCGCCCGCGCGTGCGCAGCCACCACTCGCTGTCGAGGAAGACGATGCGGAGATGGGCGCCGCTCTCGCGCCACACGGGGCCGGGGCAGCCGCCGTCCGGGAGATACTCGATCCGCGCGGAATCCAGCGTCTCGACGAAGCTTTCCTGCTCGATCACGCGCGCCCAGCCGTCCAGGCCGGCGTAGTTCCAGTCGTGGTTGCCGCCAATGAAAATGATTCTCGCGGCGCCGCCCAGCATCGCCGCCTCGGCTTGCGCGCGCAGCCGGCGCTCCGCGTCGGCGCGGTCCGGGTGACCCGGGCCCGGCAGGCCCGCCGGATACACGTTGTCACCCAGATAGAGGACCCAGCTCGTTGCGTCACTGCCGCGCAACGCCGCCGTGAGCGCGGACAGCACGGGCTCGCCGCGCGCGTCGGGCGCGCCCGCATCGCCTACCAGGTAGATCGAGGTTTCGATGTTCGTCGCGGGCGCAGCCGCCGGGCTGACGCGCTCAGGCGGCGGGCCGCAGGCCCAGGCCAGTACGGCCGGCCACGCATAGCCGATTCGGGAACGAATCGTATGTACGGAAGTCCAGCGCATGCAGCCGTTCGAAGGAGCCGGCACACCCGGCAGGAGCGCCGGGCGGCCCATCAGGCTAGCAGTACGGGCCGTGCGGGGTCAACCGTCAGGCCAGGTGGGCCAGCTGGCCGCGGGCCTCGAGCAGCGTCGTCAGCTCTGCCGCTGGCATGGGCGCACCGAAAAAGTATCCCTGCATGAGTGCGCAGCCGAACTCGAGCAGGCGGTCGCGCTGCTCCGTTCGTTCGACACCCTCGGCCAGAACGTCCACGCGCAGCCGCCGCGCCAGCTCGATGATCGTCTGCACCACTGCAGCGTGCGTCGCGTTCGTCATGACGTCCGCCGTGAATGAGCGGTCGATCTTGATACAGCTCACGGGCAGCCGCGTCAGATACGCCAGGGAAGAGTAGCCGGTGCCGAAGTCATCCATGGCCACGCCATATCCCTGTTGCCGCAGCGCATTGACGGCGTGCACGCCTTCGCTGCCCGTCTGGATGAGCACGCTCTCCGTGATCTCGAATTCGATGTGCTGCGGCGCCACGCCGCTCTTCGCGACCGCGCCGACCAGCACATCGACAATGTCCGCCTGGCGCAGCTGCTTGCCCGACAGGTTGACGGCCATGCGCAGTCCGGCCAGCCCCGCTTCGTGCCAGCGCCGCAGCTGCGTGGCCGCCGTGCGCACGATCCACGGACCGAGCGTGTGGATCAGTCCGTTCTGCTCGAGCGCGTAGACGAAGTGCGCCGGCCCGATGATGCCCAGCTCCGGATGCTGCCAGCGCAGAAGCGCTTCCACGCCGATGATGCGATCGCCGGCGGCGTCGATCTGCGGCTGGTAGTACAGCACGAACTCCTCCCGCTCGACGGCTCCGCGCAGCCGGCTCTCCAGGATCATGCGGTGCAGCGCCGCTTCGCTCATCTCGGGACTGTAGAACTCGTAGGTATTGCGGCCGCGATCCTTGGCATGATAGAGCGCCGTGTCCGCGTTCTTGAGCAGGTCATCGACGTCCGAGCCGTCCTGCGGGGCAATGCTCATGCCGATGCTCGCAGACACCTGGATCTCGGCATCCTTCGTACGGATCGGTTCATGCAGCGCCTCGAGGATCCGCTGCGCCACGCGCTCCGCATCGCTCGGCGCTGCCAGATCCGTGATGGCGAGCAGGAACTCGTCGCCGCCGAGCCGTCCGACCGTCATCGCGCGCACGTCATCGCTTCGCGCCACGGTGTCATACTCCCGCGTGACCTGGCGCAGCCGGATCGCGACCTGCTCGAGCACGCGATCGCCGGCCGGGTGTCCCAGACTGTCGTTGATCGACTTGAACCCATCCAGATCGAGGAACATCACGGCGACGTGCCGGTCCAGCCGTTGCGCCCGCGTGAGCGCCGTACGCAACAGATCCGTGAACAGCAGCCGGTTGGGCAGGCCGGTCAGCGTATCGTAGTACGCCAGGGCCCGGACCTTTGCCTCGGCCTCCATCCGGTCCGTCACGTCCTGCGTCGTTGCGGCCAGCCCCGTGATGGCGCCGCCCGCATCCGTGATGGGTGTGCCCTGCGAGTGCATGAACCGCGTCTCGCCGGCCAGCACCACGCGGTGATCGATCCGGAACAGACGGCCCGTCCGAACCGTCTGGCGCAGATCATTCAGCAGCGAGGCCACTTCCTCGTCGGGTACGCGGTCCGTCAGCTCGTCCAGGGTACACACCAGCCGGCCCGAGGCCACACCGAACAGCCCGGCCGCCTCGGGCGACAGCCGCACGACGCCGGTCCGCTCGTCGTAATCCCAGTTCCCCAGCTTCGCGATCCGCTGCGCGTGGGCGAGCCGCGACTCGCTCATGCGAAGGGCATCGAGTGTGCGCTTGGCGCGCAACATGTAGCGCACGCGATGCCCGAGCAGCGCCGCGGCAAGCGGCCTCGCCGCGAAGTCCGTGGCGCCGGCGTGGAACGCCTGATCGAGCACGTCGGCATGGTCGGGCCCGGTCAGGATGAGGATGGGCAGATCGGCAAGGTCCGGCTGGCGCCGCAGCTGCCGGCAGGTCTCGAGGCCGCGCAGCGCCGGCATCACGGCATCCAGCACGACAAGGTCAGGTCTCAGCGCCAGCGCCTGCTGGACGGGATCCTGCCCCGCGGCCGCTTCAACCACGCGTACGCCAGCGCCCGCCAGCATCTCGACTACATTGGCGCGCGAATCCGGACCCTCCACTGACACCAGTGTGAGGGGAACGGTTCTGGGACCCATGCGGCCGGTGTTATCGGCGTGGCCTGTGCGGGCTTGAGGGGCTGGGGACGACTTCCGGCCGGCCGGGACCGGCCGCCTGGATCAGAGGCCTCGGCCGACCGTCTGCGCCCACTCGAGCGCCTGCGTGTACGCCGCGGGAATCGCGGCCGGCCGCAGCCCGGCCGAGCTGGACAGCGCGAGCATCGAATCCCACTGGAAGTCCTCGCACGCCTCGACCACGCGCAGAATCGGGGCGTACGGGCCGGCGCCATCCACCAGCGCCTGCATCACGGGGGGCGGGAAGCCGATGCGGTCCGCGAGCGTGGATGAAGGCACACCGAGCAGCGCTTCGATCCTGGAGAAGAGACCGACGATGAAGAGGTGTCCGGACTGCCGCGGCCCGGTCGAGGACGCGAGCAGCTCGCAGGTACGCGCCCGCACGAGCGCCTCGCGCAGCAGCTCGAGCCGCGTGCCGCCGCCGCCGTTGAACGACGCTGCGAGCAGCAGGCCGAGCCAGCGGAACAGCGCGCTGCGACCCACGATCGAGATAGCGTGCTGGACCGACTCGATGTTGCGCGCGCCGAGCGACGCAGCGTTCGCCATGCGCAGCACCTTGTAGGCGAGCGTCGGATCGCCCTTGAACCAGGTGCCCAGCCTCGTGTCTGGCGTTTCGGGGTCCTGCACGAGTTGCATCGCCTCGATGAGGCGCAGCTGCTCCGGGCGCAGGTCGCGCGCCCGCATCAGCTCCGGTTTGCGATAGAAGAATCCCTGGAACCACTCGAATCCCGCTTCCAGGCAGGCCTTGTGCCTCTCTTCGGTTTCCACACGTTCGGCCACGAGCCGGACGGGCCATTCCCGAAGCGGGCGTACCATCTCGAGGATCTGCGCCATCGAACGGTCGAGCACATCGAGCTTGACGATACCCGCGAACGGCAGGAGCGCCGCGCGCGCATCGTTGTCCGTGTAGTCGTCGAGGGCCAGCGTGAAGCCACGCGCGGTGTGCTGCCGGCACGCCTCTACCACCTGCGCATCCGGTTCGATCGTCTCGAGCACTTCGAGCACGATCTGCTTCGGATCGATGTTCTCCGGGATGCCACCCACCAGCAGGTCGCGCGTCACGTTCAGGAACGCCGGCCGGCCTTCGGTCACCGTCCTCATGTCCATGCCCAGCATCGCGGAGACGGCCACGTGTGCGGACATCACACCCGGATCGCCCATCGCCTGCTGCGCATCGGGCGCCGCCCGATACAGCAGCTCATACGCGATCGCGTTCTTCGATTGGTCGAAGATCGGCTGCCGCGCGAAGAACGTGTCGACTTCCACAGGTTTCGGATCCACGTCGCCGTCCTGACGTCACTGCGGGGACTCCGAACCATTATCGGCCGGTCCGGGCGTCTCCACGAACCGGCCCCACCACCGCCCTCTCCCGGACGCTGTCGTTGGACACGCGCTATCCGCCGTTCGTCCCGGATCCGTTCGGCCGTGCCGCGCGCGCGGTTACGTTGCGGCCCGCATCCCTCGTGGACTCCTGGCTCCGAGGTTCCCGTGACCCAACGATCTGCGTGTCCGATGTCCGCGGCCGGCACGATCCTCGCCGCCGCACTCGCCTGCGCTTCGCCACTCGCCGCGCTCCAGGACACGCCGCCCGTCACCGCATTCATCGATGTTCACGTGATCCCGATGGACCGTGAACGCGTGATCGAGCGGCAGACCGTGCTCGTGCGCGGTGACCGCATCGAGCAGGTCGGGCCCGTCGCTTCCGTCAGTGTACCGGCCAATGCGCGGCGCATCGACGGACGCGGCAAGTATCTGCTGCCGGGTCTCGCGGAAATGCACGCGCACCTGCCCGGCAGCCAGGCAGCGCCCCAGGTCATCCAGGACATCCTCTATCTCTACATCGCCAACGGCATCACCACGATTCGTGGCATGCTCGGCGCGCCCAACCAGTTCGAGTGGAAGGCTCGCGCGCACCGGAACGAGATCGTGTCTCCGTTCATGATTCTCGCCGGCCCGTCGCTGAATCAGAACTCCGTGACGGATCCGGCATCGGCGCAGCAGGTGGTGCAGCAGAACCGGGACGCGGGATACGACCTGCAGAAAGTGCATCCGTTCGCGGGCCGCGCCGCCTATGACTCGGCCGTCGCGCTGGCCCGCCGTCTCGGCTTCACACTGGCCGGCCACGTGCCCACCGAAGTCGGCCTGATGCGCGCGCTCGAGGCGCGCCAGGACATCGACCACCTCGATGGTTACCTCGAAGCAGCCGTCGCAACCGCAATCCAGGCGCGAATCGCGCACCCCACCGATGTCATCAGCTGGGGCGAGATCCTGGCCGGCATCGACGACTCGCGCATCCCCGCGCTCGTCCGCGCTACCGTGCAGGCCGGCATCTACAACACGCCAACCCAGTACCTGTGGGAAAACCTCTGGGGCGAAATCAACGTCGACTCCATCACTGCGCTGCCCGAGATGCGCTACGTTTCACGCGCGCAGGTACAGGCGTGGCGGAACCAGAAATCGCAGCGACTCCAGTTCGATGCGCAGCAGGGCATCACCTCCGCGCAGCGACTCCACCTGATCACGTTCCGCCGCCGGCTGCTCGAAGCGCTGGCGGATGCGGGCGCGCCGCTGCTCATGGGCACCGACTCCCCGCAGATGTTCAATGTGCCCGGCTTCGCGCTGCACCACGAGGCGCATCTCATGGCGGCCGCCGGCCTCACGCCGTTCCAGGTGCTGCAGAGCGGTACATCGAACGTCGGCCGCTACGTCCGCGAAGTGCTGAAGCAGCCCGCCGATTTCGGCACGGTCGCTGCCGGCCAGCGGGCGGACCTCGTGCTGCTCGACGCCAACCCCCTCGCCGGCCTCGACGCGCTGAGCCGGCGCGCCGGCGTCATGGTGCGCGGCCGCTGGCTCGACGCGGCTCAGCTCGCTGCCGGCCTCGAAGAAATCGCGCGCCGGAACGCGCAGTAGCGCCGCTCGGCTCCAACGGCATCGCGGCCGTGGCCGGCCTCGGCACGGCCCGAGCCGTGCCCACCGGTGTGCAATTCTCCAGCAAAATCGCGCAAGGCCCTTTCGCCGCAGGCCCTGAGGCCTTACTTACAGGCACACTTGCGAAGTCTCGGGTTCGAGGAGAGAACGGTTGGCGATGAAAAAGCTCCGGATCGGCATCCTGGATCTTGTCACGCGCGCGCCGTCGCCCGGTCTCTACGGCCGGCTCATGAACCCCAACCTGGCCAGCATCATGCCCCAGGCGATTGGCGTCTGGTGCGAGCAGCTGGGGCACGACGTGACCCTCGTCTGCTATACCGGCTCCGAGGATCTGCTGCGTGACCTGCCCGCCGACATGGACCTGCTCTTTATTGGCGCGTTCACACAGGCCGCGCAACTCGCCTACGCCATCAGCCACATGTTCCAGGGGCGCGGCACCATCACCGTTCTCGGGGGACCGCACGCCCGCTGCTATCCTGATGACTCGCGCCGCTACTTCGATTACGTGCTCGGCTTTACGGACCGCGACCTGATCGACGACGTGCTCCGCGACCGGGCGCCGCACCGGCCGCTCGGACTGCACCTGCGCGCCGGCCGCCAGCCCACGCAGCTGCCCGGCGTCCGCGAGCGCTGGAAATTCATCTCGGAAACGGTCGCCAAATCACCGACGCGGCTCAAGATCGTGCCCATGATCGGCAGCCTCGGCTGCCCCTACACGTGCGCGTTCTGCATTGATTCCGTCGTCGAGTATCAGCCGATGAGCTACGACCAGATCCGCGAGGATCTGCGGTTCCTCGTGCGCACCGTGAAACATCCCTACGTCGGCTGGCACGATCCCAACTTCGGCGTCCGCTTCGATGACTTCCTCGGCACCATCGAGGATGCGGTGGCACCCGGCAGCATCGCCTTCGGCGCCGAGAGCAGCCTCTCGCTCCTGTCCGAAGCCAACCTCGCGCGCATGAAGAAGGCGGGCTTCGGCGCCATGCTGCCCGGCATCGAGTCCTGGTTCTCGCTCGGCAACAAGGCAAAGACCGGCCGCAAACAGGGACTTGCCAAGGTCGAGCAGGTCTCCGACCACGTCAACATGATCCTGCGCTACATCCCGTACGTGCAGACCAACTTCGTGCTCGGCCTCGATGACGATGTCGGCGAGGAACCGTTCGAGCTGACCAAGCGGTTCCTCGACAAGACGCCCGGCACCTTCCCCGGCTATTCCCTGCTCAGCGCCTTCGGCGAAGCCGCGCCGCTAAACCTGGAGTTACAGAGATCCGGCCGCGTGCTGCCGTTTCCGTTCCATTTTCTGAACAACAACCAGGCGATGAACGTGCGGCCGAAGAACTACTCGTGGCCGGATTTCTACGACAGACTGATCGATCTGACCGAGTACTCGTTCTCCTGGAAGAACATTGCCCGTCGCGCGCGCGGGACGCAGCGCGGGTTCCCGGTCTGGGTCAATTTCATCCGCGGCATCTCGTCGGAAGGGTTCGGCCGGATCCGCTACCACCGCACCATCCGCAGACTGCTCGACGAGGACCGCTCCGTGCGCGCGTTCTTCGAGGGCGAAAGCACCGAGCTGCCCGAGTTCTACCGCCGGCGCATCGAGCGGGACCTTGGCCCCTTCTGGCGCTTCCTTCCCGCGGGCGCGCTGATGCACGATCCGCACGCCTACCTGGCGCGCGAGACCCGCGAGCTCGTTCCGCTCGTGCCGGCAAGGCAGGCCGCACCGATCGTCTGACGCCACAGACAACGCGGACTCCGCCGGACATCGACGCGACCAGGCCCGGTGGCTGCTGGCGCGCGTCAGGGTTCGGACGAACCGTGCGTTTCTATGTGAACGGTAGCTGTCCACCCGTGCGCGCAGTCGCTGACCCTGCCGCGACCGCCACGCTGCCAGCGCGCGCTGCGACTCGGCCCGCCGACGGCGCCTGAGTGTCCGGTCTGCAGTGTGTTCTCACGACGGGAGCATTCACCATGGGCATCATCCGCTCACGGATGTTTCTCGGATGCCGCCACGGCATCGCCGGCGGCGCGATGGGCGTCGCCTGCCTGGCCGGCTGCGGCGAGACGTCCGTCAGTGCGCCGCTGCCAGCCGCTCGTGTCGAATCGGTGGCCGCCGGTTCCCTGCGCGGGCCGGCGGGCGGAATCCTTCCGGATCCGATTCAGGTGCGCGTCTTCGGCACCGACAATCAACCGTTGCCCGGGGCGGCCGTCGCGTTCAGCGCGGCGCAGGGCGGGTCGGTGAGTCCGGCGAGCGCGACGACCGATGGTGAGGGCATCGCCCGGACTCGCTGGACGCTCGGCAACACGGCCGGGCAGAATGTTCTGACTGCGACGGCCGGCGCCGGCGTACTCGTCACGATCACGGCCACGGCCACAGCAGCGCGCGCCGCTTCCGTCAGCGCCGTGGCGGGTGACAACCAGACGATGGCCGCGGGCACGGCGGTACCGATTGCGCCGAGCGTCCGCGTCAGCGACGCGTTCGGCAATGTCGCGGAGGGAGTGCCCGTGACCTTCTCGGTGCTGTCCGGCGGCGGGCGTGTGACCAACGGCCTTCGGTTGACGAACGCCCAGGGCATTGCGACCGTCGGCAGCTGGGTCCTCGGGCCGGCCGCGGGCCCGCAGTCGCTTGCGGCCCGTGTGGAAGAAAGCGGCGTCACCAACAACCCGATCGTCTTCAACGCCACCGCGACCACACCGGCGGGATCGCAGATGAATGCGACTGCGGGGAACAACCAGCAGGCGCCGGTCGGCCGGCTTGTGCCCATTGCCCCGACGGTCGTCGTCCGAAACGCCGCGGGCGAGGGCATCCCCGGCGTGGTCGTCACGTTTGCCGTGGCGTCCGGTGGCGGCAGTGTAGTCGGTTCGCGCCAGACTACCGATGTCACCGGTGCCGCTACCGTGGGTGGCTGGTTCCTGGGCCCGCTGCCCGGCGCGAATACGCTCACGGCATCCTCGGCCGGGCTCACCGCCGTGACGTTCACCGCCACCGGCGTCGCAGGACTGCCCATTTCGATGCTCGCCGTTTCCCAGACCACGCAGTCCGCTGCCATTGGCGCCAACGTGGGTGATCCGCCCAGCGTTGTCGTGCGCGATGTGCAGGGTACGCCGGTGCCGGGAGTCGTAGTGACATTCAGCGTGACCGCCGGCGGCGGCAGTGTCGTCGGCTCGCCCGACACCACCAACGCGAACGGTGTGGCTACACTGACGTCGTGGAAGCTCGGACCGGTGGTCGGCCCGAACACCGTCACGGCCTCGGCGACCGGGTTGTCCAGTGTGACGTTCAACGCCACGGCTACGGCCGGCGCGCCCGCGTCCGTCGTCGTGGCCGCTGGCGACAATCAAACGGCCGTGCAAGGCACGAATGTCGCCATTCTCCCGAGCGTCCGCGTAAGCGATGCGAGCGGCAATCCGGTCAGTGGCGCGACCGTCACTTTCGCCGTCATCTCCGGCGGCGGCGTCGCCGCGGGCCTCATTCAGACCACGAATGCGCAGGGCCAGGCCGCGGTCGGCAGCTGGACGCTCGGCAACGGCGCGCCCAACACGCTCCGCGCCACGGTCACGGGATCCGGCATTACCGGAAACCCCGTCACGTTCACGGCGCAGTCCGCCGCGCAGATCGCGATCACGAGCGCGCCTTCAGGGCCGATCAACCTCGGCACGGATTTCACGATCACGGTGCAACTCCGAAACGCGGCGGGAGCTCCCGTCGCGCTGCCCGGCGTGTCACTGACGATTGCGATCGCATCGGGCGGCGGCACTCTGAACGGCACCGTGACGAGGGTCACGGACGCTAGCGGCGCCGTCAGCTTCACCCTGATCAATGTCACGGGTTCCGCCGGTGCCCGGACCTTCACCATCACCGGCACCGGTCTGCAGTCAGCCACGACCGCGGCCATCACCTTCAATTGACGGCGACGAACATGAGAGGGTCGATGAGGTTGAGCAGGGCTCGCCGCGTCGCCGGCTTCGTGACCGGCGCCATGCTGCTGGCGGCCGCCGCCAGTGCGCAGACCACTCAGACCGCGCCCGGGCGATGGAGACTCGGCGCCTTCACCGGCGCCTACGTTCCCTTCTCCCCGCTCATCCGCGCCGCCGACTCGAACCATACGCGGCTCGCGGCCGCACCGGCTTTCGCGCTCGAGGCACAGTACCTCGCCTCCAGTTACCTCGCCGCGTATGCGAACGGCCTGCTCGCCTTCTCCAGGATCCGGCTCGGCAGCACGATCCGTCCAGGAGTCGTCGGTCCTTCCGACCACGTCGTACTCGCGGCCGGAACAGCAGGACTCATACTCACCACGGATCTGCTCGGCGAGAACCTCCAGCCAACGCTTCGGCTGGGTGGTGGACTCAAGGCGTATTTCTTCGATCTCGCCGGCGCCGAGAATCAGGTCCGGCCGGCTGCAGACCTTGGCGTGGGTTTCCGCGGCATCGGGATCGGCGGGGTCGAGGTCTCCACCGAGCTGCGCTACCTGCCGGGCTCGTTCGACCAGGACCGACTGCCAACTCGCGGCATTGCGCCGCAGGCGCAGCGCCAGACGGATCTGCTCTTCTCGATCGGGATCGCGATCCGGCCGGGCTGATCGCTGCGCGCCGGTTGTGGGCCTTCCCCGGTCCGCTGATCCGGACCGTAACGGTCCCCACAATGCTATACGTCGCGTTAGCGGCCGGCCGCGACGACGCTTGCTTCGGCGCAGGTCCGGCGTGAAGTGGCCGGCCTGCTACGCGACCCTCCTCGCGACGGCCCCCCGGTTCTCCCCGCAGGCCGCCTCCACCGAGCGAGTCGCTGTTCGCCGCCGTACAGGATCGCCGGCTCAATCGGTCCGGATCCCCCTGCCTGGAAGCTTCAAATCCCGGATATTGCGCCGTTCATCCCGTCCGCCGCGAACTGCCAAACGCCGGGCTTGACCGCCACTTTGCGGCCAGCGCATGATAAATGTTCGTCCGCTGCAGAGAATGGGAAGCATGTGACGCGGCCAGAACGTCCGCTTTGGCGCGGTTCTGACGTTCTTTGGTGGGCAGGTCGGGCTGCGCGTTCCAGGATCACTGCTGGAAACTGCGGCTGCCTTCGGGCAGCCTGGCTGTTCTCTTCCGCTTCGGAGGTGATCGATGCGTTTCTCGCCTTTACGTTGGACGCCAATCCCCGGCGCACTGTTGCTTCTGCTTGCGACGCAGGCTACCGCACAGCAAATGGGCACCATCACCGGTTCCGTGCTCGACGCGCGGAGCGGCCGCCCGCTGACCGGTACCGAGGTGACCGTCGTAGGCACGCGCATCGGCGCCGTCACGAATGCGCAGGGGCTCTACCGCATGGAGGCGCCGGCCGGCGTCCATCGCATCAGCGCGACGCAGCTCGGCTACGGCGCGGTCACGCAGGAAGTCACGGTCGTGGCGGGCCAGTCCGTCACGTCCGACTTCCGCCTCGAGGAGCGCGTGATCACGCTCGATGAGCTGCTGGTCACCGGCTATGCCGTGACGCCGCGCCGCGAACGCACGGGCGCGCAGGCGCAGGTCACGCGCGGCGCCCTATACCATCACTATGGCGGCAAGGAAGGCCTGTTCGAGGCCGTGACCGAAGCCCTGATGGCCGAATTGCATGCGCAGCTTGGCGCGGCAGGCGCGGAGGCGGGCGATCCACTGGCCGCACTAAAGCTGGGGATTCATCGCTTTCTTCAGATCACAAGCCGGCCCGCTACACAGCGCATCCTGCTGATTGACGCGCCGACAGTGATGGGCTGGTCACGCTGGCGGGAGATGGACCGCAAGTACGGCTTCGGGCTACTGCTGGCGGCGCTGAGCGCGGCGGCATCCCTCAAGCTAATCCATGTGCAGTCCGTCGAGGCGGCCGCGCACGCACTGCTTGGCGCGATGATAGAGAGTTCGCTCGTCGTTACCAGGGCACGGAACAAGAAGCAGACACTCGCAGAAGACGAGCTTGTGCTGGTCAAACTGGTGGACTCGCTCAGATAGCGAAAGTGTGAAAGGGGCCAAAAGGCGAACGGACTCCTGTCTCCGCGCCGCCACGCGCTGCAGCACCACTCTTACATTCTGCGCTCCGGACAACGCCCTTACCTTCAGAAGCGCCACCCCGGCTGCGCCCCCTTCATCCGGTGTTCTGCATCCCACGCGCAATGCCGTGCACGGTCGCTATCAGGGCGCGCTCCAGCGCCGCGTCCTCGCGGCCACCCTTGCGCCAGCGTTGCAGCAGGTCCACCTGCAGGAAGCTCATCGGGTCCACGTAGGGGTTGCGTAGCGGCAGCGCTCGCG
>Ga0187892_10006343_pt1 | contig 17639 bp, 16 predicted proteins | sample MA1701073metaG_FD_139345 | JGI IMG/M metagenome (GOLD analysis project Ga0187892, IMG submission 139345) | Bio-ooze microbial communities from a basaltic lava cave in the Kipuka Kanohina Cave System on the Island of Hawaii, USA - MA170107-3 metaG ... | reverse complement strand
GTCATCGGCGGGCCGCTCATCGAGCGCGTGTTCCTGCGACGGGTGTACGGGCGGGCGGAGGCGATCCAGCTCCTCTTGACCTTCTCCATCTTCCTGATCCTGGACGACCTCCTCAAGCTCATCTGGGGCACCAAGCCGATGTTCATCAGTCAGCCCTACACTCTCCTCGGTCAATTCTCGGTCGCCGGCATCCCCTATTCCTGGTATCAGGTCGTCCTCATCGTCGTGTCCGTGCTCTTCGGCGGCTTCCTGGTGTGGGCCGTGCGCGGGACTCGCTTCGGGAAGATCATCGTCTCGGTGATCAACGACCGGGAGATCAGCCAGGCCATCGGCATCAACGTGACCCGCATCTACACGCTGTCCTTCACCCTCGGCGCCTTCTGCGCCGCTCTCGGCGGGGCCTTGATCGCTCCCACCATCTCCGTCACCCCCGGGTTCGCCGTCGACGCCACCGTGCTGGCCTTCGCCGTCATCGCCATCGGCGGCATGGGGAGCCTGGAGGGCGCGGCCCTGGGAGCCCTGATCGTGGGTTTGCTCCGAGCGCTGGCCGTGCACCTGCTCCCGGAGGCCGATCTGGTCGTGATCTACTTCGCGATGATCCTGGTTCTGGTGATCCGGCCGCAGGGCCTCTTCGGCCAGATGGAGCTCAGGAGGATCTGAGCGATGGCGATCGGGCGGCTGCCGGTGGCTCCCGTGGTGGGCGCGGCCGTGCTCCTGGCGGTGCCGCTGGTGCTGCCGGACTGGATGAAGTTCATCGTCACGCTGGCCCTGGCCAAGTTCCTCGCCGTCCTCGCGGTGGCCCTGTTCCTCAGGGCCAACCTGGTGAGCTTCGGCCACGCGATGTTCTTCGCCGTGGGCGCCTACACGGTGGGCTTCGGGGTGAAGTGGTTCGGCCTGCGCGATCTCGTGCTGCTGCTTCCGCTGGGGGCGGCCCTGGGCGCGGCGATGGCGGCCCTCGTCGGTCTGGTCATGGCGAGGTACCGGGAAGTCTTCTTCGCCATGCTCAACCTGGCCTTCTCCATGATGCTCTACGGGGTCCTCCTCAAGCTCTACTGGTTGACGGGTGGGACCGACGGCATCAGCTCGGGGCTTCCCACCTACCTCGGCTACGCGCCCCCACCGGCCTACGCGCGAGATGTGCTCTATTACGCCACGCTGCTCAGCGCCGGGCTCGTCATCTACGCGGTCTACCGGTTCCTGGCCTCCCCGCTCGGCTTCTATCTCAAGGCGATGGCCGACAACGAGATCCGCATCGAGTACTCGGGCGAATCGGTGCGGAACGTCGTGTACGTGACCTACACCCTCTCGGGGGCCCTGGCGGGGGCGGGGGGCGTGCTGGCGGCGTTCACGATCGGGCATATCGTGCCGGAGTATTCCTTCTGGATCCAGTCCGGCGATTTCGTCTTCGTGGCTCTCCTAGGCGGCTACGGCAGCGTGGTGGGGCCGCTGGTGGGGTCCATCGCCTTCGAGTTCATCCGGACCTATGCCTCGAAGTACTTCCCCAACGAATGGCAGATGACTCTCGGCATCATCATGCTGGTGATCATTCTCTTCCGCCCGGGCGGGCTGTGGACCATCTACGAGGGGTTCGTGGCCCGGTTCGGGCGCCGGGCCGGCGAGGCCGGCCGTGCCTGAGGCCCCGATCCTCCAGACCGTCGACCTCTGCAAGTCGTTCGGGATGGTGCGGGCGGCCGATGCCATCACCCTCGAGATCCGGCCGGGGGAGCTGGTCGGGATCGTCGGCGCGAACGGCTCCGGGAAGACCACCTTCCTCAACATCATCACCGGCTATCTCAAGCCCGATCGCGGGCGCGTGCTCTTCCTGGGGCAGAATCGCATCGGCCTTCCCCCGCGCGACATCACCAAGCTCGGGATCGCCCGGTCGTTCCAGATTCCCCAGCTCTACACGAACCTGTCCGTGCTGGAGAGCCTGCTGCTCTCGCTGGCGGCCCAGGCCGGGCATGGGACCGGATTCTGGCGGCCCCTTTATCGGCGACGGTGGGTCGATGAGGGCCTCGACACCCTCGAGCGGTTCGGCCTGCAGGCCTACGCCCACCGGCCGGCGAGCGAGCTGCCGGAAGGCGGCCGGAAGCTCTTGGACATCGCGCTCTCCGTCGCCCTCAGGCCCAAGCTCCTCCTGATGGACGAGCCCACGAGCGGGGTGAGCATCGAGGACAAGTTCCCGGTGATGGATACCCTCATGAAAGTCGTGGAAGAGACCCAGCTCACCACCATCTTCGTGGAGCACGACATGGACGTGGTGCAGCGCTACGGACGCCGTGTGCTCGCCTTCAACAACGGCCAGGTCATCGGCGACGGCACGCCGGAGGCGGTGCTGGCCGATCCCGAGGTGCGCCGGGCCGTGCTGGGACGCGCGTAATGGCCCGTCGAGGTGCGATCGTGCGCAGCGGACGCGACGCTGGAGTGTTCCGCTTCGAGCGCCGGCTCCGCCGGCGCAACCCGACGTGGGGGAGGTTCGGAGGGGCCGTCGAGGCCCCCTCCGACGAAACAACGGCCAGGTCATCGGCGACGGCACGCCGGAGGCGGTGCTGGCCGATCCCGAGGTGCGCCGGGCCGTGCTGGGACGCGCGTAATGAGAAGCGCGTGATGAGAAGCGCGTAGTGCTCAAGGTCGAAGGTCTGCAGGTGACGATCAAGGGGTTCGTGATCCTCCGGGGGGTCAGCCTGGAGGTCCCGCCGGGCGGGCTGGTCGGCCTGGTGGGACGGAACGGTGCCGGCAAGACCACCACCCTCAAGGGCATCATGGGGCTCGCGCCTGTCGTGGGAGGGCGCATCACGCTGGACGGCACCGACCTCGTCCCGGTCCCAGGCCACCGGCGCGCCCAGCTCGGGATCGGGTACATGCCCGAGGATCGGCGGCTCATCGGGACCCTGACCGTGGAGGACAACATCCTGATGCCGGCCTGGGTCACCGGGCGCGCCGACGATCACAGTCGGCTCTCGCATATCTACGAGATCATGCCCGACGTGCCACCCCTCGCTCGGCGCCGGGCCTCCGCGCTGAGCGGGGGACAGCAGAAGATGGCGGCGCTGGCCCGGGCGGTCATGACGGGCACCAAGCTGCTGCTCCTGGACGAGTGCTTCGAGGGCCTCTCGCCGGCCATGGGCGAGAAGTTCGCCGGAACCATCCAGGCCCTTCAGCGGGAAGGCATCGGGATCCTGATCGCCGAGTCGGACACCAAGCGCCTCGGCTTCGTGAGCACGATCTACACCATCGAGCGGGGCGCGGTCATCCAGCCGATCGGAGCCTGATGGCCAGCCAATCGGAGGGGGCCGTCTGATCAAAACGGGGCTTCGCCCCGTGGGGGACCCCTCCGAGGCCTCCCCCAGAAAGGGGTTGCGCGGGCAAAGCCCGCGCTCGAACGGCGTCAATGTCAGGCACGTTACTCCGACAGGTTCCGAGCCGAGCAGGAGATGAGAGGTGGGGTGCCCTGCCTGGGGTGATAGCGGGCGCTCTGGTTCTGTTCATGGTGGCGGCGCCGACGCTGGCGCTCGATACCCCGAACGAGCGGGTCACGCTGGCGGGACTGGCCGCGGTCCACGTCGTTGTCAACGAGCTCGGCACCGAGTTCGCGCGAGAGGCGCTGAGCCGGTCGAGCCTTCAGGTGGAGATGGAAGGCCGGCTCCGCCAGGCTGGTCTTCGCGTCCTCACTCCGGATCAGGCGCTGACGTCCTCGGGACGGCCGACCCTCGAACTGCGGGTGACCCTCATGCGGTCTGCGGAGACCCCGCAGCTCTACGTGTACAGCGTGGACCTGGCGCTACGCCAGCAAATCCGACTCACACGCGATCGGGCTATCGAATCCTTCGCCGTCACGTGGCGCGAAGATCCGGAGGTCGGCACCGTTGGGGCCGGGCGGCTGGCCGCTGTCCGGGACGCCGTGCGCGCCAAGGTCGGACGATTCATCACCGTCTGGCAGACGGTCAACTGGGGGAGCTGAATCTGCGGGCCGTGGAGGTCACGATGCCGCGGCGGTGGAGCCTGGTGCTTGCGCTGCTTCTCACCACGTCTCTTCGTCGCCTCGTAACCGATCCCATCTGAACGACATGACTGTCCGGCCGCTCCTGGCGACCGGGCGAGGAGGACCACCGCACCATGGCATCCAAGCTCCTGGGAGCCCACGTCAAGCGCAAGGAGGACCCGCGCCTGATCACCGGCACCTCGCAGTACGTGGCCGACATCGCGATGCCGGGTCTCCAGCACGTCGTCTTCGTGCGCAGCCCCCACGCGCATGCGCGCATCCGCGGGATCGAGGCCGCCGCGGCGCTCCGGCGGCCCGGTGTCGTCGCGGTGGTGACCGGACGCGACCTGATGGCTCATTGCGCGCCGCTGCCGATCGCGACGGTGTCCGCCGAGGGCGGCGGGGAGGACAAGGCCGGGGTTGGACGGCAGCACTACCCGCTGTCCGTCGGCCGAGTGCGGCACGTCGGCGAGGCCGTGGCCGCCGTGCTCGCGACCTCGATGGAGGCGGCCGTGGACGGCGTCGCCGACGTGCAGGTGGACTGGGAGCCGCTCCCGGCCGTCGTGGATCCGCTGTCGGCGCTGGCCGACGGCGCTCCGCAGCTCTTCGAGGACGCGCCGAAGAACATCGAGCACACGCAGGCGATCAAGGCCGGCGACCCCGATGCCGCGTTCGCCAAGGCGCATCGTGTGGTCAAGCAGCGCATGATCAGCCAGCGGCTCTCGGGCGTCCCGCTCGAGGGACGCGCGGTGCTCGCCGCGCCGGACCCGGCGACGGGCGGAGTCGTGGTGTGGTCGACGCATCAGGCGCCGCACGTGCTGCGCAGCGGGCTGGCCGCCGCGCTCCGGCTGCCGCAGAACCAGATCCGCGTGATCGCGCCGGAGGTCGGCGGCGGCTTCGGCGTGAAGTTCGGCACCTATCCCGAGGACGTCACGCTGGCGGCGCTGGCCCGGCGGGGCCGGGTCCCGCTGCGCTGGGTGGAGTCGCGGGTCGAGCACATGATGGCGACGACCCACGGCCGCGGCCAGGTGACGGAGATGGAGGCCGCCGTGGATGCCCAGGGCCGCATTCTCGCGCTCCGCATGCACGTGATCGCGGACCTGGGCGCGTATCCGATCTTCACGTTCATCCCGGACCTCACGCTGATGATGGGCGTGGGCGTCTACGGCGTCGAGAACGTGGATTTGCGGAACACCTGCGTGTTCACCAACACGACCTCGGTCGCCGCGTACCGCGGCGCCGGCCGGCCGGAGGCGGCGTACTACCTCGAGCGGCTCGTGGACTGCATCGCGGCCGAGCTGGGCAAGCCGCCCGAGGAGATCCGCCGGAAGAACTTCATCCGGCCCGACGCCTTTCCCTATGCGGCTCCTACCGGGCAGAAGTATGACAGCGGTGAGTACGACCGGGCGCTCACGCGCGCGCTCGAGCTCGCGCGGCACGACGAGCTCCGGGCCGAGCAGCGCCGGCGGGTCGAGGGCAAGGACCGGCGCCTGCTCGGGATCGGCATGGCCTGCTACGTGGAGATGTGCGGCTTCGGCCCGTACGAGAGCGCCATGATCCGCGTGGAGCCGAGCGGAACCGTGACGGCGTTCACCGGCACGTCACCGCACGGCCAGGGACACGAGACCACGTTCGCCCAGATCATCGCCGACCAGCTCGGCGTCGACTTCGACGAGGTGGTAGTCCGGCACGGCGACACGTCGCTCACGCCGATGGGCTTCGGGACCGGCGGCAGCCGCAGCCTAGTCGTCGGGGGTTCCGCCATGCTGCGGGCGGCGGACAAGGTGCAGGAGAAGGCGCGGCGCATCGCCGCCACGATGCTCGAGGCCGCGTTCGAGGACGTGGAGCTGAACGACGGCCGCTACCAAGTCAAGGGCATGCCGTCCCGCAGTCTCACGCTGGGCAAGATCGCGGAACGCGCCTATGGCGAAGGGCTCCCATCCGGGATCGATCCCGCGCTCGAGGCCACGGAGTACTTCCGCCCGCCCCAGCTCGTGTATCCCTTCGGCGCGCACGTCGCCGTCGTCGAGGTGGATCGCGAGACAGGACGGGTCGAGCTGCGCCAGTTCGTGTCGGTCGACGACTGCGGCACGCGCATCAGCCCGTTGCTGGTGGAAGGCCAAGTGCACGGCGGGATCGCGCAGGGGGTGGCGCAGGCGGTGCTGGAAGAGGTGGTCTACGACAGCGACGGACAGCTCGTCACGGGCTCGCTCATGGACTATGCGCTCCCGCGCGCCGACGATCTGCCGTCGTTCGTGACCGGCCAGACGGTGACCGCGACGCCCTTCAACCCGCTCGGGGCCAAGGGCATCGGCGAGGCGGCCACGATCGGCTCGACGCCCGCGGTGGTCAACGCCGTGGTGGATGCGCTCCGGCCCTTTAAGGTGCGCCACCTCGACATGCCGCTCCGCCCCGAGCGAGTGTGGCGCGCGATGCAGAATGGGGGAACGCGCGCTCGCTGACGAGCCGTCAGGGAGTCCGCGCGGCCATGAAGTCGCTGGCCGCTTCGTCCCAGGGCTCTTCCGAACCTCCCCCCAGAAGCAGATGGCACCGGCGAAGCCGCTCGAAGCGGAGCCTCGAATCCGTAGTGGCCGAGTGGGCAGCGCCGCAGGACGGTCGGACAGACTCGGGCAGGTGGTTTTTCGGCATGCTGCTGGCCGTCAGATTTTGGCACGTCGCTGACGCTTTTCGGCGGCGCCCCCGGCTCGTCACTGTCCAACTGTTCGAATTCGCGTGAGTCCTCGCGGTGGCCCGTCGCTTGCGTGCGCAGCGGTCGCCCGGACGGAGGATGTCGGAACGGCCCTGCGCATGCACCGGTTCTGCGTACGCGCCGCCACTCCTCCGCCGCGGGTCCTGGCACGACAGACCTCGGGCGGAGGAGGGGCCGATGTGGCTCGGCGGTGGACGGGCGTGGTGGCTCTCGGGCCTCGTGTCCATCGTGCTGCTCGTCTCCGCCTGCGCCAGCGCGAAGGGTGGGGTGCCGGGGGAGGCCAAGACTTGGACCCCGTGCGAACCCTCACAGCGCGCGAACGGCACCGTCATCTGCTATCAGCGCTGACCGCCGCGGCTGAGCGCCAACCGGCGCCTTATTTGGGAAGCGGCGCGCGGCCCGTCTGCTAGGCTACGCTCGTGCAAGTCGCGGTAGCGCGCGCGCCGGCCGCAGCGTGGCCGCGGTATGATCGCGCGAAAGGGCTCTGCGCCGCGTTCGGCATGAGCGTGGCCGTGCTGGCGGTGTACTGGCCGGCGCGGGCGTGGTTCAGCGAGTACACGCTCCGCGGCGCGGATTACTTCAGCCTGCACATCCGGCGCCTGCGATTCGCGCAGGATGCGCTCTTCGGTCCCGATCCGCACCTGCCGGGCTGGTACCCGCGTGAGCTGCTAGGCACCCCGTTCTGGTCGAACCTCCAGAGCTTCCCGTTCATCCCGACGCGGCTCCTGCTCCTGCCGGTCGACCCGTTCCAGGCGTTTCTGCTCGCCGTCAACGTGGCCGCTGTGCTCGCCGCGCTGTTCACGTATGTCTACTGCCGCCGGCTCGGCCTGACGCCACTGGCGGCGGCGGCGGCGGGCTGGACCTTCGCGTGCGCCGGCTTCTTCGCGGCGCGCGTGCTGGTCGGACATCTGCCACTGCTCGAGGCCTACCCGGCGCTGCCGCTGCTGCTGTGGCTCGCCGAGTCCGCGCGGGCGGCGCCCGATCGCGTGCGGCTCCGGCGGTGGCTGCTGGCTCTGGCGCTCGCCACCGCCTGCGTGATGCTGGCCGGGCACCCGCAGCTTCCGGCGTATGCGGTGGGAACCACCGTGTTGTACGTGCTGTACCGCACGCGAGATCGCCGGGGGCTGACGATCATCGCCTCGATCGGGCTGGGCATCGGCGCGGCCGGGTTCGCGCTCTGGCCCATGTGGCGGCTGGTCGAGCGCAGCACCAAGCTGCTGCCGCTGGCCGCGGCGGACAATAACATCCCGTTCGCGTATCACCGACTCGGCGCCTTCCTGTTTCCGTGGAAGGACGGCTGGGCGCCATCCGTCGAGCGGCTGCCGCTGACGCCGTTCGCGGGGCCCACGCTCGCGTACTTCTGGGACACGGTGTGCTACGTCGGCTGGCTGCCGCTGGTCGCGGGCGCGTTCCTCCTGGTCCGCCTCGTCCGTGAGCGTCGGCTGCCGGGCGCGCCGTGGCTGTTCTTCCTCGTGGTGGGAGCCGGCGCGCTGCTCCTGGCCCTGCCGATCGGCCAGTACCTCGGACGGGACGCGCTGGGCACGCTCCTGCGGAGTCCCTCGCGCCAGCTCTACCTGACGACGTTCGCGCTCGCGCTGGCGCTCGGCGTCGCGGTGGACATCGTGACGCGGTCGGGCGTGCTCGCGCGCCGTCGCTGGGCGTGGGGGATCGTGGCGCTGGCGCTCACCGCCCACGGGCTCGATCTGTGGATACACGACCGCGCGTTCATCACGCTCGTGCCCGGCCCGTTCAGCTCGCTCCTCGCCCGGCCCTCGGGGGTGCCACCAGGGGACTGGCGGGTGTCGGTGGATCGCTCGCACCTGACACCCTTCGCGTGGGGGTACGACGATGCGGGCTACTTCGATTCGCTCGCGCTGGCGCGTCCCTATCGCGGGTTGCTGGACCTCGCGGGAGCCCCCGACGGCCACAACACCGAGCGCATCGACGGCGCCGAGCTCAACGCGCGCGCGCTCGCGTACGCCGGTGTCGGCGTGCTGCTGACCAAGCACCAGCGGGCGGATCTGATCGAGCGCCCGCCGATCTTGCCCGGCATGCGCTCCTACGTCGTGCCCGATCCCGCCCCCCGCGCCGCATTTGTTCCGCTGCCGGCGGCTCAGTTCCTGAGTCGGGGGGAAATCCGCGCGAGGCTACGCGCGCAGGATCTCGATCTCCGCCGGTCGATTCTCCTGCCCGCGGACGCCCCGCGGGCCGAGGCCGCCGGCCGCCCATCGTCCGCCACGAGCAGCGCCGTCGCTTACGAGCGCCGGTCGGCCGACGAGATCGTCGTGAGCGTCAGCAGCGGCGAGCCCGGCTTCGTCCGAATCCTGGAAGCCTTCGATCCTGGATGGACCGCCAGCGTGAATGGCCGGCTGCTGGAGATTCTCCCGGCCGAGGACCTGGTGATCGCGCTGCCCGTCCCCGCCGGCCGGCACGACATCCGGCTGAGATTTGCCACGCCCGGAGCGTGGACCGGCGCAGCGATCAGCATCGCCAGCCTCGCCCTCCTCGCGGCCTTGGTGCTCTCGCCCCTCGAATTCCCTTTCCCCCGGCGACGGGGAGAGGGTCAGGGCGAGGAGGAAGCTAGCGTCCGCTACATCCGCTGAGTTGGCGGAGTCGGCGTCGCAGGCAACGGGCCGCTCGGCCGGGGTGGCCAGGGGCTGGCCACGAGCGTCTTCAGCTTGCTGCGCTGCTCCGCGGTGAGCTCGGCCTTGCCCTGCTCGAGGACCCGGATCCGGGCCAGGCGTGCGTCGGCTCGGAGCCGCTCGATCTCCCTGACCTTGGGCTCGACCTTGGCGAGATCCACCGGCTCCGCCGCCAGCAGCGCGGCCAGGTGCATGTCCGCCACTCTGAGGTCCGCGTCGCGCTTGATCGACTCCCGCTGGAAGTCGGCCCGCAGCCGCTCGAGCGCCTCGACCTGAGCGGCCGACAGCCCGAGCTCCTGGCGGTGCTGGAGCATGAGGCTGATCAGGGGCCGCTCGGCGCCGGACTCCGAGCGCTCGAAGTGCCCCCGGAGGCGGTCGCCGAGGCCGTGGAGCTGGGCGGCCAGCTCATCCAGGCCCCGGCCGAGCTCCTGATGGGCCACGGGTGTGGCGTCGATGACCTCCGCCCGGATGGGCGCGGCCGCGGCCAGCATCACCGCGAGAGTGCCGAGAAGCTTGGTGGTGCGCATCATGCTGTCCTCCGAGCTGAAACGGAATGCAATCGCGACGATTTGACGATGCTCGCCCCCGGATATTCTGCAGATCGACTCCGAGTACGCGCGGCTATGGCGTGAACACCTCGTTCGCCGCCGAGTACGAGCCGCCCGGGCGCGGTCCGCCCGAAATCACGAAGATCCGGTCGCCCAAGGCGGCCGCCCCGAGTCCGTGGCGCGCGGTGGGCATCGGCGTCCAGGTGGTCCACCGGTCCGTGCCAGGTTCGTACGCTTCCACCTGATTGAAGGTGCCGCCCGGCGCCTCGCCGCCGAAGACGAAGATCTTTCCGCCGAGCGTGGCCGAGGCGATCCCACTCCTCGCCGTCGGCAGCGGCGCGCGCTCGCGCCACCGGTCGGCGGCGGCGTCGTATTCCTCGTTGACCTGCAGGTTCCGGGCGTAGCTGCCGTCCAGCCGCCCGCCGATGGCATAGAGCCGCCCGCCCACCATCCCGGCCGCCAGATGATCGCGAGGCGTCTGGATCGGGGCCAGCTGGGTCCAGCGGTCGGCGCTCGGATCGTAGACCTCGTGCGCCCCCGTGTTGCGCCGCTCCGCGCCGACACCCCCGACCGCGTGAACCTTGCCGTCGCGGACCGCGGCGGCCAGCGCCCCGCGCGCCGTCGGCATCCTCGCGCGCTCACGCCACCGGTCTCCGGCCGGATCGTACTCGTACACCGTGTCGACCGGACTCCACCGCGCCGTGTACCCGCCGATCACGTAGAGCCGGCCGCCGACAGAGCTCGCGGTGGTGTGGTGCAGCGAGGTGGGGAGCGGCGCGCGCTGCCGCCACCGATCGACGCCCGGGTCGTACTCGAGGAGCGTGTCCCCGCCGAGGCCACCGACCACGTAGATCTTGCCGCCGAGCTCGGCGGCCGCTACCTCGGTCCGCTCGTTCGGCATGAGCGCCGCGGTGGTCCAGCGGCCAGGCGTCTGGCTGTCCCCCGCGTGCACCCAGAGGGCCAGGAGCACCGCCCCGCTCAGCAGCCCGATCGCTGGCACCGATGGCATGAAGTCCCCGATCATTGTACCGCCGGCCGTGAAGTGTGTGCCGACGCCTCCCGCTCGGCGGTCGTGGTGTATCGATTTCGGCGCGTTGACCGTCGGGCGCCAGCTTGCCCACACTGGCCGCATGCTAGCCCGCGTTCGCTGCGCCTCGCTGCAGGGTATCGAGGCCACCACCGTCTCCGTCGAGGTGGACGTCACGCCGGGTCTGCCGTCTTTCACGACGGTCGGGCTCCCGGACTCCGCCGTGCGCGAGAGCCGCGACCGCGTGCGCGCCGCGATCCGGAACGCGGGCCTCGAGTTTCCGATCGAGCGCATCACGATCAATCTCGCGCCGGCCGACGTGAAGAAGGAAGGGGCGGCCTTCGACCTGCCCATGGCGCTCGGGATCCTGTGCGCCACGGGACTCGTGAAGCCGGATCGGCTCGAGCATGCCCTCGTGCTGGGGGAGCTCTCGCTGGACGGCTACGTCCGGGCAGTCCGCGGCGTCCTGCCGATCGCGCTCCACTGTCGCCGCCGAGCCTTCACGCCGTTGCTGGTGCCCGCCGACAATGCCAAGGAGGCGGCCGTCGTCGCCGGGGTCGACGTGATCGCGATCCGCACGCTGCACGACGCGGTCGAGTATCTGAACGGCGAGCAACCGTTGGAGCCGGTGCGGGTCGACCCCGCGAGCTGGCTCGCGGCGCCGCCCGCGGACGGCGCCGATTTCTCGGAGGTGCGCGGCCACGCGCACGCGAAACGCGCGCTCGAGATCGCCGCCGCCGGCGCCCACAACGTCATCATGATCGGGCCACCGGGGGCGGGCAAGACCATGCTGGCCCGCCGCCTGGCGACGATCCTGCCGCCGCTCTCGCTGGACGAGGCCATCGAGGTCTCGATGGTGTGGAGCGTGAGCGGGCTCCTGCAGCCCGATCGCGGGCTCGTGACCGAGCGGGCGTTCCGCGCCCCGCACCATACCGCGTCCGAGGCGGGCCTGATCGGCGGCGGCGGGGTGCCGCACCCGGGCGAGGTGAGCCTCGCGCATCACGGCGTGCTGTTCCTGGACGAGATCCCCGAGTTCTCCCAGCGCATTCTCGAATCGCTCCGCCAGCCGCTCGAGGAGGGCCAGGTCGTGGTCTCCCGCACGGCGGGCAGCGCCGCCTTCCCGGCGCGCTTCCAGCTCATCGCCGCCGCCAACCCGTGCCGGCGCGGCTGCTCCTCCTTCCGCGTCTGCGCGTGCACCCCCGCCGAGCGCGCCCGCTACCTGTCCCGGCTGTCGCGTCCCTTGCTCGACCGCGTCGACCTGCACCTGGAGATCCCGGCCGTGCCCTACCCGCAGCTCGCGTCGGTCGAGGCGGGCGAGGGCTCCGCGGCGATCCGCGAGCGGGTCGTCGGGGCCCGGCGGCGCCAGGGCGAGCGCTTCACGGGCACCGACGTGCGGGTGAACGCGCGCATGAGCGGTCGGCAGGTACGCCGCTGGTGCGCGATCCCGGGCGAGGGCGCCAAGCTCCTCGCCCTCGCGGTCTCGCGCCTCGGTCTCTCTGCCCGCGGCCACGACCGCATTCTCAAGGTGGCCCGCACCATCGCCGACCTCGCCGAATCCGCCAGCATCACCGCCGAGCACGTCGCCGAGGCCATCCAGTACCGCGGCCTGGATCGAGGTCCGTGAGATGCCGGGGCCGGCGGTGCCACCCGGTTGAGGTGGCCAGAGTCAGCGGGCAGTCTCGGCGCCATCGTGGGACAGCACGTGCAGCATCAGCACGCATAACAACACCAGCGCCCACACCTGGACCGGAAGCACCAGTTGCTCGATTCCCAATCGATACCGATAGGGAGGCGATGGCGCGGGCGGTAGCATCCTCACCAACCAGAGAGCGGGAGATATGACGAACGACATCACCAGCAGAATCGCCACCCGGGCCTGCGCTGCCACACGCGTCGACAATGCCGTCACGCTCCACGCCAGCACCAAGACCAGCAGCCCGGCGTCATACCAGCGATGATAGAGCGGCAACAGGGTCCACGAGGCGACGAAGGCGAGTTCCGCCAGCTCACGCCGGCGGTCGTCGCCGGCCGCTCTTCGCCACACCCATCGGGCAAATGCGACGGCCGCTAGCCCGGTCAGCGCGAGCACCAGGATCGACACCACGCGACGGTCGTCCATCACGGTGTGCAGCAACACGTGCAGGTTGACCAGCTGGAATCGCTTGGGGTTCCACGCCGTCGGGTCGTTGACGGCACCGGGCGCCGTGGTGGCGAGAAGGTTGTCGCGTAGCTCCGGCAGCCATCCGACCCCGGCCGCCTGCAGGCGGATGATGCCCACCAGCGTGATCACCGCGGCGACACCGCCCGCGGTCAGCACCAGCCGCCACCGCCGGCGCAGCGCGTAGTTCAAGACGAACGGCACGGCCAGCGGCGGTTTGAGCGCGCAGGCGACGGCCAACAACACCCCGGCGGTCCGGTCCACTCCGCGCTGCGCCGCCAGGGCCGCGAGCACCACCAGCCCGCATACGGCAACCGCCGGCTGCCCGCCCATCGCACCGTTGCGCAACGGGCCGAGCATGATGACCCCCGCGGCCAGGGCCACCGCTCGTGGGTCGCTCCATCGCACACCCGACAGCGCCGGCAGCGCCAGCACGATCGCGATGATCATCACGACGTCGAGCACCGCCCAGATCAGCCGCGCTCGTGTCCACGTCAGCGCCGCCACCGGCGCGACGACGACGAACGTGCTCGGTGGATAGACCGATGGCGTATGATGCGGATTCGGCTCGATGAGCTTGGGTCCCCCCGCCGCGTACCACTCCCGCAGCAGCTGGCGCTGGTCGTAAGGGTCTTGCCCGTGCACCCACGCCCGGCTAGCGGCAAAGACGGCCGCCAGATCCCCACTGCCGCTGATCGATACGGCGTGCCGCACGTTTCGCGCCAGCAGCGTGCTCATGGCAAGCGCAACGACGACGAACGCCCACCACAGGATCGATCGATTCAATTCGGGGGCCTGTATGCGAACGGTCCCAGCCGGGGCGCGGGTCGCCGCAGGCGCACGCGCAGCAGATCGCCGCCAAGGCACGCCATCAAGCCACCGATCGTCACGGGACCCATCATAGGGCATCCCTTCGGCGTGAGAACGCTCCTGACGTCAGCCCTGCGCTCGCCGCTGGCCGGCGCGAGTTCACGCTTGACGAGCCGTGGTCGGCGCTGTACGAGAGGTATGGATCACCGGAGGCCGGGTCCCCGGGAGCGATCACTGAACGCTGTCATCCGAATACGAGGGACGACCGCATGACGAGAGCGTCGACACTCACCGCGCTGATCGCCGGTGTGCACGAGTTTCCGGAGCGCAAGACCGCGAAGAGCTCGCTGGAGATCCAGGCGATCTCCGCCCGAGCGGCCCTCGACGAGGCGGGGCTCACGCCGCGGGACGTGGACGGCTACTTCACGGTCGCGGGCTCCGGCGGTACCGGCCCGCTGCCGATCCTCGACTACCTGAACCTCAATCCCCGGTACGTGGACGCTACCAGCGTCGGCGGCTCCTCGTTCGTGTTCCACACCCATCACGCCGCGACCGCGATCGCCGAAGGGCGCTGTCGCGCGGCGTTGGTCACGTACGGCAGCACCGCCCGCTCGTCCGGCGTCGCGGTCGGCACCCGCGAGCGCATCGCCGGCGACTACCTCGACCAGTTCGAGGGCATCTACGGGACCTCGACGGTGGGGCTCTACGCGATGGTGGCCCAGCGCCACATGCACGAGTACGGCACCACCAGCGCCCAGCTCGCGGAGATCGCCGTCGCGTCCCGCCGCCATGCGGGGCTCAACCCGGCGGCCTTCTATCGCGATCCGATCACCGTCCAGGGCGTGCTCGCGTCGCCGATCATCTCCTCTCCCCTGCACCTGCTCGATTGCTGCGTGATCACCGATGGCGGCGGCGCGATCGTGCTGGTGCACCCGGACCTGGCGCGCGATCTCCGTCGTCCCGGCATCCGCATCCTGGGGGCGGCGGAGGCGGTGGCGCATACGGCGGCCGGCCATCGCGACTACTTGACGTCGGCGGCCGCGCAGACGGCGCCCCGCGCCTTCGGCGAGGCCGGGGTGTCCCACGATGACATCGACATGGCCATGATCTACGACTCGTTCACCATCACCGTGCTCCTGACCCTGGAGGATCTCGGCTTCTGCAAGAAAGGCGAGGGCGGCCGGTTCGTGGCGAACGGACGACTCCAGCTGGGCGGAGAGCTACCGATCAACACCGATGGCGGCGGGCTCTCGAGCAACCATCCGGGCATGCGCGGGATCTTCTTGATCATCGAGGCCGTGCGCCAGCTCCGCGCCGAGGCGGGCCCGCGCCAGGTCGAGGGCTGCGAGATCGCGCTGGTGCACGGTACCGGCGGCGCGCTGGGCAGCCGGCACTCCGGCTCCACGCTGATCCTCGGGAGGAACTGAGCCATGAGCGAGAAGTCCGGCGAGTACAAGAAGCCGCTGCCCGAGATCACGACGGAATCGCGGCCGTTCTGGGAGGGCACCACGCGCCACGAGCTGCTGCTACAGCGATGCCGCCGGTGCGGCACGCTCCAGCACTACCCGCGGGGGATCTGCGCGTCCTGCTGGGCCGCCGAGCTCGAGTGGGTCAAGAGCTCGGGGCGCGGGCGCGTCTACACCTATACGGCGACGCATCGCAGCCAGGCGCGCGGATTCAAGGACGAACTGCCGTACGTGCTCGCCTACATCGAGCTCGAGGAGGGCGTGCAGATGCTGGCCAACATCGTCCAGTGCGATCCCGCCCGCGTGGCCATCGGCATGGCCGTGCGCGTCGTGTTCGAGGACGTGACGCCCGAGATCAGCCTGCCGAAGTTCGCCCCCGCGGCCTAGGCAATCGGAGGGGCCTCGACGGCCCCCTCCGAGACCGGAACGCCGGCCGGGTCGTGTTGCAGTCGCGTGGGAATGTGAGACGATGACGCCGTCTCGCATTCTGACTGGAGGCACCGATGGACCAGACTACGTCACGACAATCCCACGTCGCGCACCCGATGACGATCGCGCGTGACCGCGCGGCGCTCGTGATCATCGACGTCCAGGAGCGGCTCTTCCATGCCATGGACGCGGATCACCGTGAAGAGGTGATGCGCAACATCAAGGTCCTGGCCACCGCCGCCCGGCGGCTCGGATTGCCGATGCTGGTCACCGAGCAATACCCGAAGGGGCTCGGACACACGCTCGAAGAGCTCACCCAGTCGCTCGGGTCGGACGTGCGGCCGATCGAGAAGGTGAGGTTCTCGTGCTGCGGAGTCGAGGAGTTCCAGGACCGGCTGGATCGCACCGGCGCGCGGCAGATCGTCCTCGCGGGAATCGAGGCGCACGTCTGCGTGCTGCTGTCCGCGCTGGACCTCCTCGCCGCGGGCTATGCGGTCCACGTAGCCGCCGACGCGGTCACCTCGCGCACGCAGGCCAACTGGCGCCTGGCCATGGATCAGCTGCGTCAGGCCGGGGCCGTGGTGACCGCCACCGAGACGGTGCTCTTCCAGCTTCTCCGGCAAGGAGACACCGACGAGTTTCGGGAGCTCGCCCGACTGATCCGGTAATGCCGCGGTACTTCGACATCCGCAACACGGTCCTGATCGTCGTCGGATACGGGATCCTGCCCGAGGAGGAGGACCGTCCGATCGCGTACGAGATGAAGCACGCCATCGATGCGCGCGGCGGCGGCGAAGACAACCGCGGCGCCGTGGTCGTGACCGACGTGTGGGCGCTGAACCAGGAAATGGCCGAGATGTTCCCGGCCATCGCGGTCGGCGGCCCCGGCGTCAACGCGTTCGCCGCGCAGATCTACGAGGAGCTGCCGGTGGTCTTCACCCGGGACCAGCAGGTGTTCATCCAGATGGACCAGGAGCGCGGCAAGCGCGCCGCGCTCTGGGGCATGGATCAGCAGTTCACGCGCGAAGCGGCGGAGATCTTCCTGCAGCAGGGCTTACTCGACCGGTTCCTGCATCAGGTGTGGCATCGAAAGAGCTGAGACTACCGGGCCGGCGCGCCCGCCCAGCGCCGCCTGTGGTAGGTCGCGCGCTGCTGGTCGGTGAGAAGCTCGCGCGTCTTCAGGTGATAGCGCAGGTGGACGAGACGCAGCTCGCCGCGGAGCCGCTCGATCTGCATCACGTGGGCGCGGACGCTTTCCTCGGTCGGCCCGCCGCGCTCGAACAGACGTCGGAGGCCTGCCTCGGCCGCGAGGAGCTCCGCGCCCTTCGGCCTGGACTCGGCGAACATCGCCGAGAGCAGAGAGCGGACGCGGGCCTGCTGGTCGAGCGTGAGCTGCAGGGCCTCCCGCAACTCGAGCACGTGCAGCGGTCCGGGGTAGCCGTTGCGGTCGGCCGCGAACGCCATTCCGAAGCCCCGGCCCTCGGCGATCACCTTGTCGAAGCTCTCCTCACAGGCCTGGGCCTCCTGCTGGCCCTGCGCATGGCCGCCCGCGTGCCCGTGATGCCCGCTGTCCGTCCCGTGTTGCGTCTGGGCCGCCAGTGGCGCGGCCGCGAGCAGGCCGGCGAGCACGATCAGGATGCGCATGGACTCTCCTCCTGGCTGCGAAGTGGACAGCGACCGCCGGCTGGCAATCAGACGGGGTGGTCGGGCAGATTCCTAACGGGCGGCGCGGGATCGGGTCGGCGGGATATTGCTGAAGGTCAGCGTGCCGTCGGTGTCCTCGGTCCGGTAGATGCGCTGGGCCGGCGCTTCGCTGACCACGGTGGTGGCCGGGACCGCGGCCGGCGCGCCGCCGCTGTGCTGGAGC
>Ga0187892_10006342_pt1 | contig 17639 bp, 16 predicted proteins | sample MA1701073metaG_FD_139345 | JGI IMG/M metagenome (GOLD analysis project Ga0187892, IMG submission 139345) | Bio-ooze microbial communities from a basaltic lava cave in the Kipuka Kanohina Cave System on the Island of Hawaii, USA - MA170107-3 metaG ... | reverse complement strand
GCGACGAGCCTTCCACACTTCTAATTTGCGCGCGCATCAGCCCCGGACGCGATAAAGCGTTCGGGCAATGGCAGGTCGGTTGGCAAACCGCGGCGCTCGCCGCAGGTGTGCTGACGGTCGAAGTCTGGCACGCGGCGCCGCCGGATCAACTCGAAACGGTGGTCACGGCGCGCTTTGCCTCAATCGATGCGTTGCGGAAGTGGCGGCGCGGCGACCAGCATCGCAAGCTCATCGAACAAGTCACGCCGCTCGTCGAAGGGGGGCTGGTCTTTCAGCTCGTCGGCCAAGCGGCGGTGGATTATGCCGTGCGGCACGGCGTCACCATGGTGGTGGTGACCGAGATCAAGCCCGGCAAGGAAGCCGAATACCGCGCTTGGGCAGATCGCATCGCAAAGCTTCAGGCAACCTTTTCCGGCTATATCGGCTCGTTCGTCCAGCCGCCGCAGCACAACGAGACCGGCTGGACCACGGTGTTGCGCTTCGACTCGGCGTCGCATCTCGACGCTTGGCTGAAGTCCGACGCGCGCGCCGCCATGATCAAGGAAAGCGAACCTCTCATCCAAGGCTTCCATGCCCAGCGCGTGGACACGGCGTTCCCGGGATGGGTGCCGAGCGATCCCGCGACCGGAAAGCCGCCCAACAGGTGGAAGACGGCAGGCCTCATTCTGCTCACGCTCTTTCCGCTCGTCATGCTGGAAATCCGCTTTCTCAATCCGCACCTCACGGACCTCAATCCCTCCCTCGGCACGTTCATCGGCAATTCCCTGACGGTCGCGCTGACGACGTGGCCGTTTATACCGCTTGCCGTTTGGGCTTTCCGTCCCTGGCTGTTCCCCGAGAACCAGCCGCGCTGGCTCGTGGCGATCATGCCTCTCCTCCTCGTGCTTGCCTATCTGATTGAGATTGCGCTGTTTTGGAATCTGGTAGTGCCGAGGCCACCGTCATGAACCTGAACACGATTGCCGAGGTCAGGCGGCCCGCATCGACGGACGACATTCCCGAGTGGCGGGAGGGCTATGCCTATCTTGCAGGCGGCACTTGGCTGTTCTCGACGCCGCAAATCGCCACGCACACTTTGATCGATCTTGAGGCTCTGCGTTGGCCCGCGCTCAAACACTCATCTCAGGGTCTCGATATCGCCGCGACCTGCACCATCGCCGAGCTCGAGCGGTTCCAAGCGCCCTCAAGCTGGACCGCGGCGCCGCTGCTGAAGCTTTGCTGCCATGCGCTCTTGATGTCATTCAAGATCTATAACGCGGCGACGGTCGGCGGAAACATCTGCATGTCGCTACCCGCGGGCTCCATGATCTCACTCGCGGCTTCCCTCGAAGGCGTCTACACGCTGTGGCCGCAAGGGGGAACTCCGCGCAAGGTATCGGCGCTCGATTTCGTCACCGGCAATCACATGAACGTGCTCCAGCCGGGCGAGCTGCTGCGGAGCATCCATCTGCCGGCAAACGCGCTCGAGAAGCGTTTCGCCTTCCGTCGCAACTCGCTCACGCATCTCGGGCGGTCGGCAGCGCTCATTGTCGGCACGCGCCCCAAAAGCGGGGAGGGGCTCTTGCTCACCGTGACGGCGGCGACGGCAAGGCCGATGCAACTCCGTTTCGATCGTCTGCCGTCGGCAGCCGCCTTGCAACACGCGATCGGCGCCGCCATCAAGGATGCGGATTGGTTTGACGACGTGCACGGCTCGGCCGCCTACAAGCGCCACCTGACGTATTACTACGCCGAGCAGATCAGGGCGGAGCTTGCCTAGAGATGAACCTCACGGTGAACGGCAAGAATCTCTCGGCCGAGCCCGCGCCGGGCCAGTGCCTGAGGACATTCTTGCGCGAGCACGGCTGGTTCGGCGTCAAGAAGGGCTGCGACCAAGGCGATTGCGGGGCCTGCACCGTCTGGATAGACGGGGTGCCGTTCCATAGCTGCCTGATGCCGGCGTTTCGCGCCGCGGGGCGCGCGGTCACGACCATCGAAGGCCTCGCCGAAAACGGCAAGCTGCATCCCATGCAGCAGGCCTTCCTCGATGCGCAAGCCTTTCAATGCGGGTTCTGCGCCGCCGGAATGATCATGACCGCGGCGACTTTCGACGGCGACGCCCGCCAAGACCTGCCCCGCATGCTGAAGGGCAATCTTTGCCGCTGCACCGGGTATCACAGCATCGACGACGCGCTGCACGGGGTCGTCAATGCCGAGGACGATGTCGCGGGAAAGGCCTGTGGGGCGAACCTCCGCAGTCCTTTCGCCCAATCGATCGTCACCGGCACGGCACGCTATACGCTCGACGTGCCTGTCGAGAACGCGCTCCACCTGAAAGTACTGCGCTCGCCGCACCCCCATGCACGCATCAAATCCATCAAGCGCGACAAGGCTCTTGCCGTGCCGGGGGTCGTTGCCGTCTACACGTGGGAAGACGTCCCGCGAAAGCTCTATTCGACGGCGACCCACGAGGACCATCTCGTGGACCCCGACGACACCTATGTTCTCGACAACGTCGTGCGCTTCGTCGGCCAGCGGGTCGCTGCCGTCGTGGCCGAAACCGAGGGCGCCGCGGAAGCCGCCTGTCATCTGCTCGAGGTCGATTACGAGCTTCTGCCCGCGGTGTTCGATCCGGAAGCCACGATGGAGCCGACCGCGCCGATCCTGCACGAAAAGAGCGTCGCCTATCGCGACAATATCTACGTCGATATTCATGGCGAGCTCGGCAACGTCGAGCAGGGCTTCAAAGAGGCCGACGCCATCCACGAGATGACCTATCGCACCTCGCGCGCCCAGCACGTGCATCTTGAGACGCACGCTTCCATCGCTTGGCGGAGCGACGACGGCCGGCTGCATGTCAGGACGAGTTCGCAGGCGCCGTTCATCGCCAAGCAAAAGCTCTGTTATTTGTTCGGACTGTACGACCGCCAAGTGCACGTTTTCACCGAACGGATCGGCGGGGGCTTCGGCGCGAAGCAGGAAATGCTCTCCGAGGATCTCTGTGCGCTTGCCGCGCTGAAGACGGGGCGCCCGGTGATGTGGGAGTTCACGCGCCAGGAAGAGTTCATCGCCGCCACGACGCGCCATCCGATGACCGTGCATGTCAAGCTTGGAGCCAAGAAGGACGGTACGCTGACCGCGCTGCAAGTCCGCGTCGTTTCCAACACCGGCGCCTATGGTAATCATGGCGGCGAGACGCTTGCCGCGGCGCTCGGCAGCCCGATCGCGGCCTATCGCTGCCCCAACAAGAAGGCCGATGGCTACGCGGTTTACACCAATATGGTCCCAGCCGGCGGCTTCCGCGGCTATGGCGCGACGCAAACCACCTTCGCAATCGAATGCGCCATCGACGACCTCGCGCGGCTCCTCGGCATCGACACATTCGAAATGCGGCGGATCAACAAGGTGCGCGAAACCGACCGCATCGAGTCGATCTGGAAAGAAGCGTCCGACGTGATGTTCGGCAGCTACGGGATCGATCAATGTCTCGATGCCGTCGAGACCGCGCTCAAGAGCGGCCACGGACTGGCGAAACCGGAAGGCGACGAGTGGCTCGAGGGGACCGGCGTCGCACTCGCCATGCTCGACTCGGGGCCTCCGACGGAGCACCGCTCTGGCGCCGAGATTCAACTCTTGGCCGACGGGTCCTATCATCTTGCCGTCGGCTCCACCGAGATGGGCAACGGCTCGACGACGTCGCACCGGCAGATCGCCGCCTCCGTGCTCAACACGCGCGCCGACCGCGTCGCCATCATCAACGCCGACACCGACAAGACCCCCTACGACACCGGCACCTTCGCCAGCACGGGGACTGTCGTTGCAGGACAAGCCGTGGAGAAGACCGCCGTTGCGTTGCGCGACATGCTGCTCGCCCATGCCGCCCGCTATGCGGGTTGCGATCCGTCGCAATGCCGTCTCGACGACGATGCGATCATTTGTGCGAACCGCAAGCTCCCGCTGGCCGAACTGTATGCGGAAAGCGAAAAGCAGGGAGATCGCCTTGAGGTCCGGCGCAAGGCGTATTTGTCGCCGCGATCGGTCGGTTTCAACGTGCACGGCGTGCGCGTCGCCGTGCACCGCATCACCGGCGAGATCATGACCTTGCAGAGCGTACATGCGGCCGATATCGGCAGGTTGATCAATCCGATGCAGTGCCGCGGGCAGATCGACGGCGCCATCGCCATGGGGTTCGGCTGGGCGCTCTACGAGAAGATGGTGTTCGACGGCAACGGGGCGATGGTCAACCCGGCCTTGCGCGACTATCGGATTCCCGCCTTCGCCGATGTCCCGCGGAGCGAGATCTATTTTGCCGATACGTATGACAAAGTGGGACCGTTGGGCGCGAAAGCGCAAGGAGAATGCGCGATCAATGCCGTTGCCCCCGCGATTGCAAACGCCGTGGCCAACGCCACGGGGATTCGTTTTCCCGATCTTCCGCTGACGCCCGACCGAATTTTCGGTAGGCTTGCGCAACGATCATGACTGTCGCGGAATCACAGAAGGCGGTCGCGCGCGATCCGATCGCGGCCGCGCGAAGCTGGCTTGACGAGCACGGCCGGGTCGCGCTCGCGACCGTCGTGTCCACCTGGGGCTCTGCGCCGGTTCCGGTCGGCGGTCAGCTTGCGGTTGCACCTGGCGAGCGCTTCGAGGGCTCCGTTTCAGGAGGCTGCGTCGAAGTCGACGTGATCGACGAGGCCGCGGACGTCGTGGCGGAGGGACGGCCCAGGCTTCTCGAATTCGGTGTCGCCGACGAAACGGCGTGGCGTGCCGGGCTGCCATGCGGCGGCGCCATCAAGGTCTTGGTCGAGCCGCTCGAGCGCGGCCGGGACCTTGCCTTTCTCGATCGCATCTTGGAGGCGCGGCGCACGCGCCGGACACTCGCCGTTGTGACCAATGTTGCGACCGGCATGCGCCTCTTGCTGGAGGAGGGCGCGGCGATGCCGCCCGAGGTCGCGACCTGCCTCGCCTCGGGTAAGAGCCGATTGATCGAGACGTCCGAAGGAAGCGAGTTCGTGCAGGCTGTCGTTCCTCCCGTGCGCCTCGTCATCGCCGGCGCGACACATATTGGGCAGGTCCTCGCCCGCCTCGCTCAAACGATCGGGTATGAAGTGGTCGCCGTCGATCCGCGTTCGGCGTTCGCGACCGAAGAGCGCTTCGGCGACACGCGGACCGTGAACGCGTGGCCCGAGACCTCTCTGTCCGCGCTCGGGCTCGATGGGCGCACGGCGGTCGTTGCGCTGACGCATGCCGCTCACATCGACGATGAAGCGCTCGCGGTCGCGCTGCGCTCCGGCTGCCTCTATGTCGGCGCGCTTGGGTCCAAGCAGACACATGCGAAACGCATGGAGCGCCTGAAGAAGGCAGGCTTCTCCGAATCAGAACTTGCCCGCATTCACGCTCCGGTCGGGCTCGCCATCGGCGCTCAGGGTCCGGCCGAGATCGCCGTCTCGATCCTTGCCGAGATCATCAAGGTCGCGCGCGGGGCTAAGTGATGCGCGCGCTCGGCGCCATCGTGCTCGCGGCCGGGCCATCTGAGCGCTTCGGAACCGAGAACAAGCTACTCGTGGATATCGGCGGCGACGCGCTCATACGTGTGGTAGTCGGCGCCGTCATCGGCGCAGGCATCGCCGATGTGGTGGCAGTCACCGGCTGCGACGAAGAGCGTATCGCCGCGGCGCTTGAAGGCCTCCCTGTGCGCTACGCGCGCAACGCGACTTGGCGATCGGGTATGGGAACGTCAATTGCGGCCGGCATCGCCGCGCTTGGCAAAGATACCGAGGGAGCTTTCGTCGTGCCTGGCGACATGCCGCGCCTCACCTCGGATTTGCTCCTGCGCCTTGCCGCGGCTTTCGAGGGGAGCCGGCGCCAAGCGATCGTCTTTCCCGTAAACGCGGCCGGAGAGCAGCGAAATCCGGTGCTGTGGCCCAAGCGCTTCTTTCCCGAGCTGATGACACTTTCCGGGCCTAAGGGAGCGAAGGCACTGCTTGAAGCGCGCAGCGACAAATGCCTCGCCGTTTCGGTCGAGGACCCGGCGATCCTCGAAGACATCGACACACAAGAGGACTTGCAAGCGGCACGCTCTCCGATGGGATCGAAATAAGTCTCTGACGTGACCCAAAAGTCACGGTTTAGATCAGCTCCGCGCTGAGGCGATAATCCCAGCGGGCGCCATGCTCGAATCGGCATTGCTGTGCCCGAGACCCGGCATCGCCTTCCAATTTGATTGACATGTCTGTCAAATAGCAGATAGGGTGCAGCCGGTCGGTATCGCCTGCGGCAACAACAGTGTGTGCCAATGTTTAGGCCGAACACGATCGTACGGATTCGCGACGAAGAGCGTCGACCGGCGCGCTGCTTGGCTTCATCCGCAGGAATTCACGTCGCGACGCAAAGCCCAAGAAAACTGGTTAGTGTCCAAAGAGACCGAGCGCCCCTTGACGAGGTCGCAGGCAGACGCGTGCGTGCGCGGCGGGATCGCACAGACGAGAGCACCTCCTCACTCAACATTCAGGGAGAATGAAAATGAGCGGTCTAGCCGACGCCGCGCGCATTAACGTAACGCGCCGCACTGTGCTTGCTGGTTTGGCCGCTGGCGCAGGAACTCTTGCGCTGCCGCGCAGAGCCTACACAGCGGATGAATTGAACATTCTCGTTTGGTGCGACCACACCGATCCACGGTTGATCGCTCCTTTCGAAAAGGCGCACGGTGTCAAGGTCAATACGAAGGCATACGAGGGCACTGGAACTGGACTTTCGGTAATCGAGCAATCTAGGCCCGGCGACTGGGACGTGTTCATGGTCGATGCCACCGACGTTCCACGCATCGCCGTCAATGGCTTGTTCATGGAGTTGCCGGAGGACGTCGCGCCCTGGGCGGACATGTTCAAGGAAATGAGCAATTCGCCGTTCGCCCGCGTTAACGGCAAGCTTTACGCGGTGCCGGAAAAGTTCGGCTACTATGGTGCGTGCTTCAACAAGAAGACGGTGGATGTCGCCGATGCCAAGCGCGGGAATATTTTATGGAATGACAAGTACAAGGGCCGGATCGCCGTCTACGACTATTATTTCCCCCTCATTCAATTGATTGGGCTCGGTCAGGGTTGGAAGCCAACCGACCTCGACAAGGACAAGCTCGCGGTCATTCGGGAAAAGCTGCTCGCAGGCAAGCCCAACACCAAGCTGATCGGCGATATCCCGAGCGTCCAAAACGCTCTCGTCTCAGGCAATGTCGATGTAATCTTCGGCGGCGCCGAGTTCACAGTATCCAACCTCATTCCTGCCAATCCACACCTCGACTGGGTCATTTTCGATTCGGGCGGCCTGATTTGGACGCAAGGGCTCACCGTCCTTGCGACGAGCAAGCGGAAGGAGCTCGCGCTCGAATTCATCAAGTGGGTCATGAGCCCGAAGGGACAAGCTTCGCTCGCCACCTCCGAATGCTATTGGGCCATGCCGACCAACACGAAGGCCGAAATCGATCAGAAGGAGCGTGCGATCCTGCGCTGGGACGATCAGCCGCAATATCTCAAGAACTCTGTGTTTTCGCAGCTGCCCGCAGGGGATCTCGATGCGCAGATGTTGGAGATCTGGACCGAATTTCAGCAGAGTTGATCAAGGAGTTCCGACGCGTTCCAAGCCGATCGGCCAGCTCATCGAGCCCCGTCGCAAGATCGTGGGCATGCTGCCAAGATCGGTGAGGCTGACCTAACGGATCGATCGAGTAGCTCCGCATCGAGAAGCCACAGGCATGAAGACCGACAGCTCGACCGCGATCGTTCAACCAGGCGGAAGACCGGCAAGCACCCCGCTCGCCGGTGCTGCGACCCCCATCGATCTCGCTCGCTGGATGATCTGGCCGGCTGTCCTGTTCACAATCGTTTTCTTTGTCGTGCCGCTCATCACGATGGTCTTGGTGAGTTTTTGGGTGCGCTCCGGAGGCACTCTTGTTCCCGACTGGACCGTTCAGAACTATGTCAAGTTCTTCACGCGTGATTACCTGCTGATTGCCCTTCGCAACTCCATTGAGGTGACCCTGCTGACGACGGCGTTGAGCGTGCTCCTCGCCTATCCGCTGGCGTACATCCTTGCGTTTCATGTCCCTGAACGTTGGCAGAAGATCGTTCTCATCCTTGCCGTTCTGCCTTTCTGGACGTCTTACGTCGTGCGCTCCTACAGCTGGCTGCTGGTCATCGGCGACAACGGAATCCTCAACAAGTTGCTTCTCGATCTCGGACTGATCTCGGAGCCGCTTAGGCTTGCCTATACGCGTTCTGCGACGGTGCTCGGATTCGTGCATTTCTTCGTCATGCTTCTCACTCTCACGATCTACGCCAACCTCATCCAAATCAGCCCGAGCTATTTGAAAGCCGCGCAGGATCTTGGCGCGTCCACGATCAGAGTCATCTGGCACGTCATCCTGCCATTGAGCCTCCCTGGAATTGCGGTCGGTGCATTCCTGACCTTCGTGATCACCATCGGCGACTATGTCACGCCGCAAATTCTCGGCGGCAATACCGAGGTTCTCATGCCTCAGGCAATCATGCTCCAGATCGTGCGTACCGCGGATCTTCCCATGGCGGCGACTCTCAGTCTCGTCTTGATGACGTTCGTCATGGGCGTCTACCTCATCTTCCAGCGCTATCTGAAAATGGATCGCGTGTGATGCGACGGCTCTTGCTCGAAGTTCCGGCCTGGGTGCTTCTGTTCGCCATGCTGTCGTTCATCTATCTGCCAGTAGTGGTGCTCGTGCTTTTTTCCTTCCAGGGAAGCGATCTGCCGGTCCCGCCATTCGATGGCCCGAGCCTTGAGTGGTATCGCCGCGTGTTGGCCAACGACCGCTTGATCAGCTCGCTCGGCAATTCCCTGATCGTCGGCGTCGCGTCCTCGGCGGTTGCGACCCTCCTCGGATTCCTGGCCGCCTACAGCATGTTCAGAATGGCACCGAAAGCGGCCGGCCTTGTACGCGTCTTGCTGATCGCCCCCGTGACAGTGGCAAATCTCATCGTGGGGCTCGGATTGCTGATCGTGTTCAATCTGGCCGGCCTAGGGCGCTCTCTCGTCGCGGTCGGCATCGGACACGTGGTGATCAATCTGCCGCTCTGCTATGCGATCATCTACTCGCAATTCGGCGATCAGCTCCGCAATCTGGACAACGCCGCGCATGATCTCGGTGCCGGAGACCTGGCGACGATGAGCCGGGTCATCGCACCGGTCCTTATCGCGCCGATCGTCGCCGCCTTCTGCGTTTCCTTCACGTTATCTTGGGACGAGTTCATCATCGCGATGCTCCTGTCGCGCTTCGATGTCACTCTACCGGTGATGATCTTCGAGTTGATGCGGGCGGGCCTGACCCCGGAGGTCAATGCCGCGGGCACCATCGTCTTCGCCATATCGATCTTTACCGCCGTCATAGCGGCTTTGACCATGTTGCTGAAGCAGAGAAGAGACTCATGACGAACGCCGCGGTGGAGCTCCAGGACATCTCGAAGAGCTACGGCAGCGTCGCGGTTCTGGATCGACTCTCTCTCGCCATACGCAAATCCGAATATGTCGTTCTGCTGGGCCCCTCGGGCAGCGGCAAGACAACGCTGTTGTCGATTATCGGAGGCTTTTGTGAGCCATCGACCGGCCGCGTCATGATCGACGGCGCCGACGTGACGGACTTGTCGCCTGCCCATCGACCCACGGTGACCGTGTTTCAAGACTACGCGCTTTTTCCGCACATGACCGTGCGCCAGAACACGGCCTTTGGGCTGTCGATGCGCCGCGTCCCCGAGCGCGAGCGGACCGCGCAAGCCGAGAAGGCGCTCGAGATCGTCGGCCTTGCCGGGTTTGGCGATCGAAAGGTTCATCAGATTTCCGGTGGCCAGCGTCAGCGTGTCGCGCTCGCCCGTGCCATCGTCATCAAGCCGGCCGTGCTCTTGCTCGACGAGCCGCTCGGGGCGCTGGACGTCAAGATTCGCAGGCAAATGCAGGACGAATTGCGTCAATTGCAGCGTGCATTGGGCGCAACGTTCATGCATGTCACCCATGATCAGGAGGAGGCGATGTCGATCGCCGATACGATCCTCCTGCTCAACAAGGGCCGCGTCGAGGACGTTGGACCGCCCGAGCGGATCTACAAGAAACCTGCGAGTTTATTTGCCGCCGCCTTCATGGGTGAGGCAAATCTCCTACAAGGCAGGATCAGCAACGCCGTCAACGGCTCCGTGTCGGTCGAGACGTCCGTTGGTCGAATCCCGGCAAAAGGAGCCGGGGAAGTCGGCCGGCGCGTGCATGTTTCAATCCGCCCCGAGAGCATTCGGACTGGCAATCCGCCGGATGGGTCCGGGATCACGCTTGGCAAGGCGAAGCTGAGCGAATTCGTCTTCCAAGGCACGCATAAGCGATGCATGGCGGCGATCGGCGAGGGGGCTGACAACCGGCTCCTGCTGCGTCTGCCGGCAGATTCGGACCTTACGCCGGAGTCCAGCGCAATGCTTTGGGTTCCCGCGGCGGACGTTACGCTAATCAACGAGGACGCGGCGCAGAAATGAGCACATTTGAACTTATCAGCGATCAAACGGCGATAGTGCGCAAGGCAAAGGCTCGACTGCGCCGCACCGAGGGCGTTCGCTCGGACGCCCTTCTCGAAACGGCGCTCTCGTTGTTCGCGGAAGAAGGGTATCGCGACGTCACGATTCAGAAGATCGCCAAGCGGCTACGCATCAGGCACTCGCTCATCTACTACTACTTCGAGAGCAAGGAGAAGCTGTTCCACTCGGCTTTGCTGCACGGGCTCGAGAAACTGATCGCGGAATATGGCGAGGTGAAAAAGCGCCACAAACACCCGGTCGATCTCATCAATGATTGGTTCCGGGTCAACGTCGACCTTGAGCCCTTCCTCAAGGGGCTCATCAACATCATGATCGACCACGCAAGCTACCACCACAAGCGGACGCCCCGTTTTGTCGACGACATCGTCAGAGATTTTTACGCCTTTGAGCAATCGACGCTCGCCGACAGTATTCGCCAGGGCGTGAAGGCCGGCATTTTCAAATGCCAGTCGCCGGACGAAATGGCGGCGTTCATTTCGAGGAATATCGACGGAATCTATTACGGCGCGATCGTGCGGCGCGACATTTCCATCGCCGCATCAATGAAGAAGCTGAGAAAAATCGTCTGGCGCCTTCTCGACAACGATGGCGCCCGCCCCTGAGCGGAGGATCGACAAATGTGCAGTATTTGCGGGTGTTCTCACGGTGAGGTTCGGGTGATCGGCGAGGAGGCCGCGACCGCGTCGCGCGGGCACGATCACGACGGGGCGGGGTTGCACGCTCACGGCCACGATCATCATCACCATGAACACCACCACTCGAGCGTCGATCGAAAGCCCGCGGGAACGTCGCGATCCGGCGATGCGCATGCCGATTCGAGGCGGCTCGTCGAGATCGAAACGAATATTCTCGCAAAGAACCAAATGTTTGCCGATGAAAACCGCGCGCGGTGGAACGGCATGGGGCTGCTCGTGCTGAATCTCGTTTCGAGCCCCGGAGCCGGCAAGACGTCGCTCCTCGTCAAGAGCTTGGAGGAGCTGCGCGACAGGATATCCGTGTGTGTCATCGAGGGCGATCAGGAAACCTGCAACGATGCGGAGCGCATTCGCAGGACTGGAGCGCCGGCCGTCCAGATCAACACCGGCCGCGGGTGCCATCTCGACGCGCACATGGTTGGACACGCCGCCGAGGACCTTCCGCTCGCGCAGAACGGCGTCCTCTTCATCGAAAATATCGGCAACCTCGTCTGTCCCTCCGGCTTCGATCTCGGTGAAACGAGGCGCGTCGTCATTCTCTCGGTCACCGAAGGCGACGACAAGCCGATCAAATACCCCGACGCCTTCGCTTCCGCCGATGCTGTGGTGCTGAGCAAGGTCGATCTTCTTCCGCATGTGGACTTCGACGAGAAGGCGGCCGTGGATTTCGCGCGCAGGGTCAATCCGGATATCAAGATCATCCGCACTTCGACGCGGGGGGCGCCCGGTATTGGCGAGTGGCTCGACTGGCTTCGGACTGAGCGCTGTCAAATCCTCGAAACGACCTCACGACAACTCGAAGGGCTGCTCGCGGAGGCGCGCAAGCAACTGGCATCAATCTAAGGGCGGAGGGAAGGGTCAAGATGCATGAGCTGACTTTGGCAAATAGCCTCGTCGAACTTGCCAGTGATTACGCCCGCAAAAACGGAGGCCGGCGCGTTTCGTCCGTGACCATCCGGCTCGGCGTTCTTTGCGGCATCAGCCGTGCTCTCTATTTCTGCTTCGAGCCGGCGGCGCGTGGCACGCTGTGCGAGGGCTCGGTGCTGACGATAATCGAAATCCCTGTCAGCGTTTACTGCGCCGGCTGCAACGCACCGAAGACCCCACGCGCAATTCACAACCTTCGCTGTCCAGATTGCGGAAGGCCGACACCGCGGGTCTTGACAGGGCGGGAGATGGAGCTCGTGTCGATCGAGATCGAATGCAAACCGCGTCGCCAAGACGCCGATCCGGAGCCCGCGCGCCCGGTCGAGCAGGAACCAACGCACCAAGCCGTGGACCGAATTCTATGATCTCGAAGCAAGACACAATGTGGAAGTTCGTCCCGCATCAGCACAGGGGCCCCGCCGAACACACCGGAGCAGACGATCACGTCTGCTCGCCGAAAAATCACAACGGCGCCTTCAAATCGCGCGGGCTTGCCACCTTCATGGGCGCACCCTATTGCCCGGCCGACCGGAAGGCGATCCGGGAGATGGGCGCCAAGATTTGCTTCCTCGGCTGTCCTTGGGATCAGGGCCAAATCGTTCGCGCCGGCACATCGCAAGGAGCCTCGGGGGTGCGGGAAGCGACGACACAATATTTTCCGTACATGTTCGAGTATGACGTCGACATCCTGACGTTCTTCAGAGTGGTCGACTGCGGCGACATCCCCAACGTTCCCGGCAACAACGCGAAGTCGCACGAGCTTATCGATCAATACATCACCGAGTGCCTCGAAGGCGGCGCCAAGGTGATCATGAGCGGCGGCGATCACTCGCTGCCGATCCCGGGCTCCCGCGCGCTCTCGCGCCATATGTCGAAAGGCAGGATCGGATACCTGCATGTCGACAGTCACCTCGACGCGGGTCCCGATTGGGCCGGAAACAAGATCACCAACTGCTCGGGCCCCGCCCGCGCCATCGAGCTACCGAATTGCTCAGCCAAGAACATGGCGCATCTCGGCTCGCGCAACAGCCTCAATCCCAAGGATTGGTGGGACTTCTATGTCGACAACAGCATACGCGTCATCACCATGCGCGAGATCGTGGAGCGTGGCATCGAGGCGTGTACAGCCGAGATCTTCGAACTCGCGTGGAAGGGAACGGACGCCGTCTACTTCTCCTGGGACACCGACTCGATCGACATAAGTTGCATGCCAGGATCGACGTCGCCGGAGTGCTATGGCCTCAAGGGACGGGAAGCTATCGCGCTTGCGCGGGTCGCCGGCCGGTACGGATGCGATGTGCTCGATATCGTGGAGCTCGCTCCGTACTTCGACGTCAGTCACATGAGCATCAAGATGGCCGCGAACATGATCTATCACTACTTGGGCTCGAGAGCGCGGACGCTGATCGAGCAAGGCAAGACTCCGTGACAACCGAGGAAGCGTGAGGACGCACGACAGCCATGAACCCTGCCAAGAGCTACGCCCATCTGTTCTCTCCACTCGGAGGCGACGCCGGCGACAACTATCGAGCCCCCAACGTTCTCACCTTTCTGCGCTCGACCTACGTGCCGCTCAATGCCGAAGCTCTGAAGAAGAGCGGCGCGAGCTACGCCTTCGTCGGCGTTCCGTTCGACGAGGGCAATGTCGGAAAACCCGGATCCGAAGAAGGACCGCGCGAGTTCAGGCTCGCCTCGCAGGAATATTTCACATACTGGTTCGAGTACAACGTGGATCTTTACGGCGTGGCGGTCGATTGCGGCGACGTATCGATGCCGAAGGTCAGCCCCGATGTCGCGCGCGAGCGAATCTATCGGGCCGTGCGCGAGGTGCTGAAAGCCGGACTTATCCCGATCCTCGTCGGGGGCGATCGGTCGATGTCCATCGCGGCGACGAAGGCCCTCTCGGATCACATCGGCCCAGCGAAAAGGATGGGGTACATGCATTTCGGCGCCCATCTCGACCTCGCCGATAGCTGGGCGGGAGAGAAGAACCTTGCGCCGTGCGCGCTTGCACGAATCACGGAGTTGCCCAATCTCGAGGCAAGAAACGTGGCGCATATCGGGGCACGCAACGCCATGAACCCCAAGGATTGGACCGATCTCGCGAAAGAGCGCGGCATCCGCTTCAACCCCATGTTCGAGCTATTGGAGCGCGGCGTTTACGAGACCGCCGAGGGCGCCATCGATCGGGTGTGGCAGGGAACCGACGCTCAGTATGTGAGCTTCAATTTCAACGTCATGGATGCCTCCGCTGCGCCTGGCGTCACATCGACCGAGCCGGGCGGACTCGAATCGCGTGAGATGATGCGGATCGCCGAGATGATCGGAAAGCGAAAAACGCTCGATGTCATCGATGTCTCCGAGCTTTGCCCGGTTTTCGACGTCAGCGGAACGGCAGCGCGCCTCGCCGTATGCGTGGTGACGCGCATCATGGCGTCGCTGGCCAAGGAACGAGGGGAGGAAATCGACGCGAGCATACGGCGTTCCGATCTTGTGGCCGGCTGAGCAGGAACTGACGATCCTGGCGCCCGAGGGTAGGGAGAGGTTGCGGCTTGTTTTGGCGCCTGTTTCCGGTCTGACGAGGTCGACTTGGCCATGCGACTCTCTGAACTGCGACCCAGCCTACCAGTCATCGTATCGGGGCCCAAACTCCCGCTCAGCGTCGAGCCCGGATTGGCTCACCATCGGGCAACCCAGCGTCTTTTGAAGGGCGGCAGCAAGGTCGTCCGCCGTCTCAGGTGTGAGGTAAAGGCCGCCATTGTGTTCGGCAAGGCACCGGGTTTCGACAATTCTGCCTGCGCCCGAACCTTTTGCGCCGAGGCCGATGACGTGGATGGTGAGCTGCGCGGCAGCCTCGTGAAGCGCCTTGCCGACGCGGCAGGGCGAACCTCCGCAAGTATCCTCGCCATCCGTCAGGACCACGATCACAGCCGGCCTACTGCGGAAGTCGAGGACTTCGGCTCCCTGCTCGACGGCGCGCGTCAACGGCGTACCCCCGGCCGGCACGAGGCTTTGCACCAGAGCTATGATCCTCGCTGCGGCGTTCGGCGCCGGGAGGAGATTGAGCTCGATATTGTCGCACTGATTGAAGAGCCCGGGGGTGTGGGTGGGCCCGTAGCTCATGAGGCCCACGCGGCGAAACCTTGTCACGCTTGGCAGGACCTTGCTGAGCGCGTCACGCACCATGTCGATGCGTGTGACGGCGTGCGTTGCCCCGCTGCCCCCGATTTTGCTCGACATCGAGCCCGATGCATCGAACACGAGCATGGCGTCGTCGGTGCAGGGGGAACGTTCGGGGGTCTGCGCAAACGCCGGGAGGCCTCCACATATGATCGCAAACGCCAAAACGGTGGTGGCAAGGCGACAAGACGCGGCGCTCGCTCGCTTTGCGTGCTTAAGGCCCGCGCTCGAACCGGAATGCATCGCCGCTCAACCCACTCGCCATGGCTCGCGTCATCTTAGCGGTCATGGCCGCCGAGGGCGACACGTGAGTGCCGAGCAGGGCGCGTTAATGATCGACCCGAGACGACCTGCGATTGGCAAGGCGCGATCGTGCGTAAAGCGCGGCCCCCACCGCCAACGCCAGAACGCCGAGGACCAGCGCGGCAAAGGCAGGGTCCAGACCGCCGAGCCAGTGGTGAATACGATGCAGGACCGGATTGTCGAAGCCGTGCCCGGGATGCGCGAAGGCCGGCTGCGAGCAGATCACGCTCGCCATCGACAGCAAAACCAGTTTGGATACTCGAAGCATTATGGCACTCCTCCTTATGACATGACCTTGTTGCGATGGCCGAGATGGCCGTGCGCCACCATCGTGCCGAGAACGTCGAGAATGATGCGGCAGGCGAGCTGCGCGGTGTTGTCGTTCACATCGTAGGGCGGGGAGACCTCGACCACCTCCATGCCGCATAGGCCCTCAGCCGCGATGGTGTGGACCATCTCGAGCGCCTCGCGCGGCAGCAATCCGCCAGGCTCAGGCGAACCTGTTCCCGGCGCGAAGCCCGGATCGATCGAGTCGATATCGTACGACAAATACACCGCCTTGCACCCTTCCCAAGCCATCTCGAGCGCGATTTCGGCAGCTTTGCGGGGCCCATGCTCTTCGATGTCGCGCATGGTGAGAACGCTCGTGCCGCGGCGCTTGGCGACGGCGGTGCCGGGCCGGTTGCCGTACCATCCGCCGATCCCGATCTGCACCAGATTCTTGGGATGGCAGTTCGGGAGCCCGACGTCGTGCATGTGACTATGGTCGCGGTGGGTGGTGACGGTTCCCTCATGCGTCGTCCAGAACCATGGCGTCGTATGCATCCGCTCATCCATGTCCTTCTCTTGGATGTCGATGTGGCGATCGATGTGGATGATTCCGACATTGCCGTCGATATGCGGCGCGATGCCGCGGACATTCGGGAAGCCGAGGCTATGGTCGCCGCCGCAGATGATGGGGAAGACGCCCGAGGTGTAGATATGCGAAACGGCCTTCGTCACCTGGTCGAAGGTCTTTTCGATATTGCCCGGGATGACGAAGATGTCGCCGGCATCGCAGAGATCGAGCTCCTCGAAAATGTCTACGCCGCCGTCAAACCAATATCCGTCGTAGAGAGCCGAGATTCGCCGGACTGCCTGCGGTCCGAAACGCGTGCCTGGACGGTAGGTCGTGGCCGAATCGAATGGGGCGCCGACAAAGGCGGCCTCGAAGCCGCCGATGTTGCGGATGTCTTCGCAGTATGGCGCCTTCATGAAGGTGTTGATGCCGGCGAAGGCCGGCTGGTGGCCGCGGGCGAACAGGGAGATGTTGCGATCGATGACCGAGTCGGCGGCTTCAAGCCCAAGTTCGAGCGACCGCTTGATCTCCTCGTCCTGCTTTTTCTGCGAGATGCGCGACAGCGTCTCGATCGTTTTGGCGCCGTGAGTGTCCCTGCGCTTGACGCCATGTGTCCGCTTGCTGCCGCCCTTCTTTCCTCCTGCCATGCCACGCTCCCAACGCAATAACAGCGACGATCTTGCTCTTAGCCAAGCCGGTGAAACAGATCAAATCCTACCATGACCATCATTGACGAAACCAATGCGGCGCCGCCACAAGCAAGGGTAGACAGATGTCCAATTCAACTACGGCTGGGCGCGCTTTGCAAAAGCACAATGCATATGACCGTGAAGGGCGGGCCGGGCGCAAGGCGGTAACGGGTCCTGGCCGCCCGAGTTTGGGCTGTGTTCGCGAGACGGCGGCATGATCCCGGCCCTCTTTGGTCTGGCAAGCGCTTTCAGCCTCGGCGCTGCCGACTTCATGGCGCGGTTCAGCACGCGCGCGCTCGGCGCCATTTTGACCTATACCTTGGTTCTCTTGATCGGGGCGATCGGCGGCTCGGTTTGGTTCTTGGCAAGCGGGGAAGCGCTTGTTTGGTCGCCTCTTGGCCTGGCTATCGCGGTCGCCCACGGCCTTAGTGTC